>Ga0207428_10003220_pt1 | contig 15948 bp, 13 predicted proteins | sample RhiMethybrSRZTD1_FD_187600 | JGI IMG/M metagenome (GOLD analysis project Ga0207428, IMG submission 187600) | Populus rhizosphere microbial communities from Tennessee, USA - Rhizosphere MetaG P. TD hybrid SRZTD1 (SPAdes) (version 3) | ecosystem: Host-associated > Plants > Roots > Rhizosphere >...
AGTACGCGTTGATCTCATAGGTCACCGCGAAGTCGGCCAGGCGCAGTTGCCGCACGAACGGCCGCGGATCCTTGAGCAGTGTGGCTGTCCGATCGGCGGCCATTATCAGCATGGCCTCGACCTGCCGCCAGGGCGTTTCGTAGCCGATGCCGACTTCCGTGTGAAGGATCAACCCTTGATCGCGCGCCAGGGTGCTGTAGTTGACGACCTCGCTGGCCAGGATCTGTGAATTCGGAATGATGATCTCCTCGTTCTTGATCGTCCGAAGATGCGTCGCCTGGAGCGTCGTCTCGATGACGTCGCCGAATGCCTCGCCGATCTTGACGCGCTCGCCGACTTTCAACGCGCGCCGGTACGTCAACATGTAGCCCGCGACGATATTGGCGATCGCCGACGTCGAGCCGAGCGAGAAGAGCACGCCGATGAACACCGTGATCCCGCTGAACGCCGCCGTCTGGGATCCTGGAATATACGGATAGGCCACGACCAGCGCGAACGCGATGACCGCGATGCGCACCATCTTGTAGGTGGGCTCCGCCCAGTCGGGATCGAACCGCTCGAGCCTGACCGAGCCGGTGCCCAGCGCGTCGAAGAAAAGGCGGATGAGCCGGAGCCCAATCCGGACGACCACGAACAGAACGGCCAGGAAAACCAGGCTGGGGATGCGCTCCACCAATCCGGCGGCCATCACCTGCAATGGACTGAGCGCGAACGCGGCCATGTTCCTCGACAACCCTCGCGTCCATGGAAACTGGCGGAGCACGTAACCGACATAGACGAGCACCAGCGCCAGGAAGCCGATCGTCCGCAGCAGGAGCACCGAATTTCGTACGAGCGCTCTGAGCCGCTCGCGGCGGATGAGCTCGAGCGACTGAATCTGGACCGACTGCAGCCGGTGCTTGAGGCGGCGTTCGACCCATCGCCAGAAGTAGAACAGCACGCCGAACGCCAGCGCGAGCGCAACCGTGGCGGCGAGCGCATTCACCGCCGACCACTGCAGCGCCCCAAGGGAGCGCGCCGTTCGATAGTCGACGATGGCCTGCCTGATGCGGCCGAGATGCGCCTCCGCAAGCGCCGCCCGCGTGACCTGCTCCCGCGTCGCATCGGCGTCGAGGACGCCCATGAGCATTTCATTGCCGGCGACAATCCGCGTCAGGCCATCGCCCTCAACGGCGCGCACCGATTCGGGCGCCATGGCCGGATTGGCCGCCGCGGCGCGAATCCGCTCCTCGATGACCTGAGCGCGGCTCTCGGCCGGCAGCGACGAGACCCCGCGTACCCGGAACAGCACGACGCCGTCGAGCGTGACCGGAGCGGTCGGAAGCTCCGCTTCGATCGCCGCTTGCGGCGGTGGCGGCGTCTGCTGCGCCGCCAGACGCACGTCCCCGATCAGGCCGGCGATGACCGTCAGCGACAGGAGGGCGGAAGCCCGCACGAGGGGACGGTTCATGGGGAACGTACTAGAACGCCAAACGCCTGCGGTTGTAAAGCCTTTCCCTTGGCGCTCATTTTGGATGGCCGGCTCCTCCGAACTCTACTAGCCACAGCTATACTTGACTATGTTATAGTTGGACCCGTCAGAGAGGCCCCATGAAGGATCCCAAGCCCGAGTCGCTCCTGCCGCTGCCGCCCGCCGTGTTCCACATTCTGATCGCGCTGGCGGATCGCGACCGCCACGGGTATTCGATCATGCAGGACGTGGCCACGCGAACCGGCGGCGCCGTCAAACTGAGCGCGGGCACCTTGTACAGCTCGATCCGCCGCATGCTCGAGCAGGGACTGATCGAGGAGCTGCGTGACAGTCCGGACCCGTCGAGTACCGACGAGCGTCGCCGCTACTACGCGTTGACAAAGTTCGGCAGGCGCGTCGCCGCCGCCGAAGTGACACGCCTGAATGCGCTCGTCCAGCAGGCACGGAAGACCGGGCTGGTGCCGGGCGCATGAGACGCGCCCACGCGGTCTACCGGGCGCTGCTGCACGGGTATCCGGCGCCGTTCCGGCACGAGTACGGCGAGCAGATGCGCTTGATGTTCGCGGAGCAGTTGGGCGAAGCGCGCCGTACGGGCGCGTGGGGTCATGAAGCGCAGTTGTGGGCGCGAGCCGTGCTCGATCTGCTCACGGTGGCGCCTCGGGAACATTGGCACGTTCTCAAGCAGGATCTCCGGTACGCCTTCCGCTCGATGAAGGCGAGACCCGGGTTCGCGTCGGTCGCAATCCTGTCGCTCGCGCTCGGCATCGGCGCGAACACGGCGATCTTCAGTCTGTGGAACAGCGTGCTGAATGCCGCGCTGCCGGGAGTCGACCATCCTCAGGCCCTGGTGATGCTCTCGAATCCCAACTCCATCGGCATGATGCGCGGCCGGTGGAACACCCGGACGGACGGCCCCCGGTCGTGGCTGAGCTACGCGGAGTTCGAGCAGCTGCGGGATCAGGCGTCCGTGTTCTCGATGTTGATGGCCTCCGAGACCAGCCTGAGCACCTGGCAGGGCCGCGTCGATCGGGGGCAACCGGAATCGATTCGCGGCCGCCTCGTCTCCGGCGGATTCTTTCAGGTTCTCGGAGCGCAACCGGCGATCGGGCGCCTGTTCACCACGCAGGAGGACTCCGGGGAGCCGGCGTACGCCGTGATCAGCCACGCATACTGGCAGCGGCGGTTCGGCGGGCGACCCGATGTGATCGGACGGACGCTGAGCCTGCGCGACACGGTCGTCGCGATCACCGGCGTAACGCGGGCGGGATTCGTCGGCGAAACCAGCGGCCAATTGCCTGACGTCTGGCTGCCGATCCGGTTGCAGCCTCGTGTACTTCCACCTGGCGACTGGCTGCACGAACAGCCGCCGGACAAGATGATGTGGCTTCACGTGTTCGGCCGCTTGAAGCCTGGTGTCAGCGAATCGCAGGCGGAAGCGCAGGCGAACGCGATCTTCCAGACCGGCCTGGAATCGTTCTACGGCGCCGCTATGACCGCGCGTCAGCGCGAATTTCTGGATCAGCGGCTGGTGCTGCAGTCGGCTGCGCGCGGCGCCTCGTCGACACGCCAGGACATCTCCTCATCGCTTCGGGTGCTCCTGGTTGCCGTGGGCATCCTGCTCCTGATTGCCTGCGCGAATCTGGCGAACCTCCTCCTGGCGCGGGGCGCCGCGCGTCGCGCCGAAGTCGCCATTCGACTCTCTCTGGGCGCCAGTCGCGCCCGCCTCATTCGTCAACTCGTGACCGAGAGTCTGGCGCTCTCGCTCATCGGAGGGATCGTCGCGATCGGCGTGGCCTACGCGCTGCACCGGCTCCTCGTGGCGATGCTCCGGGAAGTGGAGTCGCAGTTCTTCATGAGCTTCGCCTTCGATGTGCCGATGCTGGTCTTCGCGCTGGCCGCGACGATCGGCGCCGCCGTCGCATTCGGGGCGCTGCCGGCCTGGCAGATGACGAGGAGCGATCCAGGCGCACAACTCAAAGACAGCAGCCGCGGCGCCATCGGCTCGGTCCGCGAGCTCCGTTCGGGCAGATGGCTGGTGGGCGTGCAGCTCGTGCTGTCGCTGCCGCTGCTCGTGGCGGCAGGGCTGCTGGTCCGGACCGCCTACAACCTGCAACACGCCGATCTCGGGTTTCGTCCGGAGCGCCTGCTCCTGGCGCGCGTCGACCTCGGAACCCTTGCCCAAGATGTCGCTCGGCGCGACCGGCTTCTCCGCGACCTTCGGACGAGCCTGGAGCGAATTCCAGGTGTCGAGGCCGCCACGTTTTCACATCTGGGTCTCTTCGGCGGTGGCTTCTCCACCGCGATGATCGAGGTCGAAGGCGTCTCGACAGAGCCGGATCGCGAAGGGCCGCTCGATCGAGTCGGCGCCGGGTACTTCACGACACTCGGCATTCCGATTCGGCGCGGGCGCGACATCTCCGAAACTGACGGCGCCGACACGCGGAAGGTCTGCGTCATCAACGACGCCTTCAGTCAACGGTTTTTCGACCGGCGCGATCCGATGGGGCTGCACGTCACGACGGTTGGCGACGACGGTGCCCGCGTCGCCTACGAAATCGTCGGCATCGCCGGAAATGCCCGCACGGGCTCGTTGCGAGGCGACGTCGCGCCGCGATTCTTCGTGCCGGCCGAGCAACGGCCGTCGCTCGGAACGACCCGCACGTTCATGATTCGCGCAGCCGCAGGCGCAACGGTGATATCAGCCGTGCGAAAAACGGTGACGGACGCCGATAGCACCCTGTCGCTCTCGGAGATCGCGTCAATCGAAGAGCAGATGGCGCCGTACACCGCGGACGAGCGCAACATCGCCCAGCTCGGCGTCGTGTTCGGAACGGCGGCGCTGATGCTGGCGGCCATCGGTCTTTATGGCGTGCTTTCCTTCGGCGTGGCACGACGCGCGAGCGAGATCGCGATTCGAATCGCCCTGGGCGCGCTGCCGCATCACGTCATCGCACTGATCGTTCGCGAGAACACGGCGCTGGTCGTGGCCGGATTGGTCCTCGGCGGGACGGTGACGCTTTGGGGATCGCGGCTCCTCGAGGCCCGGCTCTATGGCGTCGCGCCTCAGGACCCGCTCACGCTGACGATAGCGCTTGGCGTCCTGCTGCTCGTCGCGTTCATCGCCACGTATCTGCCCGCTCGCCGCGCGTCGAAAGTCGATCCTGTCACGGCGCTTCGACAAGGCTGAGTCAATCTGAAATGTGGAATCGGGGAATCTGTAATCTGAACTGTAATCGGAAATCGGGGAATCTGGAATCTATCGGAAATCTGGAATCTATCGGAAATCTGGAATCTATCGGCAATCTGGAATCTGGGAATCGGCGAGATTCCCCGATTTGAGGATTTCCAGATTCTCGATAGATTACCGATTCCCGATAGATTTCGGCGATTCCCCGATTATCAGATTGTAGTTAATAGATTACAGATTCCCAGATTTCACCTTTCAGATTCACAGTCCGCGCTTAGGCTTCAATGCGCGGACCACTCTCGGCGTTTCCTCGCGCGACAGCAGCACATCGGCGACGGGCCGGTCAGCGGACGGTGACGGGGCGTGCGCGCGCCACCAGCGTTCGGCGCGCTCGTGCGTCCAGGCCTCCGAGACCCGGCACGCGGAGAGCCGTTGCGCCAGCACGTCCGCGCTGGCAGGGCGACGCCCGGGATCTTTTTCGAGACACTCCATGATCAGTTGTTCGAGATCGGGCGGGATCGGAAGCTCGGTGCGCGTCTGCGGCGGCGGTGGCGGCGTACTGGCGTGGTTCATCAGCAGCTGCAGCGGCGTCTCGCCCTCGAACACGCGCTGACCGGTCACGAGCCAGTACGCCACGCATCCGACGGCATAGATGTCCACGCGATGGTCGTACCGGGACTCGCCCCGGGCGATTTCCGGCGCGGCGTACGCCGGGGTGCACGCGACGGAGACCTCGGCCGTGAGGTCGCCCCGATCCGTCCGTACGGACCGCAGCTGGACCAGGCCGAAGTCCAGGACCTTGACGAAATCCCGCTCCGTGCCCGTGCCGCTGACGAAGATATTTGCGGGCTTGATGTCGCGATGCGTCAGGCCGTTGCGGTGGGCTTCATCGAGCGAGTGGCACACCTGAACGAGGATGTGGATCGCGCGCTCTGCCGGGACGGGGCCGAAACGCGACACGAGCGTCTCGAGATCGATCCCCACCAGCAGCTCCATCACGTAGAACAGTGTGCCGTCGTCGGTCTCGCCGAAATCGTAGAGCTGCACGGTGTGGGGTGATCGCAACGACGCCGTGGCGAGGGCCTCACGCTCGAACCGACGCATCACGCGATCCTGGTCGGTCCGGGACTCTGCGAGGAAGTCGGGACGGATGAGCTTGATGGCGGCTGCGCGAACCAGCAGCCGGTGACGCGCGCGCCAGACTTCGCCCATGCCGCCGGCGCCCAGCTTTTCCTCGAGCGCGTACTGGCCGAGCTCGTTCGCTTCCCGGACGCGCCGGCGCAAGTCGTAGAGCGTCCGTGACGTGATCGTGGCCATCCACACCAGCGCGACCATCACGAGCGTCTGGAACACGGCCGTCATGATCACGATCGGCGAACGGGTGCCCGGCGGCGTCTGAAAGGCGCCCAGGAGCGCCCAGGTGAGCACCGTCACGGGAAGGACCGCCAGGACCGTCAAGCGAAGCGTCCGTCCAGCTTTCGACGGAACCATGATCGTCCGGGTCAGCACCGTCATCATCACCGAGGCGCCGGCGCCCTGAATTGTTGCGGCGACCGGCGGCTCAATGAGAAATGCCCACGCCGTGCAGCCGCCGATGAGTGCCAGGGCGTCGAGCCGCTCCAACGCGATCAGATTGAAACGGCGCCAACGGCACACGAACCACACGCCAGTCAGAACTAGAAGACCAGTCGCATGCGCGACCGGACGGAACGAGATGGTTTCGCGCAGTTGAAGCAGGATGCCGCCCACGGCGCCGACAATCAGGAACGCCAGGCCAATCAGCGCGATGAGGCCGGCGAAAAACCCGATGCGCTGCTGAACGAACTCGAGTCCGTTTGACGTATCGAGTCCAGATTCACGCGACCTGTCGCTGGCGACGGCGTCGGCCGGCATGCCGTCACTATACGTTGATGAAGTCGCTATTCAGCGTGGAGACGCGCGCCGCCGAGCCGCACCGCCCGAATCGTCGGAAGACCGCAGGCCAGGAGCGACGCGATTGATACGGCGGCCGCGACCTGCACGAGCGTCGGAAGATCGCCGGTCGTCAGCCCGAAGAGGAGCGTCGACAGCATCCGCATGAGCACCAGCGCCATGACCGTTCCGGCGGCCAGACCGATGACGATGAGCCGCGCTCCTTCGCCGAGAACGAGACGGACGATGCTCGATCGGCGAGCGCCCAGCGCGACGCGAATGCCGATTTCACGCGCACGCTGGCTGACGGAGTACGTGATGACCGCGTAAATGCCGGTGACGGCCAGCGCGATGGCCGCGAGGGCAAACGCGGCCATCAACGACACGCTGAATCGCCGTGACGCCACCGAATCGCGGAGGTAGTGATTGAGCGGCCTGACTTGCGACGCGACGACATCCGGATCCAGCCGCCGCAGTTCCTGGACGAACGCCGGCGCAAGCACCATCGGATCAGTGGTCGTCCGCACGATCCAGAACATGTTCGCGGTCGCCAGGCCAAGCGTGTCGGCGTGAATCTGAGGGTAGGTCAGATACAGGTCGAATGTCGGGTCCGGAGTATCGAGCGAGAGGTGCTGAACGTTGCCGACGACGCCGATGATTTCGACCGGCCTCGGCGTTCCGTCATTGTCGTCGACCAGAAGGCGCGCGCCGATCGGCTCGAGCCCGTCCAGCCATTGCCGGACCAGAGCCTCGTTGACAATCGCGACCGGCCGCGTGCGCTCAGTGTCGTCGGACGAAAATGTCCGGCCGCGTTGGAGCGGGATCCGCATCGTCTCGAAATAGCCCGGCGAGACCATGCGGAACTGCGCGATCGGCACGCGTTCCCGTTCGATCGTTCGCCCATCGACCGTGAACGGCACTCGCGACGTCAGGCCGATCAGGGGCAACAGCGTAATCGCTCCCGTCCGGGTGACGCCGGGCAAGGCCGAGACGCGCTCGGTGAACGCGCGTTGGAAGGTCACGATCGCGTCGCGGTTGGCGAAGCGTGTCGACGGCAGGGTGATCCGCGCCGACAGCACGCCGCTTGCGTCGAATCCGGGAACCACTGCTCGCGCATTGGCAAAGCTCTTTGCCAGCATCGTCACGGCGACCAGCAGGACGACGGCAAGCGCCACTTCAGAGACGACGAGCGCTCCGCGAATCCGCCGGCCTCCGGCAGTCGTGCCTCGGCTGCTTCCAATGAGCGCTTCCCGCACGTCGACGCCAGCGGCTGCGAACGCCGGAATCACTCCGAAGAGAATGCCGGTGAGCAGAGCGATCGTGAGTGAGAACAGCAGGACCACCACGTCAATCCGGATCTCGCCCGCCCGGGGCAATTCGCTCGGAGCCAGGGCAACAAGGGCGCGCACACCCCACTCGGCCATGACCACGCCCAGCACTCCACCCGAGATCCCGACGAGCAGCGTTTCGACAAGGCATTGGCGGGCGACCCGCCATCGTGACGAGCCGACCGCCAGCTGCACGGCGATCTCTTTCCGCCTGCCGGCCGCGCGCGTCAGCATGAGGTTCGCCAGGTTTGCGCAGGCGATCAGCAGCACGGCGCCAACGGCGGCGAAGATCGTCCAGAGTGTCGTGCGGAAGTCTCCGGCGACGCCGTCGACGATGCTGACCATGAGCACGCCGCGCTTGCGCGCGTTCTCGACGGGAAACTGTTCCTGAAGAACCCTGGCAATTCCATTCAACTCGCTCGTGGCTTGCGTCACGGACACGCCGTCGGCCAGGCGGCCGGTGGCAATGATGAAATTCAGCGAATTACGCGCACCCCGGCGTGGATCCCTCCCGGGCGCAAACGGAATGACGAACTCGACGTCGCGGACCGGCGCGACGAAGCCGGACGCGATCACGCCGACGACGACGTACTCTTCGCCGTTGAGGCGGATGGATCGGCCGAGAATGGTTGGGTCAGCGGCAAATCGCCGCTTCCAGAATGGTTCCGTGAGCACCACGACGTGCTCGCCGGCCGGATCTTCGTCGGCCGGCCGCAGGAGGCGGCCGATTTCCGCCCGGACGCCAAGGACCTCGAAGAAATTCCCGGTCGCCCGCAGCCCGAGGACGCGCTCCCCCGCCGCTTCGTCAGTCAGGCTCGCGCCGTACCCGAAAAAGCCGGCCAGGCCGTCCAGCGCTCGGGTCTGCTCACGATAATCGATGAAATCGGGAACATTGAACGGCGCGCGCCCGCGGCCAGACTGATCGGACCAGATCCAGACCACGCGCTCGACGTCGCGGTAAGGCACCTGCCGCAAGAGAACGGCGTACACGACGCTGAAAATCGCCGTCGTCGCGCCCACGGTCAGGGCGATCGTGACCGTCGCGCCAATCGTGAACGCCGGTGTCTTCTGCAGGGTCCGGACGGCGTGACGGAGATCACGCATCATGTGTCGCTGTGGCGTGAGCAGCACGACTCCCAGGATCGCAAGGCAGCGACGGCGCATGGCGGCATCGTAGCGGGCGAGAGGACGTCTCATTCCGACCAAGATCCGTCGAATTCCGCCAAATCGCTGCGGTACGGCTTGCGAATGGCCGGTCGCAGACACATAGTGATTCGAATGGCGTCCGCCTCGAAGAATCGACGGATCATCGTCGTGGTCGTGCCGCCGGTCGACGAGCTCGATCTCGTCGGTCCGCTTCAGGTCTTCAACTCGGTCAATCGACTCGCTGGCCGTGTCATCTACGCGATCGAAGTCGTCACGAGCGGAAATCGTCTGACGGTCGAGGGCGAAGGAGGACTGCTCACGTTCTTCGCGCGGCAGCACTTCAAGAAAGTCGAGGGCACGTGCGACTCGGTGCTGCTCGTCTGCGGATTGAGCACGCGGTCGGTGCGCGACGGGGCGCTCTCGGCGTGGCTGAAGAAGATGTCGGCTGGTGTCCGGCGGATGGGCGCGGTTTGCGTCGGCGCGTTTCTCCTGGCGGAAGCCGGACTGCTGAACGGCCGCCGCGCCACGACGCACTGGAAGTTCGGCCGCGAGATGGCCAGCCGTTATCCCGCCGTCCGCGTCGAGCACGACCCGCTCTGGGTCAAGGACGGAAACATCTACACGTGCGCCGGCATCTCGGCCGGGATCGATCTGGCGCTGGCGTGGGTCGAGGAGGATTGCGGCGCGGGCCTCGCGCACGAGGCGGCGCGCGAGCTCGTGCTCTTTCTGCGACGGCCGGGCGGACAGCCGCAGGTCAGCGTCTCGCTCGCGTCACAAGCGTCGGAGATGACGTCGATTCGCGAGCTGCAGATCTGGATCGCGGAGCATCTCGACACGCGGCTTTCGATCGACGATCTCGCCGCGCGGATGACGATGAGCGTCAGGAACTTCGAGCGCGTGTTCACCCGTGAGGTGGGCACGACGCCGTCGCAATACGTGCTGCAGATGCGCGTGGAAGCGGCGCGGCGTCAGCTCGAGCGCACCGATCGTGGTCTGAAACACGTCGCGTCGGCCACGGGATTCGGCAACGTGGACGTGATGCGCCGCGCGTTCGTTCGCCTGATGGGGATCACGCCGCGCCGGTATCGGGCAATGACCTCAGGGTCCGTTTGAGAAAAGCGTAAAACGCAAAAGATCTGTATCGTGTTGACGGGGATTCGCACCGATGACACGCCAGGACCCGCTACGGAATTTCCGGTTTCGGCTCGAGATCGACAATCTGCAGATCGCCGGCTTTGCCGAGGTCGACATTGGCGCGGCCACGACGGATGTAATCGACTATCGCGAGGGAACCGATCCCGCGCGTGTCCGTAAGCTGCCCGGACTGACGAAGTATGGCAACGTCACGCTCAAACACGGGGTGACCGATTCGCTCGAGCTGTTCGACTGGCACAAGCGAATTGTCAACGGACAGGTCGCCACGAGCCGCAAAACCGTCGCGATCATCGTGCAGGACGAGGCAGGCGCGGACAAGGCCCGGTTCGTCGTGACCGACGCGTGGCCCGTCAAATACGACGCCACCGACCTGCACGCCAAGGGGAACGACGTCTTCATCGAAACGCTCGAGCTTGCGAACGAAGGCATCGAGCGGGTGGCGTAGACGTGACCGCGATGAGCCCCGATCGACCCGACCCGTTCATCAACGCGCGTTTTCGGGTCGAGATCGACGGCTTCCCCGCAGCGGGCGCCACTGAAATCATCTTCCCTGAGGCGCGAATCGTCCCGGGCCCGCGAAAGACGCGCATAGTGACGTATGGCCCGCTCATCCTGAGACGAGGGATGACCAGATCGCCGGAGTGGTATCAGTGGTGGGACCGCGCGCGAACGTCATCGAAACCGGACCGACGGAACGTCAACGTCGTGTTGATGGACGCGTCGCACGAGGACGTGACGCGATGGTCTTTCTCCGCGGCGGTGCCTTCCGGTTATTGTGTGTCGCCGCTCAACGCCCTCGGCACCCAGCCGCTGATTGAGACCCTCGAACTTGCCGTCGGCGGGATGCATGTCGTGTTCGGCGATGCCGCGACGACCGAGCCGGCGCCGGGCGCGTGAGCCGTCGAAAATTCCCTCTGCGCGTGCGGACAATTCCGCGGCGCCGGGTTCTTCCCTGCGAACTCCTGCCAGACGCTGACCGGCGCCATCGGCACGCGCTATGCACAACTCCAATTGGCGCGCCACGCGCCGGATCGGAGCAGACGATGTCCGCCGCATATCACGTCACCAGCGTCGACGGGTCGGTGAGCCGCCCATTTGCGGCGGTGCGAGAGGCCTTCGTCGAGAACTTCGCCCGGCGTCACGAGCTTGGCGGCGCCTGCTGTGTGTACCTCCAGGGCGCGAAGGTCGTCGATCTGTGGGGCGGCACCCGAAACAAGGAGACCGGTGAAGCCTGGGAACGCGACACGATGGTGATCGTCCACTCGGCCACCAAGGGGTTCGCGGCCATGACCCTGGCGTTGGCCCACTCTCGCGGCTGGCTCGACTACGAAGAGCGTGTCGCCACCTACTGGCCGGAGTTCGCGCAACAGGGCAAGGAAACGATCACCGTCCGGCAACTTCTCGCGCACCAGGCCGGGTTGTTCGCCTTCGACGAGCCGGTCGACCGGCATGTGGTTGCCGACCTCGATCGTTTGGCCGTCGTGCTCGCGCGTCAGAAACCGGCGTGGGAACCGGGCACGCGACAGGCCTATCACGCGCTCACGCTCGGCTTCTACGAGGGCGAGCTCCTCAGGCGGATCGATCCGCAGCATCGGAGCCTTGGGCAGTTCTTCGAGGACGAGATCGCGGCGCCGCTCGGATTGGATCTGTTCATTCGTCTGCCCGAATCGATTCCGAACTCCAGCCTGGCGAAAATGGCTTCGCCAGGCCGGCTCGAGATGCTCCTCCGATTCCCCATTCGCCTCACCCTCGCTGGAATGAATCGCCATTCGAACATCTACCGGGCGCTCGTTGCGAATCCGGGCACCGGAATATGCCTCGACGAAAAACGGGTGTACGCACGCAACCTCGAAGTGCCGGCCGGCGGTGCCGTCGGCACGGCGCGGGCGATCGCGCGCGTCTACAGCGTCTTCGCGACCGGGGGACAAGAGCTGGGTCTTCGCAAGGAGACGCTGGAGCTGCTGGCTGCGCCAGCAATTCCTCCCACGCACGGATTCCTCGACGAGTGCCTCAAGGGAGAGGTGCAGTTCTCGCTGGGATTCATGAAACCGTGCGCCGCGTGGCCGTTCGGCAGCGCACGCTCCTTCGGGTCGCCGGGCGCGGGTGGATCACTCGGTTTTGCCGATCCCGACGCGGGAATCGGATACGGCTACGTGACGAGCCAGATGGGCGCGACGCTCACGGGAGATCCGCGAGACATCGCGCTCAGAGATGCGCTCTACGCCGCGCTACCGGCACGGCAGTGTGATGTCGCGGCGTAGCGCGTCGCTCATCTTTCGATCGGCACTAACACTTTCAGCGACTCGAGGAATCTGGTGCTGACCATCGTCCCGGCGGGCAGCTCGACCTCTTTGCCCTTCGTCGCGAGAACGGTGCCTGCTCCGCCGACGATCCCGCCGATGGCCGCGCCGCCCCCGCCGCCCGCGATGCCGCCGACAATCGCGCCGGCGCCAGCGCCGACGGCGCCCTTCTTCGCGTCGCTTTTCGTGCTCGACCCCGCTTCGATCGCGATCGGGGCGGTCTGAATCCGGTGACTCTCGTTGCGGGCGCTGAGCCGATTGAATCTGAACGTGATCGAGGCCTTCCCTTTCACCCGCCCTGATTGCTTGACGTCGGTCACCGCGCCGAACACTTCAGCGCCTGCCGGCAGGACCGTCGTCCCGGACACGACGAGGGGCTTGGTCAAGGTCCCTTTGACCTGGTCCTCGACCTTGCTCGTGTTGGACGCGAGCGGCGTCGTCAGTGTGATCATCATGATCGTTTCCGCAGGAATCGACACTTCACGGAACTTGGGTTCCGGCGGCGGTGGCGGTGCGGCTGGCGGAGCCGGCGGCGCGGGCGCAGCTCCCGGCGTCGTCGCCGGTGCAGCCGCAGGCGATGTGCCGGCGGGCGCTGCCGCAGCCGGCGACGGTGTCGCGCTGGTCGCAGCCGGCGCGCTGTCGGGCCGCGCCTGACCAGCCGGTGCGGCAGGCGGCGTAGCCGGGGCTGCGGCAGAAGCCGGCGGCGGCGTCGCGGCCGGCGACTGGCCTGCGGCGCCAGTCGATTGCTGATTGCCAGGTTGAGAACAACCCGCCACGAGCGCCGATGCGATCGCCAGAACGAGCATCGATCTGGTCATGTTCAGCCTCACATTTCTTCTCTTCCTGAATCTCGAAATGTCGCGGATGCGTCATCACACTGAGGACCCGCGCTCCGGAAAGCATGACACGTACCCCCATCGTATGTCGTCAGCAACTTTCCTCACCGGATCGCGCCGGCGTCAGGTCGTGAGCATCACTTTCAACCCTTCGCGTGCATGATCGAACGCCTGCGCGTACTGCGCGAGCGGATACGTTGCGGCAATCAGAGGCTTGACGTCGACCGCCCCAGCCTCGAGCAGGTCGATCGCGCGCCGGAACGGCCCGCATCTGGATCCGACGATGGTGATCTCGTCGACGACGAGCGGCGAAAACGCGATCGGTGTCTCGCCGTGGAAGGTCGACTTGACGACGAGAATCCCGCGCGGACGGACCAGCGACGTCGTCACCGCGAATCCGGCGGGATTCCCGGTCGTATCGACGGCAAGGTCGACTTGACGCGCCAGCGACGTCGACTTGTCGAGCGGAACGGTCTCGAGCTGCAGGGCGTTTGCGGTCGCCAGGCCGCGCGCACTTCGAACGACCACGGTCACGTGAGCGCCCGCATGGCGGAGCACCTGCGCCACCAGCAGGCCGAGCCGGCCGGCGCCGACGACGGCGGCGCGCGTCTCGCGATTGACCTCGACCTGCTCGAGGATCCGGCACGCGGCGGCCGCCGGCTCGACGAACACCGCGGTCCGATCGTCGATCGAGTCGGGAACCGCGTGAAGGTTCGCGGCGGGCAGCGAGAGATATTCGGCAAACGCGCCGTCGCGGCCGCGGATGCCGAGGACCGTGCGGACGTCGCAATGTCCGCGGCCGGCCCGGCGGCATCCATCGCATCGGCCGCAGCCGACGGTGATCTCGCCGGCCACGCGCCTGCCCATCCAAGCGCTGTCGGCTGCGTCAACGCGCTCCACGACGCCGACGAACTCGTGCCCGGGCACACCTGAGAATCCGGCGTAACCTCGAAGCAGTTCGAGATCGGTGCCGCAGATGCCCGCGGCGGTCACGCGGACGAGACATTCGCCCGGGACCGCCGGGACGGGGCGATCGCGGAGCGTCAGCGTGCCGGCGTTCAGAACAACCGCGCGCAATTCACTGCTGACTTTCGAAGAGACCGATCACGTTGCCTTCGGTATCCGAGACCCGCGCGTATGCGCCCATGCCCGGGATCGGCGTGTGCGGCGTCACGACCTTGCCGCCGGCGGCCTGCACCTTCTTGAGCGCGGCTTCGACCGATGACACGCCCACGTAGATCGTCGGCGACGGCGCTTCCTTGGGTCGCGCGAACAACCCGCCGTTGATGGCGCCCGGTTCCTTCGGCCGGTAGTCCTCGCCGGTCGCGACGGTGTTGGCCATCACGTACTGCATCTCGGGCATCTCCGTGAGCTGCCAGCCGAAGCACTGCGTGTAGAACGTCATGGCGCGCTGCTTGTTCTCGAAGGGAATTTCGAAGTGTACGACTTTGTCCATCATTCTCTCCTTTGTAGGCCGGGGCTTCAGCCCCGGCGATAGCCGGCCCTGAAGGGCCTGCCTACAGATCTACCTTTGGACTGCCGAATACGTCACGCCGTCGGGGCTGTTCTGCACCTCGACGCGCGCCAGCGTCTCGCCCGTCGTCAAATCGAGCACTAGCATCGAGTTGTCGTTGCGGACGGTCACGAACGCGTGGCGGTTGTCGGGATGTGGAAACACACCTGCGGTCGACGGATCGGCGACCTTCGTGAGTCCGAGCTTGATCGACTTCACGATCGTTTGCGACGCGACGTCCGCGACGACCAGCGACGACGCCTTCGCGTGCGGCAGGAGCGCGTACTTGCCGTCCGGCGTGAACTGCACGCGGTACGGGAAGCCCGGCGATTCGAGCCGCTTCACCACCTGCAGCGTCCGGGTGTCGATGATCGAGATTGTGTCTTCCGCGCGATTCCCGGTCCACACCCAGCGGCCATCGGGCGTCACGCCGACGCCTTCGGACTCGTTGCCGGTTTTGATGTCCGCGATCTTGTTGCCGGTCTTGAAATCGAAGGCACTCACGCTGCCATCGCGAATGTTCGAGCAGTACAGCCGCGTGCGATCGGTCGAGAGCGCGAGCATGTGCGAGACGCCCGCTTCAGTCCGGAACACGCGCTCGACGGCGCCCGACGTGATGTTCACGACCAGCAGGGCCTGGTTCGCCTCTGATGTCACCACGACGTGGGTGGGATCCACCCACCGCACATCGTGGGGCGCGCGGTACTCGCCGAGATCAATCGTCTTGATGGTGTCGCCGCCCGGCAGCGACAACACGCTCAGCGTCTTCTGCGGGCCGGTGCCCTGCTTGTTGTAGTTGGTGACGACGACGGTGCGGCCGTCCGGTGAGGCCGCCGCCTCGTGCGGTCCACCGACGACAGGCACGTGGCGGTACGCCGTCATCGTCTTCAAATCGATCAGCGTCACCGAGTCTGACTGTTGGTTCACGGCGACGACCGTGCCCGTGAGGTTCACGCGCTGGGACGGCTGCGCCGAGACGAGAACGGCGCTCAATGCGGCCAATGCCAGCACGACGCCGGAAAGATGTCTGACCATGGCGCAACCCTAATGTGCGGTTCGCGGCTCTGGCAAGCCGATTGTGACGAGTGCTCTCACAAATCG
>Ga0207428_10003221_pt1 | contig 15938 bp, 14 predicted proteins | sample RhiMethybrSRZTD1_FD_187600 | JGI IMG/M metagenome (GOLD analysis project Ga0207428, IMG submission 187600) | Populus rhizosphere microbial communities from Tennessee, USA - Rhizosphere MetaG P. TD hybrid SRZTD1 (SPAdes) (version 3) | ecosystem: Host-associated > Plants > Roots > Rhizosphere >...
TGACCGTGTGGACGCACAAGATCGACGGTCTGCACGAGGCCGACTTCGTGTTCGCGGCCAAGGCCGACCGGGTCCTGGTAGACCCGGCCGGCTGACGGTTCGGTTACGCCCCGGCCTTCACGAGGCCGAGCTCGCGAAGGGTGCCCCACGGGATCACGTGGCAGTACGGCTCGTGGCCGTTCTTGTCGTAGTACCGCTGGTGGTAGTCCTCCGCCGGGTAGAACGGTCCCGCGGGCGTGATCTCGGTCGCGATGGGCCGGTCGAACCGCGCCCGCGCGACATCGCGCGAGGCCTCGGCGGCCAGCTGCTGCTCGTCCGAGCTCGTGAAGATCGCGCTCCGGTACTGGTCGCCGACGTCCGGCCCCTGGCGGTTGACCTGGGTCGGGTCGTGCATAGCCCAGAACACCTCGAGCAGCTGCTCGAAGCTCACGACCGAGGGGTCGAACTCGACCCGGAGCACCTCGGCGTGGCCGGTCCCGTGCGAGCACACGTCCCGGTAGGTGGGGTTTTCCGTGTGGCCCCCGGCGTAGCCGACCTCGGTCCGTAGGACCCCGGGGACGCGCTCGAACACGTACTCGACGCCCCAGAAGCATCCGGCGCCGAACGTCGCGGTCTCGGTGGTCATGCTGAACATCCCTCCTTCGGATGGGTTCATCCGTTCAGTCGCTCTGCCTGCCGGAACGTTACGCGTTTGGCAGAAAAGGGCCCGGGGAGATGTTTGCGGTTTCTTGCGGTGGGTAGCCGTGCCTGTCGGAGAGAGGGGGTTGCCCATGTGAACACGCATGGTCGAAGCACGCGGGCGAACGCCCGAAGGGTGGCTCGGAGGGAGGAAGAGATGGTGAGCGCTCGAAGGCCGCGACTGCGGCTGGTAGCCATCGTGGCGGCGCTGGCCGCGGCCACGATCCTGGCCGTACCCGGCCCGGTCCATGCCACGACGACGAAGACGTACGTGGTGCTGTATAGGGGAACGTCCGTACCCTCGGACGCGGCGAACGTGGTCGCCGCCGCCGGCGGCAGCCTGACGATCGCCTACAACCAGATCGGCGTGGCGATCGCGAGGTCGGACAACCCGGCGTTCCGCAGCGCCCTGCTGCGCGATAACCGCATTCAGGGTGCTTCGGCGACGGAAGGCTTCGGGATCCGGCTGGACGACAGCGCAGGATCGGACGATCCCGTCCTGCCGAGCACGCCGGCTCCGGGTTCGGACAGCCTGTCAGGGCTGCAGTGGGATATGGATCAGATCCAGGCGCCGCAGGCGCGCGCCATCAACGGTGGTAGCCCCGACGTGCTGGTCGGGGACATCGACACCGGTCTGGACTACACCCACCCGGACCTGGCCGCGAACGTCGACGATGCAAACAGCGCGAACTGCGTGAGCGGCGCCCCGGTGCAGGGGAAGGTGGCCGCGAACGACGACCACGGTCACGGGACCCACACGGCCGGCACGATCGCCGCCGCGCTGAACGGGATCGGCATCGTCGGCGTGGCACCGAACGTGAAGATCGCCGGGATCAAGACCGGGAACGCGGACGGGTTCTTCTTCCCGGAGGCCGTGATCTGCGCCTTCGTGTGGGCCGGCACCCACGGCTTCGACGTCACCAACAACAGCTACTTCGCCGACCCCTGGCTGTTCAACTGCAAGAACGACCCCGAGCAGCGGGCGATCTGGCAGGCGGAACGCCGCGCCATCAAGTTCGCCATGGGCAACGGTGTGGCCGTCGTGGCCTCGGCCGGGAACCAGGCCGACGACCTCGCGCACCCGACGCAGGACGTGACGAGTCCGGACGACACGACCCCGGTCACCCGCGCGATCACCAACGCGTGCGCGGTGGTGCCCGCCGAGGTCCCCGGGGTCATCACAGTGGCCGCGGACGGCAACCTGGAACTCAAGTCGTTCTACTCGAGCTACGGCATCGGTGTGGTCGACCTGACCGCGCCCGGCGGCGACTCGATCCTGCAGCGCACGGCCGCGGCGCCGAATGGCCGTGTGCTCTCCACGTGGCCCGCGTCGCTGCTGACGGTGACGTGCCTGCCGGCCCGCCGGCTCGTGGACGCGTCCGGGGCAACCTACTGCTACCAGCAGGGGACCTCGATGGCGTCGCCGCACGTCGTGGGCGTCGCGGCGCTGATCGTGAGCCAGTTCGGTCACATGGCGCCGGCAGCGCTGCGGACGATGCTCATCAACAGCGCGGATGCGCTGCCCTGCCCTCCCGACACGTCGATCTACGACTTCTTCCCGGCGGTCGACAACGGGGCACCGCAGGAGTGCACCGGCGGTCCCGCGTACAACTCGTTCAACGGTCACGGCCAGGTGAACGCGCTGGCCGCGATCTCGTAGCGTCCGGAAGAGAGCGCGGAGCGAGGGCCGGTCCCCGAGGACGGGACCGGCCCCCGGCCGCGTCTAGCCCTCGAAGGACCCGGCCGCCTCCAGGACGAGTTCGACCTCGTCCTGACCGTGCTCGGTGCCGAGCGTCCACAGCTCGTAGCCGCTGGGCGGCAGCCAAACCTCGCGGTCGAGCATGTGATGGAAGAACCGCGCGTACCGGCCGTGATCGGCGGCCATCGCCTCGGAGAAGTCGCGGACCGGACCGACGGAGAAGAACACGCTGAACAGCGAGCCTGCGCGATTCGCCGTGATCGCGGACCCCTGGGACGCAAGGCGCCCGGCGAGGCCGTCGGCCAGTGCCGAGGCCGTCTCGGTCAGGCGCGCGTAGGGGTCGATCTTCCTCGCGAGGTCGAGCGCCGCGATCCCCGCTGCTACGGCCACCGGGTTCCCGGACAGGGTGCCCGCCTGGTACACGGGACCGGCCGGCGCCAGCTGCTCCATCACGTCGCGCCGCCCGCCGAAGGCCGCGCACGGGAACCCGCCGCCCATTACCTTGCCGAGCACCGTCAGGTCGGGCACCACCGCGTACTCGCCCTGCGCGCCGCCGAACGCGATCCGGAACCCGGTGATCACCTCGTCGAACACGAGCAAGGCTCCGCTCGCGGTGCAGAGCTCGCGGAGACCATCGAGGAAGCCGGGTTCGGGGGGGATGACGCCCATGTTCGCCGCGACGGGTTCGACGATGACCGCGGCGATCCGCTCCCCGTGCTGCTCGAACAGCGAGCGGACGGCCTCCGGGTCGTTGAACGGCGTGGTGACCGTGTCCCGCGCCGCGCCATCGGTCACGCCCGGCGATCCGGGGATCCCGAACGTGGCCACGCCACTGCCCGCCCCCTTGGCGAGCAGCGCGTCCGAATGCCCGTGGTAGCAGCCATCGAACTTCAGCACGAGCGACCGGCCGGTAAAGCCCCGTGCAAGGCGGATCGCGCTCATCGCCGCCTCGGTGCCGCTCGAGACGAGGCGGACCTGCTCCACCGCCGGCATGGCGTCCGTGATCCGCTCGGCGAGTTCCACCTCGGGCTCGGTCGGCGCGCCGAATGACGTCCCGCGCCCGGCCGCCGCCTTGGCAGCCTCGACGATCTCCGAGCGGGCGTGGCCGAACAAGAGCGCGCCCCATGACTGCACGAGGTCCACGTAGCGTCGCCCGTCGGCGTCGAACACGTACGCGCCCTCGCCCCGGACCGCGAACCGCGGGATCCCGCCCACCGCCCCGAACGCCCGGACGGGCGAGTTCACGCCGCCGGGGATGACGCGCCTGGCCCGCTCGAACAGCTCCTCGGAGCGGGTCACGACGGGGTCAGGACGACAGCCAGTCGGCCGCGTCCTTCGCGTGGTACGTGAGGACCAGGTCGGCGCCGGCACGACGGATCGACGTGAGGACCTCGAGCACCGCCGTGCGTTCGTCGAGCCAGCCGTTCTGAGCGGCCGCCTTCACCATCGCGTACTCGCCCGAGACGTTGTAGGCGGCCAGGGGGAAGCGCGTCCGGTCCTTGGCCCGGCGGATCACGTCCAGATAGGGGAGCGCGGGCTTGACCATCACGACGTCGGCTCCCTGGTCGATGTCGGCCTCGATCTCGCGGATCGCCTCGTCGGCGTTGGGCGGGTCCATCTGGTAGCCCGTGCGGTCGCCGAAGCGCGGTGCGCACTCGGCCGCCTCGCGGAACGGACCGTAGAACGCGGAGGCGAACTTCGCCGCGTAGGCGAGGATCCCCACGCGCTCGAACCCGCCCGCGTCGAGCTGTTCGCGGATCGCTGCCACCTGGCCGTCCATCATGCCGCTCGGTCCGACGAGATGGGCTCCGGCCTCGGCCTGCGCGATCGCGATCCGCCGGTAGCGTTCGAGCGTCGCGTCGTTGTCGACCTGTCCGTGCTCGTCGAGCACGCCGCAATGGCCGTGGTCGGTGTATTCGTCCAGGCACAGGTCGGCGATCACCACGTGGTCGTCGCCGAGCTCCTCGCGCAGCACCCGGAGCGCCCGCTGCGCGATCCCGTCGGGGTTCCACGCCTGCGAACCCTCCGCGTCCTTTCGTTCCGGGACGCCGAACAGCATGAACGCGAGCACGCCCCTGCTCGCGATCTCGGACGCCTCCTTGCGCAGGGACTCGAGCGTGTGCTGGGACTGTCCGGGCATCGAGGCGATCGGCACGGGTTCGGACACGCCCTCCTTGACGAACAGCGGTGCGACGAGGTGCCGCGGTGCGAGATCGGTCTCGCGGATCAGCGCCCGGAGCGCCGGGGTGCGGCGCATCCGGCGCGGCCGGCGGCGAAGGGGATCGCTCATCGGGTTGGATGCTACCGGCCGAGTGCCCGCTCGATGGCGCCGACAAGGCCGTCGACCGTGTGCGGGTTCGCGACCGCGTGGACGCGGAGGCCGTGCTCGCGCGCCTCGCGCGCCGTGACGGGGCCGATGCACACGACCTTCGGGTTGCCTCTGACCACGCCCATGGCGCGTACGAACCCGCGAACCGTCGAGGCGCTCGTGAAGGTGACGGCATCGACACCACCGGTACGGAGCGCCGTCCGTGCCTCGAGTGGGAGCGAGCGGGGGATCCGTGTGCGGTAGGCGTCCACGCGTATAGGGCTCCACCCCTTCCGGGCGAGCGCGTCCTCGAGCCCCTCGGGGGCGACGTCGGCGCGCGGTATCAGCACCCGGCCGGTCCCGCGGGGGAAGGCACGGCCGAGAGCGGCGGTGGTGAACGCCTTCGGCACGAGGTCGGGGGCGCGCCTGCTCCACGTTCGGAACCGCTCGGCCGTCCCGTCGCCCACGGCGGCAACCTTGGCCCGGATGCGGCGCGGGGTCAGATGCTCGGCCAGGACGTCCACCGTTCTCGGGCTCGTGAGCGTCAACCACGCGAACGCGCCCTGCGCGAGCTCCCCGAGCGCCCTCGTGAGCGCGGCCGACCGGACGGGCACGATCTCGATCGCCGGAGCCACGATCGCGTTGGCACCCCGGCGCTCGAGCACCCGCGCGAGCGCGTCGGCCTCCGGACGCGGCCGCGTCACGAGCACCGTTCGGCCGGCGAGCGACTTCACGGGCGGACGAGCCCGAGGATCTCGTCGGCGCCGCCGGCCGACAGGTCGAGCGCGGCGAGCTCGGCCACCTCGTCGGGCGTCTCTCCGTCGACCTCGGTCCGCACGATCCTCGAGCCGTCCGGGCTGAGGGCGATCGCGAGCAGCCGGACGCCCCGCGGAACCGATTCGGCGAACGCGCCAAGCGGAAGCGCGCACCCGCCGCCGAGACGAGCCATCAGGCCGCGCTCCGCCTCGAGCGCCATCCTGCTCGCCGCGTGGTCGAGAGCCGACAGGACCTCGATCGTCGCGCCGTCGGACGCGCGAGCCTGGACCGCGAGGCACCCCTGGCCCGGCGCGGGGACCATCTCTGCGAGCGACATCGGCGCCGCGTGCTCCGGCACGATGCCGAGTCGCAGCAGCCCCGCCCCCGCGATGATCAGGGCGTCGACCTCCCCGTCCCCAAGCTTCCGGAGCCGCGTGTCGACGTTGCCGCGCAGGTCCTCGACGATCACGTCCGGTCGCAGCCGGAACACCTGCGCCCGACGGCGGATGCTGGATGTCCCGACGCGCGCCCCGGGCCGGAGGTCGCCGTCCCGGGTCACGAGGACATCGAGTGCCGAGGCGCGCTCGGGCACCCCTGCGATCACCACGCCATCCGTGTCGTCCGCCGGCAGGTCCTTGGCCGAGTGGACGGCCAGGTCGACCTCGCCGTCGAGGAGCGCGCGGACGATCTCGGTCACGAACAGGCCCTTCACCCCCGCCGGGTCGCTCGCGGGGTCGGCCCCGCGGTCGCCCGCGGTCGTGACCGTGACCAGCTCGGTCTCCACGCCCGATGCGCTGATCGCGTCGGCGACCTCGCGCGACTGGGCGAGCGCGAGCCGCGAGCCGCGCGTGCCGATGCGGAGCTTCACTCGGTGGGGAGCTCGAGCCCGAACAGTTCGGCGAGGGCTCGCGCGTGGGCGTCCTGCGTCCCGGTCCCCGGGGTCTCCTTCAGCCGCACGATCGGCTCGTGGAGGAGCTTGGCGACGACCCCGCGCGCGAGCGCCGTGACCGCCTCGCGCTCCCGCGGCTCGAGCCCCGCGAGTTCGGAACGGAAGCGCTCGAGCTCGGCGTCGACCACCGCGTCGCCCCGTTCGCGAAGGGCTCGGAAGAGCGGGCCGAGCCGCTCCGCTCGGCGGCGGATCGAGAACCGGCGCACCTCGTCGGCGACGATCATGTGCGCGCGCTCGATGTCGGCCGCGGTCTCGGCGGCCCGGACGGCGACCGACGCGCGCAGGCCGTCGATGTCGACCAGGGTGATGCCGCGCAGCCGCCCGGCGGCGGGTTCGACGTCCCTCGGGACGGCGAGGTCGAGCACGAACAGCGGTCGGTGCCTGCCTCCCACCGCGTCGCGCACGAGTGCCTCGGTGAGGAGGACCCCGGCGGCGCCGGTCGCCGAGACAGCGATGTCGGCCTCGGCGAGCGCGCCGGGCAGCTCCGCGAGGTCGCCCGGTTCCGCCGACGTGCGTTCGGCCAGGGCCCGCGCGCGTTCGAGCGATCGGTTCAGCACCCGGACCGTCGCGACGCCACGCCGGCGCAGGTGCTTGACGGCGAGCGCGGACATCTGCCCCGCGCCGATGACGACCGCGTGCCGACCTTCGAGGCCACCGAGCGCCTCGGCGCCGAGGTCGGCCCCCGCCGCCACGAACACGTCCGGGGCTGCGCCGACCCCGGTCTCGGAGCGCACGCGGCGCCCCGTGCCGACCGCCGCGTGGAACACGGCCGCGAGGGACGGGCCGGCGGCCCGCTCGTCCTCGGCGCGCCTGAGCGCCTCCCTCACCTGCGACAGGATCTGTGGCTCTCCCAGGACCATCGAGTCCAGCCCGCTCGCGACGGTGAATAGATGCTCGGCGGCGTCGCCCTCGTAGTGGGAGTACAGGGGTTCGGCCAGGTCGTCGGGGGCGACCCCCCGCGACTCGCACAGCACGCGCTTCAGCGCCTGGAACCCCGCGTGATACGACGGGACCTTGCCGTAGATCTCGACTCGGTTGCACGTCGACACGATGACCGCCTCGTCGACCGCGGTGTCGTCGGCCGTCCGGCGGTAGGCCTTCACGAGGTCCTCGTCGGCGAACGCCAGTCGTTCGAGGAGTTCGACCGCGGCGCGCCGGTGAGAGATGCCGAGGGCGAGGATGGCCATGGGTCTCGGGATTCTACGCGGCGCCTCCGGAAGGGGTCCGATGTCCGGCGGACGGCGCGGCCCGAGACGGACCGGTCCGCCCGGGTAGCATCTCCGCCCGCACCCGAACACACGGACGGACGGAGATCTGGGATGGAGCGAGGTAGGGCCCGCGACCTCGGTGTGGTGATCGGCACGTATCCGCCCGGACCGCGGAACGCCGTGACCGACGTGGTCGGCGTTCGGGTGGGACACCGGACCATCGTGCGCGACCCCGCCACGGGCGGGGCAGGGGCGGTTCGCACCGGTGTGACCACGGTCTTTCCGCACGAGGGCCTTCCCTGGATCGAGCGGGTCTACGCGGGGACCGGCATCCTGAATGGCTTCGGGGAGCTGATCGGGATCAACCAGATCGCCGAGTGGGGCCTGCTGCACTCGCCGGTCGTGATGACGAGCTCTCTCGCGATCGGGCGGGCGTACGACGCCACCGTCCGATGGCGGACCGCTCGTCACGCGACGATGACGCACGAGGGCGGCGACATGCCGTTCGTCTGCGAATGCGACGACTCCTATCTGAACGACGTCACAACTTTCCCGCTCACCGACGAGGACGTCGCCGCGGCCCTGGACGCCGCGGAGGGCGGTGACGTGGCCGAGGGATGCGTCGGGGCCGGCACCGGCACGCAGTGCATGGACTTCAAGGGCGGCATCGGCACCTCCTCGCGGACGATCCCGGGTGGGTGGACGGTGGGCGCGCTCGTCCTGACGAACTTCGGCGAGCGGGAACTGCTGCGCATCGACGGCGCTCCGGTCGGTCGCGAGATCACCGACCTGATGCCGGGGCACCACACCGAAGGTTCGGCGATCGTGGTCCTCGCGACCGACGTGCCGATGGTGCCGCACCAGCTCCGGCGGCTCGCGGCGCGCGGCGGGCTCGGACTCGCGAGATGCGGCTCGACCGGCCACAACGGTTCGGGCGAGCTGATGCTCGCGTTCTCGACCGCCAACCGGATCCCCCTGACGTCGGAAGACGGCACCGTCGAGGCGCGAGTCGTGCTCGACGGCCCCGCCGAACGCTCCCCCGACGTCTTCAACGAGCTGTTCGCCGCGACCACGGAGGCGGTCGAGGAGGCCGTCGTGAACGCGCTGTTCACCGCGGAGACCACGGTCGGTCGCGACGGCCACGTCCTGCACGCGCTGCCGATCGAGCGAACCCTGGAGATCCTCGCCCGGTACGGGCGGGGGCCCCGTTAGGGCGGATCGCCTAGTCGAAGCGACCCGGGTCGAATGGTGTTGGCTCGAACGGCGGCTCGGAGCCGAGGATCAGGGCGGCAGCCTGCTCCGCGCTCCCCGCCCCGAGGATCACCCCCTCCGAACCGTGCCCGGTCGCAACGAACAGACCGTCGCGCACCCAGCCGAGCATCGGCCGCTCGTCGGGCGAAACGGGTCGGACGCCCGACCACGTGGCGAGCACGGGAGCGTCGGCGAGGGCGGGCACCAGCCGAGACGCTTGGGCGGCAACGATCCTCGGGACGTCCAGGTCCAGCGGCTCGGCTGCGAGCGAGGGCTCGCGCGACGTGCCGGTCAGCACGGAGCCGTCGGGCGCCGGCTGGATCATGGGGGAGACATCGCGCGCCTCGGCGGCCTCACCGAACTCGCGCATCGACAACATGAGGGAACCGGGCTCGCTGGCGGGCGCGGGGTCCCGGCCGGTCAGCAGGCGGCGCGCCCCGCTCTGGATCCAGTGGTGGAACAGCGGGCGTTCGGGCGCGGCGTGGACCAACCACCCCCGTGCCGAGGCGATCGGGAGGGAGACGCCGAGCGGCCTCGCGATCGCCGACGACCACGGCCCGGCCGCGAGGACGACCGCGTCGGCGCCGAGGACGCCGTCGTCGGTCACGACCCCGGTGACGTGGTCACCCCGACCGACGAGCCGTCGCGCCGGGCAGTGGTGGCGGATCGCGGCTCCCGCCTCTCGCGCGAGCGTGCCGAGGCACACCGTGAGGGCGAGCGGGTCCACGCGGTGACCCTCGTGCAGGAGGTACGCCTCGAGCACCCGAGGCGAGAGCTCGGGTTCGAGCTCGTGGACGCGCTCGTCCACCCGTTCGACCTCGACGCCCACCGCCTCTGCCGAAGCGGCCCAGGCGCGGAGTTCCTCGATCTCGTCCTCGTCGATCGTGACGGCGAGCGTTCCGATCGGCTCGTCGTCGAGGAAGAAGGGCGTCGGCGGATCGGCGGAGATCTCGGCGTACCGCTCGAGGCTGCGGCGCGCGAGCGGCGCAAGGACCGGGTCCTTCGAGGTGTCGAGGTACCCGAGGTTGCGCCCGGAGGCGCCGGCCGCGAGCTCGTCCTTCTCGAGGAGCGTGACCGATGCGCCTCGGTCGGCGAGCTCGAACGCGCACGCCGTTCCGATGATCCCGCCGCCCACCACGACGATGTCGGGCACTCGGCGAGCCTACCGGTTGAGCCCTTCCGTAGAATCCTTCCCGGAGACGTGGCTGAGTGGCCGAAAGCAGCCGCCTGCTAAGCGGTTAGGGGGGTAACACTCCCTCACAGGTTCGAATCCTGTCGTCTCCGCAAGATGGCGGGTTTGGCACCAACCCGCGATGCCGCGGGGGTCAGAGGAAGATTTGACAGGAAGGCCCCTCATGTCAGGGTATGGGGTCCGCGCACTTCCCTACAGCGGAAGGAGGCCCCCCATGCCGCCGACGCGCCGTCGCCTTGCCGTCGCTTTCGCCGCCGTCGTGACCGTCGTGGTCGCGATGGCCTTTGTCCCGGCGCAGGCCGCGACGAAGACACCTCGGTGGATCCTGCACATCCAGAACTACTCCGGAGGGATCTCGAACGGTGTGCGCGAGCGCCTCGCGTTCGAGCTCGGCCAGACCACGGCGAGGCACGCCGTCCGCTCGGCGATGCCGTCGCTCGGGACCCTCGAGAACGTGCAGATGAACGGCGACACCGATCCTCCGCTCCCGCAGGACGAGCCGGGGATCGCCCTGAACCTCGAGAACCACATGAACGCGGTCGCGGCCTCGAACGACTACACGGGCGACGGCTTCTGGATCGGGTACACGACGGACGGCGGCCGGCACTGGACGTCACAGTGGAAGGACCCGAAGTTCTCCTTCGATCCAAACCACCGGTGCTTCGCGTCGGACCCGGGAGTCGCGTACAGCCTCCGCGACCACGCGTTCTACATGAGCACGCTCTGCTACTTCGTCGACACGCCCGCCTCCGAGATCCACGTGTGGAAGTCCGTCGACGGCGGCGCCACGTGGTCGGACTCGACGCACCCCGCGCTCGTGGTGACGAACCGCGCCTCGGACGGAACGATCGACGCGTCGGTGTTCAACGACAAGGAGCTCATCGCGGTCGACAACACACCGACCAGCCCTCACTACGGGCGGGTCTACGTGACCTACACGAAGTTCCACACCGTCTCGGGCGGCCGGAGCGACTACTGCACGATCCAGGCCGCCCACACGGACTCGATCCCGACGGCCGACCCCGCGACCTCGGTGTGGGCACACACGGCGGTCGTCCCCGACAACCCGGGTGACGACGGGAAGGGCGCCTCGGCTAACCAATTCTCGACCCCGGTCGTCGACAGTCAGGGCGGGCTCGACATCGGGTTCGTGAGCGAGGACTGCAACACCTCATACGACCGGGCGCTCCTGTTCGCCCGCTCGACGGACGGCGGCGCGTCGTTCGGCGACGTCGTCCGGGTGGACCGCCCGGGCGAGTGGGTCGACAACCCGAACCGGAACGACTATCTGCAGAGCCTGGGCGGGGTGCGGATCCCCGGCACGATCGGGTTCGCGTACGACGCGACGCGCTCGCGCCTGGTGTACGTGGCGCTGAACGCGATCGACCGGGAGACGTCGGGCACGAACATCTCGGTGCACACCTCGAGCGACTTCGGAGCGACCTGGTCATCCGCGACGTGGGTGAGCGTCGGCGACCCCGGCGTCCCGGCGGCCGGCAACCAGTTCTTCCCTGCCGTGGGCGTGGACCAGGACGGGGTGTACTCGGCGATCTGGCAGGACACGAGGAGCGATCGGCACCTGATCGAGACCTTCCAGGGGACCTCGACCGACGGCGGGGCCACGTGGACGAACACGTTGATCAGCACGGCGGCGTTCGACCCGGGAGATTCGTTCTTCAGCTGCGGGTGCTTCATCGGCGACTACAACCAGATCGCGGTCTCGAGAGATGTGATCTACCCGGCGTGGACGGACGGGCGCGACTCGCCCGGGCGCCCGAGCGGCGATTCGGACATCTTCACGAACGTCGAGATCGCGACGTGAGCCCCTAAGGCACGCGGATCCGCGCGAGCGAGAGGGCCCCCCGCGACCGCCCCGAGGGAAGACTCGGGTACGGGCCGATCGACATTGTGAGGACCCTCCTGTCCGTGGCGTCCACGGGCCGGCTCGCCAGTTCCGGCCTCGAACGCTTGAGACGGCTCATCCCGGGGTAGATCCCTTCCATCTCGGAACGGAAGGGATGAGCACATGGAATTCTTGATCGCTGCAAAAGCTTGTGGGGGAGGCGTCGCGACGATCCTGTGGATCATCGCGGCGATCTTCGTCATCGGCGGGATCGTCACGCTGCTGCGAGGCTCGGTGCTCTACGGCATCGTCCTCATCATCATCGGCCTCTTGATCGGACCGGGAGGCGTCAGCATCTTCTGCTGATCCACCGCGCGACGTCGCACCGGCGGCCGGGCTCGAGCCGCCGGTGCGGGCCGGGTGGCTGGCTCGGTCCGACGCGTTCGGTAGGTTGTGGCGCATGTGGGACTGGTCGACGGCTGCCTCGCTGGCGACGGCGTTGGGCACGCTCGTCCTTGCCCTCGCGACGTTCGTGGCGGTGCGCGCCGCCAACCGTGCGGCGCGCACCGCCGAGTACTCGATGCAGATCGGGATCCGGCCGCTCCTGATGTCGTCGCGGCTCACGGACACCGAGCAGAAGATCATGTGGGGCGACGAGCACTGGGCGCGGCTCTCCGGCTCGGGGGCGATCGCCGAGGTCGTCGACGACAACCTCTACCTCGCGATGTCGGTCCGCAACTCCGGTTCGGGTGTCGCGGTGATCCACGGATGGCACCTGGTGCTCCAGGAGCTGCAGCAGGATCACGCGCACGCCGAGCCCGAGGAGTTCCGCCGGCAGCTGCGGGACCTCTACGTGGCCGGCGACGACGTCGGGTTCTGGCAGGCGGCGATCCGCGATCGCGACGATCCCGAGTACGGCGCCTTGCTCGAGGCCGTCAGAGGCCCCCGCGTCTTCGCGATCGAGCTGCTCTACAGCGATCACGAGGGCGGTCAGCGCGCGATCGGACGGTTCGCGGTGGCTCCGGTCAAGGATTCGGTGTGGCTCTGCTCCGTGGTTCGGCACTGGAACCTGGATCGCCCGGACCCCCGCTGAGGTCGACCTCGGTTTCCAGCGATTCCGGCGGAACAGAGGCCGTCGATGTCGAGGTGTCTCATCCGCTGGTGTGGGTACACACACAGACCGCGACGCGAAGGGGTGAGCGTCATGCTCCAGATCACCGATACGGCCGCATCGGCCTTCCGAGACATCCTCGCCCGCGAGGAGGTCGGCGGACAGACGATCAGGCTCGTCCCGGAGACGAGGACGAACGGGCAGGGCGGGATCTCGCTCGAGGCGATCGACGAACCCGCGCCTGCCGATGCCGAGGCCCACGCCCAGGGCGTTCGGGTCGTCGTGGCGCAGGAGCTCGCGTCGACCCTCGACGATGCCGTGCTCGACGCCAAGCCGACCGAGCAAGGGACCGAGTTCTTCATCCGATCCCAGCCGGCGTGAACCGGACCGAGGGCGGGGCGCCCGGCGCCTCGCCCTCGTACCCCCCGCATGGAGCGCTGGACCCCACCGGTATGCTGGTGCGGAGCGCCGGTAGCTCAATGGATAGAGCATCTGACTACGGATCAGAAGGTTGGGGGTTCGACTCCCTCCCGGCGCGCTACCAGGGGAAACGTCTCCACCGCTTGACGCACACCGTCGGACTTGGCGGCCCGCTCGGCGGCAGCGTGGACGACGTTGGTCGAGGGATCTCGCGCTCTCAGCGTCCGCGGCAGGGGGTAGGTTCGATCTACCCTCCACCCTTCTTTACCTCGCAGTTCTTGAATGTGTCTGAACCCTTTCCACCCTTACAGGTGTCGTAGCCAGGCCCACCGTTCAGCGCGTCATTGCCAGGGCCTCCCTTCAGCAGGTCGGCTCCCTTGCCGCCCTTCTCGAGGTCGTCACCGCTCTTGCCACGAAGCGTGTCGGCACCCCCCTTGGCACAAATCACGTCGTCGCTATCCGTGCCGGCCAACGTCTCTGGCGCATCGGTGCCGGTGATTGTGCAGTCACTCGATGGTGGTGGAGGAGTGCCTCCACCGCCTCCACCGCCGCCTCCACCTTCGGAGACGAACCTGCTGAACTGAACCAGCGGGTTGAATCCATCCCAGCATCCGTCGTCGAACCGGAATTCGGCGACACCGCCAGCGCCGCCGTCACAGTAGGAAGCTCCGAACACGGCGTACTGCCAGGCCCCATTCGGCGACTCATCGGTTCCGACCATGGCTGGAGCGTTTCCCTCGACGCCGAGGTTCAGGAGGTCGTACGGACATCCGGCGAACTGAGCCGCGGCACACGCTGCGCCGTCGCCTCTGGGGTCGTAACCGTAGTCGCTCGTGTTCCATGCGACTCCGTACACGATCTCGTCTGGTGCGACGACGCCCGTCAGGTCAAAGCGGATCGTGTGAGCGAACCCCAGGAAGCAGTCCTGACCCCACCCTTGACCATTCTCCGTTTCTGGGCAGTCAGGATTCCGGCTCGGCCGGAACGGGATGTCGAACGTCTGCGTTGTCGTGTCGACCACCGACATGGCGTCGTTTGGGTCGTAGATGTTCAAAGTGATGGAGATCGGGAACGTCGAACCGGGCTCTGTCACACATGGAACCGCGTTCACCGCTGCCCAACCTGTACCGATTTGACATGCCCAACTCGAGACGACGACCTTGGCGTTGTCGAGCGTCTGTGGTCCGTTCGTGCTGAACGAGATGCCATCCCCAGCCTCAGCGACGCCGAACGACTCGTAGCTGTAGCTCGCTACGTTGTCGGGGAGCGGACTCGGGATGTAATCGAAGATCACTTCCGCTGCGGCTGAAACAGTCTGCGTGGATAGTGTCACCATCGCGACCGCGAACGCCCCCACGATCACTCGCTTCTTCATGCTGCTTCCCCCTCAGCTCTCCTCGCCTGCATCCATGCCCTGTTTCATTGACCGGCCACGGCTTCTCGGTAGCCTGGGCTTCCACCCGTCACGAGAGCCATCAGCGGCCTCGCTGCGACCACCCCCTCTGCGGGGTCAGCCGGAACGGGTGCCAGGGATGCAAACCCGGGCAGTTGAAGGAGTGAGGCCGCTCCGCCAATCACGACCCGTCGCATCCCCCATCGGACTCCCAAGACCAGGGGCCGAGCGAAGCACATAAGTGGCTCCCGGGCAAGATGGATATGGCGTGGACGCAGTGAGCGCGGGCTCGCGGTGCGGCCGGTCGTCAGCGCTCAGCCTCCCGCAGCATCCCGACCAGCACCGCCCGAAGGGTTCGGTCGTCCTCGCAGTCGATCAGGACGTTCTGCGAAGGCGCGACTCTCCGGGTAGCCCGAGAACTCTCCGATCCGGCGCGTTCGGAGTCAGGAGCATCAAGACGCGGAGGCCTCTTTAGGCGGCTGGGAGCTATGCTGATGCCTCTTGCTTGCGAGGCTACTTCGACCTCAGGAGGCGTGGTGGTGATGGAGGAGTTCTGGAAGCCCTCGACAACTCATCAGCCTTCGACCCCGACCGCAGGGCTAGGCGAAGGGTCTGAGCGCTTCTCTACGCCAGAAGCGGAAGAGACGGAGCCTTTCGCACAGGCGGCATCGCAGATCACCGAGATCGTGCAGGGGTTAGTCGAGGAGGTCCGGGCTGCGAGACGCGACGCCCAGGTCGCTGCCGACTCGGCCCGGACGGCGCACGCAGACGCTGAACGCATCAGGCAAGAAGCTATCAAGCTCCGCGCTGATGCCGAGGCCGATGCGATCCGCGTCACCGACGACGCACGCGCTGAAGCGGACCGCATCGACGCCGAGGCTCGTGCAGAGGCCGAGCGCGCGCGGGAGGACGCGCAGACGAAGGAGCAGGAGGCGCTCCGAGTCGCACGCTCGGTCCTCGCGGCGCGGCAGGAGGTCGACCGCGCCTCGAGGGATCTTGGCGAGATGAAAAAGACCGTTCTCGAGACGTTCCGAGACCTCAGCCACCGAACAGTCATGGCGCTCGGCGAGATCGAGGCCGTGATCGAGAAGTGGGCCTCCTCCGACGCCGTAGTGGTCGTGGGGGACGCG
>Ga0207428_10003223_pt1 | contig 15935 bp, 9 predicted proteins | sample RhiMethybrSRZTD1_FD_187600 | JGI IMG/M metagenome (GOLD analysis project Ga0207428, IMG submission 187600) | Populus rhizosphere microbial communities from Tennessee, USA - Rhizosphere MetaG P. TD hybrid SRZTD1 (SPAdes) (version 3) | ecosystem: Host-associated > Plants > Roots > Rhizosphere >...
TTTCGCGGCGGGGACACGCTGATGATCTATCACTACATGTTCCCGCGACACTCCGGTGACGAGCGGGCCGGCCCCACTTCGGGAGCGCTGGCGAGCGTGCCGCTCGCCGAGGGTCCGTGCCCGTCCTGCACTGCGCTGATCGACATGTGGGACGGCACGATGCCGCATTTTGAGGGGCTGGGCGGCAATCTTGTCGTCGTGGCCCGAGCGCCCATCGCACAGGTCGCCGCCTTCGCGCGCGACAAGGGCTGGAGGTCTACCCGGTTGGTCTCGGCGGCGAACAACACGTTCCGCCGCGACTACGGCGGCGACGGTCCTGACGGCGAGCCGGTGCCGATCTTGACCGTGTTCAGACGCTGGCCCGATGGTGTCATCAGGCTGCACTGGGCTAGTGAGTTGATTCACGAGAGGCCTGATCCCGGCCAGGACCCGCGTCACCTCGGGACGGTCGAACCGCTGTGGACGCTGTTCGATCTCACGCCCGCCGGACGGCCGGCGGGCGACGAACAGATGGCCTATCCAACGGTGTGAACGAGCATTGAGTTCGTTCAGAGTCGCTGTTGGAGCGCCAGCCGGATGCGCAACGGCTGTCCGGCACGTGTCAACACGAGATCGCAGGTATGTCCGGCGCGCGCGAGCAGGTCGCGCAACTGATTGGGAGTCAGCGACGGCGCTGGCGTTCCGTCGATCGACACCAGGCTATCGCCGACACGGATATCGGCCCGGCCCGCCGTCGAATCCGGAAGCACGATGTTCACCTCGTACCCGCGGTCCGTTCGCCTGAATCCGACGCCGGATGCGTCAAATGGGTGTTCGGCTCGGAACAGCGGGTTCGGCGCCAAGTACATCTGCCGACCCTCGAAATCAAAACCGATCGTGAAGCGGTTCAAGAAGCCGGAACCGAGCGTTCCATCGTCGACGGCGCCCAGACTGGATCCGACCAGCGCAATGATCGGTTTCTCGACCCGGAATGGCCCGACCGAGACCGCGGCTACCCGCGCCGCATCCACCTGAACGGGCCCGACTCCCGACTCCGCCTCAACCGGCCGCCGCGCCGTCAGCAGCTGGCTACGAGCTTTCGTGCTCGCTGGTGCGACCAGCGCGACGGCATAGTACGCCGTGCCGGTGTCCACGACCGTCTGCACCTCCTGCTCGGTCCCGTCGACCAGTTCGACACGAACCCGCACGAACGGCACGTTCACGTTGGTGCGAAAAATGAGCGGCACGGAGGTCGAGCCGGCTGGCGGTGAGTAGGAGGACCGGTCGTGCAGCACGATCCGCGGCGTGATGTGGTCGAACTCGATCACGTATCGGCGAAGCAGTCCCGCCCCCATGATGCAGTCCATGTCGGGCGCGCCCACTGGAAGATCGCGAATGACGAGCGGGTGATCGCGCAGGACGACGCTCCCGACGGTCACCGTCGCGGTTGCACTTCCATCACCGCGCCTTGGCGGGTTTCCGTCTGGTGTCGGGCGGCCGGGTCCCTCGGAAATGCCTGCTCGTCGCGATTCCGCACGATCGACTGTCAGGAGCGCGCTCCAACCGGTGTCGAGGTTGCACCATAACGGTGTGTCGTTCACCTCGACACGTATCAGCAGGTGGTCGGTCGACGTGTCGAACTTGGTCGGAATCGCAATGGGTGGTTCGGCCACGGACGACTGCGTCTGGGCAGACGCCGGCATCAGCGCCAGCACACCGATGAGCATCCGCGAAACCGACACGCAAGCTGGCATGACCGCCCTCCGATCGACGACGCCACCTCAGGCGCTCCGATGAAGCGTATCCGTCTTGACGTGAGGCGGAGCGCAGGAGGAGTCTCTCACATAGAACTGAACCTGGCGGCTACTCGCTTCGCAGCGCCGTGATCGGTTCGACCTGCAGCGCGCGCATCGCTGGCAGTGCGCAGGCCAGGAGTGAGATCAGCACCAGCACGACCGGTACAACGGCAAACGTGGCGACGTCGTGCGTGTCGGTTTGATAGAGAAGCGACGTCAACACACGCGTGACGCCGAAGGACGCCAGCCCGCCCGCTGTAAGCCCCAAGACCACGAGTTTCAAACCGTGGCCCACCACCATTCGAAGAATCGCCGGCGGCTCGGCCCCGAGCGCCACGCGCAACGCAATCTCACGGCGCCGCTCGGCGACACTGAACGCCAGCAAGCCGTAGAGCCCGATGGCGGCCAGCAGCAACGCCCCCACGGCAAACGAGCTGAGCGTCACGACGCTGAAACGCTGCGGCGCCACCAACGCTCCCAGCCGGTCCTCCATCGTCTCGACCGACTGGAGAGCGAGCTGTCGATCGAGGTTCGCGATCTCGCCGCGAATAGATGCGACGAGCGCACGCGGATCGGCCGTGGTGCGGACGGCGAGCTTGACTTGACGTCCGAACGCGCCCGGGCCATTGAACACGTCGTCAGGAAACTGACTGAACGGCTCGTACGCGTGAAGATCGGGCTCGGAGCCGAGCGCGCCATTGGCGACGTCGGCCACGACGCCGACGATCGTGAGCCAGGGATTCCGGTTCTGCGGCGAATCCCCGCCCCACTTCAGGCGCTTGCCGAGCGCGTCCTGCCCTGGCCAGAACCGCCGCGCCAGCCGCTCGTTGACGACAACAACACCCTGGGGCTGGACATTCTCCACGTCGCTGAATGGCCGTCCCGCGGTAAGCCGAATCCCGAGCGTTTGAACGAACGGACCGTAGACCCACGACAGGTTGGTGGTTTGTGGAGTGCCCGAGCTGACAACGCCGTTTTCTGCAGTGAGCCTTCGCCGCTCGTACGGTTCGAGCGGAAAGTTGGTGAGAAGCGCCGCAGAACCAACGCCGGCCACGGACGACGCGCGCCGAAACAGCGACTCGTGAAAGGCGCGCACGGCGGAGGCCGACGGGTAGCCTTCGCGCGGCAGCGTAACGGAGGCCGTGAGCACGCGGTCGGGATTGAATCCAAGGTCGGTGGCCGTGAGAGCCGAGAGGCTTCGGAGGAAGAGCCCTGCGCCCACCAGCAGCACGAATGCGAACGTCACGGTCGAGACGACGAGCCCCGACTGCACGCGATGCCGACGTAGTCCTGGCGTGGTTCGCGACGCCTCTTCCTGAAGCGTCGAGCCCGGTCCTCGGCGATCGAATCCAAACAATGGAATCACCGCGAAGAGGATCGAGGTCAGGATCGAGATCGCACCCGTAAAGGCCAGGACACGCACGTCAACGGCGATGTCTCGTGCCGTGGGAAGAGTCGCGGTCACGGCCGCTGGCACCGCGGCCACGAGCCCCTGAGAGAGGAGGACTCCGATGGTGCCGCCGGCGATCGACAGGATCGCGCCTTCGGCGAGCAGGAGTTGAAGCAGTCGTCCACGGCTCGAGCCGAGCGCCGCGCGGACGGCAAGCTCCCTGCGACGCGCGGCCGCTCTGCTGAGTACGAGGTTCGCGACATTGGCGCATGTCACGAGCAGGACGAGCCCCACGGCCCCGAGCAGGAGCAACAGCGGGCGCTGGAGCGGACCCGACGTTTCCTCACGGAGTGGCCGAGCCGCGAAGGCGATCGAGGTATTCGGGTTCCGGGGTGGCGGGTAGCGCTCGTTGACGCGTCGCGCCAGGATCTCGAGCTCGGCACGCGCTTCTTCGATCGACGTGCCCGTCTTCAGCCGTCCGACAACGCTGTAAAAGAACTCGTTGCCTCGTACCTGCAGCTGCGTGTCAGCAAACGCCATGGGGACCCAGGCGGCGGCGGGTGTCGCGTTGAATCCACGGCCACGCAACGGGAAGCTGAATGCGGGCGGCATCACGCCGACAACCGTGTACGGCCTGCGGTCGAGCGCGACCGTGCGCCCGATGATCGATTGGTCGGCTCCAAACCGCGTCTCCCACAGACCGTAGCTGAGCACGGCCACGTCCACGCCCGGCCGGTCCTCTTGCGCCGTGAACGCGCGTCCGAGCATCGGGCGGACCCCTAGTACGTCGAACAGATTCCACGAGACCCTGGTGACGTCGAGCCGCACGGGCGCACCACTCCCCGACAGTTCGGCCGCACGTGGAGCGTAGGCCGCGATGCCGTCGAACGACTGCTGCTCACGCTGGACGTCGATGAAGTCCGGCGGAGAGAACGGGGCGTTTCCGGTACGGCCCGGTACCGGCTCTGTGAGCGCCACCAGGCGCTCGGGCTGATCGAATGGCAGCGGCCGGAGCAGCACGGCGTTGACGATGCTGAAGGTCGCCGTGTTGATGCCGATGCCAAAGCCGAGCGTCAGGACGACGACAGCGAGGAATCCCGGATGTTTACGGAGCGCCCGTGCGGCGTGCTGAAGGTCGTAGAGGAAGGTAGTCACGCCCATTTGACGGCGCGCCGCCGTGGCAGGTTGGCAACCACGGAGCCGTCATCGCCTCTATGAGGGCGGGTGAAATAGTGGAGAGAGCACCCAAGACGGCGGCTTTACGCGGCCTCGCGAATGAGCCACTCCTCATCTACGCGTCGACAACCGCAAGGCAATCGGTGGTGCGCGTGCGTCCGCGTCATTACACGGCGGCCCACGTGTCCATCTCTCTCAAGTTCCTACCGATGCTGCACTGCTCGGCGCGGGTGCAAACGTACGCGATCGCTCCGCGAGTTGTGTCGCTCAGCCGTCGTTGAATCTTGGTCTGCGGATGGTGACAGATGGGACACTGCGGCGGGTGGGCCGGATGGTCATTTCGTCTGGGCTGGTTGTTCATCACTCCTCCAGTCTGAACAGTGACGCGTCATGCGACGGAGCTGCGACGGAATGCCAAGTTGAGGAGGAATCCCCGCCAACCTGCTTTGATGAGGCTGGCGGCCACGAAGCCGGAAGGCTCAGGAAAGGATCACCAGTATACTCCGGTCACTCCGGGCGTTCGAACAAGACGAGATCGCTCAGCGTTTCCTGTCGGCCGAACACGAGTGACGAGCCGTCGCTCGTCCAGGTGATGCCTCGCGGCCTCACCTCCCCGGGAAGCTCGATCAACTTCCGAAACGGCACGGCGCTGTCCGGTTCAACGATCCAAATCGACGCGTTCGCACTGCCCGGGACGCCGACCGCCGCAAGCCGTCTCCCGTCGTGCGACCACGCCAGGAATCCATTTGTCAGCGCAGGACTATCGGGAAGAGTCGAGTACACCCTCTCTCCTCGAGAATTGACGAATTTCAAGTACGTGCGGCCCGGTCCGCGCGGCTCGAGATAGGCGATGACGTCGCCACGCGGCGACCAGGACGGCGAGTGAGCGCCATTCGGCGTCGGCAGTCTGTGCACCACTCCGTCATCCACGTCGACAATCGCGAGTTCCGGTGCATGGTCTGCAGGAACGGCGTATGCGATGCGCTGGCCGTCGGGCGACCACGTCAGTGTGTCGAGAACCGGCGTCCTTGTCAGTCGCCGCGGAGCCGCACCATCGCTGTTCACGATCCAGATGCCATGGTCACCGCCGCGATCAGAGACAAAAGCGACCTGGCCTGCGTCAGGCGAAAACGAGGGCCGCTCGTCGATTGCGGAGTCGGCAGTCAGCGGACGCGGGTGTGCGCCCTCTGCGTCGGCGGTCCAAAGATTTCGGCTGCCGGAGCGCGACGAACTCAACACCATCCGGTCAGTTCGAGGAGAAATGCACGGCTCCAAATCGCCGCCGAAGCCGTCCGTGAGCGGGCGCACTCGAGCGCCACCGTCGAAGACGACCGGGATCGACACGAGCGCGCGGCGGTACTCAATCAGCGTGCTGACAAGTCTGCGACCATCGGCAGACATGCGTGGCTCGGCGTATTCGCCAACTCCAGTTGTCAGACGCTGCGGCTCGCCTTTGCCCGACGGACGCCACCACAGATCAAGATCGACTCCACGCGGGTTCGCTGCGTAGAACGTCCCCCCTGCGCTGGGAAGCGGGAACAAGGCCCGACGCGTCGTGTGCACGACGATCTCCGATTCACCGCCGCTTGCCGGCACGCGAACGATCTCGGATGGCTCGCCGTTCCACGTGGCGATGGTTTGAAAGAAGTACACGAATCGACCATCGGCCGACCACGCGGGCCAGTGAGTGTGCCAGCCGCCTCGCGCAGCGACGAGGTCTCGCGGATTGCCACCGTTGCCGTCGGCCACCACGATCGCATCGCCGCGGGTTTCGCCGGGACGGACATAGACGATTCGTGCTCCATCAGACGACCATCGCAGTGCGCCGGCGGTGTCAACGAACTTCCGGGGAGTTCCACCGAGTGGTGCGGGGACAAGCCACGTGTCAAACGTTGGCTTGCTGCTGCCTTGCTCCCTCGCCTGGACGGCGATACTGCCTCCATCAGGGGAGATCTCGAGGCCACCGATCGCGGAACGAACCTGTATTTCGAGGTTCATCGATCCGGTGAGGTTTGCCGGCTCTCCTCCCGCGATGAATTTCACCCACACGTCTGTAGGTCCGCGCGCGTCCGACAGATACGCGATCCACTTGCCATCTGGCGAAATCGCCGGACCGAATTCGTGAGCGGGCGTCGTGGTGAGGCGGAGCGCCCGTGAAAACGACGGCGGAACCTCGCGATCTGGCACGGCGCGAATCAACCAGACAGCTGCGCCGCCAATCGCCATGCCGAGGGCAAGGACCACGGCCCTCCCGTGGGTCCACGACGCCGTGCGGCTTCGGCTTGCAGTTGTGGGGATCGAACCGACGTCACCCAGGTCCGCACGGGCGTCGCCGATGTCGCGCAGGCGCTGTTTCGGGTCCTTGGCAAGACAGCGTTGCAGCAGCCGTCGGACGCCAGGCGGCGTCGCGGCCGGCAACGTCGCCATGTCCGGTTCCCGTTCGAGGATCGCCGCAATCGTATCGGCGATGGTGTCGCCGGCGAACGCAGCGCGCCCCGTCAGCATCTCGTACACCACGCAGCCGAACGCCCAGATATCAGTTCGCTTATCAACCGCTTGGCCGCGTGCCTGCTCCGGGCTCATGTAGCTTGCGGTACCGAGAATGAGACCGTCTCGTGTTTCAGCGGTGTTCGCGGCTTCCGGAAAATCGTGGCGGTCCGTGTCAGGCGCGATGACTTTCGCCAATCCGAAATCCAGCACCTTCACCGTGCCATCGGGCTTGATCTTGATGTTGGCCGGCTTCAGATCTCGATGAACGATTCCTTTTTCATGCGCCGCCTCGAGCGCGTCGACAATCTGGCGGGCGGCGATCAGAGCCTCGGCGCTCGGTACGGGGCCGCGCTCCAACGTACTGGCGAGCGTCGGACCTTCAACGAATTCGAGGACGAGAGCGGGCCGCCCGCCCGCATCTTCGATGCCGTAAATCGCCGCGATGTGCGGGTGATTGAGCGAGGCGAGCAGGCGCGCCTCGCGTTCAAAGCGCACGAGCCGCTGAGGATCGGACGCGAAGGAGCGTGGGAGAACCTTGATCGCCACGTCGCGTGCGAGCTTCGTGTCGCGTGCGCGGTAGACGGTGCCCATACCGCCAACGCCCACGATCTCCAGGACCTGATGCACCCCAACGCGGCCTGTCAGCATCGAGGCTCCCGGATCGATCGGCGGCGGAAAGCCCACGGCAGCCGCAGGCCTCCCGAGAAAGTTCTCAGCTGAAACCGGTTGTGCCAGCAGCGACTCGACCTCCTTTCGCATGTTCTCGTCGCTGCCGCAGGCCTCGCGCACGAACGTCTCGCGTGCGCGTGGGTCGCGCGCCAGTGCATCGTGATAGATCCGCGACACTTGCCGCCACCGCTCAGCCGTCATCGATCCTTCATTCCCGCAGGGCGCGGCGCAGCCACGCGCGCCCGAGCTTCCAATCGCGCATGACCGTGTCAGACGAGATTCTGAGGACCGCCGCGGTTTCCTGGACGCTCAACCCGCCGAAAAATCGCAGCTCGATCACGCGGCTTTTGCGCTCGTCCACTTTCGCCAGCGCGTCCAGGGCATCATCGAGCGCCACAAGATCTTCGCCCTTCTCAGAGGACAGGAGCAGATCATCGAGAGAAATCGGGCGCGCGCCGCCGCCCCGCTTTTGGGCGTGTCGCGCCCGCGCGAGGTCGACCAGGATTCGGCGCATCAGCCGCGCGGCCATGGCCAGGAAGTGCGCCCGGTTCTGCCAGTTCATGTACCGGGCGTCGACGAGCCGCATATACGCCTCGTTGACGAGCTCAGTCGCTTCAACGCTGCGATGAGCCCGCTCGCCCTGCATGCAGCGTTGGGCGATCTGTTGAAGCTCGGCATGAACGAGGGGCGTCAATCGGGCAAGCGCCGTCTCATCGCCCGCTTTCCACGCCAGAAGCAGCCCGGTCACGCTGCCCGGAGACGCCCGAATCGCGACATTCTGGCGAATGGCTCGACTCGCGCCAGTTTTCGGTCGCACTTTCCGCCTTTAAGAACGGAGGATTGTATGACCGATATCCATCGCGAGTCGACTCGGATGCCCATCTTGGTATGCTGCGTGTTCGCGGCCGCTCTGGTGGCTCCTGCGCCTCTGTCCGGACAAGCTGAACCGAACGGCGGCAATGTCGTCACCGAGTGGAACGCCGTCGCGCAGGACGCGATCGTCGCCATTGCCGCGCAGCCGATTCAGCGATCCCAGCTCTGGATGACACTCGTCCACGTGGCGATCTACGACGCTGTTGCCTCGATGACGGACGAGTACGAGCCGTTCAAGGTGACACCGGCGCACCTGCGACCCGCGTCTCGCGCCGCTGCCGCGATTGCCGCCGCCCATGGCGTTCTCGTCAGGCTTCTGCCGAGTCAGCAGGCGACGCTCGATGCGGCGCGGGAGCGTTCACTCGCCTCGATCCGCGATGGAGCGAGAAAGGACAATGGAATCGCGATCGGGGAGGAGGTTGCGTCGCGACTACTCGAGATCCACGACGGCGTGATCCCGACCGTCACCTATATACCCGGCACGGGTCCTGGCGTCTGGCAACCGACGTCGTCGGCGAATGCGCTGCTGCCCGGGTTCGCGCAGATTACTCCGTTCGCGCTCACCAGCCAGGCGCAGTTTCGCCCGGGTCCGCCGCCGGCCCTGCCGAGCCGTGCGTGGGCGAGCGACTACAACGAGGTCAAGGCGTTCGGCGTCGCCACCGGATCGCTTCGGACAGCCGAGCAAACCGAGATCGGGCGCTTCTACACCGAGCACGCCGTCGCGCAGTACAGCCGTGCTTTCCGGCGGTATGCCATCGAGAACGCGCTCGATCTTCAACGAACCGCACATTTCTTTGCGATGGCGAATACGGCCATCCTGGATTCCCAGATCGCGTGCTGGGACGCCAAGTTCCGTTACAACTTCTGGCGACCGGTCACCGCGATCCATGCCGGAGGCACCGATGGGAACCCAGCGACGGACCCCGACCCGGCCTGGAACGCGCTCGTCGCCACCCCTGCGCATCCCGAGTATCCGGCAGCGCACGGATGCTGGACGAGCGCAGTCGCCAGGATCCTCGAACACTTCAACGGCACGAAGGCCGTTCACTTCGTTCTCGACAGCGCGGTTACCGGGACGACGCACGTGTTCGAGGACATGGACGACCTCAGAACTGAAATCATCAACGCCCGTGTGTACGGCGGTATGCATTACCGGAATTCCGTTGTGGTTGGCGTCTCGATGGGTAAGCAGGTCGCAGACTGGGTCGCGTACCTCTTCCGACCAACGCGCGGAGAGAGTGACAAGCACGGTGCGCGGTTCGATGTCACGAGCGGGAACTGGCGCCCGAGCGCGTATCCTGGTTCACGCTGAGGTCAGTCTTCCGTCTCGCGAGGTCCGCCAATAGTGCGAGCGATTGAGGAGGGACGCCATGCAGCCAGTACGATTCGTTCGCGTGTGTCTCATCAGTTGTGGCGTCGTCGCGGCACTGGGGATTGCAGCCAATGTTCCAGCCGATGGCAACGCTCCGAACATGTTCGGGTTCGTCGATCCCACTGGCATCGTTCGCACGTTCAACGTCAACGGCGCCATTGACTTCGACAACGAGTTCTTCCAGCCCCTCGGCACCAACGGCCGCTCGTGTGGCTCGTGCCACCAGCCCGCCGACGGTTGGACGATCGTCCCGGCGCACATCCAGGCGCGATTCGAGGCAACCGACGGTGAGGATCCGATCTTCCGCACGAACGACGGATCGAACTCGCCGGATGCTGATGTGTCGACCGTCGAGGCGAGACGGTCTGCCTACAGCATGCTGCTGACCAAAGGCCTCATTCGGGTCGGTATCGGCGTGCCGTCGAACGCGGAATTCGAACTGATCGACGTGGACGATCCCTACGGCTACGCGTCGGCGACCGAACTCTCGCTGTTCCGCCGCCCGCTGCCGTCGACGAATCTCTCGTTTCTCGCCACGGTGATGTGGGACGGCCGCGAAACCTTTCCGAATCAATCGATTCATTTCGATCTGAGCGACCAGGCCAACGGTGCCACGCTTGGCCATGCCGCCGCGATCAATCCGTTGACCCAGGCGCAACGGAAGGCGATCGTGACGTTCGAGACCGGCCTGTTCACCGCGCAGTCCACGGACACCGCCGCCGGCCCATTGAATGCGCAGCGCGGGGCCGGCGGTCCGGTGTCGCTGTCCCGCCAGCCGTTCTACATCGGCATCAACGACGTGTTGAGCCCTGGGTTCAATCCGCGTGCGTTCACCCTGTTCGAAGCCTGGCAGAACCTGGCCAGTTCCGGGCGTGACGCCTATACCGATGCGCGAGAAGCGGTCGCGCGCGGACAGGAAACCTTCAACAGGCGCGGTTTCACGATCGCCGACGTCCGCGGCGTGAACGACGCGCTCGGCATGCCAGCGCTGCCCGGCACGTGCACGACGTGTCACGACACACCGAACGTTGGCAATCACTCGACGTCGCTGCCGCTCGATCTGGGCCTGACGACCGCCTCCATGCGCACGCGCGACATGCCGCTCTACACGTTTCGCAACAAAACGACCACCGAAGTCGTGCAGACGACGGATCCCGGACGGGCGCTGATCACGGGCAAGTGGAAGCACATGTCACTGTTCAAGGGCCCCATTCTGCGGGGCCTGGCCGCCCGCGCGCCGTACTTCCACAACGGCTTCGCCGCGACGCTGGCTGACGTGGTCGAGTTCTACAATGACCGCTTCAACATCGGCCTGAGCGCGCGCGAGAAGGCGGATCTGATTGCATTTCTGAAGGCGCTGTGAGCTCGCGTCATGCCGATCGGTGAATGGCATTCCGGAACATTACGGGCCGCGACCTCCCGGCAGCACAGCTGAATCGAACACTTCGACTGGATCGTCGGCTCGCAACGGCGTGCGGCACGTTTCATTGCGCTCGTAACGCGCGAGATTTTCGGCCAACTGCTTCACGACGTCTCTATAACCGGCCTTGCTGGCGGCCGCGATCACCTCGCGCTGCAGGGTCGCCGCTTGTTGAAATTGTCCCAGGTCGGCCAGTGCCATCGCCATCGTCTCTGCCAAATCGACTGTCTGCTGTTGTGCGAGCAGCTGCTTTGTCATCGCCATCGCCTGTCTGCCATCGCGAACCCGGTCGTCGGGAGCGGCAGCCAGCAGGCGAGCCAACGCGCGGGCAAATGCAGGTTGTGTGGGGTAATCGCGCATCCCTTCCGTCAATCGATCGCGGGCGTCCTGATAACGGCGGAGCCGTATGAACGTGATCGCGACGCCGAACCGCGCCTCTGCATCACGAGGAGCGATCACCATTACCTGCTCGTAATGCGAGAGGGCGTCTTGCAGGCGTCCACCTCGCCGCAAGACTTCGGCGAGCCTCAGGCGCCCTTCCACGTAGCGCGGGTCATACTTCACGGCTGCTGAGAGCTGCTCGATCGCATCGCGCTCGCGACCGCTCGACATCATGAGCACGCCGAGGCTATAACGCCCCTTCGCAAAATCAGGCGATTGCCGGACCACTTCTTCGAATTGCTGCGCGGCGCCCACGGCGTCGCCACTGAGATACAACGCCGTTCCCAGTCTGTGACGCACGGATGCGTTGTTCGGTGCGATTTCAACGCCCTTGCGCAAATACGCGATGGCTGCCTGCCACTCTTTCTTGTCGAGCGCGTTCTCTCCGAGCCTCTCGTATGCCAGTGCGCTCTGTAACAGCCCGTTCAATTCCGACATCAGCGGATCGGGTGGAACAGGATCGACCTGGCCCCGTTGTCGAAGGTGACTCTCGGCTTTCTCAATGTCGCCAAGCCCGCGATATGCCGTTGCAAGCGGATAGTGAATGCTGGACGCGATCTGATCCTGCGCGAGTGCCTGTTCGAGATATTTCACCGCGCCGGCGTAGTCCTTCTTCGCCAGGGCCACGCGTCCCAACCCGAACAGCGCGGCCCCCGTCTGCGGGCGCACAGTCAGTGCCTTCGACAACACCGGTTCGGCCGCTTCGGGCCGACCCTGAGCGAGATAGATCCCACCGAGCCAGACGAGCGCGGCCACATCGTCGGTCTGCAATCGGAGGGTGGTCTCGAAGAACATCGCGGCCTTCGTCAGCTCGCCGCGTAATCTGTACAGATGCGCGAGATAGTAGGGCCACCGCACGTCGGCCGGCATCAGCGTGTGCGCGTTGAGGAAGCAAGGCTCAGCGGCATCGCGATACTCCGACGCCATCAGGAGCTTACCCATCTCTCCGTACTCATTCCCAAGGACCGCGGGGGCGGTGTTGGCGTTTTCAGCTTTCAGCGTCAGCGACTCATAACGCGCGCGAAGCTGTTGTTGCACCGAGTCCGCTGCACGCGAGACATCGGGTAAGGTGACTTGCCGCAGTGGAGCCGCTTCGTGATTGCTGGAGACACATCCGCCGTTAGCGAGAAGAACCCATGCGATCGCGCCAGCACCGATGAGCGCGGTCCTTCCGCTCATCGTCCGCTGCCCTCGATCAACGTCGTGTAGCGATCGATCGGGACCGTTGACCACTCCTCCACTCGTCCGCTCGGCCAGACGACGCGAATTCTTGGTGCTTCCGTCGAATCACCCAGCCCGACGAGCACACGCGAGTCGTTCGCGGACGCGTAACTTCCATCCGCTCTCGCGCGCCGCCAGAGTGTAGGCGCGCCAGTCGTCCCTCGACTCGGCTCGGGACGAAAGACGGCCACGCGCGCACCATACATGTCGCGTCCCTCGACGAGCTCGGGACGCCCTGAGCGAGTCGAAGGGCGTTGTGTCGCTCCGACGAGCCGCAGTCCGAGCCAGTGCTGGCGAGTGCCGACGTTGTTGATCAGCAGTCGTGTCGACCCCGCATCGTTCCCGACGAGTACGTCCACATCGCCGTCATTGTCGATATCGCCGAACGCGGCGCCGCGGCCGACCTCTGATAGCTGGAACACCGCGCCGGCACGATCGGTCACCTCCTCGAACCGCCCGTTGGCCAGATTGCGAAACAACTGTTTCCGCTGCCGGAACGGAAACGGATCGTGCACACGTCGAAGCACCTCGATGGCCGCGATCGTTCCGTTCGCCGTCATGATGTCGAGCCAGCCGTCGTTGTCGAAGTCGAACCACGCGGCTCCGAAGCCCGTGTACGGGAGGCTGCTCGCGCCAAGACCCGAACGTGCACTCTGATCCTCGAATACCCCCGCGCCGTCATTGACGTACAGATTGGAGCCCTCGCCGGTGAGCTCGGTGATGAACAGATCCTCGTCGCCATCGTTGTCGAAGTCGCCGGCATCCACACCCATGCTTGCTTCAGCCTTCCCTTCGGCAGTCAAGGCTGCACCCGAGAGCAGCGCGGTGTTCCTGAACGTGCCGTCGCGTTGGTTCATCCAGAGCAGGTTGTCGTGATTGTCGTTGGCGACGTAGATGTCGAGCCAGCCGTCGCCGTTGAAGTCGGCAGTCGCGACGCCGAGCGCTGGTCCGTCCTCTCCCCCGACGAGGGCCTTGGCCGTCACATCGGAGAAGGTCCCATTACGATTGTTGTGATACAGCCGATCGGGCTGCGCCCTGTACGCAGTCGGCGGGCAGTAGTCTCGCTCACCGGAGATCAGGAAGCACTTCTGGTTCGCCTCGATGGTGTAATCCAGATAGTTGCCGACATAGAGATCCAGCCAGCCGTCGCGATCGTAGTCGACAAACGAAGCCGACACGGAGAATCCAGGATCGTCGGTCGCGGTCTGCTTCGACACCTCGTTGAACGTTCCGTCGCAGTTGTTGCGGAACATCTGGTTCGGACCGAAGTTCGTCAGGTAGAGATCGACGCAGCCGTCATTGTTGAAGTCTCCAACGGCGACGCCCATGCCGTAGCCGCGCGCGGTGATCCCACTGCGTTCGGTCACGTTCGTGAAATGCAGCGTCCGCGTCCCGTCCTTCTGAATCGTCAAATCGTTTCGGAGCAGCTGCTCCTTGAGCGACGAAGGACCCGCAGGCGGGAACACGGCCTGACCGATCGTGCTCGATCCGAGCATCCTCCCCTGCACGAGGTAGATGTCGAGGTCGCCATCGTTGTCGTAGTCGAACAACCCGACCCCCGGCGCCATACTTTCCGGAAAATAGAATTGCCCGGACATGCCGTTGAAATGGACGAAGTCGATGCCCGCATCGTGGGCACTGTCGACGAACCACTCGGGCTCTCCACTCTTTCTTGCGTCGAGCGCCCGGCTCGGTGCATCGGCAGCCCGTTCGGCCCTGCAGCCGATCAGCGACGCAAGAAGCACCAAAGGCAGCATGCGCCACCGCAGGCGGTCAAGCACGAACTCGAAACTGCCGCGCTGAATCTCTCTCACCAGGAAGGAAGATCAAACGCGGGGCCTGCTCGAGCAGTCCCCGCTCGGGTGCTCTCAGAACGTCAGATTGGCGCTCAGATGAAACATGCGTCCGTCCATCGTCTGAGACGGCCTCTGCCACGTGTTGCCGAAGGTGTTGTTCTGGCCGAGCACGTAGCTGCTGTTCATGACATTGAAGACATCCAGATTTGCCTGCAGCCGCTTGCTCGACGACACCTTGAAGCCCTTCCCGATCCGAAGATCGAGTCGAGTGACTCGCGGGTTGAAGAGGACGTTGGATGCGACGAGCGGAATCGTGGCCGTGGACGTACACGGAGTCCGTCCGCCGCACGCGGCGAGGCTTCGTCCCAACTCCGGCGCGACCACCGCGTTGGGCGCGGCCCAACTCGCCGTAATCGTGGAGCCCGGAAGATTCTGGATCAGGCCGCTCAGGAGCACGTCGCCCGGCAACGAGATGTTCCCGTTGAACTTCACCTGCGTATTGTCACCGTAGCCCTTGACGTTGTGGCAGTTCAACAGGTCCTGAGCACTGTCGACGATGAAGCAGTTGTCCGTCATCGAGCGCCCGAGATCGACGCCTCCAGCAAGTCGCGCGCGGGCGCCGAGCCGTGCGTTCATCGTGATCGCGAAGAAATCATTGATCTGCTTCTGGTCGCCATAGACAGAGGACTGCGAGATGCGAGTGAAGACCTGGCCAAACTTGTCCAACGACACGTCAGCGAGGTCGCAGATCCGGTATCCGCCGCCTCCGGGCAGCCGTGAATCCAACGGAGCGGTGACGCAGTACGACGTATAGTCGTCTGGCGTCGTCATCGTGTTCTTGTTGACCGTGAAGTTGCCAAACCAGTTCCGATAGTAGCCAGCGTTGACCGACACGCGCTGCGTGATCTCACGCTGCAGCTCGGTCGTGAAATCCCAGTTGTATCCGCGTACGCCGAAGCCGCGCAGCACGTTGTCGTCATAGATCGTGGTGATGTTGAGTCCGCCGAAGTTCTGATTCGACATCGCCTCGCACTCGCCGTTGGCGGCTCGGTTCGCCAGATCACAGTCCGGGACGTAATCCAAATCCGTGTCCCGCCACACCCGCGTGACGCTGTTGATCGAGGTCGTAATCGGGTTGTTGCTCTGCGTGATAGCGGTCGTCGTCTTGGCGACGTACCTGCCGAGTGAGACTTTGAGCGCCGTGCGGCCGTCGCCGAACAAGTCGAACACGGCGCCGCCGCGCGGATCGACGTCTTTCCACGATGGCGTCGATTTGACCTCCGCGAAGTCGCGCGCCGGCACCCATCCGTTG
>Ga0207428_10003224_pt1 | contig 15929 bp, 12 predicted proteins | sample RhiMethybrSRZTD1_FD_187600 | JGI IMG/M metagenome (GOLD analysis project Ga0207428, IMG submission 187600) | Populus rhizosphere microbial communities from Tennessee, USA - Rhizosphere MetaG P. TD hybrid SRZTD1 (SPAdes) (version 3) | ecosystem: Host-associated > Plants > Roots > Rhizosphere >...
GCACGAGACCGACCATGCCCATCAGGACGCCGAGTGGCTCGGAGTACGCCGTGCGAAGTCCGCTCGTCCCGCGCTCGGCCGGACTCACGCGTGCCGGGTGCCCGGTCCCGGACGTGGGCCGGGCCCAGGCGTTGTCGGGCTCCATCCAGAACGTCTGGAAAATGGGATCCAGCCCGGCGAGTGCCTGTGACTCGCTCAGGCCCGGCGCGGCACGTCCCACGAGCGTGAAACTGGTCCAGGTGTCGCGCATCGTCAGGTAGTCCGGCTGGTCGATCGCTCGGAGCGCCAGCGGCAGCGTGACCTCGAAGTCGGTGCCCGGCCGCAGGCCGTGAAACCGCGGCGCGGTCACGCCGACAATCGAGACCGTCTTGTTGTCCACGTCCATCGTCCGGCCCACGATGTTCGGGTCGCGGCCGAATCGCCGATCCCAGAAAGCGGCGCTGATGACGGCGATGAAGCTGCGCTCGGACGGCCGGTCGGATTCCGACGCGAACCCGCGGCCGACGGCGAACGGCGCGCCCAGGACGTCGTGATAGTTGCCGGCGACGTACTGCCCGTCCACGATCTCGGTGCCCGAGGCGGTCTGGACTTTCAGTTGACGATGGTTGTAGCCGGTGACACCGGTGAAGACCTGCGCCTGGCGCTGGTATCGCTCGAGCAGCGGGTAGTTGGAGCTCAGGTCTGGCGGCGTGTTCGAGCCGTGACCGAGAAAATACAACTGCTGCGGCTCGCGCACCGGGACGCGGCTGATCGCCACGAAGTCGAGGAGCGTGAAAATGGCGGTGTTTGCGCCGATGCCCAGCGCGAGCGAGAGCAGCGCCGCCGCCGTGAACGCGGGCGCCCGTCTCATCTGACGAAGGCCGTAGCGAAGGTCCTGCCGAAGCTCGTCGACGTAGCGCAGGCCGCGCGACCGGCGGGCGTCCTCCTTGACGCTTTCGACGCCGCCGAAGGCGAGGCGCGCGCGCCGATGCGCCTCCTGCGGCTCGAGGCCCGATCGCACGAGATCTGCTTCGTACGCGTCGAGATGGAACCGCATCTCTTCGGACATGTCGTCTTCGAATTGCCGACGACCGACAAGCGCGCGCGCGAGCGACCGAAGGCGTGCCAGCATCGGCGCCTCCCTCCCGGCCCTGACTCTCCCAGAGCCGTTCTCAAGCCCTGTAGCGAGCGTAGATCCGTTCTCCTAGACTGTCAAGGAGAGCGAACGATCACAGGCTTCGTGAAGATGGCGAGGTCGATCGCATCGGCCATCAGTCGGTAGCCGGCGTCGCCGGGGTGCAGCAGGTCGGGCGAATCGGCTTCGGCTCGGAATCGTCTGGTGTCGTTCGGATCGCGCACCGCCCGGTCGAAGTCGATCACCGCGTCGAACGCCTTGCTGCTTCGAATCCACTCGTTCGCGGCGGCGCGGATCTGCTCGCCGGCGTCGCTGTACGCGCTCGATCCCCCGAACGGCGTCAGCGTGGCGCCCGCGATGCGGATGCCACGAAGGTGAGCCTGCGCGATCACCTGGCGATACGCGGCGATGAGGTCCTCCGCCGTGAACGGCTGCGCCGCGTTCTGCTGACGCGTCCCTGCGGTGATGTCGTTGATGCCTTCGAGCAGGATGATCCAACTGACGCCGGGCTGGGCGATCGCGTCGTTCACGAAACGGGCCAGTCCGCTCCCGTTGTCGCCGAGGATCCGGTTCCCGGAGATGCCGGCGTTGACGACGGCGATGTGGGCCGTCGCCTTGCTCGCCTGGAGCCGCTCGGCCAGCCGCGTCGGCCAGTTGGCGAGCTGATTGGGGGTGGACTGATCGCCGTCGGTGATCGAGTCGCCGAACGCGACGATCGTCTGGGTGCGCACCGGGGCGAGCACATCGACGCCGGCCAGCCAATAGTACGACTCGGTGGTGGTGACGGGCGACGGAATGTTCGCGGCTGATGTCAGATCGCCGGTCCCGACGTACGTCGTGCGCAACCCGAACCGGTGATTCGTCGGCGAGTCCACGTCACCGGGAAGATACAGACTGATCGCCAGGTCGGTCAGCGGCGCAACGGGCAGGTCTATGGCATCGCTGATCAGGAGTTGACCGGCATACATGACCGCGGAACGTCTGCCGCTGAACGTCAGCGCGCGGCTCGACGACGGGTCAATCGCCGCCCCGCTGGTGCTCCGCGCCATCGACGCGGCGCCAATCGTGACGGTGCCGCCCGAAAAGGCGTTCGAAAGACGCACGCGCACCTGCCGTCCGCCGACGGTGCCGCGCACGATCATCCGTACCGTCTGGTTGTTGAGCGACGGCAGGGTCGGAGGAATCGGAAACCGCCGGCCGGGAAACGGGGACGGCGGCGACGGCGCTGGCGGTGGCGGAGTGACGGAAGGTGCAGGAGGAGCGTCCGCCCGGCCTCGGGCAGCGCCCGGCCCCGGACTGCGCACGAGCGTTTGCGATGTCGCCCAGGTTGCGACCCAATGGTCGGTAGCCGCCGGTTGCGCCGCCGGAACGAGCGAGCCGGAGACGAGCGCCAGAATGGAGGCGAGGAAGAGACGCTTCACAGGCCTACCGTAGAAGAGCCGCGTCCGCGGTGCAAGTCGGCTCTAGAATGCCGCCGTGTGGATTCTCATTCGCTTGATCCTCGCCGCGGTCGGCTTCGCCGTGCGCCAGTTCGCGCGCAATCGCAGCCTCGGCACGATGCAGATGGTCGGCGACACGCCCTGCTACGTGAGCCTGCACAAGTCGAAGGGCAGGCTCGTGAGTTTCACGATCGCCGCCGAGCGCACGACGCCGACCTGGATCCGGCTGCACGCCGAGAGCGCGGCCGACCGCGCGTTCAAGGCGCTCGGCATCGCCAATGAGGTCCAGACCGGCGACGTGGAGTTCGATCGCAAGGTCTACGTCACGTGCGATCACCCGCACGTCGCCACGGTCCTGACCGAATCGAGTGCGCTCCGCCGCGCGATCGTCGCGATGCTCGACGCCGGCTATCGCCGGATCGTCTTCGACGGGTCCGCCGTTCGCGCCGATCGCCGCAGCCGGGACGAGCCGACCGAAGACGACCTGGCGGCGCTCAAGGCCCTCCGCGACGCGTCGGCGCGGCTCTCCGACGCGCCGGCGAGCCGCACCGGCGACGCCTTCCTGTGGAAGGCCTTCGTCGTCGAGGGCGTGATCTGGAGCATTGCGGGGTACGCGATTGGCGCCGCCCTGGACCTGGCCATCCATCGCGAAGACTTTCACCTCTCGTCGGGACGGCTGTGGGAGCTGGGGCTCCTGGTCGCGCTCGCGGCATTCGCCGCCTTGATTGTGGTGATCGTGCTGTGGATGCGCGGATCGTCGCGTGGGCACCGCGTGATCGTCGAGTCGGTGTTCGTGTTGCTGCTGGCGCTGCCGATCACGGGCATGCAAGCCGTCGCCGACACCAACCGTACGCTCGATCGCGCGGCGCCTGCGATCGTCGAGCGGACCTACACGCGGTGCGAGACACGGCGGCATCGCGGCCGCCGCAGCACGCACTATTCGTATCACCTGCATCTCGCGCCAGAAGGCCAGGGAGACGGACCGGCGCTGCCCAACGAGATCGAGATCACTCACGCGCTCTGCACCGCGGCGCAGGGCAGCGGTCCGGTCACGATCGCCGTCAACCCCGGCCGCTGGGGCGTGCCGTGGTATCGCTGGATCAGAATTGCCGGCCAGACGTGGGAGGCGCCGATGTAGGATCCAGGCATGGTGCGCGCGTCTCTGCTGGCTGCCCTCGTCAGTCTGGCCGCGCTGGGCGACCGGCTCGCGCCCAGCCTCCCACAGGGGGCGTCCGAGCGCGCTGTGCTCGTGACCGTGCTCGATGACGCGGGCGCACCGATCAAGGATTTGAAGACGTCCGAGTTCCTCGTCCGCGAGGACGGCAAGGATCGAGAAGTCGTCGACGCGCGGGCGGCGACTGAGCCGCTGTTCGTCGCGATGCTCATCGACACGGCGCTGCCGCCTGCCGGCGTCCAGGCGCCGACGAGGGAAATGCGGAGCGGGCTGCTGTCGTTCGTGAACGCGATTCAAGGTGGCAACCCAGAGGCGCAGTTGGCACTCATGGAATACGCCGGCGCCGCCGTGATGAGCGTCAACTTCACCACGAAGACGGCGGACCTCGAGAAGAGCATCCAGCGCCTGTTTCCGAGCCAGCGATCGAGCAGCGTGCTGCTCGAAGCGCTGATCGATGCCAGCCGCGCGCTCGCGAAAAAGCCCAGTCCACGACGCGCGATTGTCTCGATCAACTTCGGGTCGCCCGAAGCGAGCAGTGTCGAGCCGAAGCGGGTCGCGGATGAAGTGCTGAAGTCCGGCGCGGCACTCTGGGCCATCTCCATTCACGGTGCGGAGACGGCATCGGCGTTTCAGGCTGGCAATCAGGCCGCCAACAACCAGATGGCGCCCTCGCGCGAAATCGTGCTCGCCAACGTGCCGGCGATGACCGGTGGCTTGCGCCTCACCGCCGTCTCGGCCACCGCGCTCGAGTCGCTGCTGAAGCGCGTCGCCGACGGCCTGTTGACGCAGTACGTCGTCACCTACAAGCGCCCCGCGGCCGATGCGCCGCCGAAGCTCGTCCAGGCGACGGCGACCAGGGGCGCGAAGATCTTGCAGGCGCAGTGGTTGCGGTAGGCGCTTAGCGGCAGGGGCCGGCCCCTCCTTCGGAGTTGGGCACGCGCTCTTACCGTCCTGCGGACACGCGCTGTCTGACGGCGTCGAACCAGTTCAGCACGAGCATCAACTGCGCTGGATTCTCGCGCGGTTGCAAGAGCTTCAGAAAGACGAACGTCCGGCCGTCAGCCGAGATGTCATAGCCGGTCCGCGTACCGCCCGGCGCATAGCGGCCATTGAACAGCAGTTTCGCGGTACCCGCGCTCAACCGGCCTCTGTTGTCGACCAGCTCAACGGCCATCACCGCTTCGCCGCGACGGAAGAACAGCTCGAGGCCTTTTCTGGCCCAGAGTGGTTCTTCGCCACCGGCCGTCGAGACTTGCAGCGCCGGCCCCGGACCCGGGTACGGCCGCACGTACACCTCATTGCGTCCCGACTCGTTGGACGCGTAAGCCATCCACTGGCCATCCGGCGAAACGATGCCTGTCGTCGTCGATCCCTCGCCGGTGGCGAACGGCGTGATCGTGCGGTCCGTGGTCGACAGCAACGCGAGGTGCACCAGCCGGTCCGGTGTCACCTCGGTGACGACGAGGCGGCTGCCGTCAGCCGACCAGGACTGAGGAATGTAGGTGTACTGACTCGACGTCAATTGCTCCTCGTTGCCGCTGCCATCCGATCGTCGCACGTACACGTTCGTCGATCCCTCGCGGCTCGAGGCGTAGGCCAGGCGCGAGCCGTCTGGCGACCAGACCGGCCAGAGGTTCCGGCCGCCGGTCGTGAACCGTGTGGTCGTGCCGCGCACGATATCGTGGATCCAGACGTCCGAGTCGGAAGCCCCCGTCATCGCGAGCGCGATCCGGCCCCCGTCCGCCGATAGACGGGGCATGTAGTAGCTGCCGGGCGCCAGCACCATCTTCTCGTTTCCGGACCGATCGACGAGGACCACCTGCACTTCACGACCGAAGCCGGGCATGTGGACCATCGTGCCGGTTGACGATGTGGACCACTGAAATGCGCCGGCGTTGATGCCGCCGGCCTGCGCGACGCGCTCCGGCATCGGCATGGCTTCGCCGGAGGCCTGGAGCCGCTCCGCATCGAACGCTTGAGCGTAGACGATGCCGCTGTGGACGTAGAGCAGATGGCCGGTGGACGCGAACCGTGGAAACGTGCCGTGCGGCGCCGCCTCAGTCCTTTGCCCGGTCTCCAGCGATTGCGCGACGATGTGCGCTTCGATCCACTCGCGAGCGGAGACCGTGGGTCCGGCGGCGTACAGAATCGCGCGGCCGCCGGGCAGCACATGCGGCCACCGGTGGCTGGCTTCGTTCAGTTGCCGATTGAGCGCCGTGAGCGGCGCCGGCGTGCCGCCCGCCGCCGGCACGCGGACCAGAACGGACGCCGCCGACGGGGCGAAGACGATCTCGTTGTCGTTGATCCACGTCCCGCCGCGCGGCGTGGTCGCGTCGCACAGGATCAGCGGCGTCCCGCCGGCGGCCGCGATCTTCTTGAGCTTGCCGTCGGCGAAGAAGCCGATCCAGCGGCTGTCGAGCGAGAAAAACGGCTGATCCGCGTCGCGTGTCCCGGCCAGCAGGCGCGGCGCGACGTCGTCGAGATCCCGGACGTAGAGCGATCGCGTGCCGTTCTGGATGGCGACAAAGGCGAGACGCCTCCCGTCCGGCGACAACGCGAGCGCCGGGGCCGGCGCGAGCTGGAGGCCGTCGGGTAACGTGTCCGCGAAACGCGCCACGGGCTGGGCCGGCCCGCCGGGTGGTCGCCCGGGCTCGCCGGAGCGCAGCGACAGCCAGACGACCACCGCGGCGACGGCCAGCGCGGCCGGCAGCCAGAAGATCCATGGCGGCGTGCGGCGGGCGCGGATCGGTCGTGATCCGATCTCCGCAGTGTCCGTGATCAGCGCGTCGTCCAGATCGCTCTGGACATCGCCGATGTCCCGGAGCCGCCGCTTCGCGTCTTTTTCGAGGCAGCGGCGGATGAGACGCACGATTTGAGCCGGGACGTCGGCCGGCAGTCGCGACCAGGCCGGCTCGCGCTCGAGGATCGCCGCGATGGTGTCCGATCGCGTCTCGCCGGCGAAGGGACGCTGGCCCGCCAGCATCTCGAAGAGCACGCACCCGAACGCCCAGACATCCGTCCGCTTGTCCACTGGAAGGCCGCGGGCCTGATCCGGGCTCATGTATGCCGCGGTTCCCAGGACGAGCCCCTCGCGCGTGGTTCCGGCGGTAATCGTCGGCGCCTGTGACCCGTCGTCGTCGCTGACGTCGGGCGCCAGGGCTTTGGCCAGTCCGAAGTCGAGCACTTTCACCTGACCGTCCGCCGTGATCCGGATGTTCGCCGGCTTCAGATCGCGATGGATGATGCCTTTGGCGTGTGCGGCGTCGAGCGCGTCCGCGATCTGTCTCGCGAGGCGTACCGCTTCGCGCACGGGCAGGCGTCCCCGCGTGATCCGTTCGGCCAGCGTCGGACCGTCCACGAGCTCGAGCACGATCGCGCGCACGACGCCGGAAACCACGACGCCGTGAATCGTCGCGATGTGCGGATGATTGAGCGTGGCGAGCAGCCGTGCCTCACGATCGAATCGCGCGAGGCGCTGCGGATCGGACGCGACCGCTTCCGGCAGGACTTTGATCGCGACGTCGCGCCCGAGCTGCGTGTCACGAGCGCGATAGACCTCGCCCATGCCGCCGGCCCCGAGTGGAGCCAGGATCTCGTACGGGCCAAGGCGAAATCCAGGACTGAGAAGCACTCGAGTGCCCGATGTTACTACGCACGTTGTCACGTCGAGTGCCGTTCCAACTTGTTCCGCCAAGAGCCCGCACCCTCGCAGGAGAGGCGGAAGTGAAGGCCGGGACTCTGTGCGCGCATTAAGTTGGAACGGCACGAGACGGCGCGCGTATAGAATCGCCTTCAGTGCCAAAAGTCTGGATGCGGATCCTGCGTGTGCTCCTGCTGGGTGTCGTTGCGCTCGCCTGGCCGCCGCGGGCGCTGGCGCAAGCGCCGCCGGCCGACGCGGAGAGTCAGTTGCCGCCGACGCGAGCGGAGTTCCTCCGGCAGCAGCGCGAGGCCAAGGCGCAGGCGTTGACGCCGTACGAGCCCAACGGGCTCGAGCGTGCCATGCGCCTCGGCGAGCAGCGCATCGTGCCGCTGCTCCAGCGCGACGGCATCTATCTCAAGTTCGGCAGCCTGACGACGGGAAGCGGCTTCGCTTACGGGGCCGGCTATCGCGATCGCTCGTTCGTCGCCGGCCGCGGCACCTTCGACGTCTGGGTGGCCGGGTCGCTGAAACGCTATTGGAGCGTGAAGGCGCTGGCGCTCTACCCGCTGAACGCGGGCGAGACGATCACGATCGAAGGCTACGCGCAACGGTTCGGGTTTCCGGCCGAGGAGTTTTTCGGCGTCGGACCCGATTCCCAGCGGCCGGATCGCAGCAACTTCAACCTTCGCGGTACACGCGTCGGCACCGAGTTGGCCGTCCGGCCGGTGCACCCGCTCAAGTTCGGCGGGCGGCTGGAATACCTGCGCCCCCTCGTGTCCGACGGTCGGAGCAACCGGTTGCCGCCGGTGAGCAGCCTTTTTGATCCGCCCGCAGTGCCGGGGCTCGGCGTCGAGGCCAACTTCCTGCGCAGCACGGTCTTCGCCGCGGTTGACACCCGGCAGCCGTTGAACGCCCGTAAAGGCGGCCTGTATCGACTGGATGTGACACGGAATTCGGATCGTGACAGCGGCGCGTTCACCTTTACGCGCTACGACGTCGATCTGCGGCAGTTCGTGAGTTTCCTTTCCGAGCGGCGCATCTTTGCCGGCCGGGTGCTGGTGTCCACGACGGACACGCCGCCGGACTCGACCGTGCCGTTCTATCTGATGCCGTGGCTCGGCGGAAACGACACCCTGCGTGGCTTCCGCGCCTATCGGTTTCGTGGACCGCACGCGATCCTGCTCCAGGGCGAGTACCGCTGGGAGATCTGGTCCGCGCTCGACGCGGCGCTGTTCTATGACACCGGCAAGGTCGCGCGCCGGCTCTCCGATCTCGATCTCAACTCACTCGAGCGCGACTACGGCTTCGGTTTCCGCTTCAACACCGACAACGGCATCGTCGTGCGCTTCGACGCTGCGTTTGGCAGTCGAGATGGCAAGCACTTTCACATTGTCTTCGGCGGCATTTTCTAAGGGCCCGGGCCGCGCGGTGCTCGCGGTCGTGCTCGTCGCGGCCGCGACGGGCCTCACGCGCTCGGCCGAGCCGCGCTTCTTCCCGGACGATCCGATCTGGGTGGACGACGACCGCGCCATCGACGCCGCGAAGGTGAGCACGATCGAGGACAGCAATGGCTACGACTTCGTCGTGAACACGTTCAGCGAGCCCGGCGAGGTGAGGAACGTCCGGGCGCTGAACGTGAACACCGTGGACGAAGTGCCGGATTCGAGCTGGTTCACGAACCGCATCGGCCGGCGTCCGCTGGCCGTCACCGAGCTCGTCCGCGGTCCGGATCGTTTCGAGTCGATCTCGCTCGACGGCTGGGTGGTCTCGGCGGGGAAGGCGACGGGCGTGCAGCCGGGCTTCCGGATGAAGGATCCGGCGGGGCACACGTATCAGATCGAGCTCGACCCGCCGTCGAATCCGGAGATGGCGACCGGCGCGGAGATCATCGGCACGGTCGCCTACTACGCGTTCGGGTACCACGCGGTCGAGGTGTACCTCGCGGAGCTGGATCCGGCGAAGCTGGTGATCGCCCGGGGGGCGCGAATCTTCGACCCGCTCATTGGCGAACGGCGCGCCCTGACCCGGCTCGACATCGATTCGGTCCTCAGACGCGGCGCGCGCATGGCCAACGGCCGCTATCGCGTGCTGGCGAGCCGGTTCGCCGACGGCAGTCCGCTCGGCAACTTCCGCTACTACGGCACCCGCCCCGACGACCCGAACGACATCGTCCCGCACGAACATCGCCGTGAGCTGCGCGGCGCGCGGGTGTTCGGCGCCTGGCTGAATCACGACGACTCACGCGGCGTGAACAGTCTCGATTTCCTCGTCACCGAGGGCGGCCGCAAGTACGTCAAACACTACATGTTCGACTTCGGGTCGATCCTCGGAAGCGGCACGGTCTACGCGCAACGGCACCGGCCGGGCAACGAATACATCCTCGAGTGGCGCCCGGGCTGGCTCACGCTCGTGACCGCGGGCATCTACACGCGGCCCTGGCTGCACATCGACTACCCGGATGTGCCGAAGTCGATCGGGCGGTTCGAAGCCGACGCGTTCGTGCCCGAGCTCTGGAAGCCCGAATACCCGAACCCGGCGTTCCGCAACATGCGCCCGGACGATTCTTTCTGGGCCGCGCGGATCGTGTCTTGCTTCTCGGACGAGGCGATTCGTGCGCTGGTCGGCAAGGCGCAGTACACCGACCCGCGCGCGACCGACTACATGACGGCGACGCTCATCAAGCGGCGCGACAAAGTGCTGCGCACGTGGCTGGCCGGCGTGAACCCGCTCGTGGACTTTGCCATCGACGCGCAGGGCGACTTGACGTTTGCGAACGCCGCCGTGCAGGCGAACGTCGCGCCGTCCGCCTCCGAGTACCGCGTCACGTGGGCGCGGTTCGACAACGCGACCCACGCCGCGACGCCGGTGGGCGGGGAAGTGGTCAGCCGCGAGATGCGCGTCCGGCTGCCTGACGCGCTGACCTCGATGCCGCCCGGAGGCATCATCGAGGTCGGGATCGCCGCGACCCATGCGGACCATCCGTCGTGGGCACTGGCCGTGACGACGCACTTCCGGCGGACGGCCGCCGGCTGGGAGCTCGTCGGCGTCGAGCGCGGTCCGCGCTGACAATCGCGGCTCGAAACCCGAGCCGCGCTACTGACTCTGGCGGCAGGCGGGGCCGGCTTCAGCCGGCCCAGTGAGGGCGGGCTAAAGCCCGCCCCTCCTTGCAACGCGCGCTCAGAGCTCCAGCGCCGCCTGCAAGGTACGGGACTGCCGCCTCGATACCGCCACCGCGTGTCCACCGCGAAGCCGCACGACGAAACCTTCGTCACGGCCGCGATCGATGTGCTCGACGAATCGCAGATTGATGAGGTGCCGGCGGCTCGCGCGGAAGAAGAGCGCCGGATCGAGGCGTGAGGCGAGCGCGTTCAATGATGTACGAATCAGCGGACGATTCCCGCCAAAGCAGACGCGGGCGTAGTTGCCCTCCGCCTCGAAGTACACGATCTCTCCCATCGTGACAATCCAGCACCGACTGCCATCGCGGAGGAAGACCCGGTCAGTGGCCGACCGGAGGCGGGGCCGTGGCGCGCCGTCCGCCGCCGCGCGGCCGGCCGTCCAGAGCGCGCGCATTTTGTCCAGCGCGCCGGCCAGCCGGTCCGGCCGGATCGGCTTGAGCAGGTAGTCGCAGGCATTCACTTCGAAGGCGCGCAGCGCGAACTCGTCGTAGGCCGTGGTGAACACGAGCAGCGGCACGCGCTCGAGCCGCTCGAGCAGATCGAATCCGCTCGCGCCCGGCATCTTGATGTCGAGGAAAAGCAGATCGACCGCGAGATCGTTCAGCCGCGCTTCCGCCTCGTCCACCAGGGCCGCCTCGCCGACAATCGTGACGTCCGGATGGGCGCGGAGCAGGCGGCGTAACTCCGCCCGGGCCAGCCGCTCGTCATCGACGATCAGCGCGTTCATGCACCCTCCGCCGGCAAGACGAGTCGCGCCTGCACGGTGCCGCCGGCTTCGCGCAGCGTCAGAGATGCGGCATCGCCGTAGATGAGGTGCAGGCGCGCCTTCGCGTTCGCCAGGCCGCGGCCGGCGTCGCGCGCGGGCGGCCCGAGCCGACCGCGAGGGCCAGGGTCCCGCCGAGGCTGTGGCCCACCACAATGGGCCGATTGAGCCGCTGGGCCGGTGCCTGGGCGCGCCCGATCGGAGCCAGGGCGAGGGTCGTGAGGCACGCCGCGCTGACCAGCGCCGACGTGCGGGCGAGACGAATCGGTACAGCCATGTCCAAACCTCCTGACCGCTCATGGTAAGGAGGCTCGCACCGGGCAGAGCGACGCGCGTGACGAGCGGTCTGACCGCGGGATGGGCGGCGCCAGCGGGCGCCGCTCCGGCGACCGACCGGTCAGGATCTCGAGCGTGCGCCGCGAGTTTTGCGGCGCGCCCCCGCTCGCACGGGTTTGCGGGTCGCGACTCGCCTCGCGGGCTTGCGGGTCGCGACTCGTCTCGCGGGCTTGCGAGTCGCGACTCGTCTCGCGGGTTTACGTCGTGCGGCTCGCACGGCAGGCTGCTTGCGCGCGACTGTTTTCCTCTTCATCCGTCGGGGCGCCTTGCGACGCGGCGGCTCCGGCTCCGCCTCCGCCTGTTCCGCCGCGGCCTGTTCCGGCGGGTGCGGCGGCGCCAGAAGCTGTTGCTGCTGCTCATGCCACCGGGCGTCGGCGGCTTGCTGCGAGAACGCCTGCTTCTGCACGTCGTGCAGCACATCCTCGCCCTGGCGCTCGCGGCCGCGAAGCTTGTAGTGTGCGGGATTCACGTTGATGTTCCGGCTCATACGTGCGGCTCTTGCAACTGTGGATCCACACGGACGCGCGCCGGGCGGTGGCCGGGTGCGTCACGCGCTGCTCCAAGTGGGTCGCCCGATACCCAGTGCGCGGGTGCGCCGCGATCAGGCCTGCTTGCTTGCCCTCAACATGTCAGGCTATATTCTTAGCCTCAACAATTGAGGGCAAGGCTCACCGCCTGTTTCCGCATGGCCAGACCGCACGACCCACCCCCTGGCGATTCCGTCCGCGAGCTCGACGCGGAGCTGGCGTTTCACTTCACGGAAACTGTCGAGGCGCTGGTCGCCCGGGGCTGGACTGAAACCGACGCGCATGCCGAGGCCGAGCGCCGGTTCGGCAGCCGCCGTCACTACCAACACCACCTGGTCTCGATTGACCGGACGATTCAGCGGAGGCGCCGTATGCGCGCGATTTTCTCGGTGGATTTGCGTGATGCCATCCGCTCGCTGCGCGCCACGCCGGTGCTCACGGCCGTGGCCATCGCGTCGCTTGCCCTCGGCATCGGCGCCAATACTGCGCTCTTTTCGATCGTCAACGGCCTGATCCTGCGGCCGCTGCCGGCCCGCGATCCGGGACGCCTGGCGCTCATCGACCAGTCCTCGTGGACCAATCCGATCTGGGAAGAGATCCGCGACCGCCACGCGGACATCTTCGATGGCGCCTTTGCATGGTCGAACGAGACCTTCGATCTCTCCACCTCCGGCGAGACCGAGCCAGTGGACGGCGTCTACGCCAGCGGCGCGATGTTCGACATGCTCGGGATTGCGCCCGCGCTTGGCCGGCTGATTCACCGGTCCGACGATGTGCGCGGCGGGGGGCAGCAGGGGGTGGTCGCCGTCATCAGCCACGGCTTCTGGCAGGGCCGCCTCGGCGGCGCGCCTGATGTCATCGGCCGCCGCCTCACGGTCAGCCGCGTCCCGGCGAGCATCGTCGGCGTCGCCCCGCCGGGATTCTTCGGCCCGGAGGTGGGCCGGACCGCGCACATTCTCCTGCCGCTCTCGGCGGAGGCCGCGGTCCGAGGCGAGCAGTCATCGCTCGATGGCCGGACGAACTGGTGGCTGAACATCATGGTACGGCTGCATCCGGGGCAGTCCCTGGAAGCCGCGGCCGCCGAGCTGAATCGGCGCCGGCCGGCCATCCGCGACGCCACCCTGCCGGAACGGTACCCGCCCGGCACGGAGTACCTCGGCACCAACTTCACACTGACGAGCGCCGCCTCCGGGCGATCGACGCTGCGGCGGCGGTTCGCCGAGCCGCTCACCGTAATCATGGTCATCGTCGCCGGCGTGTTCCTGATCGCGTGCGCGAACATCGCCAACCTCATGCTCGCCCGGGCGACTGCGCGGCGGCACGAGATGGGCCTGCGCCTCGCGCTCGGCGCGTCGCGGGCGCGGCTCACGCGCCAGCTCCTCGCCGAAGGATTGCTGCTGGCGATCGCCGGCAGCCTCGCCGGGATCGCGATCGCGCGGTGGGGCGGCGAGCTGCTCGTGCGTCAGCTCAGCTCGTCCGTGCTGACGGTGACGCTCGATCTCTCGCTCGACTGGCGCGTGCTCGGCTTCACGGCGGCGGTCGCGGCCGTGACCACGGTGCTGTTCGGCCTGGCGCCCGCGGCCGGCCTGGCCGGCGTCGCGCCCAACGACGCGCTCCGGGAGCAGGCGCGCACCGTCGCCGGCGATCGCCGCTACGGCATGCGCAACGCGCTCGTCGTCGCGCAGGTCGCGTTCTCGCTCGTGCTGGTCATCGGCGCCGGCCTCTTCGTCCGGACGTTTCACCGGCTCTCGACGACGCCCCTCGGATTCAAGGCGGACGATCTGTTGATCGTCAACGTAGAGACGGCGCGCACGGGCGTGACCCCCGACGGCCGACTGCCGCTCTACGATCGCATCGTCGGCGCCGTGGCGGCGGTCCCGGGCATTCAGCGCGCTTCGGCGTCCTACATGACACCGCTCAGCGGCCGCGGGTGGAACGGCCGCGTGCACCTGACCGATCGTCCAGACCTGGCGCCGCAGCAGCAGATGACGTTCATCAACGCCGTCCCGCCGGGATGGTTCGACACGTTCGGGATGCGGCTCCTCGGCGGACGCGACGTGTCGGCGCAGGACGTGAAGGGCGCCGGGAAAATCGCGGTCGTGAACGAGACGTTCGCGCGGCGGTTCATCGGGCAGGCCCAGCCGATCGGCCACCGCTTTTCGCTCCTCGAGCCCGGCGGCGCCACCGAACCGTTCCTCGTAGTGGGCGTCGTGAACGACGCGATCTACCGGAGTGTCCGCATCGGCATCGTGCCCATCATGTACGTCCCGCTCACGCAGCTCGACGCGCCGAACGCGGCGTTCTCGCTGACGGCGCAGGTGACGCGCGATCGCGCGAGCGTCGCCGCGGGAGTCAAGGCGGCGCTCGCACAGGTCGATCCACGGCTGGCGTTCAGCTTCCGCGACTACTCGGATCAGATCGGCGCGACCGTCTCGCAGGAGCGGCTCGTGGCGATGCTGTCCGGGTTCTTCGGCGGGCTGGCGCTTCTGCTCGCGGCGCTCGGGCTGTACGGCGTGACGTCGTACTCGGTCAACCGGCGCCGGCCGGAGATCGCCGTCCGGATGGCGCTCGGCGCCGATCGGCGTCAGGTGGCGCGGCTGATCCTGCGCCGGGTCGGGACGATGGTGATCATCGGCCTCGTCATAGGCGCCGCCTTGACGTTGTGGGCGACGCGGTTCGTCGGCGCCCTGCTGTTCCGGCTCGAAGCGCGCGATCCGATCACGATCGCGGTCGCCATGCTCACGCTCGCCGCCGTCGGCCTCCTGGCCGGCTGGTTGCCGGCCCGACGCGCCGCGCGGCTCGACCCCACCGAGGTGCTACGAGGATGAACTACCTGCAGGGAACGCTCGATGTCCTGATCCTGACGGCGCTGTCGAAAGAGCCGCTCCATGGCTATGACGTGGTCGACTGGATCCGCACGACCACGAACGAGACGTTGCAGATCGACGACGGCGCGCTGTACACCTCGCTGCATCGGATGGAGAAGCGCGGCTGGCTCGAGCCGGAGTGGCGCATCTCGCCGAAAGGCCGCCGCGCGAAGTACTACCGGTTGACGGCCGAGGGGCGCAAGCAATTGCGCGCGGGCGAACGCAACTGGGCCCGCTTCGCGGACGCCGTGACGAAAGTGTTCTCGGCACGCTAGTGCTCCTGGACAGGAGCCGATTTCGGCACGCCTGTCGCATTTGGAGGAGGAGGCACCAATGTCACCGACCTCCTTCATCGCAGGTCTTGCCGCTGCCTTCGCACTGAGCTCGTCCGCCGCCGCTCAAGAGCCTGAGGGCGGCGCCGAAGCGCGCTTCGCCGTTGGCGTCGTGTCCCAGCGTGGTGTGTTCGGCGACGAATCTCCCAAAGCGGCGTCGAAGCTCGGCGTCAGCTTGTCGGCTCAGGTCCGGCGGCGCACGACAAGACGAACCGGGTTCTCGTTCGAGACCGTCTGGCAGCCCGTCGGCATCCCGAATCCCCACTTCGACGAGACGCTGAACACCCTGTATTTCCTCATTGGTCCGGAGATCGGCCGCCGCACGTACGTCAGACCGGTGGGGGGCGTCGCGCTTCAGGCGTGGTCCGGATCCCAGACCGAGAGCGGGCTGAATTTCGCGCTCGCCGCCGGCGTCGCGGTCGGCCGCCGGGTAGCGGCGCGCCGCGTGTGGCTCAACCCGGAGATCGTCGTGCGCTGTTCGGCCTCGCCCGGCGCCGCATCCACCATGCTGGGCGTGCAGATGGCGGTCGGCGCCCGGAAATGAGTCCGGCCTGATGT
>Ga0207428_10003225_pt1 | contig 15924 bp, 18 predicted proteins | sample RhiMethybrSRZTD1_FD_187600 | JGI IMG/M metagenome (GOLD analysis project Ga0207428, IMG submission 187600) | Populus rhizosphere microbial communities from Tennessee, USA - Rhizosphere MetaG P. TD hybrid SRZTD1 (SPAdes) (version 3) | ecosystem: Host-associated > Plants > Roots > Rhizosphere >...
CGTCAGCCGTGCGAAGTCTGCCTCGGCCGCACGCAGCGCGAGCAGCCTCGCCTCGTCGAACCGCGGCACGGCGAGCTCGGTGACCAGCGCCTCCAGCTCGGCGCGCACCAGAAACGCCTCGCGTAGCTCCTCGCGTGGAATGGCCCGTACGCGCACGCCGCGGTTCGGCTCGAACGAGACGAGGCCAGTCGCGGCGAGCCGACGCAGCGCCTCGCGGATCGGCGTGCGGCTGACGCCGAAGCGCTCCGAGAGCGTCTCCTGCCGCAGCACCGTCCCCGGCGCGAGCTCGCCGGAGATGACGGCGTCCTCGAGCGCGAGTGCGATCTCGTCGGCCTTGGTGCCCCCCGGGTCGTGCTCGTCCACGCTCAGCTCCGGAACTGCGCCGCCTCCGTCGACCCCTCGAGCGCCAGCGTCGAGCTCGTCCCGCCGCTGACCGCCTGCATGACGGCGTCGAAGTACCCGGCGCCGGCCTCGCGCTGGTGGCGGGTAGCGGTGTAGCCGGCCGGCTCGAGCGCGAACTCGTCTTCCTGGAGCCGAACGTAGGCGCTCATGCCCTCCTCGGCGTAGCCGCGGGCGAGGTCGAACATCGCCGCGTTCAGCGAGTGGAAGCCGGCAAGGGTCACGAACTGGAAGCGGTAACCCATCTCCGCCAACTCGCGCTGGAAGCCGGCGATCCGCTCGTCGTCGAGGTGCGCGCGCCAGTTGAACGACGGCGAACAGTTGTAGGCGAGCAGCTTGCCGGGGAAGCGCTCGTGGATCGCATCGGCGAACTCACGCGCCTCGCCGAGGTCCGGCGTCGACGTCTCGAACCAGACGAGATCTGCGTAGGGCGCCGCCGCGAGGCCGCGTGCGATCGCCGGCTCCAGCCCGTCGCGCACGCAGAAGAAGCCCTCCGCGGTCCGCTCGCCGGTCAGAAACGGCTCGTCGGCCGGGTCGGCGTCGCTCGTCAGCAGCTTCGCGCTGAGCGCGTCCGTGCGCGCGACCAGAACCGTCGACACGCCGCAGACGTCGGCGGCCAGCCGAGCCGCGACCAGCATGCGGACGAACTGGTTCGTCGGGACGAGCACCTTGCCGCCGAGGTGCCCGCACTTCTTCTCGGACGACAGCTGGTCCTCGAAGTGCACACCCGCGGCGCCGGCCTCGATCATCGCCTTCATCACCTCGAACGCGTTCAGCGGCCCGCCGAAGCCGGCCTCGGCGTCAGCGACGATCGGCGCGAGCCAGTGCGTCTCGAGATCGCCTTCCGCCGCGTGGATCTGGTCGGCCCGCAGCAGTGCGTTGTTGAGCCGCTTTACCAGCGCCGGGCCGCTGTTCGAGGGGTAGAGGCTCTGGTCGGGATAGGTCTGGCCGGCGAGGTTGGCGTCGGCGGCGACCTGCCAGCCGCTGAGGTAGATCGCCTTCAGCCTGGCCTTCACCATCTGCACCGCCTGGCCACCGGTCAGCGCGCCGAGGGCGGGGACGTAGTCCTCGTGCTGCAGCAGCTCCCAGAGGCGCTCCGCGCCGAGCCGCGCGAGCGTGTGCTCGACCTGCACGCTGCCGCGCAGTCGCTCCACGTCCTCGGAGGTGTACGGGCGCTCGATGCCGTCCCAGCGCGCCGAGGCCGTGCCCTTGCGGTTGCCGTTCGTCCCCATTTCAGCCCCTCTCCAGGTAGTCGTAGGCGGGCAGCGTGAGGAACTCCTCGAACTGTTCCCCGAGGGCCACCTGCTCGAAGATCTCGCGCGCCTCGTCGAGGCGCCATTCCCCGTCGCCGAGCTCGGCGCGGAACCGCTCGGCCTCCTCTTCGATCACTCGCCCGACCGCAGCGCGGTCGAAACGGCCGTTCCGTACCCACTGCCAGACCTGCGAACGGGCGATCTCGGCGGTTGCCGCGTCCTCCATCAAGTTGAAGATCGCCACCGCGCCGGTGCCGCCGAGCCAGGCGGTGAGGTAGCGCAGCGCGACGGCGACGTCGTTGCGTAGCCCCTCCTCCGTCACGTCACCCGGAGTCGCCGCCACGTCCAGCAGCCGGCCCGCCGCGGCGGCGACGTCCTCACGCAGGCGGTCGAGCTGGTTCTCGCGCTCGAACTCGGCGAGTGCGACCGGGACGAGATCCGGGTGTGCAACCCAGGTCCCGTCGAAGCCGTCACCGGCCTCGCGCTGCTTGTCCTCGCGCACCTTCACGAGCGCGCGCTCGTTCAACTCGGCGTCGCGGCGGCTAGGGATGAACGCAGCCATCCCGCCCATGGCATGGGCTCCGCGCCGGTGACACGTGCGCACCAGCAGCTCGGTGTACGCGCGCATGAACGGCGCCGTCATGGTCACCGCATTGCGGTCGGGCAGGACGAACTCCGGCCGCTCGCGGAAGGTCTTGATGACGCTGAACATGTAGTCCCAGCGGCCGGCGTTCAGGCCCGCGGCGTGCTCGCGCAGCTCCCAGAGGATCTCGTCCATCTCGAACGCCGCGAGCACGTGCTCGATCAGCACGGTCGCGCGGATCGAGCCGCGGTCGAGCCCGAGCGCATCCTCGGCATGCGAGAAGACGTCGTTCCAGAGCCGCGCCTCGAGGTGGCTCTCGAGCTTCGGCAGGTAGAGCCACGGGCCGGCGCCGCGGTCGAGCAGTCGTCGCCCGTTGTGGAAGAGGTAGAGGCCGAAGTCGAACAGGCTCGCGGACACGGGCTCACCGTCCACGAGCAGATGCCGCTCCGGCAAGTGCCAGCCGCGGGGTCGGACGAGCAGCGCCGCGACCTCGTCGTTCAGCCGGTAGGTCTTCGCCGCGGTCTCGAGCTCGATCGTGCGCTCGATCGCGTCCGTGAGGTTCGCCTGGCCCTCGACCATGTTCGACCAGGTCGGTGCATTCGCGTCCTCGAAATCGGCCATGAACATGCGCGCGCCGGAGTTGAGCGCGTTGATGACCATCTTCCGGTCGGTCGGGCCGGTGATCTCGACCCGGCGGTCGCGCAGGCCGGACGGCACGGGCTCGATCGACCAGTCGCTCTCGCGCACCTCGCGCGTCGCCGGGAGGAAGTCCGGCAGCTCGCCGGCCGCGATCCGCTCACGCCGGGCCGCTCGCGCCTCGAGCAGCTCGCGCCGCCGCCGCCCGAAGCGCTCCTGGAGGCCGGCGACGAAGGTGACGGCGTCGGGCGTCAGCACCTCGTCGGCACGCGGCGCGCTGCCGCGCAGCTCTGCTGTTGCCACTGCGGTCACTCGTTGTCGTGATCCCGCTCGCAGAAGTCCGGGCAGGTGCACGGCGCGGTCTCGGCGGCGGTCAGCACGTAACCCCCTCGCGGGCTGGACGTGCGGCCGCTGACGACGCGGACATGGCTGACGCCGTTGCCGTTCGCGGCGGCGTCCCTCTGGTTGTGCCGGATCTTCGAGAGCAGGCGGTTCATGTGGCCATCCTTTCCAATTTCGGATCCGAAGTCCAGCGCAACTGTACTCGTTCCAGCCGGAAGGCCAGCAAACAGCGCCTTTTTGGATCCAAGAACCAGCCCGTTCGTCGTGGCTTATAGTCGCCGCGTGCTCGATCCCGGCCTGGCCGCCTTCCTGCTTGCGTTCGCCTTCGCCGGGCTGCTCGCGCTCCCGGGCCTGCGCAAGACGGCGCGGCGGGCCGAGCGGCGCTTCTGCGAGACCTGCGGCCGGCTGAAGATCCTCGGCGAGCGGACATGCGACTGCGACTGAGCTTCGACCGTCCTAACCGCCGCGATCTCACCGTCTTCGGCGGTTACTGCCTCGCAGCCGCGGTCTACATCGCGATCGGCGTGGCGTGGATCGACTTCCTGTTCTCGTTCTGGGTCGGGCTCGCCTACCTGCTGCTGGCCGCCTGGCTCATTCCCACGCTCGTGCGAAGGCTCGCATGAGCTGGGCCGCACACGACCTCGAGCCGTACGCGATCCAGAAGCACATGCGCCTGAAGGTCGCGTTCGTGCCGCTGCTGATCGGTTCGTACTCACCGGACATGATGACCAAGTGGTTCGTCTACGGGATCCACCTCGGCCCATGGGACCTGAAGGCATCCGACCCGGCCCAGTTCCACCGCGGCTGGCCGGGGTTCGGGTTCACGCATTCCCTGATCTACGGCGTCGCGATCGGGCTGATCATCTGGAAGGTCTTCGGCTCGAAGCTCTGGGGCGTCAGCTTCATCATCGGCCAGTTCGCGCACGCGATCACCGACACCGGCGACACCGTCGGCACGATGCTCCTCTTCCCGTGGACGTTTCACTTCCACCTCGACGCGTGGGCGTACGCGGGACAGACCGGGCGGATGACCGACGCAGCCGCCTACTTCAGCGGGCTCGGCTCGATGTGGGACCTGGTCTTCATCGTGTACGGCCTCTACAGCTGGCGGGTGCTGACGAGCGCGTACTTCGACAACGTCATCTACCGGGCGGACGCGTTCTGGCCTTGGCTGAACCGCCTCGTTCCACGCGGCGCGCTGGTCGTCCTCTACCGGGCCGCCTTCTTCTATGGCACCTCGCGCTGGATCGCCTGGACGATCTGGGCGCACGTGATCCACCACTACCCGTACGACCTGAGCTGGGGCGGCCCGCACTGGGTACCGGCCGCCCACCCGTAGCTCAGGACTTCAGCGACGGAAGCAACTGACGGCACAGCTCCCGGTCGAGCACGCCACACCGCAGCAGGCGCGCCGACGGAAAATGTTCGTCGTCCGTCCCGTGTCCCCTCTCACTGCGACGCGAGCGTCACGATGCCGTAGGTGACCCCGAAGCCGGCGAGCGTCAGCGCGACGCGCAGCGGCGAGGTGCGCGCGTGCGCGGCAGGCAGCAGGTCGGAAGCGCCGACGTAGAGGAAGAAGCCCGAGTAGAGCGCGAGCAGGTAGGCGAGGTTCTCGTCGGAGATGCTGATCAGGCTGCCGACGATCGCGCCGAAGAACGGCGCAGCGGCGTCTACGGCAAGCCACCGGAGCGCCCGCCGCCGGTCACCCCGCTGGCGGAGGACGAACGTGACGGTGTTCAGCCCGTCGGCGAAGTCGTGGCTGATCACCGCGACGAAGACGAGCACGCCGGTCACCGTGTTGACGCCGAACGCGAGGCCGATCCCGAGCCCGTCGATGAAGCTATGGACGGAGAGCGCGCCCGCGCCCAGGGCGCCGACGCGGTGGTGTGCCCGCGCCGCGTCCGGATCGTCCCGGTGGTGCAACACGACCACCCGCTGGAAGAAGAAGAACGCCAGGAAGCCAGCCGCGACGAGCGTGGTCACCGTGCGCGAGTTGTCGATCCCGTCGATCGCCTCCGGCAACACGTCGAACAGCGCCACTCCGACGACCACGCCTCCGCTCAGCGCCAGGATCGTCTCGAGATGAGCCCGGAGGCGAAGCGCCGTCAGGCCGCCCGCGAGCGTCGAGAGCACGGTGAAGAGCGAGAGCGGGATCGCGATCCAGGTCACGCGCAGCGCTCGCAGACGCCGTAGAGGTCGGCGTCGTGCCGCTGGACGACGAACCCGTACCGTTCGCGCACCTCGGCGACGGCGGGCGCGGCGCAGAGCTCGGTCTCCTCGACCGAGCCGCACGAGACGCAGACCAGGTGATGGTGATGGCCTGGCTCGCAGGCGATGAAGCGGCCGCGGTCGAGCCGCCGCACCTTTTCCTCGCCCTCGAGCAGGGCGAGCGTGCGGTAGACGGTGGCGAGGCTGACCGGCGCGGACCCGCGCGCGTCGGCCCACAGCTCCTCCGCCGTGAACGCATGGCGGCGCGACTCGACGAGGTCAGTCAGCAGCCGGCGCTGGCGCGTGCTTCTCGCCACGGTCGCAGCTTACTGCAAACGCTTCTCATTCTCACAACCGCGGGAATGGCGCGCCGCTCCTGTGCTTGTGCAACGATCCGCCTCGTGCGTCGGCTCCTTCCCGGCCTGCTCGCGGCGACGGCGCTGCTCGCGTTCAGCCCGAGTGCGCTCGGCGCGATCGCCGAGATCCGCGACGCGCAGGGCCACCTCGTCGCGGCGGCGCGGCAGGGATCGTTCGCCTCGCTGCAGGACGGCGGCTGGACGCTCCGCTTCGACGCCTCCTCGCGGAGCTCGCGCGGCGTCTCGCTGCGCGGCGTCACCATCGCGGGCGGCCTGGTCTATGCGGAGCGCATCTTCGTCCCGGCACACGGGCTCGCGGGCGCGGTGGTGCAGGGGCTGACGGTCAACGGCAAGGCGGTCGCGGCGCGGCCGAACACGCTCGTTCCTCTCGGCCCCGCGAGCTACCTCGTCGTGCTCCAGGAGGCGGTCGTCCCCGGCGAGGGCAGCGGCGTCGTCGGCCTGCGCGTCGTCGCCGGTGACTCGTCGCTCGGGATCGACCCGGGCTCGCAGCTGCTCGTTGGCCTCGCGCGCGCGGCGCTACCGCCGCAACCGCAGAAGCACCACCGCACGGCGCACCTGTCGTGGCTGGCGCTCGGCGTCACCGGCCACGGAGCCGACACCGGCAGCGCCGACCTCGGCTTCCCGGGTAGCCAGCTGCTCGCCCTGCCGACGAACGGCACCGTCGGCGCGAAGGCGGTCAAGATCGCGATGCAGTACCTGGGCGTCCCGTACGTCTGGGGCGGCGCCGACCCGCTGACCGGCTTCGACTGCTCCGGCCTGACGATGTACGTCTACGCCCAGCTCGGGATCCAGTTGACGCATTACACCGGGTCGCAGTTCTACGAGGGCACGCGGGTACCGCCGTGGGCACTGCAGCCGGGCGACCTCGTCTTCTTCGAGCCGAGCGCGCGCGGTCCGCAGCACGAGGGGATGTACATCGGGAACGGCCAGTTCATCCAGGCGCCGCACACCGGAGACGTGGTGAAGATCTCCTCGCTCTCCGAGCCGGGCTACGCCTTCGGTTTCGTCGGTGCCGTCCGGCCCTTCGGCGCCTGAGCGGTCGGCAACGGGCGGCACGGTCGTGCGGGTGGACGCATCTGGCACCATGAGGCGGTGAGCAGCACGCCGCTTCTCTGGATTCCGACGGCCGCGCTGATCGTCCAGGAGCAGTTCGAGCGCCTGGCGCAGGGCGGTGACCTCGCCTCGGTGCTCGCCACCGAGCCGCTGCTTCTCGCCGGGCTCCTGCTGCAGGTGCCGTGCGGCCTGATCGCGCTGTGGCTGTTCCGCGCGCTGCTGCGCAGCGCCCTGTGGCCGGCGCTGACGCGCCGCTCGGCCCAGGGCGCGCCACCGCCGCTGGCGCGGACGAGCCTCGCCTTCCTCTCCTCGCCCTTCCGGCCCGCCGCGCTCGCGTCGCGGCACGCGGGCCGGGCTCCTCCGCTCGCCGTGTAGCACGCCGGCCGCGCGTCGCGCGGCTGCGAACGGCGACCGAAGGAGACTTCCTTGCAACCACAGGCTCAGACTCACAACTCCAGAACGGATCTCGACACGCTGGCGACGGCACTTGCCGAGCGCCTGCAGCTCTCGCACACCTCGCCGTGGATGAGCACGGCCGAGGCGGCCGAGTACATGCGCGTTTCGATCCGCTGGCTGCGCCAGCACCTGCACCAGATCCCGCACAGCAAGGTGGAGGGCCGGCTGTTCTTCAGCAGCAAGGAGCTCGACGCCTGGCTCGCGGAGAACCGGCGGAGCTAGGCAGACGAGGTGCCGCCCCGGCTCGACGCCGGGGCGGCACCGTCCATCTGGAGCGCTGCTACGGCAGCGTCAGCTTCCAGGCGCCACGACCGTGCGTCGCGGCGTAGAGCACGTTCCCCGACTGCGACAGCGTCAGCCCGTAGACGGCCGCCGTCGGCAGCCCTGAGCCGGCGGTTTCCCAGTGGGTTGCGCCTGCCGGGAGCCGCAGGACGCCGAAGTCCGTCGCCGCGTAGACGTCGCCGGTCGCGCCGAAGAACGCGATCCCGGTCACCGGCTGGTCGCCGATGTCGAACGACCGGGTGACGAAGCTCGCCGTCCCGGTCGCCGGGTTGAACCGCGCCTCGAACACGTGCCCTGGCTCGCCCGGCGTGTACGCCTCGTAGCCGGAGTACGAGATCCAGGCGTGGTTCGGGTCGGCGGGATCGACCGCGATCCCGGACACGAACCGGCCCGGCGTGCTCGGCGTGTCGATCCGCGAGAAGCGGACGTTGCGTGGCTGCGAGTCGTCGGCGTTCTTGCTGACGAACACGCGTCCGATGCGCGTCGCCGCCCAGAGCGTGCGCGCGTCGCCTGGCGCCCGTTCGGTCGCGACCACATAGTCGCCGAGCCGCGTCTGCCCGAAGTTCGAGCCGGTCAGGTTGGGCCCGAGCGGTTGCCAGTCGCCGCACGGCCGGTTCCTGGTCGGGTCGAGGTGCAGGGTGTTGCAGTGCGCCTCGAGGTACGCCCGGTCGCCACCGTTGTCGTCGGTGCGCCAGACGTGCTCGAGCCCGATGTACGCCCGCCCGGCCGTGGCCGGGTCGGCGATGAACGGCACGTAGAACGACCGCAGCTCGTTCGTCGTCTGGAGCGTGTCCCAGGTCGCGAGCCACTCCTGCGGGTCGTTCCCGCGGAAGTTCACCTCGGGCGTCGCGTCGAAGTAGTTGTGGTACCGGATCGTGCCGTTGCCGGCGTCGAAGCCGGACTGGCCGCCGTCGCCGCCGACCGACTCGAACCAGGTCGTCGTGCCGCTGTAGGAGAAGGTGCCGTTGTCCTGCGTGCCGCCGAGCAGCTCCCCGGTCGGGTTCGCCGGGTTGAACGACAGCGACTGGAACTGGATCGTGCTCAGCCCGTCGTTCAGCGGCGTGATCGCCGTCGGGATCCCGCTCAGGAGGCGCTGGCAGTCCAGCAGGTCGGCCGGAGCAAGCGGCTCCGCGCCGTGCCCGTTGTTGTAGACGAAGCGCCGCGTCGAGCAGGCCGCGGAGGCGTTCCGCGGGTTGCGGACGTCGACGCGGACGACGCCGCCGTCTGAGCCGACGAACGCGATCCCCGTGTCAGTCGGGTTGAAGACGACCGCGTGCTCGTCCGGGTGGATGCCACCGGTGATCGGGAACCGCGGCGCCGAGCCGATCGTCCCGGTCATGTCCTGCCAGCTGACGTCCGGGGCCAGTGCGCCGCCGTTGGTCGTGCGGATCACCGCGCGGCCGTTGGAGCGAGGCGGGAGGCCGTTGTACGCGACCAGCTCGTCGTAGTTCATCGAGCCGCCGAGCCAGAGCTCGTTCGCGTGGCCGGCACCGACGCCGGGCTGGCCGGCCGGGCTGACGACGAAGTCGTCGTAGCCGCACTGCCCGTTCTGGCAGTAGCCGTAGGCCAGGAACCCGTTCGTCCCGTTGGTCGAGCTCGAGAGCTCCGTCCAGCCGGCGTTCGAGTAGCCGACGGTCGGCGAGCCTGCGATCGACGCCGCGTTGTCGGTGCGCCAGACGCGCGCGACGAGCAGGTCGTCGGAGGAGTCGCCGAGGTAGATCCGCGTGGTGGTGCCGAGGTCGACGGCGGAGAACTCGACGCGGTCGCCGAAGGTGTCGGCGGGGTTCATTGTCTGGAACACCTGCCGCCACGTCGTGCCGGCGTCGTTCGAGCGCCAGAGCCCGTAGCCGACGACTGCCGCGTAGACCGCGTCGGTGTTGTTCGGGTCGAGCTCGAGCTTCGTGATCCCGCCCTGGAACCAGTCGACGCCCGACGCCGGCGGCGCCGGGTTCGGCGGAGTCTTCGAGGCCAGTTCGGCCGCCAGCGTCCACGACGCGCCACCGTTGGTCGACTTGTAGACGCCGAGTGCGGGAGCGTTCGGCGGCGTTCGGCGGCCGCCGTTGGCGGCCGAAGAGCCGTGGCGGGCGACGTCGGTCCCGATGTAGATCGTCCCCGGCGAGCCCGGCTTGACCGTAATCGCGCCGATCGAGCGATTGAGCGCGACCGCCTGCGAGCCGGCGACGAGCGACCAGCTCTGGCCGCCGTCGGTCGACTTGAACAGGCCGAGGCCGGCCTCGGAGTCGCCCGAGCCGTTCGGCTCGCCCGAGCCCGCGTAGAGCGTGTTGCCGCTCGCGTCGTTCGCGTCGACGATCAGCGAGCCGAACGCGTTCGTCGGCAGGCTGGCCGGTGGCGCGATCCACGTCGGCTGGGCCGCCAGCGCGTTGTTCGTGCGCCAGATGCCGCCGCCCGCGGACGCCACCCAGAGGCGGCAGGGCGCGCCGGGCGGAGCCGACGGCTTGCCGCAGTTCGGGTCGATCGCGAGCGCCGTCACACGTCCCGACTCCTGCGTCGGAGGCCCGGTCCCGGTGGCGGGATCGAAGAACTGAGACGCCTCGCCGGCGACGTTCGGCGTCACCGGGCCGAGCGCCTGCCAGGCGCCCGGGGCCGCGACCTGAGCCGCGTTGAAGGCCGAGGTCGTGGAGAACGCGGACGCGCCGAGCTTGTTCGGCTTCGCCTTGAATGCATCGCGCGACTTGATCGCGAGACGGTCGTCGACGTAGGTCCGGGGATACGCGCGATCAAGAACCTGCTCGGCCGCAGGCGTGTCCGCCCCGTTCCGCGAGGCTTCCTTCTCGCCGCCCGCACGCTCGAACTTCGCCTCCTTGTGCGGGTCGAACCGCACCGAGAAGCGAGTCGGCTGCTGGTGATCGCGTGCGATCAGCAGCACCGTGGCGGCCGCGGCCACCGCAACCGCGGCTACCAGGAGCCAGCGGTTGACTGCAGTCTTCCTCATGTGGATCCCCCAAGTTCGCTGAGTACGTGTGTGCGGCGCCGGCGGCCTCGGATCCGCGCGGTCGGATCCTAGCCCTGTTCATTTCAAATCGCCAGACCGATATCGTCTGTGCGTGGCGGAGCTGCACGTGGCCGGGACCGGGTCGTTCGCGCTCGAGGTGGTCGAGTACGCGCGCGCGGCCGGCCACGGCGTGCTCGCGCTCCTCGAGCTCGTCGACCAGAGCCGCATCGGGAACGAGATCCACGGGCTACCGGTCGTGGGGCTGGAGATAGAGCCCGGCGCCGCGGTGATCGGCCTCGGGGGCGATCGACTCGCGTTCTGGTCGCGCCTGGTCGAGCACGGCTGGCGCGCCGAGCCAGTCGTCCACCCGGCCGCCGTCGTCAGCCCCTCGGCGACCGTGGATGCAGGCGCTGTCGTCGGTCCGGGCGCAATTGTCGGCGCGGCAACCGAGCTCGGCCGGCACTCGTTCGTGTCCCGCGGCGCGCTCGTCGGCCACCACGTGCGCGTCGGTGAGGGCGCCGTCCTCAACCCGGGCGCCAACGTCGCAGGGAACAGCGTGGTCGGCGAGGGCGCGACGATCGGGATGGACGCGGCGGTCGTCAACGGCGTCACCGTGGGCGCACGGGCCGTCGTGGCCGCGGGCGCCGTCGTCGTGCGTGACGTCGATCCTGCCACGCGCGTCCAGGGTGTTCCGGCGAAGGTGTTCACGCGCGCGTGAGGCGGTGGCTGGCGCATGCGCTCGACCGGCGCTTCCAGGCGCTGCACCACCGTCTCGACGGCGTGGCCGAGGTGCGCGGCGAGGTCACCGCGTTGCGCGCCGAGCTCGGCGCGCTCGCGCAGCGGCTCGACGCCGACCTCCTACCTGTGCTGCGCCTCCTGGCCGGTCGCGACACCGAGAACCGCCGCCTCCTGGCAGCGGCGCGAGACGATCGGGACTACGAGCTCGCGTTCAGCGAGGCCGAGCCGCTGGTGACGATCGTCCTCCCGACCTTCAAGCGCGCCGAGCTTCTCCGAACCCGGTCGCTGCCCGCGGCGCTGGCACAGACGCACGAGCGCGTCGAGGTGCTCGTGATCGGCGACGGGCCCGACCCGGAGGCCGAGGCAATCGTGCGTGAGGCCGGGGACGAACGGGTGCGCTGGACGAACCTGCCCCAGCGCTACGTCTACCCCGACGCCGACCGCCACTGGCTCGCGGTCTCGACGCTCACGCGCAACGAGGGTTACCGGCTGGCGAGCGGCCGCTGGCTGTTCGACTTCGACGACGACGACTCGCTCCCACCGAACGCGGTCGCGCTGCTGCTCGAGACGGCGCGCGAGCGGCGAGCCGAGGCGGTCCAGGGCGTCCTGCGCGAGCGACACCCGGACGGATCCACGCGCGACGAGGTTGCGCTGCTGCCCGACCGTTTGCCGCTGAAGGGCGCCCTCGTCCACTCGCACCTGCGCTTCTTCGAGCGCGACCACGTCGCCTCCGCGCTCGGCATCGCCGGCGACTGGTTCCGGGGCGAGCGAATGCTGCGGGCTGGTGTCCGGATCGAGCTCGTCGACCAGATCACGTACGACTACTACCCGTCCTCGCTCTGGGCCTCCTAGGCCTCGCTGCGGGCGCTCCACCGGGCTGAGCTACGGCCCTCGAGGCATCGCCGACCAAATGGCTGGCTCCAACTAGCCGCAAGGACGATCCGGGCCGACTGCGCCCGCGTCATGCTCAGGCGACGATGCTCATGGCTCGACTCCAGAGCGACAAGGGTCAGACCTACGTCGAATACGCTCTGATCCTGGCGGCGGTAGTCGTGGCCACACTGCTGGCTGTCACCGCGACGCCGCTAGGCACCGCGATTCAGAACGCGGTCACGCAGGTCAGCGCTGCGCTCTAAGCGCGCCTTCTCCTGAGCTACCGGATGACGCGGTGATTACGCGCCGAACGGCGGGCCCGTCATGTACTTGAAGCCGCTGTCCACGGCAAGCGTCACGACGACCGAGCCCTGTGGCAACCTCTCGGCCAGCCGCAGGGCTCCCACGACGTTCGCCCCGCTCGAGGTCCCGGCGAAGATGCCTTCTTCCTGCGCGAGGCGGACGCTCATCGCCAGCGCCTCGCCGTCGTCGATCGCCCAGACTTCGTCGACGTTCGCCGGATCCCAGAGCGGCGGCACCATCCCCGACCAGCCCTGCATCGCGAACGAGCCGCTCGAGCCACCGGTGATCGCCGCCGACCCCGCCGGCTCGAGCCCCACGACCACCACGTCCGCGTTTCGCTCCTTCAGCGCCGCGCCCACCCCGAGCAGCGCGCTCGCCGTGCCGATCCCCTGGACGAACGCCGCGACCCTCCCGTCGGTCTGATCCCAGATCTCCCGGCCGAGCGCCGCCCGGTGGCCCGGGATGGAATATGGGTTGTTGAACTGGTCGGTCGCGTACGTGCCGGGCTCCCGCGCGAGCTCGGCCGCGCGCTCGATCATGTTCTCGATGTCCTGCGTGGTGACGCGCCCGCGCTCCTCCACCGCCGGCAGCAGCTCCAGCTCCGCCCCGAGCGCGCGCGTGAGCAGGATGCGCTCCTCGCTGAAGCACTCCGAGATGACGATCTTCGCGGCGTAGCCCTTCGCCCTGCAGACGAAGACGAGCGCGGGCCCGGTGCTGCCACCGGTGTATTCGACGACGGTCGTGCCCGGCTCGAGCAGGCCGTCGCGCTCGGCGCCCTCGATCATCGCGAGCGCCATCCGGTCCTTCATCGACCCGGTCGGGTTGAGGTACTCGAGCTTCACCCAGATCTCCGCGCCCTCTGGCGGGATCCGCTGCAACCGCACGAGCGAGGTGTTGCCGATCTGGTCGAGGATCGCGGTTGCCGTCACGCTGGCGAGCCTACAGCCGCGCCTTCAGCCGGAGAATCCTCGCGTACGACGTCTCCAGGGTGACACGGCCGATCCGGCCGCTCTGCGCGGCACGAATCAACGAGGTAAAGACGCTGCGCGTCGCCGCCTCGGAGCCGGTCAGCAGAATCAGGTCCGTGCCGGCGTTCGCGGCGCCGATCGCCAGCCCGTTGGGCGGGATGCCGCGGACGCGCGCGGCGCCGTCGAGCGAATCGGTCATCGAGACGCCGCTGAAGCCGAGCTCCCGCCGCAACAGCGTGCTCGCGATGGCGCGTGACCAGCCGGCGGCGTTGACCGCGTCGTAGGCGTCGTAGATCGCGTTCGAGAGCATGATCACCGGACCGGCCTGACGGATCCCGCGCCGGAACGGCGCGAGCCCGGGCGCAAGGCGGCTGCGAGGAGCCCTGATCCGGACCAGCGCCCGGTCGGTGTCTCGGAGCGCGAGCCCGAGGCCGGGGAAGTGCTTCATCGTGGCCACCGCGTGGCCGGCGCTGAGGCCGAGCGCGAAGTCGCCGGCCTGCACGGCGGTCTTCTCCGCGTCGAACGACCAGGTCCGGCCCTGGCGATACACGGCGGAGGCACGCGAGCCGGGGACGTCTGCCACCGGGGCGAGATCGACGTTGATCCCCAGCGCTCGGAGTGCCGCGCCTGTGCGCCGGCCCTGCTCGCGCGCGCGTGAACCCATCTGGGCGGGCGCCAGCAACGGTGGCGCCCACCGGACGGTCTTCACGTCGCCGCCCTCCTGGTCGACCGAGATCAGCAGCTTCGGCCGGCCGCCCGCCGCTGCAGCGGCCTGCAGCGAGCGCGTGATCCGCCGCAAACCCACACTCGTCCGGAAGTTGAAGCCGTGGACGATCACGCCGCCGACCTCGCCTCGCCGCACTCGCGCCAGGAGTGAAGCCGTGGGCGTCGTGCCCTGCATCGTGACGACGAGCTTCTGGCCGACGAGCTGCGCGAGCGTCGGCGGCGCAGTCTCGCGCGCGGGCGCCGCTCCCGCGACGACGAGGGCAAGGCACGCCGCGGCGACGGCTCGCAGCACGACGCTCAGAGCTCGACGCCCAGCACGTCGAGTACTCGCCCCCACTCCGTGACCTCGCTGTCACGGACGTACGTGGCGCCCATCCGCTCATAGAACCCGTGCGCGTTCGGCTCGGCTTCCCACTCGAGCCGACTTGCGCCGAGCTCGCGGGCGCGGCCGGCGACGTGCTCGAACAGGAGCCGGCCCACTCCGCGGCCGATCCAGGGCGGGTCGATCCAGAGGTCCTCGAGCCAGCCGACCTCGCCGCGCGGGATCAGCGAGGCCCACCCGACCGGTGCACCGTCTGCCTCGGCGGCGACGTACACCTCGCGCTTTCGCAGGCTGTCAGCGTCGAAGTCGCCGCCCAGTGCCCAGTCCTCGACCTGCGCGCGGTCGTAGCCCCAGTGCGCCTTGGCCTCGACCGCCATCTCGCGCAGGCGCGGAACGTCGTCCTCGGTTCCCGCGCGGATCACCACGACGACACCGTGCCACACGACACGCGAAGGGCCCCGGCGACGGGGCCCTTCGTGCGATTAGGTGACCTTGCTACTTGAGGCGTAGCCGGTAGGCGCCGCGGCCGTGCGTCGCAACGTAGAGCAGGCGGTCGCCGTTCTTCCCGTCCGCGATGGTGAGGCCGGAGGCTGCCGCCATCGGCAGGCCGTCGGCGGCCGGGATCCACCCCGTCGTGCCCGCGACACGGCGGTAGACGCCGAAGTCGGTCGAGACGTAGAGGTCGCCGGTCGCCGTGTCGATCACCGCGTCGTTCACCGGCTGGTCGCCGATGTCGGACGAGATGTTCGTCCACGTCGCGGCGTGCGAAGCCGGGTCGTAGACCACGTCGAAGACGTGACCGAGCGTCGTCGGCGTGTTTGCCTCGTAGCCCGAGAACGTCACGATCGCGTGGTTCGCGTTCGTCGGGTCGACGAAGACGGACGACGGGACGCGGTTCGGCTGCGCCGCCGTGTCGATCCGCGTGAACGTGATGCTCCCGATCGGTGCGTTCGCATCCTGCGTGACGAAGATGCGACCACCCTGCGACGCGACCCACATCGTGCCGGCGTCGCGTCCGCGCGAAACCGCGGTCAGGGTGCCACCGCTCTTCGTGCCGAGGGCCGCCGCGGTCAGCGACGACGACATCGGCTTCCAGTGGTCGGTGGACCCGCAGGCACCCGTGAAGAGCAGGTCGCTCGTTCCGAACTCGTTGGCAGCGGTGTTGCAGTGCTGCTCGAGGAAGGAGCGGTCGCCGCCGAGGTCCTGCGTGCGCCAGACACGCTGCGCACCGACGAAGATCGTGTGCGACACAACCGGATCGGAGATTACCGGCGCGTAGAAGCGCTGGCCCTCCGCCGCCCCGGTGACGAACACGTCCCCGATGAACAGCCACGACGCCGGGTTGTCGCCGTCGTAGTTGATGTCCATCTGCCCGCCGGTGTAGGTGTGGAAGCGGGTCTTCGGCTCCGTTGCGTCGAAGCCGGAGTCGCCGCCGTCACCGGTGAGCGGCAG
>Ga0207428_10003227_pt1 | contig 15922 bp, 14 predicted proteins | sample RhiMethybrSRZTD1_FD_187600 | JGI IMG/M metagenome (GOLD analysis project Ga0207428, IMG submission 187600) | Populus rhizosphere microbial communities from Tennessee, USA - Rhizosphere MetaG P. TD hybrid SRZTD1 (SPAdes) (version 3) | ecosystem: Host-associated > Plants > Roots > Rhizosphere >...
CACGCAATGGCAGATGTCGTAAAAGGTGGTGCATTTGCAGTAGTAGCAATGGAAAACTCGACAGCAACTGATCATCCAACAGGAACATGTGTAGCACCAGCAGGCAGTGAATCTGTAGTCTGTGAAGAAGGAGCAGCAGCAGAAGCAGCAGCAGGCGGAGCATCTGAACAAGCATCTGCATCAGAAGACGGTGCAAACGACAACAACAACAACGGCAATGACAACAACAATGGCAATGACGGAGATGGCCAAACAGAAGTAACTCAGAACGCCACAATGCTCAATACCAGCGCCAGTAGCGGTAACGCAACTGGTAACGGAACAATGATGGCTGGCAATATGACCGGCAACATGACTGGAAACCAAACCGGAGCATCAGGCAGTGAAATAGTTATTTCTCCAGGATCCTCTTCTCCAAGTAATACAAAATTCTATGAACCTCCAACCTTGACGGTGAAAGCAGGCACAACAGTAACTTGGAAGAATACGGACTCTACACTACATACCGTAACTTCAGGAAGTGCTGAGGGTGGCGAACCAGGTGCAGACTTTGACTCAAGTTACTTGGCAGGAGGAAAGACTTTTCAGTGGACGTTTAGTACCCCAGGAACATTTGACTACTTTTGTACTCTTCATCCGTATATGAAGGGTCAGGTAGTGGTAAACTAAATCTCCCCTTTCTCTTTTTATTTAATACAATTCAAGAATCATTATTCTTCTGATTCATCTTTTCTAGAGCTATGACTATGATAGTACTTAATAGTACAAAGTAAAATAATAATAGCTTGATTAAATTTTAAAACTCTACTACCGGGCCCAATAATCTTTAAGCTTGTTAATTAGTCTACTATTATTGTCAAAGTTTTGATCGGCCTGTGGGTTATGAAAAATCTTACTATCTATATTTTGCAATTTGCTGTAACTCTTTTGCAAATCAGGTAATAGTGGATCGTCTATATTGTTCAATAGTTTGTTAACATCTCTCATAGTTAGTATTGATAATACTAATTTACTATCATCTGGAGAAATTACTGGAATTTCAGACAGAGCAGTTTTACTTATCAATTCAAAATAGTCTAGAATTGAATCTAAAGGACGTAACATAGGTGGTTCGTATATCATAACAGATTCAATTGTCCCCTGTATCTTTGAAACATTTGACAAATGCTCAAAATATACCATCCCTTCGAATTTATCTGCGTTATTGGTAACAACTAGTGATTTAACATTCAACTCTCTCATTATATGAACAGCATCATTAATGGTTGTATTCCGATTTATGTTATAGAAATCCGAAGTCATCACATCTCTTATGAGATAATTTTTTAACTTAGAATCATGTTTCTTATCCTTTAAAATTTGCGTCCTTATATTAGTAACATAATTCTTGTATATATAATTATTCTTGCCAGAAATAATATTTGAAATTATAACCGATATAACGGTCGGAATGAGCAAAGTATAACTTCCAACGATTTCAATCCCTATGACAATTGCAGAAATTGGAGTCCTAGTACTTGCAGTAAAGAAAGCGAGTATTGATATCAAAGTAGCAGATGTCGTGTCAATAAACATGAAGATTCCAAAAGAATGAAACAATGTAATTAGAGCTGAACCAATAAGTCCGCCTATAACCAGTGAAGGACCAAGTAGACCAGTGCTATTTCGCGATCCATTAGAAACTGATGTGGCAAAAATTTTCATTATGATTACAGGAAACATTATCCACAATGGAAAAATCTGGTGATTACCAAGTGCTGCAACTTGTAACCAGCCGTAACCAGTACCTAATATTTCCGGAAATCCGATTGCGAATATTCCAATAATTGCGCCACCTAGAGCAGGCTTTAAGTAAAGTGGAATTTTCATGTCCTCGAAATGTTTTTGAAAAGTCTGAATGGTCCTTACATATCCTATTCCTATTAATCCTATCATGGCAGCAATTAGACCATAGGCCCCTATGGACTGAAGACTTGTTTTTGTAATAAATTCCTGAGGGATATACAAGAAAGACGGCCAATCCAGAATAATACCGGAAATAATATAACTTGTTATTGACGCTAAGAACGCTGGATACAGAGATTTGATAACGAAATCTCTTCTATAAAGCAATTCTAAACTGAATATTGCTCCTCCAAAGGGTAACCTTAAGATGCCTCCTATCGTAGAACCCATTCCAGCTGCGATCGCAATACGAATTTCCTCTTGATTTAGTTTGAAAAATTTGCCTATTATAGATGCTAGTGTGGATCCAGTATTTGCTAGAGAATCTTCAACCCCACCACTAATTCCACTTCCTACAGCCAGTATACTGGAAAATGATTTTAACGACGAAATTTTTAGACTAAATTGATTTTTCTTATTATGAAATTCATCACTGATCTCGTCTATTCCATTTTTGCCTAACGCTGTGGAAAGTTTTGTAGAAAGTATTCCTATAATCAAACCAATTAGACCCAAGGTTACTGGAATAAGCCATGGTTTTAAGACGTAAAGGGAATAGTCAGAAGACAGGCTTACCACATCTTCCGGATATGGCTGGATATATCTCACTATATCACTAAGAAATAAAGATGAAAAAATTCTAACAGCCTCAAAGCCGATTATCACCAGGAATCCTGATAGAACTCCTATCATAATTCCAATGACTGTCCATTTTCTCAGGTATACAAGATCTAGGGTCGTCCAGTCAAATCTACCTACAAATCTTTCTATATGTCTTGATAAATTCAATTTGATTTATGGACATTGTGATGAAAATATAGGCTCATATTCATTGAGCTCAGTTAATGTTTACTATTTTTGTTAAAATTATTATACATAGCTATATCTCAATTTTTAAGGAATATTGAATTAATTTTTTGGGCTCACACAACGCTCAAATCTTAATACTACTTTAAATTACTCAGAAAATATTCAATACAAGAATGAATATGCTTTTGTTGGTGAGTACGATATTTTGTGCAGTTTTATTGCTTTTCGTCGCGTACGCATTTATCAACAATAGTGATTTCAAATTATTTAATGAACAGCCAGATTCTGCGACTTTGGAAATTGATACATCCTCTGAAAACGAGACTACAAACGAGACAGAAAACCAATAACTGGCAGTTGAATTTGTTACATTTCATAAAGGTATCCTTTGGCTTAATTTGGCCTAGCTTACTTTCAGATCAAATAAGGCCTGTTCCGTTTTTATAGGAATAAAATTGATCCCCATGACGCTTACTTGAACTGAATACTCGCCTTCTTGATTAAATTTATACGGAATACTGACAATTCCCTCTGCTGTGTGCAGTAACGGTTGTCCAGTTGAAGATGACGCCCTGAAAACTTCGCTATTCATTTTCGATATTGAAAGATCATAGTCTACATGAACTTGTACTGTTTGAGAAGATGGTTGTAAAAAGGTAATCTTAAATTGTGAGTTCACGTTTTGTATAACTGGAAAAGGTTGAATTTGTAAGTCAATATCTACGCTTTTTCCATCAGTGGCTTGTTTTGTATCGGCAGAAGTAATCTGTATAGTTTTGGAAAGGGTAGTGTTTGTTGCAGATGACGTAGCGTTGGTAGCAGATGACGTAGCGTTGGTAGCAGATGACGTAGCGTTGGTAGCAGATGACGTAGCGTTGGTAGCAGATGACGTAGCGTTGGTAGCAGATGACGTAGCGTTGGTAGCATTCAACGCATCTGAAGTTTGCATAAAACCAAAGCTTGATTCCTTTGGCATTAGGGTAGCTACACTAACAACAACAGCAACAAGTACTATAATTGAGAAACAAATGAGGAAGGATGCTAAATTGCGCTTTTGAATCATTAATTAAGATAAGGGTAAATTATCTAATAAATCTTACAATATCTCAACCTGGAAATACTTCTCAATATCATAATAATTGTTGACTCGACACTTGATGTAGTGATCTTGCTTCTTGATGAGGATAATTGAGGTAAATGTACAATGTAATGTAATGGATTGCTGCACGCAACCTATCCTATTATAGTCAATTTTTAGCGTTTAGTATATTTTGAAACTCAATAGAGAAAAAATGAAATTAACATTTTTCCATCATTAAGTTTCTATATCTTTAATAAGTAAATTTAATAATCATTCATATGTATAAGTTTAGGAGTTCTCGTAGAACTCTTTATACCATTATTTATGTCGGCATAGCATTGTTGACAGTTTCTATATTACACTCAGGTTATTCGCAATCTCCAAGTACTTTTTCGGTATCTTCAATGGTTCTTGGAAATGATAAACCAGTCTCTATGGCCATAGATGAAAAAACAAGTAAAATTTATGGAATATTTGCAACAAGTTCAGGAGAAAAGAATTTACTGTATGTTATTGACGCTGCTCAAAACAAGGTCATTGACACCGTTAAGATCGGATCCCAAAAGAATGATTTTTTGACAAACATTGCAATAGATCCTGATAGAAGTATTATCTACGTTGCAGGTCAGCATTTGGTTAATGAGAATGGTAGCGACATTGCATATGACACACTATACGTGATCAACTCGACCAATAATAAATTCAAGAGGATTCAATTGTACGGTGAAACTGAAGAAGGTAAAGAAGGATCATTGGCGGGGATATCTTTCAATCCTGTTACCAATACGATATACCTTGGGTCATTATATCCTGAGGGAGGAAAGCCGGGCTTATATGTAGTAGATGGAAAATCATTACAACCAGTTCTTATCGACAAGTGGCAATACGGAATAAAGGATATACAATTAGATCCAGAATCTCAATTATTGTATGCCGGTGCAAAATATGACAATCTCATTTCGGTAATAGATGAGTCAAATAACCACATAATTAATAATATAACAGCACAAAGTCCAATTGCAATAACTCTTGACAAGGAAAACAACGTACTATACGAGGCAGGCTCTGACGGAAAAGTTAATGCCATAGATCTCAAAAGTAAGAAGAACATTTCAAGTATACAAGGAGAATCTGTAAAAAATATCTTGTACAATCCAAATGACAAATTACTCTACATAGTTGACCAAAATTTAACCAACATTTTATCAAAAAATTCAAACGGCACTAAAAGTATGGCTATAGCAGTAAACACAACTAACAACATAATAAATAAATTTGAAACTGATTTCATAGTTGATAATATCATAATCAATCCTTCAACAAACCAGGCATACCTTTCTGGATATGATGGTAATAATTCTAAACTATTTATTCTAAAGCCACACTAAACGATTCAAATTCACAATTTTAATTGAAATTGGTTATTCTCGTTCGAGCTATAAAGAGCTAGAAAAAATCATCAAGTAAATGTATTCAGTATCAAGAAGAATGATGATTTCTAATAGAACTCTTGTTGTCCATTCAGATCATGTGCTGGCGGTATCATAAAGATCTACTATGAAGGTATTGTTTAATAATTCGGAATCAAATGGAAAAAAGATACTTTTGTTTTGAATGTGGGACAAATGTCATTGAAGATAAGATGAAAAACAGAATAGCTGGCTGGTTTGGTATATGTAAGAGATGTAGCAACAACAACAACATCAGCTATAGCTACACTAACAATAACAATAATAAGAACAACAACAATAATAGGAGTAACGTTTTTTTAATGAGTTAAATTTGATGCAAGTACTGTTTTGGAATCGTCTCCCTCTCTCTGAGATGATCCAATAAATATATCATGTTTTTCCTACTGTAATTTTGTGTCCGTTAAATCATGGAAAGTAATATTTCATTTGTTCCTCTTATTAATTTCATCAAGTTTTGGATCTATGACGTGAGCAGCGATTTTGAATTACAAAAATAGCATTGAGGCCTTGACTATGATACTGGGTTTGGGCGGTAAAATTACTAAAGCATCAAACCATTTATCCATCATGTTAAACGGCATAAAATATTATTCGTTAGAAGTAAGTATGAATGGTGATAGGTATCTCATACAAGCATTTGAACAGGAAGCATGCGAATTGTTCGATATCGTAAGGACTAAACTTGGCGAAAAAAAAACCGTAATAATGAAAATTGAAAAATTGTTCAAATAGACCACATTGGATCTCTTGTGCCAATAAATATTATTCCCAGTCTCAACCACTCGTTAGATTATTATCTTTGATGCACTTTGATTAATTTATTGCAAACAAGGAACAATGATTGGATTAACCTTACTGTAAAATTCAGTAGTAACTGTAAGTCTTGCGGAAAAAAAATATCAAAGGGTGAATTAGCATTATGGTCAAGGTCAACTAAATCAATAAAACATGTAGAATGTCATACACGAGATTTATCAGACCCATCCTATGTTTCAGTAAATTCTAAACAGCTAAAATGTGCCGTCTGTGGATCATTGGCTGGATGCACTGAATGCGAGTTCGAGAAAGATTGCGATAGAGCCATTGTTTCCCAATTATGCATATGTAAAAAATGCTATGACGACAAAATGGCATTGGAAAATTATTATGGCATCATTAATCCTTTCGTAACAGGTAAGAAGTCTTGACATATTTTTGATCAAATTAGATTGACAATTTTTCCATCTATAGAGATATTCTTTTCCTACGAATAGTGAATAAATAATAGATACTGGTAGTTTAATTGATGGATAGTCGAGGGTATTATGCGATTCTAGGAGTATCACAAGATGCCCATTTTCAGGAAATAAAAAAATCATACAGAAAGCTTGCAAGAAAATATCACCCTGATAGAAACAAATCACCTCTTGCGGAAGAGACAATCAAAAAAATTAACGAAGCCTTCGAAATACTTTCAGATAGGAAAAAAAGAAAAAAATACGATTCAGATTCCTATGAAAATTTTGATTCAAATGAACCCAGTAATGAAGTTAACAATGAAAATTTGTCAAGTCAAAACAGATTGAATCCACATAAATTTACAAACCACCAGTCCAATACTAACCTTGGCCATGATAGCTTGCTCCTAGACACTATAAGAAGTAGATTCCATATCCTAATTGAACCATCCTTGTGTTTGGCATTTGGTGGATGTGAAACCATAGCACCAAAAGTGTTTGTAGTTGATAAAAGTAAACACATCAATCCAAAGGCAAGGGTCCAATCAGAAACCGCTGATACCCTAGATAGGATCGTTATGGCCGCCCAAGCATGCCCTACAAAAGCAATAAAGATTATTGATAGGTATACTGGAAATCAAATATTTCCATGAAAAAGGATATTGATTATAGTTTATTTCTTAATCGGTATTGAATAATCGCATATGTTCAGCCATAATGCACCTATTGAATACAACATTAATTTTATTATCTAGGGCCATTTTTTCAGCTTCGGCATTGTGAATACCTTCTTGTAACCAGATAACTTTAACACTTGGTTTTTTTACTGAATCTTCTACGACCGAATAGACATTCTCAGAGGGTCTAAATACGTCTATTATGTCTACTTGGGGTTTGATATCCGATACCTTGGCGTATGTTCTCTTTCCTAGTATTTCATTAGCTGATGGATTCACTGGTATAATGTTATATCCTCTTTCAATCATATATTTAGGAACAAAATGGGCAGCTTTGACGGGATCCCTTGACATTCCCACAACTGCAATGTTCTTAAAATTATACATTTTCCGAATTTCATTATCCGAATGATTGTCTCTTATACTCATAACAATGCAACGCGTTTATCATTTAAAATGATTAAGATATAGTTGAGTCTATAGTTTTTATATTGATACTATTTGTATCTCTTTTGTGAAATTATCCAAAAAAACTCACGCTTACAGCTCAACAAGAAGTGAAAGTAAGAAAGTTGAAAAGACCAAGAGAAGAAAAAGAAACATTCCAAAGTTCTGATAAATTTAAAAACTTGAGAAATAAACCCAAAAATTAGCCGGAAAATCGGCTTTAGTTTGGAAAAGTTCCAAATTTTCCTCTATATATTAGCAGCCCAGAAATATTTACGACAATGCATATATATGAGAATAAAACATAAATATAAGAAACAACATTGTCTGAATTTTTGTGGGGTATTAGAATTGGTTAAAGATATTTCCTTATTTAGTGACCGCTGTCCGAGATGCGGGAAAGGTCCAATGGTTACAGATAATTCAAGTGGAGAGATGTTTTGTGGAAATTGTGGATTTGTAGTTACTGAACGCATTGAAGAAACTGGACCAGAATGGAGAGCATTTTCAAAAGAAGAACATGAAGATCGAAGTCGTGCTGGCATTCCTACTTCCCTTGCAATGCATGATATGGGGCTTGCCACAATTATCGGACCTGTTGATAAAGACGCTTCTGGAAAGCCATTATCGGCTTCTATGAAAAGTACTATTGAAAGATTAAGAACTTGGGATAGTAGGAGTCAAGTACACGAACCAGTAGATCGCAATTTTAGACAAGCTTTTAGTGAATTGGACAGGCTAAAAGATAAGCTTGCGGTTGGGGATGCTGTAATTGAAAAAGCAGCGTATGTGTACAGAAAAGCACTTGAAAAGGGTCTCGTACGGGGAAGGTCTATTTCAGCTCTTGTAGCGGCTGCGCTGTACGCTGCTTGTAGGGATACTGAAACGCCTAGAACTTTGAAGGATATTGCACATGCAAGTAATATCAAGAAAAAGGATGTAGCAAGATGCTATAGACTATTAATTAGAGAACTGGACTTGAAAATGCCTGTAGTAGATCCTGTTAAATGTGTAGCCCGAATTGCAAGCAAGTCAGGGCTTTCCGAAAAAACTAAAAGAAAAGCATTGGAAATACTGAAAAAGGCTGAGCAAGGCAAGATATCTGCTGGAAAAGATCCTATGGGATTAGCCGCAGCTGCTCTGTATGTAGCTTGTGTAATGAATGGTGAAAATAAAACTCAAAAGGATGTTGCAGAGGCTGCTGGAGTAACTGAAGTAACAATAAGAAATAGGTACAAGGGACTAAAGATACATCTAAAATTATAATTTTTTTTGGACTCATCTATTTTATAGAAGCTTAATTTTAAGCAGTTTTATCTTAAGCAGTTACTAAGTAAAAGAACTAAAAAAAGATAAAAAATAGAGGATTCTTTTAAATTACTTGCCACGGTCTTGTTGCAAACGTTACTCCGAGTCCAGCACCAATCAGTATTACCTGATATGCTACATTGCCCCATGGAACTGCTTTCAAGATTGCTGGGCCAGACACCTGAATAGTTTGACCGGGACCCAATCCAGGACCGACATGTTCGACGTTCAATTGTGTATGAACATGGTAAATACCTGGTTCAAGAGCTTTTGCAGTAATTGAGTATGGAATTGTTCCTTGTGGAGGAATATCAAATATATTTCCTGGAGGATCTCTTGCAATAAACTCCCATCTGTTACCTGCATTGGTTGACTCACTAAATAGTGATAACCATGCTCTTAATGGCTTGTTTACAAGACTTTGTAGGTTTCCAGTCACAACCAGCTGATCACCTGTATTCAATGTTTGTGCTGAGAAAGCTTCATCTTGAATTCTTACGAATCTACTCTGAAGCTGAGCTTGAACACCATGTCCTTCAGCAGTTTGAGCAATTGCTATGATTGTCGAAGTGGACATTACTATCGCAAATAGTGCAACTACCGCTATTTTTATGTTGGACGTATAATTTACACCTAGCCATACCAGAATTAACAAAGATATATGCTTTGCTATGACTTTACTTTCTCAAAGCGTCTATACCTATTATATAATAGCTATATTGACTTGCCTAGGGTAATATTCTTAGATCCTAGATAGTAATTATAGGAATTTCTAATCATAAAACTGGCTATGCTTGTTTCAGACGCAAAATTTAAAAAGGAATCCTTTGATGGTAAAATTAATGACTTTACCAAAGGGATATGGCGGTGGCGGCGGAGGTGGCCGTACAGGCAGTAGTGACGATATAGAGCGCATGATCGGTCGACGTGTAGAAAAGATGACACCAGTTTACATCATAGGCTTCATTCTATGTTGGGTTGCAACGGCTGGTGGTGTGTACGTTGGTGTAACTGTGTATCCATGGGCATATCCATTACCAAGTGGACTTTATGCTCTGTCAGTCTTAACAGTCATTGAAGCACTAGGATTCTTCTTCATCATGAAAATCACTAGAGAAAAACTGGGCTACGCCTAAACTTTATTTTTTATTATTAACTTTTATAAGAACTTTTGACTTTGTTAGCTATTTCAGGATCAATAGAATAATCTAAATTTATCTTTGAAATATTCCCAAAGCGAATTTTTGAAATCGTTTACAAAATGTATCAAATTTATCATCTTTCATTATTAAGAATATCAAAATAAAATTTTATATAGAACCTCCAGGAGACATTTGGTAATGGTCTGGCTTAGACGCACTACACACTATCTTTTCATAGTTGTAGTTGCTGTAAATAGTACCTTATTGACAATCAACGCAGGAGACTACATCTTCTACACTGATTGGGCGTGGACATCATTCGTAGTGTTCTCAATATCCCAATCAACCATGCTTGTAGTTGGTGCAATCTATTACATGCTATTCACCGGAGTACCAGGGACTGCAACATATTATGCAACAATCATGACTATCTATACATGGGTAGCCAAAGGAGCTTGGTTTGCGCTAGGATATCCATATGACTTCATAGTAACACCCGTCTGGATACCTTCAGCAATGCTGCTAGATTTGACATATTGGGCAACAAGAAGGAATAAACACGCTGCTATTATTATTGGCGGAACGCTGGTTGGTCTTTCATTGCCAATATTCAATATGATCAATCTGTTGTTAGTCAGAGATCCACTGGAGATGGCATTCAAGTATCCTCGTCCAACATTGCCTCCGTATATGACGCCAATTGAGCCTCAGGTCGGAAAGTTCTACAATAGTCCCGTGGCGCTAGGATCGGGAGCTGGAGCTGTGCTAAGTGTTCCGATAGCTGCACTGGGTGCGAAACTCAATACTTGGACATATAGATGGATGGCTGCGTGGAGTAAGTGGGATTAAAACCACATCCACTTTCATTTTTATTTTCTTTTGTTTAAATTTAGTTAAAAACTTCTTAATCTATTCATATTCAGAAATTAAAGAACATCGATTATTCTCCAATGCAAAGTATAAGTTCTAGCTAGTTTACTTTTATGATACTAGATGTCTTCGAATAACAATTCTCCGGAGGAAATAGTTACGTGCGAGATTTGTGGTATTGCAATTGAAGCCTGCACGTGTTCTTGTCCTTATTGTGGAGAACGAGATTCATGCGAATGCTGTTTATATGACGCTGCTACTGGCGGCGGATGATGATTTCATATTTTATATATCTATAACTTGATTAATAAATTGGAGAAGAATGCAATTCATTGTCTTATATGTCTAATGTGAATTCTATATCCTGGTTAATTGGTGGACCTCAGGGAAGTGGTGTTGATTCAGCTGCAAATATTTTTGCAAGAACATGTGCAAAAGAGGGCTTTCATATTTTTGGAAAGAGGGAATTTTATTCTAACATTAAAGGAGAACACAGCTATTTCACAATAAGAGTTTCAGAAAAACCTGTGAACTCACATTTGGAAGAAATCAACATGTTAGTATCATTTGATGCGGAGACAGTTTTCAGACACGCAGACAGAGTATCTTCCGGAGGTGTGATAATATATGACTCGACTCTCGCCGAAACTACATTAGTGGAAGTACCTACAATTGATTTTGAAGCAAGTAATAGAATACGCAAGTTACTGGAAGACTCTGGACACTCTGTTAATTTGAGTGGTATGCTGGAATTTGCAAAGTCGAGAGGTTGTATAGTATACGGTCTACCATATTTTGAAATGATTGAAGCAGTGGCAATAAAAATGAACGATCCTAAGTTGAGTAAACTTGCTAGAGTAGTTAATGTTATGGCCATATCGGCTTCAATTTCTTTACTTGGTATCAAAAAAGATGCTCTGACTAGTGCTATTCAAGATGTCTTTGGATCAAAGCCAAAACTAGTCACTATTAACATTGAAGCAGCCGAATACGCCTATTCCCAAATGAGCTCTAAATTTGATCCTAAGACTATTAAATACAAAATTACCCCTAAGGACGCTCTACAGGATTATCTTTTAGTCTCAGGTAGTCAAGCTGCAGCAATTGGAAAAATTCTTGGAGGTTGTAGATTTCAAACCTATTACCCTATTACTCCAGCAAGTGATGAGAGCGAATTCTTAGAATCAAATCAAATTATTGACCAATCTAACGGCAAAAATGGATCTATTATTGTCGTTCAAACGGAAGATGAAATAGCTGCAGTTACCATGGCAATTGGAGCTTCATTAACCGGCGTTAGGACGGCTACTGCAACTTCCGGCCCCGGCTTTTCATTGATGGCTGAAGCACTAGGTTGGGCTGGAATGAATGAGGTCCCTTTGGTAATTACAATGTATCAAAGAGCGGGACCTTCCACCGGATTACCGACAAGACACGAACAGAGCGACTTGTTATTTGCTATAAACGCAGGACACGGCGAATTTCCAAAAATAGTACTGGCTTCTGGTGATATCGAAGAATCTTTCTATGATGCAATAAAGGCATTCAATTTAGCAGAGATTTATCAATTACCAGTAATTCATTTGCTTGACAAAGCAATTAGCAGTAGCATAAAAACATGCAAAAGATTTAGCAATGAGCTCAAAATTGAAAGAGGAAAATTCAAAAATAATATTGACAAAAATGAGGGTGGGGGTGCTGCAGGTCACTTTCAAAGATTCAAACTCGACGATTCTCCTGTTTCCACAAGAGTTCCTATAGGTACAGAAAATGCAATATTTTGGAATACCGGAGATGAACACACGGAAGAAGGCCACATTTCAGAGGATCCTGAGAATAGGAACAAGATGATGGATAAGAGAATGAAAAAGCTAGAGATAGCATTAGAAAAAATAGCTGATGACGATAAGGTGACATGTTATGATTTCGGTCCTGGAGCTAAGAACGTCATTATCAGCTGGGGCTCTACAAAGGGTGCAATTTTAGAAGCCATCAGAAAATTATCAGAAGAGGGAAACAAATTTAGATTTATTCAAGTGCGATTACTCCACCCATTTCCCACTGAAACTGTCAAAAAATTCTTGGTCGACGCCAACCAGGTAATAGATGTAGAAATGAATTACACATCGCAGTTAGCATCTCTCGTCCAACAAAATACTAGGGCAAAAATTGATTACAAGATAGTAAAATATAATGGAAGACCAATGTCCACAACGGAAATTTATATTGCACTAAAGGCTATATTATCTGGTACAAATGAAAGGAGGATTATATTAGATGGCGGAACTTAAACTAGCTGACTATAAAACAACGGTACACAATGATTGGTGTCCGGGATGTGGAGATTTTGGAATATTAAACGCGATTCAAATGGCGCTGAGCGAGATGCAGATCCCTCGACATAAGGCAGTTATTTTCTCGGGAATCGGCTGTTCTGGGAAAACATCGCATTTCATTAATGTGTATGGTATTCACACTTTGCATGGAAGAGTTTTGCCATTTGCACAAGGTGCAAAAATTGCTAATCCCGATCTTGAAATTATAGCTGTCGGAGGCGACGGTGATGGACTTGGAATTGGGGCAGGACATTTTGTAGGAGCCGGCAGGAAAAATGTTGACATTCCATATCTTATTTTTAACAATGAGGTTTACGGCCTCACAAAGGGACAGGCTTCTCCTACTCTTAGGCTGGGAGAAAAAACAAAATCCCTTGTAAGTCCAAATACAAGCAATTCTGTAAATCCCATTGCACTAGCATTTGTGTCAGGATTTACATTTATCGCACGGTCCTATTCATATGATGTTAAACATCTAAAAGATACAATACAAAGAGCAATAAAGCACAAGGGTTTAGCTTTTATTGACGTTCTTCAGCCATGTCCAACATATGATGACATCCATACAAGGGAATGGTTTCAGGGAAAAAACAAACTAGAACCTCAGACAACAGGCCCTAGAATATACAAAATAGAGGACACTGGCTATAACGGAACAATAAATGATGAATCCGAAGTTAATGAAAAGATGTCCAAGATTTTGGAATATTCGACCGAATGGGGAGATAAGATTCCGATTGGTACCTTTTATCAGAACGAATTAGTTCCAACCTATCATCAAAGGATTGCAGAAAATAATAAAGAATACTTTGCTAGCCCACCTTCTCATCAGGAAATATCGGACAATGAGAATAAGCCAATTGCAAGAATTGATAGAATTTTAGACAAACTCAAGGTAAACTAAGAAGATGCAGTAAACAAGAATAAGTCAGCAACAACAGAAGACTTGATTATATAGATAAATCAGGAATTTGGAAGATGGGATGATGCTGGACGCAGAATAGTGAATCCAGCACATTTAAATTGCCTTAATCTTGATTGTAAAATTACATCGACCAAACCGATGGGGAACATATTCTGGGTAGGCCTAACGGCTTATCCAGAATAATTTAGTCTCTATCAATATCCATAATTTTTCCTGCAAACAAAGGAATTGCCTTTATCTTGATTTTTTGTCCAGCTGTTTGATAAATTCTGGAAACTTGTCTTTGGGTATAACAGCTCCACAGGCCTTCTCATGACCACCGCCACTACCAGACAATGCGGAAGATAAGTCGTTAACAATTCTTCCGAGATGAACTTTGCATTCGTTCGATCCCCTGATAGAGATTATACATGAATTGATATCGTCTTTGGCCTTGTATACAAGTGCAACTGGTTTTCCCGACGTGCCGAGTACAAAGTTAACCACCATACTCGACGGTAGTTCAGAATTAATTTGAACATGCGCCAAATTCTTGGCCAGTATTATTGAGTTTTCAATGGACTTTACCACAGTTAAGACCTTTCTTGCATGTCTCTCGGCCCTTTGGAATCCGCCTTCAATATCATGGGGATACTTTTTTTGTGACAGATCCTCTACGATTGTCGCAAGAAAATCGCTATCATGCTGGCTTGAAGAAATCATATACGACAAGGCAGTAGCTTCGAGCATCAAAAACTGTCTGTCAAATCTGGACACTAAATTAGATGCAATGGGCCTTGTTTCCAAATAATCTGTCAATGCCGCAGCAGCTGCAAGAAATGCCTGATAAGAGCCAAATTTTCTTTTGTATTTATTGTAAATATGGATAGTGGTGCACTCTTTTGTACTGTGTAAAAGTTTTACTCCGCTTTTTTTTAATTCTGCTAAAAGCTTCTTATCCAAATCATGATGATCGATATATGTAACACTGCATTTTGCTTCGATCATCTGCTTTAGAATTTTTACAAATTCATTTTCATTTTTTTTGCTTAGTCCTAAATCACATACGTATAATTCATCTATTTTTTTTGTGCCTTCTTGAACGCTTGATACCATACTACGTAATGTTTTAATCATGTTTGCATAATCAACAAGAATTACTGTATTTACCTCAAATGCGGTTTTGATAAGAGCTGCGGAAGAGACGCCGTCGACGTCTTCCTTATGGGATATACAAACTCTATTTTTCATAGAACAAGTAATTCTTATGTGTGAATATTTTAAGTCTACCTATATCAAATTCTTAACATTGGTGTATCAAAAATAAAGGGAGTATGATGTTTTGAAATTGATCTTAAAAAAAAGTTTAGTCAAGCGAACGTTTATATCTTAATTAGACAAGAATTTGTAGGAACGCAATCATATAGGCGGCGTCGTAGATGATTTTTGGTCAGTTGGCCATTCCATGATTCATCGACCTCCAGTTGCGCTCATAATATGGAGATTCGAATACAATTGAATCTGACATGGTTACACAATATGCACAATAACTTGATTGTCCGACCGTACTATTTTATAATAGATTAAGGATCGACTCCGGTTGATCCTGCCGGACCCGACTGCTATCAGAGTGAGATTAAGCCATGCGAGTCAACGTAGCAATACGTGGCACACGGCTCAGTAACACGTAGTCAACATAACCAAAGGACGTGGA
>Ga0207428_10003229_pt1 | contig 15919 bp, 9 predicted proteins | sample RhiMethybrSRZTD1_FD_187600 | JGI IMG/M metagenome (GOLD analysis project Ga0207428, IMG submission 187600) | Populus rhizosphere microbial communities from Tennessee, USA - Rhizosphere MetaG P. TD hybrid SRZTD1 (SPAdes) (version 3) | ecosystem: Host-associated > Plants > Roots > Rhizosphere >...
GTCCGGAGGGAGCGCGGTCGTGGCCGCTCCATGCGAGCGCATTATACTGACGCGCCTGCAGGAGGGCCCGCTGCTGACTGGCGAGCTTGCCTACGTCTTCCTTGTCGCCATCCTCGACGCAGCCCTGATCTCCTGGATCGCGCTGCGCTGGTATCGGCGGTCCGTTCGTCGGCTCATGCGGCAACCCGGTACGCCTGCTGCCGCGAGTGCGCCCGTTGGCTCCGCGCCGGACAACCCCCGGTCGGCGCCTGCGGCTTCACTCAACCCTCTCACCGTGGCGGTCTTCCAGGAGCAGGATGTTCCGGTAAGCAGGCGTTCTCATCACGCGGGCATTGGATGGCGAAGGCTGTCGGTTGCCTATGCCATCGGCGCCGCCCTGCACTCGGCCGTGATCACCGCCTTCTTCCTTGACTTCGACACCTCGCTACCTATCGCGGCGTGGTTCATGCAATGGTGGGTGTTGGGTTGGCCGATTGTGCCCACACTGGCGGTCGTGCTCGTCTTGAACCGGTACGAGGTGGTCCGCCTGGCGATCGGCTATGTAACCATAGGGGGGCTCGCCATCGCGACCGTTACGTTGACAGGACAGGTGCTGCGACGATCGTTCACCGACGCCGCGCTCACCAACGGCTTCTGGTTCGCCGTCATCCTCGCGAAGGTCGCCTACTTTCCGCTGGCGCTGCTGCTGATCTCGGGATGGCGGAGAATCCGCGCCGTGACGCCGCTCGCGCTGTCGTCCACGCTGGTGTTCGGTTTCGCATTGATGCTCTTTCGGCACGCGCTGACTGAGGCCTTCAACCTCGAGTCCATCCGATCGGTCCTGCTCGACCTGTCGGCACTCACCTCCGGGTACTTCAGTTACTACGGCGTGTTCATGGTCCTGGTGCTCCCGGTGGGCTGGGTCGCCTGGCGGCTCTTGCAATTGCTGGCGGCACGGTTCGACCGCAAGCGCTTCAGCGACGTGCAACTCGTCGTCGACTGCTGGTGGCTCATTGTCACGGCGGAAGAGATCGTGACCGGCCTTTCGACGAAGTACGGGTTTGGCGGCATCGCGGCGGGCCTCGCCGCGTTCACGGTCTACCGGGCTGCCGTAGCGCTGACCCTGGCGTGGCTGCCAGGTCCGCATCGCGACCATCCGAAAACGCGGCTCCTGTTACTACGAGTGTTCGGATATCAGGCCCGCACGGAGACACTCTTCGACCGCGTGGCGCAGCAGTGGCGCTTCCACGGCCCGGTGCAACTCATCGCGGGCGTCGATCTCGCCATGCGGACGGTCGACCCCGGCGACATGCTGGCGTTCGTCAGCGGAAACCTCGAAGCACGATACGTGGCGACGGTTGACGACGTCGGACCTCGGGTGAGCGGGCTCGACATGCTGCGGGACCCGGACGGGCGCTTCCGGGTGAACGAAGTGTACTGCCGCGACGACACCTGGCGGGCGGCGGTCCAGGCGCTGATCGACACGACCGACATCGTGCTGATGGATTTGCGCGGTTTCTCGAACGTCAACTCGGGCTGTGCCTTCGAGCTGGAGCAACTCGTGTCACGGCTCCCCCCGGACCGAATTGTCCTCGTCTACGATCACACTACCGACCTGCGGCTACTCGGGAACTTCCTCTCCGACGGGTGGCAGCGGGCAGCGCACGATCGCGCTCCAACCGGCGGGCCGATCTCGTGCGTCCGCGTCGAGCAGAATTCCTGGTCCGAGCTGCAGTTGCTGATGCGACGGCTCGTGGGACTCGAACAGCCGCGTCGGGTAGTGGCGGCGGCCGATCTGGCTTCTGCGTGAGACTCGTGTACGGGCTGGTGTAGATGAGAGGAGCCGCGCTGACCGCGGCTCCCCCCGGGGATCCTCAGCCAAGCAGTTGGCCGAGGACTCGACTGATCTGGAAGAGCACCGTTCGTATCGCGGTGGCGGATCCACCGCCGTTCAGCAGATCGGAGAGGCTGCAAAGCAGGTCACCAAGCAGTCCGCCGCCCTGGATGGCCGTGATGTCCACCGTCACCGGGCCGTTGTTGCAGTCGTCCAACTCCACCTCGAGGCCGAGAAGATTGAGGTTCAGCGGGCCCACCTCGAGGCTGAGAATCGAACAGGTCGCCGCGGCGAGCGCGTCGTTCGCGGTAATGCGGTCGAACACTTGATCCAGCACGCTGGTGAGGCCGTTCAGGAAGTTCGTGAGCTGACCTTGCGCCTGAAGTTGATTGAGCACATCCGCAAGAGGCACGCCCCCCTGCAGCAGGTTGGCGACGTTGCACAGGAGGGTACCCAGCACCCCCTGGCCCTCATGCGCGGTAATCTCGAGGCAGATCGGACTCGTCTGCACACGCAGACCGAGGAGGTTGAGATCGATCGGTCCCAGACTCAGGTCGAGGATCGGACACGCTGCGCCGGCTTGCTGGGCCGCGATGGCGAGCGGCGTCCGGAACGCCGTCGCTCCTATCAACCCGTTGGCAAAGAGTTGCCCATCCTGGACGGTGACGCTAGTAATTGTGACCGGCAGGACGGAGAAGTTCTGCGGCGGCCTCTGCGGCGGTCTTCTTCCCTGAGCGGACGCATCCGGCGCCGCCAGCGCGATGCTCGACACGAACACGAGCGCGGCCAGCGCAGCTCGCACATTGCCTTGGTATATCCGGTCCCTGAGTAATTTCATCGATCCTTCCCCCATGGAAGACGAGCGCGAACTTTCGACCATTCGCAGCATGGTGCCTTCGACGGCGTCGAGGGCCTTGCGCCCGCCGGCTGTGAGGGAGCAAGACACAAGCCCTTCCCAACACCGGGGTTTGTCGTTGCTCGAGCGTGAATGCGCGTCAGCCAGTCGAGGTGAATGGGTCCATAACATCGACACAGCGGAGAGTAGTGAAACAGTTCGATGGTCGAAAAAGGCCGGAACGCGGGCTTCTGGATCAGACCAAACAGAGGTTTTGGATCAGATTAAATGCCGGACCGTCGCCGTTGGCGTGCGTAAGCTTCTCAGCCTTGCGTGCGGAGGGATTGCGTACGCTCCACCGCCAGCCGTAGACTGCCGCTCTCCACAGCGACAAGTACCAGTGGTTGCCGGCCCATGCAACCGTTTGCCGTTCCCGCGAGTCTCATGACCCGGAGGATCACGTGATGGGAACCTTCGCCCAGGACCTCAGATATGCGGTGCGATCGCTGGTCAAGCAGCCGGCCTTCTCCGCGCTCGCCATTGCGATGCTTGCAATCGGCATCGGCGCAACCGTCGCGATTTTCGCGCTGACCTTCGCCGTCCTCTACAAGCCGCTCCCGTTTGCCGATCCGTCGCGATTGATGCTGGTTCACCTCCTGGCGCCGGACCGGGAAGCTCCGGGCGTTTCCAGCCCGATGATCTGGTCCTATCCGAAGTACCGCGTGTTCCGCGATCATCAGCAGGTCTTCGAGTCGTCTTCGACGTTCACGGGCTGGACGTGGAATCTGACCGGGGCGGGCGCGCCGGAGCAGGTGACGGGCGAGCTCGTGGACGGGACGTATCTCCCGCTGCTCGGCGTCTCGCCGCGACTGGGCCGATCGTTCTCCTCCGAAGACACGCAGGCCGCGGGTTCGCCGAAGCTTGCGGTCATCGGTCATGGTTTCTGGGTCAACCGTCTTGGCAGTGATCGTGGTGTCCTGGGTCGCTCGATAGGTCTCAACGGCGCGCCGTACACGATCATCGGCGTCCTGCCGGAGGGTTTTCGCGGTCTCACGGGTCAGGCGGAACTCTTCGTACCGGTAACGACGCAGCCGGCAGCGGATCTCGAAGAGAAGTGGAACCATACCTATTGGGTCGTGGCGAGAAGACAGGCTGACGTCACCGTCGAACAGGCGGAGGCGGCTGCAAGGGTGCTAGGCGGCGTGGTGAGCCGCGAGATCGGCGAGCCCTCGGGCGAGCAGCGTTCGGAGTGGGGCGCCATGACGGTTTCACTCAACGATGAACGTGTCGATCCGCTGATTCGACGATCGATCCTCCTGCTGCTCGCCGCCGTAGGTTCGGTCTTGCTGATCGTCTGTCTGAATCTCGCCAGCTTGACGCTGGCGAGAGGGGTGGCGCGGGCGCGGGAGGTGGCGATTCGCTCTGCGCTGGGGGCCAGCCGCCTCCGGATCATGCGTCAGTTGATGGCCGAGAGCGTCGTACTTGCGCTCGTCGGCGGTGTCCTCGGCACGCTGGTCGCTTACGGCACGCTCTCCGCCGGTGCAGCGTTTCTCCCCGATTTGCGGATGGTGCTGCCGCGAAACCTGAGCGCGGGGCTGACCCGGGTCGGACTGGGTCTGCTGGGAATCGATCTCGCGTCGTTCGTCGCCATCGCCGGCGTGACCTCGCTGGCCGCTCTGCTGTTCGGTCTCGGTCCCGCGTGGCGTGCCTCACGGCGCGATCCGATCGACACGATGAAGACGAGCACTTCCGGCAGCGTTTCGCACGGGACCCGCGGCCTCAGTCTCAGGAATCTGCTCGTCGTCGGCGAGATGGCAATCGCGCTGGTCGTGCTCACGGCCGGCGGGCTGATGGTGAAGAGCGTCCTGCGCCTGCAGGCGACCGAGCTCGGGTTCCGGCCGGCGTCGCTGCTCAGCGTCCGGATGGTCCTGCCCGGCCCGCAATACAACCCTGCCCGCGCGAGCCAGTTCCTGATGGATTTGATCGAGCGTCTGGAATCGCGCCCGGGCATGCAGTCAGTCGCCTACGGCAGCTGCGCGCCGGTCACGGGAGGCTGCAACCGGACGTCGGCGAAGTTCCCGGGCCGCGTCCTGCCGCCGGATCGGACCGAGACGCCAATCGGAGTGCTCTGGGCCTCTCCGCGATACTTCGAAACGATGGGGATCCGTCTGCTCCGCGGCCGTCTGTTCACACCGCACGATCGCGCCGGCCAACCGAAGGTCGTGGTGGTGAACGAGACCGCGGCGCTCACCTATTGGCCCGGTGAAGATCCGATCGGGAAACGCATCGCGCTCGGGCAGGGAGGGTTCGGGGATGGCGCCGAGGTGATTGGGATCGTGGCCGACGTCCGCTACCGCGCGGTCGAGACGGCGGTGCTCCCCGACGCCTATCTGCCGCTGCTGCAGGCGCCGCGGGCGCAGGGATTCCTGTTCGTACGCACCGACGGCGCACCGGAGTCGATCGTTCCGCAGATCCGCACCGAGGTCCAGGCGCTCGATCCGAATCTGCCGCTCATCGACGTCAAGATGATGGCGACGCGGTTCGGCGAAGCCACCTGGCGCCAGCGGAGCAGCGCGTGGCTGTTGGGACTCTTCTCGCTGCTCGCGCTCGCGCTGGCGGCGACTGGCATCTACGCGGTCATGGCACAAGGCGTCGAGCAGCGCCGGCGGGAGATCGGCGTGCGCCTCGCACTCGGCGCGGGCCGGAGCGACATCCTCCGGCTGATCATCGGACGCGTGACCGCGATGGCGATCGCAGGCATCGCCCTCGGCATCCTGATCGCGGTGCCCGCCATGCAACTGCTGCGGGCGCTCCTGTATCAGGTGACTCCGGGGGATCCGTCGGTCTTCGTGGGGCTGGCGGGCGTGGTCCTGGCAGTGACGTTACTGGCCGGCTACATTCCGGCGCGCCGCGCCACTCGAGTCGATCCGCTCGTGACACTTCGAGCGGAATGAGGGAATCCGGATCCGGGGTCCGGGATCCGGGATCCGGACTACCGGATTACCGGATCCCGCCCTACCGTCTTCGTCGCTTCAGCCAGCAGCTCGTACGACCGCACGCGCTCGCGGTGGTCGTGAATCATCGTCGTCACGATCACCTCGCTGGCGGACGTCGTGCGCACCAGGTCGTCGATCTGTGCCATGACCATCTCCGGCGTGCCGATGAAGTGCCGGGAGCGGCCGGCGCGCGCGATCATCCGCTCGTACTCGCTCCAGTTGTAGGCGGCCGCCTCGTCGGGGCTGGGCAGCAGACCGAATTCCCCGCGCTGGTAGCGGACCCACACCAGATCCGTGCTCAGCGCCAGCTGCTCGGCACGCTCGGGGGTGTCGGCGCAGATCACCGACACCCCGAGCATGACGTGCGGCTCGGGAAACATCCTTGAAGGCCGGAAGCTCTCGAAGTACGCGTGCACGGCCGGTTCGGGGGGCGCAGGGCTGAAATGGCGCGCGAACGCGTACCCGACGCCAAGCGAGCCGGCGAAGCGTGCGCTGGCACCGCTGGATCCCAGGATCCAGACGGGCGGGAACGTGACACCCGAAGGGACGACGCGAACCCTGTGAAAGGGATGATCCGGCGGCAGCGCAGAGCCGGAAAGTCCGAGCACTTCCTGCAGCTGTTGGGGAAACTTTTCGGCGTCGAACGGGTGCATCGCACGCGACGTCACCGGATCGGTGCCCGGGGCGCGGCCTACCCCGAAGTCGATGCGACCGGGGTGCAACGTCTCGAGCGTATGGAACGCTTCGGCGATCCTCAGCGGCGCGTGGTTCGGCAGCATGATGCCTCCCGACCCGACGCGAATCCGCAACGTCGCCGAGGCAATGTGCTCGATCAGGATCTCGGGAGAGGAGCTGGCGATCCCCGGCATGCCGTGGTGCTCGGCAAACCAGTAGCGGACATAGCCGAGCCGCTCGGCACGCTGTGCGAGATCGACCGAATTCCGGAGCGAGCGCGCGGCGGTGCCGCCCGATCCGATCGGGACGAGATCGAGGACGGAAAGAGGAACCGGCATACGTGCACGCTAGCGATTGACCGCGCGCATGCCTCCTTCGGAGTAGCGCTCGCCGGCCACGGTCGGTGCCAGCGCATCGAGTGAGGCGAGATCCGCCGCCGACAATTGCACGTCGAGTGCCCCGAGGTTCTCGGCGACCCGCTGCGCCCGCGTCGATCCGGGAATCGGCACGATGTCCTTGCCACGCGACAGCAGCCACGCGAGTGCCAGCTGCGCGGCCGTGCACTGCTTCTCGCGCGCGAGCGCCTGGACGCGTGCGGCAAGATCGAGGTTCTTCTGGAAATTCTCCCCCTGGAAGCGCGGGTTCTTGTGGCGCCAGTCATCGGGGGCAAGGTCGGCGGGCGACTTGATCTGTCCCGTGAGGAAGCCGCGTCCGAGGGGGCTATAGGCCACGAACGCGATCCCCAGATCGCGGATCGTGCCGAGCAACTCGTCTTCGGGGTCGCGGCTCCAGAGCGAGTATTCAGTCTGCAGCGCGGAGATCGGATGGACCTTGTGCGCGCGGCGGATCGTCTGCGGCGCGGCTTCCGACAGACCGAGGTAGCGCACCTTTCCAGCTTTCACGAGATCCGCCATCGCGCCCACCGTGTCCTCGATCGGCGTCTCGGGATCCACGCGGTGCTGATAGTAGACGTCGATGGTGTCGACGCCCAGCCGCTGCAGGGACGCGTCGCACGCCTTGCGCACGTAGTCGGGCCGGCCGTTGATGCCGAGCCACGACCCGTCCTCGCCACGAACGTTCCCGAACTTCGTCGCGAGGATCACGTCGTCGCGACGATCGCGAATCGCGCGGCCGACCAGGCGCTCGTTGGTGAAGGGCCCGTAGACGTCGGCTGTGTCGAGGAAATTGATCCCGAGATCGAGGGTCTTGTGAATCGTCTGGATCGATCGCTCGTCGTCTGCCGGTCCGTAGAAGTCGGACATGCCCATGCAGCCGAGCCCGATCGCTGACACCGACGGGCCGTTGCTGCCGAGCTGCCGTTTTTGGAGTTGCGTCATTCGTGTTCCTCTCTCGGGGCTGGGGGCTGGGGGCTGGGGACTGGGGGGCTGGGCGAAGCGGTGATGCTCAAAGGCAACCCGGGCAAGTCCAAGCGGCTCGTTGCCTCTGGGCACCACCTGCTCTCTCAGCCCCCAGCCCCCAGTCCCGAGCCCCGAAGTAGACTAAATCGCGATGTCTTTCATCACCGACGACTTCCTATTGCACAACAAAACCGCGCGCGCCTTATATAAGACGTACGCCGAGCCGCAGCCGATCCTGGACTATCACTGCCATCTGCCGCCCGCCGATGTGGCGGCCAATCGCCGATTCGCGAACCTCTTCGAGATCTGGCTCGAGGGCGATCACTACAAGTGGCGCGCCATGCGGGCGAATGGCGTCCCCGAACGCTATTGCACAGGCGATGCCGCGCCTTACGACAAGTTTCTCGCGTGGGCGGCCACCGTTCCCAGGTGCCTGCGGAATCCGCTCTACCACTGGACCCACCTGGAGCTGCGCCGTTATTTCGGGATCGACGACCTGCTCGACGAGAAAAGTGCGCCCGCGATCTGGAGCGCTGCCAATGACCAGCTGCAGTCCGACGAGCTGACGGCCCATGGCATCCTCAGCAAGTTCGGCGTCCGCGCGGTCTGCACCACCGACGATCCAGCCGAGCCCCTCGACCATCATGCGGCGATTGCCGCGTCGGGACTGGCCACGAAGGTCTACCCGACGTTTCGTCCGGACAAAGCGCTCCAGGTGGACGATCCGGCCTCGTTCAATCCCTGGGTGGATCGGCTCGGTTTGACGGCGGGCATCGTGGTCGACTCCTTCGCCGGCTTCGAGCTCGCGCTGCGGCAGCGCCATCAGGACTTCCACGAAGCGGGCGCTCGACTGTCGGACCATGGCCTGACTCATTGCTACGCGGCGGATTGCACGGCAGACGAAGCCGCAGAGATCTTCGATCGTGCGCGAGCCGGCAACGCCGCCACCGCCGCCGAACACGAGAAGTTCGCGTCGTACTTGATGCTGCTCTTCGGCCGGCTCGATGCCGGGAAGGGTTGGACCAAGCAGCTCCATCTGGGCGCGCGGCGCAACGTGAACACCCGCATGCTCCGCGCCCTCGGACGCGACACGGGCTACGACTCGATCGGCGACTACCGCCAGGTGGAGGGACTTGCCTGGTATCTCGATCGCCTGGAGCAGGAGAGCGCGCTTCCGAAAACCATCCTCTATAACAACAACCCCAACGACAACTACACGCTCGCGACGATGATCGGCAACTTCCAGGACGGATCACAGGCAGGGAAGCTGCAGTTCGGAAGCGGCTGGTGGTATCTCGATCAGAAGGACGGAATCGAGTGGCAGCTCGACGCGCTATCCAACGTCGGTCTGCTCGCGCACTTCGTCGGGATGCTGACCGACTCCCGCTCGTTCATGTCGTACCCGCGTCACGAATATTTCCGCCGGGTTCTCTGCAATAGGCTCGGAGCGGAAATGGAACGGGGCGAGCTGCCGGACGACGAGGCGTTGGTGGGAGGGATGGTGGCGGATATCTGCTTCAACAACGCGCGGAACTACCTGGGGTTGACGTTGTAGTTTCCAGTTACCAGTTTCCAGTAGTCAGTAGTAGTTTCCAGAAAAGTCTCCGTGCCCTCTACTGGAACCTGGGAACTGGCAACTGGTTACTTGCGACTTTGCACCCATTCCCCAATCCTCAGGTCCATGTAGGCGAAGAAGGGATTGCACGTGAGCCGTGTCAGCGTGTCAGAGGGCACCGACAGCACGGACTTCTCACCATGCGGGCTGAGCAAGCCGAGGCGAATCAGCTGCGGGATCGCCGCGCCTTCCTCGCGGCCGTAGACCGGATCGGACATCGGAAACGGAATCGCGACGTGCGACAGTGAGAACACGTCGCGCGGCCACGCCAGGCCGATCGGTCGGCTGTAGATGTCCGTCGATCCCGGGGCGACCGATTTCTCGCCAACATCGAGGGATGACGGGTCGACATTGGTGATGAGCGTACGGCGATACCGTCGCGCCGACCTGTCGGTGAGACGGGACAGCAGGGTCGCGTCGGCCGGGCGAATGAACGGGACGAGCCCAGACGAGCGGTTGATGTCGAACAGCACGATCTCCGAGCGCTCGTCGGCGATCACGTCGTAGAGCCCGTGCACGACCGCCGGTGTGCTGACCGTCGCATCGACCAGCGAGTGGAACGTCAGAATCGGCGGCAGCTGCGGGCCCAGCCCGGCGCCGGCCACCCGCGCGATCTGCGACGCCAGCGTCGTGGTGAGCCGCCAGGTCTGAAGTCCGGCGTTGGCGGCAAACGAGTTGTACTTGAACGGGTTGTACTCCGGGTAAACGTCGAGCCAGCGCGCCTTCTCGAACGCCGGAATCGGGCCCAGCATGCTGATCACCCGCGCCATCCACGCGAATGGCGTGACCCCGAGCATCGGCGACAGCAGTACGATTTTCGCCGCCTTCGGATCGCCAGAGCCTTCGAGTGCGTCGAGCGCGTACTTGAGGACGATCGCGCCGCCGTTCGAATAGCCCACCAGCACCAGCGGCTTGTCGGGACCGATCGCCGAACGCAGATGGCGGGCGCCGAGGCGTGCCGCGGCGACCCAGTCCTCCCACGTGACGTCGGTGAGGCCGGCGGGCACGGTGCCGTGTCCGGGCATTCGCAGCGCGACCACGAGATACCCGCGCCCGCGCAGATCTTCCCCGATTGCCCGCATGCTGTAGGGCGCATCGGTGAGCCCGTGCACGAGCAGCGCGCCGCCGATGACGTCGCCGGGAGGGGAGAGCACCTGCGAGCGATTCCAGTCGGCGGTCCCGAGCCGTCCCGGATGCGAAATCCCGTCAACGTTGTAGCGGTTCGCGGGAACACGCCAGGCAGGATCGAGCCTCTGCTCGATCTGCTCGTGGACGACGCGAAAGGCGGCGTCCTCCTGTGCGAGATAGCTCGCGAGTGTGGACTGAGGCTCGAGATCGGCGGCGCGGAAGTCGGGTGGAACAATCCGGTGCCACGGCTCGAGATCGGGGAGTCTCCGGCGTGCGTCGAGCGCACCGCCGATCACGATGGTGGCAAAGATCAAGACCCCGGACCACACGAGCCGCGCGGCCCAGCGGCGCACGGCTCCGGGCTGGCGATGCGGATCCGCCATCAGGACTTCCGGCGAATCAGCCCCTGCTTGGTCATCTCCTTGACCGTCCCGGTCACGATGTCCTTGATCACGCGTGCGGCATCCTTCGGGTTGGTGCTCTCGGTCACGCCCGCCCACAGCAGCTTGTTCTGGGGCACGCTGAAGACGAGCGTCTCGACCACGGCGACCGTGTCCGTGCGGGTCACCCCGGGATCGTAGACGGCGCCCCAGCCGTAGCCGTAGTAGCCCCACAGCGTGCTGTAGTAGGGCGTGCTCCATGTCGACGGTTCCCAGGTCGTGCGCTTGTCCGCCTTGACGAGGCGCATCGCGACCACCCCTTCGGCACCGGCCTTCTCGTACCATTTCCGCGCCTTGTCGGCGTCGCGGAGTTCTTCGCGTGGCACGATGCGGTAGCTGGCGATCCCCTGCGGGACGCCAACCCCTGCCAGCTCACGCACGAGCGCTTCCTCGCCGGAGACGCGGAGATTCTGGTCGTCGCTGATGATGAGCGCGGCGACCTTCTTGCCGGCGAAGCTCGTGCCCGCCGCCTCCGGCGCTTTCCAGGTGCTGACGAACTTCGGGCCGGCGAGAACGGCGGCAGAGAACGAGAGCGTGGCCGCGGCGGTCAGAGTGAGGGCACGAGACATGGCGGTTCCTTCCATGACACGCGTCCATGCAAGGCGCCGCACAGGTCGGGTATGCAGCGAATTCTGAGGAATAAGTTGCGTGGGGCGGAGGTGGCGATCGCATCGCTCCGGTGAGGCGACCGGGCGCCACGAAATCCCGTGGGTGTGAGTCTTGACCCGCCTTCGCGCTGCGCGCTACGGCGCGGCAGGCTCCTCGGAACCCGGACCGCGGGTCGCGGACTGCGGACCGCGAGTCCGATCTATTTCCCCACCAGCTCCAGCAGTTCCTTCTCAGTCCACGGCCGCGTGCGGCCCGTCGTCTCTTTCCGCACATCGGCGACGCCGGCCGCTTCAACCGCCGATCCCTGGTTCCCCCACGAGCGCCGCACGTAGGTCAGCACGTCCGCGATCTGATCGTCGGTGAGGGTGGTCCCGAGCGGCGGCATCAGTCCGACCGGGCCTTCCTTGCCGTTCAGCAGGATGCGAATCGCCACGTGCGGGGGAGCGCTGACGAACGTGGATCCGGTCAGCGGCGCCCCGACTTTTTCGAGGCCCTGACCGTTCGCCTGATGGCACGCGACGCAGAGACTCTTGTAGATTCCCTCGCCGGCACTGAAGCGCTGCTGCTCGGCGGCCGTCAACGGCGGCGCGGCGGGGGCGGCGCCGGCGGCTGCAGGTTTCCCTGGCCATGTCAGACGCGCGAGCAGCGCGTCGGCGCGTTTGCCGGTTTCACCGCCGGCAGCGGCGAGCGTCCGGAGGCCGGCGGGCTCGCTGCTCAACGCCACCGGCGCGTTCCCACGCCCGCGTCCGCCGGCCGCCGGCGGCGGACCTGTCTCGGTCTTTGGAAATGCCGGAGCGCCCCCCGGCCCGCCACGACCGCCCGGCGCCGTGTTGTTCACGGCTGCGGCCCCTCGGCCTCCGCCGGCGCCGCGCCGTCCAGCGCCAGGGAGTGGGCCGCCGCCGAGAGCCGCTTCAGCACCTGCGAGCAGCGCATCACGCTGCCATGCGGCTCGCTTGGGATCGGCCGTCGACTGAAAGACGTCCTGGACCCGCGCGTCCTGCCTGCCCCGGACGATTGTCGCGGCAAGCATCGTGATCGCGGCCGTGCGCTGCGGGCTCGCGGTCTCGGAGGCCAGCAGCCGCTGCAGCACCGTCTGCTCGCCGCCGCTCAATCCGCTGAGGGCGGCATCGACGGTGATCGGATCGTCGCCGTGGCGCTCGAGCAGCGTCGCGAAGGCCGGGGCCTTCGCCGGCGCGCTGTCGGGTATCGTGCCGAGCGTCGCGGCCAGCTGCCGGCGGACCGGCCAGTCCTTGTCGTCGAGTCTCTTCAGCACTTCCGCCTGGATCGGATGCTTCGGATCGGCCAGCCAGCGTTCCGACAGCCGGACCGCCGACGCACGAACATCACGCGACTGATCGGCGAGCGCCCTGGTCACGTCCGCCGGCTCGATCGCGTCGAAGCCGTCGAGCGTCCACAGCGCGTGGAGCCGCGTGCGCCAGTCGGGCGCGGTCGCGGCCCGCGACTTCAGCATCGGAATCGCGGCGCGATCGGCGCGCTGGACGAGGAGCTGCTGGGCGGTATCGCGCCACCAGCCGTTCGGATGCGCCAGCGCGTCCACGAGCTGTGCGGTCGTGGCCTTCGACAGCGCCGGCTTCGGCCCGAGCTTCGTCGATTCGTGCATCACACGGTAGATCCGCCCGTGTCCCTGCGGCTGGTCCAGCTTTCGCGACAGGATCTGATCGCGCAGGTACTCGGTGATGTAGCCCTTGTGCTGGATGATGCCGTGATACATGTCGACGACGTAGAGCGTGCCATCCGGCGCCGACGACAGGTTCACCGGCCTGAAGCGTTCGTCGGTCGATGCGATGAATTCCCCGCGCTCGTACGCCTTCTTCCCACGCAGCGCCGTTCCGTCGTCGGTGACAATCACCCGGCTCACCAGGTTCGCGGACGGTTCCACCAGGAACACGTTGCCCTGCAGCTCCGCCGGCAGCCGATCGCCCCGGTACACGGTCGGCGCCGCGACGGCGGTGAACGCCGCGAGGGTCTTGTCGGGCCGCAGGACACCGTCCTGATAGCCGCGGTTGACTCCTGGCGTCGGCCGGAGCGGCCACGTCGTGTTCAGGTCGCCGGTGTCGAGCGTCTCGTAACTGCCGCGGGTGCGAAGGAGGTTCGGGTTGCGCGCGTAATACGGCGTCGAGACGATGTCGACGAACAGCGCCGCCGAGTTCGTGTTGCGGTACACCCGCCCCGCGTCGTCCTGGGTCGCGCCCCATTGCCCGCGCGACAGGGTGGGCTTCACCTCGAACTTCAGGTCCTTGAGCCGGAGCATCACGTCCACTTCCGACGTGTGCATCCAGTTGTCCATCCCCCACAGCAGCGAGTTCGCGTTGTGCTCCACGTTCGCCATCTGCGTGCCGTAGGTGTCGGTGACCCGCTCTTTCGTGTCGGCCTTCAGATCGCCGTCGGTGTCACGCGCCAGCCACAGGTTCGGCGGTTCGGCGACGAGGACGCCACGATCGAGCACCTTGAGCGCGCGCGGCAGCACCAGCTTGTCGAGGAAGACGGTCTTCTTGTCCATCTTCCCGTCGCCGTTGGTGTCCTCGAGCACGCTGACGCGGCCGATTGGCTGCAGCTCGGTCGTCGCCGGCATGTCCTCCATGTAGCCAGGCATCTCGACGACCCACAAGCGTCCATCCGGATCCCAATCGATGACGACGGGCTCCTCGATCATCGGCTCGCTCGCGACCAGCTCGAGGCGGTAGCCCGGCGGCAGCACGATGGTCTTCATCGACGCTTCAGGCGACAGGACCGGGGACTCCGCCGGCATCGGCTGAAGCGGCGGCGGCCAGGATTGTCCGCCCTGGTAGGCATAGCCGGTGGCCAGCGCGGCGGCGACGGCGATGACGGTGATGCTGGGTGTGCGCATGTCGTGAATCAGACCTTGGCGGGATCGGGATGGACCCAGGGTGCTCGATAGGGCCGCCGCAACAGCTTGTTGGCCTCTGCGTCGTTGACCACCACGCCCTTCGCATGATCCCAGGTGAGCGAGCGTCCGAGCTGCAGCGAGACGTTGGCGAGGATGCAGGCCGCGGCGGACATGTAGCCCTGCTCGATATCGGCGACCGGCGGCTTGCGCGACTCGATGCTGGCGAGAAAGTCCTTCATGTGGCCGCGGATCGCCGGCGCCACGTGACGTTCGAGGTCCTTCTCGGTCTTGTCCTCCGGGTACTGTTCGAACTCGAACGTGACTTCTTCCGAAATCGGCTGCTCGCCCTTGCCTGAAGGAACGAAGTCGTAGCCATTCACGCTGGCCTTGAGCGTGCCTTTGTCGCCGTAGAACGTTGCGCCCCACGGATACTTCGGATCCGGCGCGGCGCCGTACGAGCGATGGATCCACACGACCTTGAGGTTCGGGAAATCGAAGGTCGCGGTTTGCGTGTCGGTGATGTTGGCCTTGCTCTTCTTGTCGATCAGAATGCCGCCCGATGAACTGATCCGCGTCGGCATGCCGAGATCGAGCATCCAGCGGACCATGTCGAGCATGTGGACGCACATGTCGCCGACGATGCCGTTGCCGTATTCCATGAAGGCGCGCCAACTCCGGGGGTGGACCAGCTGGTTGTACGGCCGCATTGGCGCCGGGCCGGTCCACATCTCGTAATCGAGGTTCGGCGGAGGTGCGGTGTCGGGCGGATTCGCGGTCGCCCGCATGTGGTAGTAGCAATAGACTTCCACCAGGCCGATCGTTCCGAGCTTGCCCTCGCGGATCACGCGGTCGCGGGCGCGGATCAGGTGCGGGGTGCTGCGCCGCTGCATCCCGACCTGCACGACGCGCTTGTATTTCCGCGCCGCCGCCAGCATCGCCTGCGCTTCGACGACATCGACGCTCACCGGCTTCTGCACCCAGACGTCGAGCCCGGCGCGCACCGCGTCAATCATCGGCAGCGCGTGCCAGTGATCGGGCGTGTCGATCAGCACGAGGTCGAGATCCTTGGCCTTCAGCATCTCGCGGTAGTCGCCGTAGGTGCGGGGCTTCTTCTTCGACTGCTGCCGCGTCGACACGATCTCGGCGGCCTCGGCCACCATGTTCTTGTCGACGTCGCAGAGCGAGACGACCTCGACCGGTGCGACCTGGATCAGCCGCAGGAGATCGGATTTCCCGTACCAACCACAGCCGATCAGCCCGACTCGCTTGCGGGCGTCCGCCAGCTGTTCGGCGTAGGCAGGAGTCCGCGCCAGCGCGAGCGCGGCAGCTGTGCTCTTGAGGAAGTCTCGGCGATGCATTGGGTAATTCTATGACGACCCGCCTTCGCGCTTCGCGCTTCGGCGAGGCAGGCTCCTCGGGGGCGCGCAGGCACCATCGGACCCCCGAACCCGCGAGCCGCGAAGCGGTTATGCTTTTCACACAATGAAAGGTTTGTTTGCCGCGGTCGTCACCCCGGTCGGCAGCGATGGCCGCGTTGACGAAGCGACCTTCGATCGCGTCATCGAGTTCCTGTTGTCGATG
>Ga0207428_10003230_pt1 | contig 15919 bp, 10 predicted proteins | sample RhiMethybrSRZTD1_FD_187600 | JGI IMG/M metagenome (GOLD analysis project Ga0207428, IMG submission 187600) | Populus rhizosphere microbial communities from Tennessee, USA - Rhizosphere MetaG P. TD hybrid SRZTD1 (SPAdes) (version 3) | ecosystem: Host-associated > Plants > Roots > Rhizosphere >...
TGCGGTCGTTTCGGTCCGGCGACCGAGGGCTCGATCGAGGCGAGGTCGAGCTCGAGGATCTCGGTGAAGGTGGGATCGGGATCCCCGTCACGCCGGAACAGGCCCTGCTCCTTCGTGTAGCGCTCGACGAGGTCGATCCGGTCGCCGCGGCCCGTGAGCTCCAGGTAGCGCAGCGTCTCGCCGTCGACCGGCCAGAACGCGGAGGTGGCACCGTACTCCGGGCACATGTTCGACAGCGTGGCGCGATCCGCGAGCTCGAGGGTCGAGCAGCCGTCCCCGAAGAACTCGACGAACCGCCCGACGACGCCGTGCTCGCGCAGCATCTGGGTCAGCGTGAGGACCAGGTCGGTCGCCGTCGTGCCGGCCGGGAGCGCGCCGGAGACCCGGATCCCCACGACCAGCGGCGTCGGCAGGAACATCGGCTGGCCGAGCATCGCGGCCTCGGCCTCGATCCCGCCCACGCCCCAGCCGAGGACCCCCAGCCCGTTCACCATCGTCGTGTGGGAATCCGTCCCGACGAGCGTGTCCGGGAGCGCGACGCCGTCCTGCACCGTGACCACCCGCCCGAGGTGCTCGAGGTTCACCTGGTGGCAGATCCCTGCGCCGGGCGGGACCACGCGGATGCCGTCGAACGCCTGCTGCGCCCATCGCAGCAACGCGTACCGTTCCCCGTTGCGCCGGTACTCCCACTCGATGTTCGCCTCGTATGCCTCCGGTGAGCGGAACAGGTCGACCTGCACCGAGTGATCGATGATCAGATCGACGTCCACCAGCGGGGAGACCCTGGACGGGTCGCCGCCGGCACGCTCCATCGCCGATCGCATCGCGGCCAGGTCGACGACCGCGGGCACGCCCGTGAAGTCCTGCATCAGCACCCGAGAGGGCATGAAGGCAAGGTCGGCGCGCGGCGCCTCGCGCGGCCACGACGCGAGTGCCCGGACGTCATCCTCGGAGACGTCGCGGGTGCCGGCCCGGCGGAGCAGGTTCTCGAGCAGGATCTTGACGGTGTGCGGGAGCCGGTCGAGCCCGGCGACCTCCGCGAGCCGGTAGAGCTCGACCTGACCGTCGCCGGTCTCCAGTCGGGTCCGGGCAGCGAACGGGTCGCTCACGGTTCCATGCTCTCAGACGCCTCGGCGCAGCTCGGCGATCGCCTCACGGTGCCCGATCCTCGTCTCGCGCCGGATCTTGGCCTCGCGCTGACGGCGTCGCTCCTCCTCGGTCTCGGCGATCAGCGGTGGGACCGGTCTCGGCTTCCCCTCGTCGTCGAGCGCGACGAACACGAGGTACGCGCTTGAGCAGTGGGTCCTCTTTCCCGTCTGGAGCTCCTCGGATTCGACCCGGACGCCGATCTCGAGCGAGGTCGTCCCCACGTCGTTCACGGACGCCTTCACGGTCACGGTGTCCCCCACGTGGACCGGCGCGAGGAACGACATCTCGTCCATGGAGACGGTCACGCACATGCCGCCCGCGTGTTTGAACGCGGCGAGCCCCGCGGCCGTGTCGACGAGCTTCATCACGACGCCCCCGTGCACGATGCCGGCGATGTTGGCGTCGGTGATCTCCATCAGCTGGACGAGCGTCACCTGGCTCGAGGCCACGCTTCGGGGTTCGAGATGCCCCACGTGCGGATTCTAGGCGGCGGGGCGCCGGTAGCATGCCCGCGTGCGTCGCCTGCTTCCCCTCGTCGCGATCCTCGCCCTCGCCGGTGCGGCCTGTTCGGGTTCGGACGAACCAATCTCCACACCGTCCGCGACGACCGCACGGACGACCACGCAGGCCACAGCGTCACCCATATCCACCACCGAGCCCCCGAGCCCGGACCCCAGTCCTGCCGAGGACCCCGACGTCCGCCTCCCAGAAGGCATGCCGGCGATCGTGGACGAGGCCGACGACCTCGCGCTGATCGCGTCGGGGGACCTCGCCCCGCTCCTTCCCCCGGGAACGAGCCCCGCGAGCCGCCTCGCCCTTGGAGACCCGCTCGAGCAGATCGTCCTGACCTGGGCGGACGGCAGCCCTCTCCGTAGGCGGAACGGGCTCATCGTGTGGCAGCGATCCGAGGACGAGAGCTGGCACGCCGTGTATGCCTTCACGGATCCGGTGCGCCTGGGTGTGTTCGGGATCCGCGTCGACGAGGGCGAGCTGACGGATGACGCGATCGCCGACGTCCTGAGCTTCGAGGACGTCGGCGGCAGCGGTGCCTGTGGGACGTACCGGGTCATCGCCATCGCCTCGCGCGACGCGAGCGAGATCTTCCACCGGGACACCTGCGACACCCAGATCGCGATCTCGGGCGGTGACCTCCGGATCCGCGAGGCCGCCTTCCGCGCGGGCGACCCGCATTGCTGCCCGAGCGCGTTCCGCGAGTCGACCCTGCGCTGGAACGGGACCTCGTGGGAGGTGGTCTCGTCCGAGGTCGTCCCCAACGACCCCGCCGGGCGCTGAGCGACCCGTTCGGAGGCTCTCGCCCGTCGCCCGGTCGCCCGTCCACCGGCCGACGGACCGCCGCGGAACTCGTGCGGCGAAGGGCTTACGTCGACCCCCTGGACGGCCGATACAGGGAGCGATCCCGGCGATCGACGTACGGAAGGCAGGATCTGAGCGTGAGCGTTGCCGTTGGGGCGCGGAGAGGTGGTTTCGCGGTGCTCGCACTTGCCCTCGCAGGTGCGGCCGCGTTGGCGTACCTCCAGGCGGGCAAGGTGGACGAACGGCTGTCGATCGAGACGCGCCGGACGGCCGAACATGCCGCAGAGGCCGTGGCGTCGAGGCTCACGGCCGATGACCTCGAGCACCCGATCGGCGAGATCCGAACCGAAACGATCTCCTCGTTCGTCGACCGCCGGCTGCTCGACCCGAGTGAATCGGTCACCATCTGGAGCGCGAGTGGGGTCATCGTGTATGCGGCGGACCCGAACCTGATCGGCACCCAGGATCGTCGACTCCGCGACCGATTCTCGAGTGTCCTCTCGAGCGGGACCCAGACCGAGACCTCGGGCGGATCCGTTCACACCTTCGTCGCCGTCGTGGTGGGCCAGGGCGAGGGGACGCCGCTCGTGGCCGAGGTCATCCGCCCGGACGAGTCCTCGTCCGCCGGTCAGCCCTGGATCTACGCGTCGATCGCCGCCGGCCTCCTGGCGGTGCTGGCAGTGGTCGCCGCCGTCCGCACCTCGAGCCGTGAGAGCTATCGGTCCAGCGGGTTCGGCGGCATCGACGACCTGCGCCGGGAGCGGAAGAACCTGCTGGAGGCGCAGAGGGCGCTGGAGCGGTCACAGACGGACGAGGCGAACCTGCGGAGCGAGCTCGAGCGCGTGGCCGCCGAGCTCGCCGAGACCAAGGAAACCCTCGCCGCCAAGGAGACCTCCATCGGTGAGGTCGACTCGAGGATCCGCTCCGCCGAGGAACAGGCGGCGCGGGCCGAGGCCGAGCTCAGGGCCGGCGTCACCGTTCGCGAAGAGGTCGCTCGGCTGATCGAGGCCGAGCTCAAGACCGCGCGGTCGGAGCTGGCGATCATGAAGCAGCAGCACGAGGAGGCGCAGCGGCAGCTCGAGTCGGGGCGCTCGGCCGAAGCCGAGCTCGACGCCATCGCGGCGGAACGCGACGCGATCGCCGCCGAGCGGGACGCGCTTCGAGGCCTCGACGATCGGCTCCGTGACGAGCTGGACGCCGCCAAGGCGAACCTCGACATCATCAGCCGCGAGATGGCGGAGCTCGGCAGCCGGTATCAGGAGTCGGCTGCCCGAGCCGCCCATGCCGAGGCCAAGGTGCTCGAACTGAACGATGACCTCCGCGGGTTCGACGACCAACGAGATCCCACGGGCGAGCTCCGGCAGGCGCAGGCCGAGCTCGAGGGGACGAAGACCGAGCTCGGCGCCGCGCTCCGGAAGCTGGAGACGCTCGGGGAGCAGCTGGTGGTCTCGCGCGACGACCTCGAGGTCGTACGCGGGGAACACGAGCTCGGCAACGCGGAGCTCGACGGCCTGCGTGCGGAGCTCGACGCCGTTCGAGCCGAGCTGGATGCCGCGCGGGCCGAGGCGATCACGTCGTCGGGCGTGCGCGACTCGACGCTGGCGGAGCTCGATGCCGTTCGAGCCGAGCTGGATGCCGCTCGCGCCGAGGCGATCATGTCGTCGGGCGTGCGCGACTCGACGCTGGCGGAGCTCGACTCGATCCGGATCCAGCAGGAGACGGTCAGCGAGGCGCTCGACGAAGCGCGCGCGGAACTCTCGGCGTCGAAGGCCGCGCTCGGAGCGGCACGGCTCGATCTCGAGACCGCACGGTCGAACGAGGAGCGAGCGCTGGCCGAGACGGCCGAGGTGCTCTCTTCCTTCGATGCCGTCTCGGCGGAACTCTCGAAAGCGCGTGAGGAGACCGGGGCCGCCTGGGCCGAGGCAACCGGGCTCACCAGCCGGATGGACGAGCACGTCGAGCGCGCCACCAGGGCCGAGGCCAGCGAGTCAGAGCTCTTGCAGCTGGTCGGCGAGCTCGAATCCCGGCCGGACCTCGCCCCCGCGCTCGAAGCCGCGCAGGCGGCGCTCGACTCGGCGAGGGATCAACTGAGAGATCGCGAAGCGCAGTTCGCCGAGGCACGGGACGAGCTCGCGGCGGTCCAGAGGTCGCTCCATGCCGCCACCGCGAGAGCCGAGGCCGTCGAGGCGGAGGTCAAGCAGGCGGAGGCCAAGGCGGCGGAGCTCGCCGCGGGGGTCGAAGTGCGGGATGCCAGGGCCGCGGAGCTCGTCACGGAGGTCGAGCGAGCCGAGGCTCGGGCCCAGGCGACCGAGACGGAGCTGGAGACGGCGCGAGGGGAGACCGAGGCGGCCCGGGCCGAGGCGAGGGCGATCACCGGACAGATGGAAGAGCATGCGGAGCGCGCCGCTCGCGCCGAGGCCAGGGTGTCCGAGCTGTCGCTTCGGGTGACCGAGCTGGAGTCGCTGCCGGACCTCACCCCCGCGCTCGAGGACGTGAACGCGGCGCTCGGGACGGCGAGGGACCAACTGAGGGATCGCGAAGCGCAGTTCGCCGAGGCACGGAACGAGCTCGACGCGGTCCGAACATCGCTGCAGGCCGCCACCGCGAGGGCCGACGCGCTCGAGGCGGAGGTCCAGCGGGCGGCGGTCAGGGCGGCGGAACTCGCGGCGGAGGGCGAACTGCGGGACGCCGCGGGCACGGAGTTGGCGGCGGAGCTCGAGCGAGCCGAGGCTCGGGCCCACGCCGCGGAGGTCAGGGCGGCGGAACTCGCGGCGGAGGGCGAACTGCGGGACGCCGCGGGCACGGAGTTGGCGGCGGAGCTCGAGCGAGCCGAGGCTCGGGCCCAAGCCGCGGAGGCCCGCGCGATCGATCTGTCCGGCCGGATCGAGGAGCGCGACTCCCGTTCGCGCGAGCTCGCCGATCGCGCCGAACGCGCCGAGGGGCTCGTCACCGAGCTCGCGGCCCGTGCGGAGCGTGCGGAGGTCCGCGCGGACGAGATTGCCGAGCGAGCGGACGCCGCGGAGATCGCCCGCGAGCGGGAGACCACGGAGCTCGAGGCCGCGCGAGCCGAGACCGAGGACCTGGCGACCAGGCTCGCCGTCGCGACGGGCGAGCTCGACGCCGCCGCGGTGTTCGCGAGCGCGCTCGTCCAGCGCAACGGGGAGCTCGAGGATCGGGTGGCGTCGCAGGCCGTCGAGGCCGAGGTCGATGCCGCCGATGCTCGAGCACGGTTGCTCGAGGCCCAGGAATCGCTCGCCCGGCTCCAGGAGACCGTGGAACGTCGCGACGAGCTCGGATCCCTCGTTGAGGAGGTCCCGTCGATGACCCCCGGCGCCGCCACCGAGGTCGTGGACGCGCTCTCGGTCAACGTGAAGCATTCGCTGTCGGCGATCTTCGAACTCGCCCGAACCCTGTCCACCGATGAGGAGAGCAAGGACGACGAGCGGTTGCTCTATCAACTCATGACGCAGGCCAAGCGGATGGAGCACGCGATCCGCGACATCTTCGACGCGGATCGGCTCACACGCGGCGAACTCGTCCTCGAGCGACGAAGCACGGAGATCGACGCGCTGGTGCGCCGAGTGGCCGGCGAGTATCCGTTCGCCGGCGACCGCGACCTCGACGTCGCGGTCGAGCCTGCCACGCTTATGGTCGACCGAGTTCGCGTCGAGCGCCTGGTGGACGACCTGCTCACCTCGGCCGTCGGGCGCACCGAAGCCGGCGATCGCATCGCGCTCGTGCTGGAACGAGCCGACGACGGCGTCGTCATCTCGGTGGAGGGCGGGACCCCTCTGAACGGGGACGGCACCGCCGGGACGGCCGCGGCGTTCCTCGCCGAGCTCCACGGGGGTTGGACCAAGGCCGAGCGGCTCCCGGACGGTAGGGGCCTGGTCCGGGCGTTCCTGCCCGGCGGTCGGACCGCCGGCACAGCGGATGGCGCCGATCCCCAGACCGCCGCGGCCCTCGGCTAGCGAACGAGGGCCTACACCAGGATCGCGGTACTCCGCCGGCGCCCCACCTTCTGCACGGAGATCGTCGCGGGGAACTGATCCTTGATCTGCTCGGCGTGCGTGACCACGAACAGCTGATGGAACCGCGACGAGAGCCGGCCGAGCGCCTGCACCATCAGGTCCTTGCGCTCCTCGTCCAACGAGGCGAGCACCTCGTCCAGGACCATCATCCCGACGTCGGCCCCCGACAGGCGAGACAGCTGGGTCGAGATCGCCACGCGGAGCGCGAGGTTCGCGAGATCGGTTTCCGAACCGGAGAAGCGATCGATCGCGAAGTACGAGTCCCCGTCGGCGATCTGGATCGTGAGCTTCTCCTCGTCGACCTTGAGGTCGTCGTACTCGTGGTTCGTGAGCTCGCGGAACAGCGCCTCCGCCTCGCGGGAGAGCTCGGGCCCGATGCGCGCCACCAGATGGTTGCGGAACCCCTCCAGCAAGAGCGCCACCCGCTCGACGTACCGCGCGTCCGAACGCAGCTCGTCGACCCTCGCCTGCGTCTCCCTGGCCTGACGCACCGCGGCGACGAGGCCGGCCTCCACCTTCTCGGCGTCCTTCAGGTCGTCGCTCACCTCGCGTTCGGACTCCCGCGCCTGTTCGAGCGCGCCGATCGCTTCCTCGAGCTCGTCGTGCAGGCGCTCGTGCGCGGCGTCGTCGAACGCGAGCCCTTCGGCCTCCCGCGCCAGCTTGGCGAGCTCGCCCTCGAGGAGCTCGATCCGCCGCCGCGCGACGTCCAGGTCTCGTTCGGCCTGCGCGAGGTGCTCGCGTTCGGTCCGGAGCTCCGCCGCGCGTGTGCCGAGGGCTCGCGCGCGTTGGGCGCTCGCCCGGAGCTCGTCGAGCTCGGGGACGGCTCCGCCGAACGGCTCCGCCAGCGTGGCCACCTCGGCCGAGAGCGACGCGTTCCGTTCGGCGAGCTGCGACCGGTGCGCGTCCTGTTCGCGCGCGCGCTCCCCCGCCTCGGTCGCGGCGACCTGGTCCCTCTCCGCCCGGGCTCGCTCGGCGAGCGCCTTCTTGACCGCCGCCGCGGCGGTCGTCGCGGTCTTCTTGGCGCCCGCCACCTCCGCCTTGCAGTGCTTCACGTAGGACGCGAAGTCGTCGCCGAGCGGGCGGCCACAGGTGGGGCACGGCTCGGACGGATCGGCCTCCCCCGCGCGCTCGAGCCGTTCGAGCGCCTGATCCAGGAGCGTCGACCGGTGCGCATGTTCGGCCTCGGCACCGGCGACGGCGGACCGAGCGCGTTCGAGTGCGCCCGCCGCCGCCTCGAGCGCCGAGACCACGGTCGCGCGGTCGGTCTCGGGCATCGCGTCCAGCCGCGCCCGTGTCTGCGCGAGCTCGTCCCGCCGTTCGACCAGGGAGGTGCCGAGCCGCAGCCGATCCTCGATCCCGGCCAGCCCCGAGAGCTCGTCATCGATCGCGGGCAGCTCCGCGACCGCGGCCCTCATCCGCTCGACACGCTCGACCAGCGCCTCGTGCTGCTCCGCGGCGTGTTCGCTCTGTTCTGTCTTCGCACGGAGCTCGACCGTCAGCTTCTCGATGCGTTGGCGAACGGCGTCGGACCCCGCGAACGCCTTCTTCGCGGCCTTCTCGACCGTGATCGCCTCCCTCAGCTCGGCGGCCGCGGCCTTGGCCAGACGCTTTGCCTCCGTCACCACATCCTTGGCGGCCTTGAGGTCGGCTTCGAGCGCGGCGACGTCGGGCACGGCGCCGGTGAGCTGGTCCGCGCTCTCTCTGGTCGCCCGTGCCTCGCGCCGCGACGCGTTGCGGGCGTCCTCGACCGGCCGGATCCCGAGGAGGCGGAGTGCCATCTCCTTGCGCCGGCCCGGCGTCACGTCGGAGAACGCGTCGAGCTGCTTCTGCTCGGCGTAGACCGAGGCGCGGAAGACCTGCAGGTCCATGTGGAGGAGGCGGCGGATCTCGGCGTCGACCTCGGTGGTCCCGGTCGCGAGGGTCATGCCCCCGCCGAACAGCTCGGCTCCGGGCGTGTGGCCCTTCCCGCCGATCGTCCGCCGGACCTCGTAGGGCTGCCCCGCGTGCTCGAACACGAGGCGGACCTCGCAGTCGGTGAGGACACCGTGGGTCCGGATCTCCTGCTTCTTGGTCCGGGCGGCATCGACGCCGTAACACGCGAACGCGATGCTCTCCATCAGCGTGGACTTGCCGGCGCCGTTGACGCCGAAGATCCCGATCACCCGCGCGGGCAACTCGAGATCGACCTCCTCGAAGATCCGGTAATTCCGCAGGGAGAGCTCGAGCACCCTCATGCGCTCTCGCCCCGCGCGTCCTCGAGGAACCGCGCGCCGAGGGAGACGACGCGCTCGCGTTCGAGTCCGGCGAGATCCTGGAGCTCGACATAGGACGACCACTCCTGCTCGATCGAACCGATCGTCGGGCCGGCCTGCACGGCCATCGCGTCCGCCCCGAGCTCGGGCTCGACCTGCACCCAGAGCGCGCCGGGTACCGCCTCCTGGAACTGCTCGAGCCCGACCTGCCTGAACGACGCGGGGTCGACCTCGTTCAGGTACACGCGGACAACGGCGCCGTCGGGTGTCCCCTTCGCGGCGCGTTCCACGGCGTCGACCAGCTCGCCCGCCGATAGGCTCGCTGCCGCGACCGAGACCGTCGCGAGCGGTCGCTCGTGTGGGTTCTCGATGTGTTCGACCGCCCCCGAGTCGGTGTCGATCACGACGAGTCCCTTCGCGGTCTCGGGCGAGTCGGCGAACGAGAAGGTGTCGGTCGAGCCCGCGTACCAGGTGCGTTTGGAGATCTTCTGCAACGCGTGGTAATGGCCGAGGGCCACGAGGTCGAACGCGCGGTCGAACGCAGACTCCTCGACCTCGAGCTCGTTGATGTCGCGGTACGCCCGCGAGGGAAGCGACGTGAGAGCCACGTGGGCGATCAGGAGGTTCGTCGCGTCCGCCCGGACCGAACCCGACGCGACCTTCAGCTGCTCGCGCAGGTCGTCGAGCGCGAGCGTCTGCGGGACCGCGTGGACGGCGACCCCCGCGACGTCGGCCCGGACCGCCTCCATCCGCCACGCGAAGGCGACGCCGGGGAAGACGCGCTCGAGCGCGTCGTACGGCGAGCCCGTCCCGCGGATCCGCGGGGTGTCGTGGTTGCCGCTGATCGCGACCCCGGGCAGGCCGGCGTCGTCGAGCCGCTGCAGCCCCGCAAGGACCTGCGCGAACGTCCGATAGGACGGGCGAGCGTGGTCGAAGATGTCGCCCAGCCACAGGAACCCGTCGGGCCCCTGGCGGATCGTCTCGTCGACCCCCCACGCGAACGATCGGAGGAAATCCTCCTCCCGGACGTTGCGGCCCCGAACGTCCCGCAGGTGCGCGAGATGCGAACGCCCGAGGTGCGCGTCCCCGAGCGCGACGAGCCGCGCCATCTACTCGGCGAACCCCTTCGACGCGTCCGAGGGCCGGGGCGGAAGCGGCGACGGCCCGGCGACCGACTTGAGGTAGTCCTCGTACAGGTAGATCTGCGCGGGCAGCGCGAAGGGCGCCTCGAGGTTGGTGACGATCGCCTCGCCCGGCATCAGCGTCTGGATCTCGGGCCCGAGGTCGGAGATGTCCTGCTTGGAGCTGCCACGAAGGATGTTCCGGTCCTTCTCGTCGGCGAGACCGAGGATGAAGAACGTGTTGAACTGCGAGAGCAACTCGTCGTCGATCAGCTTCGGCTGCTGGGACACGGCGCACAGCCCGACCTTGAACTTCCGCCCCTCCCGGGCGAGCCGCGGGAACACGTTCTCGTCGGAGCGGGCGACGCGCGACAACACGCGCTGGGCCTCCTCGAGCGCGACCAGCGTCGGCGGCAGCGCCGCGAACCGGTCCCGGTCCTCCAGGTACAGGTTCGCGTACGCGTCGAGCACCGTCCGCGTGATGACCGATGCGACCAGGATCTCCTCCATCGACGAGAGCCCGCTGGTGTCGACCAGCACACCGAACCCGTCCATCAGCTCGTCGACGATCCGCTTCGAAAGCGACGGCTGGGACGGGTCGCGCGAGATGCAGGGCATGTCGAGGATCCGCTGGGCCCGCCGCTGGATCACCTGCATCGTGCTGGTCGCCACGCCCAGATCCTCGGCGAGCGACGCGACGTCCTGCTCCTCGCCCACCCGGACGATCCACTCCTCGTGGAAGTACCGGATCAGCCGGTAGATCGCGTCCTCCTGTGCGTGGCTCCACTCATACGCGGTCTGCAGGTCGCCCTGGGTGAGCTCGGCGAGCGAGAGCCGGAGCGAGGTGGCGCCAGCGCCCGCCGCGCGCGTCGCGTAGACCTTCAGCCGATCGGACGCCCACGGGTGTGCGCGCAGCCCCTTCCGTGTTCCGCTCCCACCCTCGAGGTATTCGCCGTGCGGATCGAACAGCAGGCAGGCATATCGCCCCTGCGACGCCAGGATCTGCCCGGCGAGCACCTTCATCAGGTTCGACTTGCCCATGCCCGTCGTCGCGAAGACGCCGACGTGCGACGTGAGCGTCTCGCCCTGGACGCCGATCTCGAGATCGATCGTGTCCTCGCCGGAGCGGAGCAGTCCGACCCGCACGTCGCCCATGCGCTCGCGCAGGAAGTCGAAGTCCTCGGCGGTGGGCGCCGTCACCCGCGCGAACTGCGCCGGGAGCGACTTCGGCTTGCGGAACGCACCCGCGGCGTCGATGTACCCGAGCGGCTGACAGGTCGCGACCTTGTAGAGGCGCTGCTCGGGATCGCGCAGCGTGTATTCGGTCCCGGCCACGTCGCCGGACATGTACGAGCCCGCGGTGCGTTCGGACCAGGAGGGGTCCGACGAGTCCGAGCCGTAGGTCACCTGGATCACGCGGAACAGGAACCGCCGGCCGCGTTCGGGATCCTCGGCCGCGAGCAGCTCGCCGAGGAACAGGTCCGTCCCGTAGAAGGAGCGGAACGTCGACTCGAGGACGTTCCTCCCGAAGATCCGACCCTTGTAGCCGCCCGTCACCGTCACCGGTTCAACACCTCGTGGAAGTCCTGGAACAGCAGCTCCACGTCGTCCTCGGCCATCCCGCGGCGCGAGAGCGCCTCGCGGAACGCCCGGCGTACATCCACGACGTCGTAGCCGGTGACGCGGGCCGCCTGGTGCGCCCGCGCCAGCGGGTAGGGGTACCCCACGAACGCGGGGTCGTCCGCGAGCCCGGCGAGCCGGCCGAGCACCTCGAGCGCCGGGGCCGGCCCGCGCGCGACGTCCACCCGGAACGCGTGCGCCGCCGTCGAGGCGAGGTGGGCGACGAAGATGTCGCCTACGTACAAGCGACCGAAGACCGGATCCGTCGAGATCCGCGCCGCCCATCGCGACGGCCCGACCTCCCGGTCGCCGCGGCGCTTCACCAGCGTGACGAGCGGCGCGTTCCGGCCCCAGTACAACGTCGACGCCTTGACCACGCCCGCGAGCGACACGCCGCGCGCCACGGCCTCCTCGTGAGCGCGTCGCACGATCTGTTCCGGCACGAGCGGCCCGCCGTGCAGCGAGCCATCGACCAACACCAGGTCACCGGGAGCCGCCTCGCGGACCGTCCGTCCCACCGCTCCCCATTCCGCCCACTCGCGCAACGCGTCGACCGGTCGCGGGAGCTCCGGCAGGCGTTCGGGTTCGTAGCCGCAGAGCTCGGTGAGCGTGGCCCGGGCGATCCGAGCCATGTCCTCGGAGGCCACGGCCCGAACGTCGAGCTGCGGCCGTTCGACGTCGACGGTCCGCCCCTCCTCGTACCGGACCCGGGCGGCGCGGAACGCGACGACCTGAAACGATCGCCCGTCGGCAACCGTGCACGACCCTCCGTCCACCGCCCAGACCGTGCCGGGGTCGACCGGGGTGACCGGTGAGAGCTCGAACGCGTCGGGGTGCCCGGGCACGGCGAGCGCCTCGTCGAGGCCGAGCTGCCCCTCGACCACCCTGATCTCCGAGGCCGGCCGCTCGAGGAGGTCCACCACGAACGAGGCGGCCGCGTCCAGGTGGTCACGCTCGACGAGGTCGAGGCTGAGCACGCGAGCCATTCCCACTCGTGCCTGTGCCTCCGCCACGCCCCGAGGGTACCGCGGTCCTCGGACGCCCCGAAGGAAGGCCGTTCGTTCGGTCAGTCGAGCGCCTTCAGCAGCTCCCGGGCGATCACGACGCGCTGGATCTGGTTGGTGCCCTCGTAGATCTGCGTGATCTTCGCGTCGCGCATGAACCGCTCGACCGGGTACTCGCGCATGTAGCCGTAGCCGCCGAGGACCTGCACCGCGTCGGTCGTGATCGACATGGCGGCGTCCGAGGCGAAGCACTTCGCGACGCTGGAGAAGTACGTCATCCGGGGGTCCCTCGCGTCGCACAGGGCAAGCGCCTTGTAGACGAGCATCCGAGCGGCCTCGAGCTGCATCGCCATGTCGGCGAGCATGAACGACACGCCCTGGAACTCTGCGACCGGCCTGCCGAACTGCTGCCGCTCGGTCGCGTACCGGCTCGCGACATCGAGCGCCCCCTGCGCGATACCGAGCGCCTGGGCCGCGATGGCTGGTCTCGAGTAGTCCAGGGTCGTCATCGCGTACCCGAACCCGCTCCCTTCCTCGCCGATCAGCCTGTCGACCGGGATCCGGGCGTCGGTCAGGATCACCTCGCGGGTCGGCGACCCGCGGATCCCCATCTTGTCCTCCTTGCGCCCGAACTCCACGCCGGGGTCGTCCCTCATCACGAGGAACGCCGAGACGCCCTTCGACCGCAGGGACAGATCCTTGGTGGCGAAGACCACGTATGCGTGTGAGACACCCGCACCGGTGATGAACCGCTTCGTGCCGTTCAGGACCCACCCGTCGCCGCCCCGCTCGTACCGCGTCGTCATCGCCCCAGGGTCCGAACCCGCGCCCGGCTCGGTGAGCGCGTAGGACATCAGGAGGTCGCCGCGGGCGATCCCTTGGGTCATGCGCTCGGCCTTCTCGTCGTCGCCGGCGACCACGAGCGGGATCACGCCGAGCTTGGAGACGAGCGGCGTGAGCGACACACCCGCCGATACACGCGACAGCTCCTCGATGAAGACGCCGAACGCGAGCGAGCCGCCGCCGGAGCCGCCGTACTCCTCCGGATAGCCCACGCCCATCAGGTCGTGTTCGACGAGGAGCTTGTAGACGTCCTCGGGCCAGTCGTCGGTCTCGTCGATCTCGGCCGCGCGCGGCGCGATGCGTTCGTCGGCGATCGTTCGGACGAGCGAGCGGAACTCCTCGAGCTCCTCGGGCAACTCGAAGCGCTCGAGGTCGCCCATGTCAACGGCGCCGGATCACGAGCGCGTCTCCCTGGCCGCCGCCGCCACAGATCGCCACGCCGCCCAGGTCGACGCCGCGGCGCCGCAGCTCGTGGGCGAGCGTGAGGACGAGGCGAGCGCCGCTCGCGCCGATCGGGTGCCCGAGCGCGACCGCCCCGCCGTTGACGTTCACGAGTTCCTCGTCGAACCCGAGGATCCGCGTGACGTGCAGCGCGACGGCCGCGAACGCCTCGTTCACCTCGAGCAGGCCCAGGTCGTGGACGTCGAGGTCGGCCTTCTTGAGGGCGTTCTGGAGCGCGATCGCCGGAACGGTGTGCAGGTAGGGGAAGCGCTCGGCGGACATGCCGTGCGCCACGATCTCGGCGAGTGGCTCGAGGCCGAGCTGCTCGGCCTTCTCGGGGCTCGTCACGACGAGCGCGGCCGCGCCGTCACTGATCTGGGAGGCGTTGCCCGCGGTGATCGTCCCGTCCTCCCCGAACGCGGGCTTCAGCGCGGCCAGCGACTCGGGTGTCGAGTCGGCGCGGATCCCCTCGTCGCGCTCGACCGCGACGGGGGCTCCCGTTCGCCGCGGGACGTCGACCCGCACGACCTCCTCGGCCAGCGCGCCCGACTCCCAGCCCGCGTTCGCCCGCCGGTGCGAGCGGGCGGCCCAGGCATCCTGTTCGTCACGGCCGATGCCGAGCTCCGCGTTCACGGCGTCGGAGGACTCCCCCATGACCTTGCCCGTGAACGTCGACCAGAGCCCGTCGTGGATCATCGTGTCGATCATCTCGACGTGTCCGAGGCGTGAACCCTCCCGTGCGCTCGGGAGCACGTAGGGCGCCTGGGTCATCGACTCCATGCCCCCGGCGACGACGAGGTCGACCTCGCCCGCGCGGATCAACTGGTCGGCCAGCGCGACGGCCGTGGTCCCGGACAGGCAGACCTTGTCGACGTTGAGCGCCGGGACCTCCTTGGGGATCCCGGCGGCGATGGCGGCCTGACGAGCGGTGATCTGCCCGGTACCCGCGCGGATCACCTGCCCCATCACCACGTAGTCCACCTGATCGGCCGCGACGCCGGAACGCGTGAGGGCTTCCCGGATCGCGATCGCGCCGAGGTCCACCGCCGACATCCCGGCGAAGGACCCTCGGAACTTCCCGATCGGCGTTCGAGCACCCGAAACGATGACGGACGGAGCCAACTCCCCCTGCCTTCCGTGGCCTTCCGTGGTTACGGTGAGTTCAGTCTACGCGGCCCCGCATCGGGGGCCGGCGAGCCCGGAGCTCCAGGAGGTGCCGATGCCACGGTTCGGCGTGTCGATCATCCCCTCGGCGTCGGGGCGCTCCGATCCCGTCGAGCAGGCACGGCGGGCCGAGGAGCTCGGGTTCGACCTCCTCTCGATCTGGGACCACCCCCACGGCGGAAACCCGTCGTTCGAGACCTGGACGCTGATGACGTGGATCGCGGCCCGAACGACGAGGATCCGCGTCGCCTCGAACGTCCTCGGCCTGCCGTTCCGCCTGCCCGCGCTCACGGCGAAGATGGCCGAGACGCTCGACCGGCTCTCGGACGGCCGGCTGATCATCGGTCTGGGAGGGGGAGGCGACGACGAGGAGTTCGCCGGGTTCGGCGCCCCCGCGCGCACACCCTCCGAGAAGGTGGAGGCGCTCGAAGAGGGCATCGCGGTGATCCGCGGCGTCTGGGGCGAGTCGCCCTTCACGTACCACGGCCGGCACTACCGCAACGAGGCGGCGATGCTCGAGCCCAAGCCCTCCCACGGCATCCCCATCTGGCTCGGGACCTACGGGCGGAAGGCGCTCGAGCTCACCGGGCGCGTGGCCGACGGCTGGATCCCCTCGATGGGCCCGGCGCCCCCGTCCCAGGTCAAGGCGAAGATGGAGCTCGTGCGACGAGCCGCCGAGCACGCCGGCCGGGACCCTGACTCGCTCGAGTACGCCTACAACGTGAGCGTTCGGATCGGCGGACCGCCGGCCGACGATCCCGAACGACGAGTCACGGGAGAACCCGACGAGATCGTCGAACGCATGCTCGAGCTCCTCGACCTGGGGTTCACGGTCCTCAACTTCTGGGTAAGCGGGCGGCGCGAGGAGCAACAGGAACGTCTTGCATCGGAGGTGGTGACGCCCCTACGTCAGCTCGGCTGAACCCCGCAAGCCACCCGAAGCGCGATAGGGTCGAGGAGCGTGACCGAAGAGATGCCAT
>Ga0207428_10003232_pt1 | contig 15910 bp, 10 predicted proteins | sample RhiMethybrSRZTD1_FD_187600 | JGI IMG/M metagenome (GOLD analysis project Ga0207428, IMG submission 187600) | Populus rhizosphere microbial communities from Tennessee, USA - Rhizosphere MetaG P. TD hybrid SRZTD1 (SPAdes) (version 3) | ecosystem: Host-associated > Plants > Roots > Rhizosphere >...
GCGGGTGGGCCCCCGGAATGGGAGAACGATGACGATTCGAGGTGACTTTGACACCAGCGCCATTCGTCCCTGTGAGGGACGCGCTCATACTCGCCGCCGGCAACGGTGATCGTTTCCACGACGGATCCCGCCAACCGAAGCTGCTGCAACCGATTCTGGGCGAACCGATCATCCTGCGAACACTCTCCAGCGCGCGCTCGGCAGGGATCACCGACGTCGACGTCGTGCTCGGATACCAGGCCGTCCGGCTTCGCTCGGTCATCGAGGCGCACGCGGAGGCGCACGCGCTGCCGGGTCTTCGGCTGCACTTTTCCTACAACCCGGACTGGCACCTCGAGAACGGCGTGTCGGTCCTCGCCGCTCGACGCCGGCTCGCGAGCCGCCGGTTCGCTCTGCTGATGGGAGACCACTTGTTCGAGCCGCCGGTGCTGACGCGGCTGCTCGCCGAACCGGCGCGATCAGATGAGTCGCTGCTTGCGATCGACTCGCGATCGGTTCAGCCGGATGTTGCGGCGGAAGCGACCAAGGTCCGCATGTCGGGCAATCGGATTGTCGCGATCGGCAAGAACCTCACGCACTACCACGCGCTCGACACCGGAATGTTCGTGTGCTCGCCATCTCTCTTTGGAGCGCTGGATCGATCGCGCGCCACTGGCGACACGACGCTGAGCGGCGGCATCCGGCAGCTCGCGGCCGCAGGGCTGATGCGAGGCGTCGACATCGGCCGGGCCGACTGGTACGACATCGACACGAAGGCCGACCTCGAACACGCTGAGAGCCTGCTCGGTGGACGTGGACGGGCCGAGTCGGCATGAAGCACCGGCTGATTACCTGGGGCGCCCTGGCGATCGGCATCGTCCTGTTCCTGGCTGCGCTGTACTACATCAACGTCGATCTCGCGGTCGGGACGATTCGACGCCTCGGCCCGGCGCTGGCGCTCGCGCTGTTTTTCAGCGGACTCTGGCATCTGATCCGGACCTGGGCGTGGTCCTGGTGTTTTCCGCGGCCGCGAATGGTGAGTTTCCTGCGCCTCGCACGCGTCCGCCTGGCAGCGGAGGCATTCAGCTACCTTACGCTGCGCGGCATTGCCGGTGAGCCCTTGAAAGTGGTGCTGCTCGCGGACCGGGTACCTGCGCCGGAGGCGACCGCCGCAGTTGCGCTGGAACGGATTGCCTACCTGGTTGGCACGACGTTCATCGTGGGGATCGGATCCGTGGCGGCGCTCGTCGGCCTGCCGCTCTCGCATCTCTGGTTCAGGGTCTTTCGCGCGTTCGCGATCATGGCTGGCGTTCTCGGCGTCCTGACCGCGATTGTCCTTTCGGGACGCGGCACGTACTTCACGGCGGCGATGCGGCGCATCGACTCCGCGCTGGGGACGTCGACCAGCAGAGGGATCGTCGCGCGCTTCGTGGCGGCGGTCGAGTCGCAGATGCTCGAATTGCTTCGTGGCAATCCACAGCGCCTGGTCGTGCTGTCGATTGCAACCGTGTTCGCGTACGTCTGCATGGCCGCGGAAGCGTGGGTGATCCTTCGTGCGAGCGGCGATGCCATCACCCCGAACGGGGCGCTGGCCGTCGAGACCTTTTCGCGGGTCGCCAGCTTCGCATCCTCGTTCATTCCGGCCAACCTCGGTGCGCTCGAGGCGTCGAGCCTTGCCGCGGTGGCGGCCGTGGGCGCGTCGGGGGGCGCCGCGCTCGCGATTGCGCGGCGGCTCCGCGGCCTGTTCTGGGCCGGCCTTGGGCTGGCGATCTATCCTCGAAACGTCCGCCGCCCCGATGCCGGAACTCCTCGATCGACCGATCAGTCGACGGTCCACCGCGGCGCAACGCTGCTCTATTTCCCTCAGGCGCCGGCACAGATCATCCCGCCAACCGCACGGCTCGCCGGCCTGCCACTGGCCGCGCGCGTCATCAGGGCCGCCGCGCGCGCCGGTTACGAGCAGATTGTCGTGTGTTCAGCGGGCTGCGATCCCCGTAGTCACGCGTTGTTGCGCCGGCTGAGTGCGGCAGTACCGGGTGTGGTTCTGTCCAACTCACGCGAGGACGCCTCAGCGGCGATTCGTGATGGAGATCAGCGGTTCATAACCGTTGTCGGATCCGGCACGATCGTGTCGACGGCGCTGCTGGAGCTGGCGGCGACCATCGTGCCGGATACAGGCGAGATTCGTGACGTGCCCGCCGGTCCCCAGTGGCGGCAGAGCGGAGTGCTGCGATTCACGAGAGCTGACGCGCAGAACCTCGACACCGTCGAGCGCGCGCTGCGCCTGTGGGTGGATCGCGAATACACCTTGCCGTCCGCCGAGGATGTGGCACGGGGACGAGCCCACCTGGCGCTGCGAATCAGAACGGCTGACGATCTTGCCGCGGCGGAACCCACGATCAGACGTGCCAGCTACAAGGACACCGACAACACGCTCGCGCGATTCAACCGGCGAATGTCCCTGCCGATCAGCGTCGCGCTGATTCGAACTCCGCTCACCGCCAATCAGCTTTCGATCCTGCTGGTCGCGGTGGGCTTCTATGCGGCATGGTTGTTCAGCCTCGGCTCCTACGTGGCCGGCGTCGCCGGCGCATTTCTGTCGCTTGCGGCCAGTGTCCTCGACGGGTGCGACGGGGAGATCGCCCGGCTGAAATATCAGGAGTCCGCGCTCGGATGCTGGATCGAGACCTTCGGCGATTACTCGTACTACATCGCGATCTTCATCGGCCTGACGATCGGCGCGGTCCGCGCGACCCGCCTGCCGGCGTTCTACTGGATTGGAGGGCTCGCGCTGGCGGGCACGCTGCTCTCGTTTGCGTTGCTGGTGTACCTGCGGACGCGGATCACGGCGGGGCGTCCGGAGCGCCTGCATGCGATCGCCGGGGCCCGCTTCAAGGCCGAGCCGACGTTCTGGTCGCGGATCGCCTGGCGGCTGTCGTTCACGGCCACGCGCTCGGCAATGCCGTACGGCATCTTCGCATTTGCGCTGGCGAACCTGCTGCCGGCGATCGTCGTTCTTGCGGCGCTCGGCAGCAACGTCTACTGGATCAGCGTCACGGTGAAGTTACGGTCACTGTTGGGAGACGAGGACGCGGTCGCGGCGTAAAGGGAGTGCCTACACCTCCCGCCGCCCCTCCATCGCCTTGTGCATCGTGACCTCGTCTGCGTATTCGAGATCGCTGCCCACGGGGACACCCATGGCGATTCGCGTGACGCGGACGCCAAGCGGCTTGAGCAGCTTGGCCAGATAGATCGCCGTCGCCTCGCCTTCGACGTTCGGATTGGTGGCGAGAATCACTTCCTCGACCGGCCCGTTCCCCACGCGCGCCAGGAGCTCGCGGATTTTCAGGTCGTCCGGACCCACGCCGTGCAGCGGTGACAACGCCCCCATCAGCACGTGGTAGACGCCGGTGAAGTCGCGGGTCTTCTCGATCGCGGTGACGTTCTCCGGCTCCTCGACCACGCAGATCAGCTTGTGATCGCGGGTTGGGTGGGTGCAGAAGTAGCAGGGATCGGCGTCGGTGATGTTGCTGCAGACCGAGCAATAGGTGACGCGATCCTTCACCTCACGCATCGCCTCGACCAGCCGCTCGACTTCCTCACGCGGAGTTTTCAGGATGTGGAATGCCAGCCGCCCGGCGCTCTTGGCGCCGATGCCGGGCAGCCGCTGAAGCTGTTCGATCAGCTTCGTGAGCGGATCGGGCCTGGTCATCAGAACAGGCCGGGGATCTTCATTCCGCCCATCATCCCCTGCATCTGCTTCGCCATCGCCTCGTCTGCCTTGCGATGCGCGTCGTGGAGCGCCGCCACGATGAGGTCCTGCAGCATCTCGACGTCGTCTTTCGAGACCGCCTCGGGATCGATCTTCAGCGACTGGACCGCCTTGGAGCCATTGATCACCACCGTGACCATGCCACCGCCGGCCGTCGCCTCGATGCGCATCTCCTCCATCTGCTTCTGCATGCGCTCCTGCATCTGCTGCGCCTGCTTCATCATCTGCTGAATATTCATAGTCGCTTGTCTCTAATAACCCCAGCGCCGAGTCGCGGACCGCGGACCGCGGACCGCGGACCGCGGACCGCGAAGAATTACATCTCCTCCACGTCCTTGATTTCAGCCGCAAACACGTCCAGCATCGCCTGGACGCCGGAATCCGCCATCGCCTGTTCGCGGAGTGCGGCCTTCTTGCCGTCGGCCGGCACGGCAGCCGCCTGGCCGGACGCATCCGCGCGGGGCTGATCGGTCGTGACCGTACCTTCGGCCGGCGCCACCGTCATCCTTCTTCCGGACAGCTGGCTGGCAATCGTCTCGAGCAACGGCTTCGTCTGTTCCAGCTGTGACCTGAGCGCGCGGTGCTGCGGGGCGAAGGTGATCACAACGCGATCGCCTTCGACGTGGATCTTCTGCGCCTGTGCGATCACCGTGCCATAGAAGAACTTCTTCACCTTCCTGATCTCTTCGAGGAACGCGTCCTTGAAGCGATCGGGAGCGACCGGCTCGACCGCCGGCAGGCCGGCCGAAGTCTCGACCGGTTTTCCGGACGATGGCTTCGCGGGCGGTGCGGTTCGCCGGACCTCGGTCGGACGTGGCGCCGGCGGTGCGGGTGCGACGGCGGGACGCGAGGGTACGGCAGGCGGCCGCGCCGGGCCCTGCGATCGCCCTGCCGGAGGAGTGCCGCGATCCAGCCCGTCGATCAGATCGCTGAGCGGAACCAGCTTGCGCAGGTGGATCCACCGCAGCAGCGTCATCTCGAGGTGAAAGCGCGGCTGCATGGAGCTGCGGATTTCTTCCTCTCCCTTGGTCAGCACATCGAACGCCCGCATCAGGTCTTCATGCGAGAAGAGCGCGGCGACTTCCTTCAGCTGGTCCTGCTCCCCTTCCGCCGCGATCTCCGGGTCCGAGAGCCGTGACGGATCGATGGAGATCACGAGCAGGTCGCGAACCAGGCGGCCGAGCTCCCGCAGCACGGTGCGCAGCTCGTAGCCGCTTTCCACCGCGCGGTCCGCGAGCTGAAACACTGCGGCGGCGTCCTCGCGCGCGACGGCCGATGCCATTTCGAGCAGCAGGTCGCGTCGGACCAGGCCCAACACCGTGGCGACGGCCTCGGCGGTAATGGTCGTCCCCGCAAACGCGATCACCTGATCGAACGCGCTCTGCGCATCGCGCATGCTGCCGTCACCGGCCCTGGCAAGCGCCATCACCGCCGCATCGTCGATCGTGATCGCCTCGGCGGCCGCGATCGAACGAATCTGGTCGGCAATCTGCTTCACGCCGATCATCTTGAGCTCGAAGACCTGGGAGCGTGACTGGATCGTCGGCGGGACCTTGTCGATCTCGGTCGTCGCCATCATGAAGACGACGTGCGGGGGCGGTTCTTCGATCGATTTGAGCAGCGCGTCGAAGGCGTTGTTCGAGAGCCGATGGACCTCGTCGATGATGAAGATCTTGTGGCGGTCGCGAGCCGGCGCTGTTGCGAGGCCAGCGACAATGACATCCCGCACGTTCTGGACCTGGGTGTGCGTCGCCGCGTCGATCTCGAGGACGTCCATGTCGCGTCCCTCGGCGATCTCGACGCAGGCATCGCAGGTGCCGCAAGGGTCGGCGGTCGGCCCCTGCTCGCAGTTGAGGCCGCGCGCCAGGATGCGGGCGGTCGTGGTCTTGCCGACGCCGCGCGGGCCGGCAAACACGAACGACTGCGCGATCCGGTTTGCGGCGATCGCGTTCCGGAGCGTCTGGGTCACGGCGCGCTGGCCGATTACGTCCTCAAAGCGCTGAGGACGCCATTTCCTCGCGAGAACCTTGTAGGACACAGGCGGTCGTCTGGGCTGTCGTGATGCTGGTGCAGGGATGCCCCTCGACGCCGCTCGGGGCAAGCGGGGCGGCCGGGTCCCACCGCGACCCGGAGGCGCCTGCGGCACATTTCAGGGTCTGCTTAGCGCTGCTGCCTTCCGGCCCTGACGCGGTTCGCAGGCTGAGATTGCACAGGGTCCGGATCGCGGTGCGACCCGCCGGCCATCTCGCGCCGCCCCTTGTTCTCCGATTCGGGGCAGACGCAAGTGCTCAGTGTACTTCGCAATGGGGGCGATCGCTAGTCCGGGATCCGGGGTCCGGCTTGAGGCTTCCGCCTTCAGGCGCAAGCTTCTACTTACTCGCCACGTAGTGCTTCCGCGCTCGCACCTTGAGGCCCGGCTTCTTCACCTTCACCTCGACCTTGTGCGTCTTGCCATCGAGCTTGGTTGGCTCGAAGCCCAGCGCGTACTGACGGTGCAGCTCGTCGGCAACGCGGGCGAAGGTTGCCTGCAGGTCATCCGCACGCGTCAGCTCGAAATACCCGCCACCGGTCTCGCCCGCGATTGTCGGCAGTCCCGCGTCGGGGCGTTGAGTGCCGAGCGGGTTGCCGCCGCCGAAACCGCCACTGCCGAAGCCGCCGCTCCGCATTCCGCCGCCCATGGTGGGTGGCGTACGGCTCTCGAGCCCAATCGCGTAGAACATCACGTCCTCGCGCTGCGCCCGCTCCATCACGTCCATCAACGAGAGGTTGTTGGTCTTCAGGTTCCCCGGGTTGTCAGCGCCGTCGGTGAACGCCAGCACGACACGCCGTCCCTGCTGCCCGCTCAACGCGGTAATCGCCTCGTTGCTGGCATTCCACAGGGGCGTCGGTCCCACGGGCGGTTCTCCTGTACGGAGGACTCGAATCAGTCCCTCCTGATCGGCGGTGAAACCTTCGGGCTGGATTTCAACCTTTTCTGAGAAAGTCCCGATTCTCGCCTTATCACCCGCCGTCAACCGCCGCACGAACGCCTCCGCACCGGCGCGGACGAGGCCGTAGTTCGTCTTCATGCTCCCGCTCTTGTCCAGCATCACGACAATGGTGATCGGCTGGATCTCGCTGGCGAAGAGCGTCAGCGGCTTGACCTTCCCGTCCTCTCTGACCTCGAAGTCGTCCTGGGTCAGATCCGGGACCAGCCTGCCGTTGTCTTCGCTGACGGTGGCGTACACGGCGACGGTGCGCGTGCCCGTCTTGAAGGGCTGCTGCTGCTGCGTCCCTTCCTGACCAGCCAGCCACGACCCGCTGCAGAGCAGCGCAATGGCGGAAGAGACGATCACCAGGGACCAGCGTGACTGGATGGACTTCATGAAAACCTCTGGCAGGGCAGGCACGTCCATCATCGCATATCGCGGCCATTCACGCGCATTCTTGCCACTTGCGGACAGTTGCCGGCAACGCGTCGATTTTCTACACCTCCCGTCACTTGCCGAAGAACGTCGCCACGTCGCGATACTGAAATCCCATCCGCCTCGCAAACCCCGGGTCCTGGCTGCTCGAGCCGACGTATATGCACCCGGCCGGATCGAGCTGATGGCGGTGCTGGAAGACCACGCCGAGTCCGGGAAGCGGCTTGCGGCACCAGCACACCGGCGGACCGGCGGGGTGCGGACAGTACTCCACTTCGATCGGCACACCGAGCGCGTCACGCAGTCGCGCGAACACGGCATCGGCATCAGCGGCCGTCATCGTGCGCGCGGCGATTTCCGGGATCCACGAGAGCCCCAGCACGGCCCAGCCCTCGTCGGCATAGCGGCGGAGAACCGCGCCGCGCTCGACGGCGACGTCGACGTCATCGGCGTTCCGCGGCATCCGCAGGCCGGCGCGGCTTCGCAGCAGGACGCCGTCGCACCAGACGATCACCGCTCGATTGACGAGCGACGCAACCTGTTTGCGCTCGAACGTGAGGGTCTCGATGCTCGAGAAACCCTCCGAAGCGTCCGGCGGCTCCAGCTCACGCTGATAGCGGAACTGGACGGCGGGCGGAAACGCCGCCACGTCCTTACGGGCTGCCGTCTTCAGTTCGTCAGGGCCGAGCAGGCGTCCGTACCTGGAGACAATCCTGGTGACGGCGTTGACCTGCGCATCTTCAACGCTGGTCGCCATCCACAGACACCGTACCGGCCATCCGCGCCTGCGCGCAGCCTGGATCACCGCACCGCGTGCCTTGCGCGTCACGTACGTATTGTCGAGGACGATGCGGCTGGTCCCCGTGCTAATCGCGCGATCGAGCACTGGCAGCAGCGCGGCCAGCGAGCCGCCGGCCTCGTCCCTGTTGAGCCGGGTATAGCCGTCTGCCGCGAGTCGCTTCGCGACCGTGCTCTTCCCCGCTCCCGGCAGGCCCATGATGAGCACGATCTCACCCCCGGGGTCAGATCTCGAATTTCCACTTTGCCGGCCTTGAAATTCGAGATCTGACCCCGGCCGGGATCGAGATTCGAGATCTGACCCCGGGGGTGAGCTGGGGTCAGATCTCGAATTTTCACGTCGGGGGTCTGGAAATTCGAGATCTGACCCCGGGCGGGATCGAGATTCGAGATCTGACCCCAGGGTTGGAAACCGGGCTCGCAGGGCCGCGCGGTCGGCGTCGGTCAGGGAGATCCGTGCGGCGCGGGCGATCGACTGCACCGTCTCGACCCGGGTGGGTCCGGGAACGGGCCAGATCAGCGGTGAGAGGTCGGCCAGCGCCGCGAGCGCGAGCTCATGCGCGGTCGCGCCATGATCTGCGGCCAGTTTGGCCAGGACCGGATCGCCCTCGACACGACGCCGGCGCTCCGGGCCGCCGAGGGGGCGATAGGCGAGCAGGGGGATGCCGTGCCTGATGCAGCAGGCGACAACCCCGCCCAGCACGCTGGCGTCGTTCCACAGGCTCAACTCGACCTGTACAGAGGCGATCTCGGTGATGCGGCGCGCTTCCTCGATCTGTCCGACGGTGACATTGCACAGCCCGATGGCTTCGATCAGGCCGCGCCGCGCCAGCGCGTGCAGGGCGCGGACGCTGGTGGCCAGCGATACGCGCGGATCCGGCGCGTGAAGCTGATACAGCGGTATCCGGTTGAGACCCAGAGCCCGCAGGCTCGCCTCACACGCTGACGTCAACGCCCGCGCCCGGCCGTCCGCCTCCCACCGTCCGTCGGGCCGCCTCAGGCCGCCCTTCGTGGCCACGCGAACCGCAGACGCGTCCCCTGACCAGGTCGCGAGCGCACGCGCAATCAGCCGTTCGTTGTGACCGGCTTCGGTGTCGTCGAGGCAGTAGGCGTCAGCCGTATCGAGGAGCCTGACGCCCTCATCGAATGCGGCGTGCAGCACCGCGACGGCTCGCTCCTCGTCGCGATCGGGAGCGGTCGAGAGGCGCATGCAGCCGATCGCGAGCGGTCGCTGCGGCGCCGTGATGCTCTCTGACACGTGGAGATTATCGGCGGACGCATCACGTTCGTTGTATGGTCAGCCCGCGGCGTTTCAACCGGTGAACGCCCCGTGCCGTCCAAGCCCGCACCATGGGCTCTCGACGACCTGGCCAGGATCTCCGCCACACCGGCCGGACACTGCGCCGCGACGCTGAATTCACGACTTCTAAGTGCTGATCGCCGGCCTCGGGATCGAAGCCACGACGCGCACCATGATCGAGTAGGCGGTGGATAGCGAGGTGCCGAACCTGATCGCCGGCAACCGCGCCGGGGTCCTGCCTGTCCCCGGCAGCATCCACAACCCGCCGCCGGATGCCAGCCGTTCAGGGCCTCGTTTCTCTCCTGATCATGACGCCGAGATCGGCACCAACGCGGTGCAGCACGTTGACGAACAGCGTGGTGCCGCTCCGATCGAAGTAGATCCCGCTCGGCTCTGCCGTGCAGTCGGTGAGGCTCGCGAACCGCACCGTGACGGCGGCGGTTTCGGGATTGCCGGCGTCTGGAATCGCGGCCCAGATATCCATGCCGCCGGTGTCGATCGTCGTGTCTTCGGTGATGAACAGGTTGCCGTTCTTGTCGAGCGCAAGGTTGTCGGGGTTGGTGAAGTCGGTTGGGGCGTTCACACCACGCGCCACGTACTCGGACACGAACGCTGTTTCCGGCCCACCGTCCGCCGCGGGTGGTTTGAGGTCGATCCGGAGGACCCGGTGCTCATCGGTGACCGCTACGTAAAGAACTGCCGTGCCGCCGCGACTGTTGCCGGTGCTCGTTGCCAGTTCGACATCCTCCGGTCGGGCATATCCAGTCGCACCGGCTGCGGTTGCTGTGACATCCGCGTCGATTTGGACCTTGTCGCGATCCAGGGGCACCCAGATCGCGAGCCCGGTCCGATCGCCGGTCGCCGACACGATCTTCAACGCGTACAACTGTCCCGCTGACAGGTCGCCACGAACGTCTGGAGTGAATTTGAAGATGTAACCGCCGGGTGCCGCGCGTGGCGTCGGAGGCGGCTGACCCGGCACCGGCGGCGGCATGACGACCGTGCTCGGCGCCGTCTCCGAAATGCCATACACGTTTCCCTGCGAATCGATGCGGATGCCCTCGTGGGCGCGTGCGCCGAGTGCCGGTCGTGGCACCTCGATTCCGGTCGTTGGATCCACCTCGTAAAGCAGGCCCGCTTCCGCGAGGGGGACTCGCGGGTCGCGCGTGGACGGCTGCCGCTCCGGTCGCATCTCCTCCGCAACGAGAAGCGTGTGCCAGGGCGTCCAGGCGACTCCGTCCATCCGGTTCCAGTACGGACTCTGGATCAACACGCGGGTGTCGCCAGTTTGCAAATCGGTCACGCTCAACATGCCGTTCTCGGTGGTTTCATGGCTGCGATACAGGTATCGCCCCGCCGCCGGCCCGGTCTCGTTGAGGGTGTTCATGTCCCAGTTGTCGATGGTTCCTCCATCTCCTTCTCGTGCCAGTACCGTCTGTCCGAATCCCGCCGGCAGCAGGAAGGGCTGCTCGTCAGGAAACGTCCCCGCGCCTCCTGGTACGCAGGCCGCCGACGAGGCGAGCGGCTCGAACGCGAACGCCCCCTGCACACGAGACTCTGACTGCCCTGCATTGATCACCACTCCGGGGACAAGACCTGCCGCGATCCACAGACTGACCATGGTTCTCTGTCGCATTTGTGCCTCCTGTGCGGAATGCGGCAGCCTTCGAGCAACGCCGCTGCCAAGGGTTGCGTCTCGCCGAAACCCGCCAACGGGGCGGCCCGGCACTTGTGAGGTGTGTGGGATGTTCCCGAGAGGCTCACCTTCTGGTTAGCTCGAACAATCCGCCAGGTGAGTGCGCTTCGTGCAAACGGGTGCCGACGATCAGCCGTAGGGCCAAAACGCCGGGGAAGGCTGCCGGACCCCGCAGGCACGGTTCTTGGTTACCAATGGTCGATCGGCCGGCAAGGAGAGAGCGCATGCGACGAATCATCCGTTTGCAGGAATCTCCGGTACGCTCGCTGTGGACAGCTCCAGTGAGAGGAACGATCGGCTGAGCTCGGACAATGGTGCGAATGCCCGAGCCGCGCTCGGCGCTTGGCGCAACACACCGGAAATATGTCCCGGGTTCTCCCCGGTCCCATCCAATTCCGTGCGGTATCCCCTCCCACGCGCATGACTCACCCAGGTGACGTCCCCCGATTGATCGTGGTTTCGGGGCCGGTGACCGGAGAGGTCTTTCTCCTGGAAGCGGACGAGATCGTGCTTGGCCGGGAGCCGGCGAACGCGGTCGCCATCGTCGATCCCTCGCTGTCGCGGCGACACTGCGCAATCAGCCGCACCGCCGATGGCTGGACGCTGCGCGACCTCGGAAGCTTCAATGGCACCTTCGTCAACGGCGAATCTGTTTCCGAGCGTGTCCTGGTGCATGGCGATCGGGTGCGGATCGCCGCGACGGAATTGCTCTTTCACGCCGCCCGTGCCTCCGTGGAGTTCTCGGCGCCCGCCACAATGTACGAGACGACGAGCCTTCGCCTCGAGGACGCGGTGTACCTCCGGTCGTCGGCGGACGTGCCGGAGCAAGCCCGCACGCAGCGCGACCTCCTGGCGCTGGTCCGGATCGGGACCGCAATCGCGAGAATTCATCAGCGACCTCAGCTCGAAACGGAACTGCTCGACGCGGCTGTCGCGGTAACGCCAGCCTCCGCAGCGGCGTTCCTGCGGATTGATCCGGAGACCGGTGCCCAGACCGTCGTGCAAAGCCGGACCGGCGCCGGCGGACTCGAGGTGCGTCCGAGTTCCACGGTTGTGGGCCTGTCGCTGTCGAAGCGAGAGGCGCTCCTGGCGAACGTGTCCGGCGAAGACCGCCAGCAGTCCGGTGCGGCGACGCCGGCGGGGCGCGACCTGGTGAGCGTGCTCGCCGTGCCGGTACTGGATGGCGAGGGTGTCGCCGGATTGCTCTATCTGGAGACTTCCCACTCGAAGGCGACCTTCGATTCGGACCATCTCCAGCTGGTCACGGCGATCGCCGGGATCGGGTCGGTGGCGATGGAGAACGTCAGCCGCCTCGCACAGCTGGAGGCGGAGACCGCGACGCTGAAACAGGCACTCCGTCTCACCCACAAGATGATCGGGACCGCCGAACCGATGCAACAGGTGTACGACTTCATCGCCAAAGTCAGTCGCGCCGACTCCACGGTCCTCATCACCGGCGAGTCGGGAACCGGGAAGGAACTCGTCGCGCGAGCGCTCCATGAGAACAGCAGCCGGACCGGCGGCCCGTTCGTCGCCATCAACTGCGCAGCGATCACCGAATCTCTGCTCGAGTCTGAGCTGTTCGGTCACGAGCGCGGGGCCTTCACCGACGCGAGCGCGACGAAGCGCGGGAAGCTGGAGGTCGCCGACCGTGGAACGCTGTTCCTCGACGAGGTCGGCGAATTGTCGCCGGCGTTGCAGGCCAAGCTGCTCCGGGTGCTGCAGTTCCAGGAGTTCGAGCGCGTCGGCGGCACCCGGTCGATCAAGGTCGATATTCGTCTGATCTCCGCGACCCACCGGGACCTCGAGAAAGACGTGACCGAGGGCAGGTTCCGGCAGGATTTGCTGTTCCGCCTGAACGTGTTGCCGCTCCGGATGCCGCCGCTCCGCGAACGTCGGCAGGATATTCCTACGCTCGCGGTCCACTTCGCCGAGCAGATCGCCAAACGCATGCGCCGCGCCCCGGTCAGGTTTTCTCCTGCGGCGATGCGCCGCCTGGCGGCGTATGACTGGCCGGGTAACGTGCGGGAGCTCGAAAATGCGATCGAGCGTGCGATGGTTCTGGGGAGCGGACCCGAAATAGGCCCTGACGATCTGCCTGAAGCCGTAGCCGAGGTCGTGGCGTTCGACCCCGCCGCCGGGTCACCGTTCCATGCCGCCGTGACCAAGCTGAAGCGACGGCTCGTGGTCGACGCCATCGCGGAGGCCAACGGGCGCTGGACCGACGCGGCCAAGCTTCTCGGCCTGCACCCGAATTACCTGCATCGGCTTCGACGCAACCTCGGGCTCCGTGACTGAACGGAGGTTCACCATGGCGCTCAATCCCGGTGACCGCCTCGGCCCTTACGTCGTCGTTCATTCGCTCGGCGCAGGTGGGATGGGTGAGGTCTTCAAGGCGCAGGACACCCGCCTCCATCGCTTCGTCGCGTTGAAGGTCATCGCGCACGAGCGGCAGGAGCTCGAGGAGTCGCGGCAACGGTTCGCCAGCGAGGGGCGTGCGATCGCCGCCCTCAACCATCCTCACATCTGCGCGCTGTACGACACCGGGTTCGATCGTGGCCGACCGTACCTGGTGATGGAGTACCTCGAAGGGGAACCGCTCGCTGAACGTCTCCAGCGCGGGCGACTCACGCCTGGGGAGCTCATCGGCCTGGCGATCGAGATGGCAGACGCCCTCGACTACGCCCACCGCCATGGGATCGTCCATCGTGACCTGAAACCGGCGAACGTGTTGATTGCCAGACCAGGCGGTGCCAAGCTGCTGGATTTCGGACTGTCGGCGATGCGGGGCGCGATCGACGTCGGGCTCGCCGAGCTGGCAACGCAGCCGATGCGCGTCACCGCCGAGGGATCGATCATCGGAACGTTGCATTACCTGGCGCCGGAACGGCTCGATGGCAAGGAGGCGGACGCGTGCTCCGATATCTATGCGTTCGGCGTCATCCTCCACGAAATGTTGAGCGGCAAGCGGCCGTTCGACGAACCGACGCAGGCCCGCCTTATCGCGGCCATCTTGAAGGGTGAGCCCTCGCCCATCGACCCGCCGCCGGGCACGCCCGCAGAACTCCGAACGATCGTCCGCGTCGCTCTCGCCAGGGATCCGGCAGACCGCTGGCAGTCGGTAGGCGACGTCGCCAAGATGCTGAAGGCCGTTGCCGCGCGTCTCGGAACGAGCGTCACGGACCCTCCCGCAAAAAAACGTTCGACGCCCTGGACACTGGTCGCAAGTGTGGCAGCCCTTGTTCTTGGAGTCGCGGTCGTTGCGCTCGTGTTGCGCGACCGTGAGGTGGCGCCCGCTCAACCGGCGGTCAGCTTTCAGCTGCCGCCGCCGGCCGGCGACGCGTTCGGGCTGACGGATTCGTCGGTTCGGACGGCGCAGTTCGCGGTCTCGCCGGATGGGCGCGCCATTGTTTTCGTCGCCGCTTCAGCGAACGGGCGACGCCGGTTATGGATTCGATCGCTCGACGACATCGGTGCGCGGCCGCTGGACGGCTCAGACGGCGCGAGTTATCCGTTCTGGTCGCCTGATGGTCGGGACATCGGCTTCTTCGCTGACGACCGGCTCAAGCGGATTCCGTCGCGCGGCGGCCCTGCCGAGACCGTCTGTGAGGCGAGAAATGGCCGAGGCGGTACCTGGAACGCACACGGCGACATCGTCTTTGTGCCGGACAGTGTCACACCGCTGCACCGCGTGAGCGCAGACGGACGCGTCCAGCCATCGCCGCTCCTCACGCTTGCGCCCGGCCAAAACGAACACCGCTGGCCGCAGTTCCTGCCGGACGGCAAGCATCTGCTGTATCTCGTCAAGAGTACGGATTCCAATGTCGAAGGTATCTATCTGACGTCGGTGGATGCCCCTGCGACCGCACGACGCCTCCGCGGCGCGCAAACCAATGGCCTCTACGCGTCCGGACGTCTGCTCTATGTGCTCGACGGAATGCTGCTCGCGCAGCCGCTCGACGCCGAGACCGGCGTGCTCTCCGGAGAGAGGATGGCGCTCGGTTTGCCGGTCAGCGTCTCCACCACGTTCTATTCGGCGTTCTCCGTGACCGAGGCCGGAGTGCTGGCCACGTGGTCGGCCGACGCGGTCAGCGAGCTGGTCTGGTTCGATCGGGCCGGAAAGCGCCTCGGCGTCGTGGACACACCGGCTCAATATATCGACTTCCGGCTGTCTCCCGATGAGACGCGGCTGGCCTTCGCACGCGTCGATGGGGGCGCAACACCCGATCTCTGGGTGATGGACCTCGCCCGCAGCAGGCCAGCGCCCTTAACGTCTAGCCCACACACTGACGCGACGCCGATCTGGTCGCCGGACGGCTCGACCATTATTTTTCGGTCGAACCGGCGTTCCCGCCACGAGCTGTTCCAGCGGCCCGCACACCGCGGCGGCGACGAACCGATGGTGTATAGCTCAGGCGCTGGTAGTTACCCGTCCGATTTTACAGCTGACGGTCAGAGTGTCGTGTTTCACGAGCGTCACCAGGACACGAAAAACGACATCTCTCTCCTCGATCTCGCGACGAAAAAGCCGCGGCCGATTGTGGACTGGAATTCCGACGATACACAGGGGCAGGTAACGGCGAACGGCCGGCTGGCCTTCACCTCCGACGCCTCGGGAGAACATGAGGTCTACGTCGGTCGGCTCGATGGCTCCGGCGGTATGAATCCAGTGTCGCCGCACGGTGGCTTCGACCCCCGCTGGAGCGCCGATGGGCGAGAGCTGTTCTACCTGAGCCAGACCGGCGACCTGATGGTCGCGCCGTTTCCCAAGAGCGATCTCCAGGCCGGCCGGATCACCCGGCTGTTTCCCACCGGCATCACTCCGTCGCCCTTTCTCAGTCAATTCGTGCCGAGCCGCGATGGCACGCGCTTCCTGATCAAGGTGCCGATTCAACGCATCGATTCACGACCGATCACAGTCACGTTCAACTGGCGGCAGCGCGTGGCGTCGAGGTCGTAGC
>Ga0207428_10003236_pt1 | contig 15898 bp, 16 predicted proteins | sample RhiMethybrSRZTD1_FD_187600 | JGI IMG/M metagenome (GOLD analysis project Ga0207428, IMG submission 187600) | Populus rhizosphere microbial communities from Tennessee, USA - Rhizosphere MetaG P. TD hybrid SRZTD1 (SPAdes) (version 3) | ecosystem: Host-associated > Plants > Roots > Rhizosphere >...
GCGAGTTCGGCATCGCCCCCGCGGGTGATGATCGGATCCGCTCAGAGGACGCCGAGATCCTGGTGCTCGTGCTGCGGACGCTCGAGCTGGCGAGCGATGACGATCTCTCACGCTTCGCTCGTCTCTACGGCGGCAGCATCCAACGGCTAGTCGCGGCCGGCATTCAGTTCTTCGACCGGGCTGTCCGCGAGCCAGTCGGCGCGTCGTCGCTGCCTGACGAGGAGAAGGACGCACTCGTCTACGCGAAGGGCGGCGAGTACACGTATCTCATCAGCCGCGTCACTCCGTGGCTCCAGGCCCGACACCGCGAGCGAATCCTGATCGAGTACCTCATCTCGCTGACCGAAGGCTTCATGGACGAGCGTGGGATTGCGCCGCGTCAGCCACGGCAGCTGCCCGCGATCGCCTTCCTCGACCTCTCTGGATACACCGCGCTAACCGAAGAACACGGAGATCAAGCCGCGGCAGAGATCGCGGCCGGCGTGGCCGACGTCGTGCACGAGGTCGCCGTCGGGCACGGTGGGCGGCCGATCAAGTGGCTCGGAGACGGCGTGATGATGCACTTCCCCGACCCCCACGCGGCCGTCGCCAGCGGGCTCGACCTGATCGAGGAAACGGAGCGAGCGATTTCAGCGCCGGCCCGCGTCGGCATCAACGCGGGTCCGGTCGTGGTCCAGGAGGGCGACTACTTCGGAAGAACGGTGAACGTCGCGGCCCGGATCGCGGACTACGCCGGCCCGCGCGAGGTGCTCGTCAGTGAGCAGGCGCGCGAGGCCGCTGCGAGCTCGCCCGCGCTTGCGTTCGAACTCGTTGGCGACATCGCCCTCAAGGGAGTTCCCCGACCGGTCCGGCTGCACAGGGCAGTGCGCGCCTAGCGCACAGCGCGTCTCGGGACTTGGCTCATGAGCGGTTTTTTCGCCCCGGAGGTCACTCGTGCTCCGCGGCGTCGTCCTCGTGCCGCAGCCCTTCGTCCGCGTACTCGATCAGCAGATCGCTGACGGAGAGACCCCGTCGCTCGGCCTCCGCCGCGAGGCGTTCGGCCAGTTCGGTCGGCAAGACGACGGTGCGACGGACGCAGTCGTCGCGCTCCCAGGTCTCGTCGGATGTTTCAGACACGCTCCCTCCCCTCGGATGCGAGACTCGGCGCCTCCTCTTCGAGCGGCACGTATCGCCGCAGGATCCGGTCACTCAGGAGCCCGAGGCAGCTTAGATTCGGAAAACCGGGCCCCTGCGCGAGACCCGCGAGCACCGGCAGGTGGAGCGGCGGGCTCAGGCCGGCGATCGAGAGGTCGACGTCGATCTGCCGTTCCAGCAGCCGACCCGCGAGGGCGTGGTCGAGCCGGCGCCGCGCCTCGCCGCCCAGCATGCTCTCGAACCAGTGAGCGTCGAAGCCGATGGCTACCACGACCAGGTCGTAGGCGATGCGCTCCTCCTCGTCGTCGTACTCGATCGTCACGACCACTTGCCGCTCGCCCGCCTCGATCGCCGCGGCGCGCCCGGCCAGCGTCCGGAAACCGCGTGACTGCCTGAGGGTCGCCTCCGCCTGTAGCGAGAACACTCCACGGTCGGTGCGCTCCAGGAACTCGCGCCGATGCGACTCCGCCAGCCGCGGCCACTCGCCGGGGTCCGAGTAGAAACGGTTCTCGTCGTAGCTCTCGCCTCGGGAATAGAGCACGCCGCGGCTCGTCAGGACGTCGACCGTCGAACGCCTGTGCGCTTTCTTGAGGAGGCTGATGACGACCGACGCGGCCGTCTCGCCGCTGCCGATCACGCAGACGTTCGCTGCTATGCCCTTCTTGAGCATCCGCTCGTGCAGCCAGTAGCTCCGGCCGTCGAGGACGCGGGGGTGGTCGCTCGGCTGGCCGGGGACCGTGATCGGCGGTCCGCTGCCGGTGAGCACCACGCCGTCCGCGGACACCGCCTCGCCGGGCTCGACCTCGACCCTCCAGCAGCCGTCCTCGCCGACGTCGAGGCCGACGACCTCGCCCGCGACGACCTCCGCCTCGGCCCGCTCGGCGACGTCGCGAAGGTAGACGCTCCATTGCCGGTGCGTCGGACGCATGCGGCCACGGTCGACCCAGTCGGCGTACGCGCCCCGTTCGGCCAGGTGCCGCTGCCACGTGAACCGCGCCATCGCCGCGGTCACCGCCGAGGACGCCGATCCCCAGCTGGCGGGATAGGGGAACCCGACGTCTTTCTCGGGCGGCGTACCGAGCGGCAAGAGGCCGCTCGTGTAGCCCTGCCGCCCGCTCCAGTTTCCAGCGACCTCGCTCCGGTCGACGAGGACGACATGCGGCGCGTCCAGGCCGACGGCCGTAAGGGCGCGGACTTTGGCGGCGATGGCGATCCCCTTCGGTCCTGCGCCGACGACAGCGAGGGTCGGCATCACCCGAGGATAGTCCCGTCACCGCCAGTGGGACTGGCCGCTAACCGGGTATAGCTCACCGACGCAAGTGCGCTACGGGTGAAAGCGCAGCCGGTCGACGATCTTGTCGACGACCTTGCGCTCGGCGCGTACGGCAATCCCGACCAGATCCAGGTCCTCGGCAGCCACGCCGGCGACGGCGGCTCGGTTTGCCTCGTCGTGATCCGTCGCAAAGAGCTCGTGCGTGTAGATCGCCGGCGTGACGCCACGGCTGACCGCACGCTCGTAGGCTCGCCGCAGAGCGGCGGCGTCGGCCTGGTAGACGAGCACCGGCTGGACGAACATCGGCAGGTACTCGTTGCCGGACGCATCCGCGTACGGCTCCCCCACGACGCCGGGGACAGTCGCCGCGATGCCGCTGACGAGAAACGCCGTCACGTTCGTCTCCTGCCAGCCGGCGAGGTCGTCGCGCAGAACGACCGCGATCTTCGTCTCGAACTGCACCCCGCGGCTCAGGTCCTCTTCAGCCCGGGCCCGGGCACGAGCTCGACCTCGTCGGGGCGAAGAACGTCCGCGCTGCGTGGCACGAGCGCGGCGACCACCGGCCTTCTGTCCACCTTTCGGCGCAGGAGCCGCGGAGGCTTCTCGCTCAGATGCGCGTCGCCCCACTGCCGCAGCGCCGTCAGGGCGACGTTGAGCTCCCGGCCCTTCTCGGTGAGCCGGTACTCGAACCGAAGAGGGCGCTGGCTGTACTGGACTCGCTCCAGGATCCCTTCCTCCACCAGCCGGTTGAGCCGGTCGGTGAGGACGTTCCTCGCGACTCCAAGGCTCTCCTGGAGCTGGTCGAACCGGCGGAGGCCGAGGAAGACGTCGCGGATGATGAGGAGCGTCCAGCGCTCGCCCACGATCTCGAGCGTCCTCGCGATCGAGCAGTTCTGGCCCTCGTAGCCGCGCTTCAACATGCCGGCAACTGTAGCAGCGTTAGTTGCATCAAAAAACCCGCTCTGCTACTGTATACAAGTAGGTTTTTTGAAGCAACTATCTGAAGGAGATGCCCGTTGACGCAGCATCCTGAACTGCACGTGGTGGACGCAGTCTGCGCGACCTGCGGGACGACGTTCACCGTCCGCACGACAGCCGAGTCGCTCTCCGTGGAGCTCTGCTCGAACTGCCACCCGGCCTACACCGGCGCGCAGCGCGTCACTGCTCGCGGTGACCGGATCGAGCGCTTCGAGCGTCGGCGCGCGCTCACGACTGCCTGATCGAAGACGCCTAGCGACTCGTCTCGGCGAGGACGGGCTGCTCGTCGAGCTGCCCGTCTCGCGCCGCGAGAGCCGCGTAGCGCCCGCCGAGCCGCATCAGCTCGTCGTGGCGCCCTCGCTCGACGATGCGACCGTGCTCGAGCACCACGATCTGCTCGGCGTCGCGGATGGTCGAGAGACGGTGAGCGATCGTGATCGTCGTCCTTCCTGCGGCGAGGCGGTCGAGCGCGTCCTGCACCAGGCGCTCGGTCTCGTTGTCGAGCGCGCTCGTCGCCTCGTCCAGGACGAGGATCGGCGGGTTCCGGAGGATCGTCCGGGCGATCGCGATGCGCTGCTTCTCGCCGCCCGAGAAGCGATAGCCGCGCTCGCCCACGACGGTGTCGTACCCCTGGGGCAACGCGGCGATGACGTCGTGGATCCGCGCCGCCTTCGCGGCCGCCTCCAGCTCGTCGTCCGTAGCGTCGGGCTTGGCGAAGCTCAGGTTCTCGCGCACCGAAGCATGGAAGAGATACGTCTCCTGCGAGACGACGCCAACGAGCTTCGTCAGGGCCTCGAAGCTGAGGTCGCGCACGTCGACGTCGCCGATCGCGACGCGCCCGCGGTCGACGTCGTACAGGCGTGCCGCGAGGTAGCCGAGCGTCGTCTTACCGGAGCCGGTCTCCCCCACGATCGCCGTCGTCGTCCCTGCAGGGACGGTGAACGAGGCGTCCCGCAGCGTCCACTCCTCGTCGTAGCGGAACCAGACGTGGTCGAAGACAACGTCGCCCGCGCGGGCCGCCGTGATCGCGTCGGCCTTCTCCTCGATGTCGATCGGCTCGTCGAGGTACTCGAAGATGCGGTCGAAGAGCGCCAGCGACGTCTGCACGTCGAGCCCGACGCCGAGTAGCGAACCGACGGGGAAGAACAACCGCGTCTGCAGCGTGGTGAACGCGACGAGCATCGGGATCGAGACGGCGTGCGACCCGCTTGCCAGCAGCAGCCCGCCGACCCAGTACACGGCCGCCGGCATGACCGCGAAGCTGGTCTGGATCGAGGCCATCACCCAGCGCCCAGCCATGCGCTGGCGAACCTCGAGGTCGGCGAGCTTGCGCGAGTCCTCCTCGAAGCGGTCGGCGAGCTCGTCGCCGCGGCCCATCGTCTTGCCGAGCAGGATCCCCGAGACCGAGAGCGACTCCTGCACGATGCTCGAGATGTCCGCGAGCGTCTCCTGCGTCGTCTTCGCGATCCGCCGGCGCTCGTTTCCGACGCGTCGTGTCAGGAAGGCGAACAGCGGGATCAACGCGAACGCGAAGAGCGCGAGCTGCCAGCTCAAGAAGAGCATGCCGATCATCGTCGCGACGACCGTGGTCACGTTCGACGCGATCGAGGTGGCGGTGTTCGTGACCACGCTCTGGACGCCGCCGATGTCGTTCGAGATGCGCGATTGCACCTCGCCGGTGCGGGTTCGCGTGAAGAACGCGAGGGAGAGCCGCTGGAGGTGGCGGAAGACGGCCGCGCGCAGGTCGTGCATCACGCGCTGTCCGACCTGGTTCGACAGCAACGTCTGGATCACGCCCAGCGCGCCGGTGACGATCGCGATCACGATGATCCCCGCGGCGTTGAACGAGAGCTCGCGCGTGTCGTTCGCGCCGATCGCCTCGAGGACGCGCTTGAGCAGGAACGCGGGCACAACCCCGAGCGCTGCCGAGACGACGATCAGGAGGAGGACACCGCCGAGCCGCGCCTTATACGGCATGAACAGGCGACCGATGCGCTTCAGGTTAGAGCGGCGCTTCTCGGGATCGGCCGGGCGCTCCGGCGCCTCGGCGGGGGAGTGGAAGAACATGCCCACAGGCGCCAAGCGTACGCGCGGCGAGCGGTCTCACCGGCACCGGCAATCCGGATCGTCGTAGGATCGCCGCGTGAGCTTCAACGACTGGCTGCTGGCGCTCCACGTGCTCAGCGCGTTCGCGTACGTCGCCGGGGTCGTGCTGTTCTGGATCCTGGTCGTGGCGGTTCGGCGAATCGACACGCCCGAGGAGACGATCCGGATGGGCCCGATCGTGAACGTCGGAAACGCCGCCGTGGGGATCGGCGCTGGCGGGACGATCCTGCTCGGGATCTGGCTCGCCTTCGCGCTCGACGGCTACGCGATCTGGGACGGCTGGATCATCGCGGCGCTGATCCTGTGGGCCATAGCGGCCGCCTTCGGCCAGCGCACGGGCGCCGCCTACATGCAGGGCATGACGAAGGCGAAGGAGCTGGACGCAGCAGGGCAGCGCGGCGCCAACGCGGAGCTCCTGGCCCTCAACCGGACGTCCAACGGCGTGCTGATGCACGCGCTGACCTCGGTGGTGGTTCTCCTGATCCTCCTCGACATGATCTTCAAGCCCGGCGCATGACCGCCCTCGCTGCGATCCGGCCCGACAGCTGGGACTTCCCGCTCTTCCTGCACGTCCTCGGGGCGATGATCCTGGTCGGCGGACTGCTCACCGGTGTGAGCTCGCTGGCCTTTGCCAGGGGCGACGTGCGCTTCTTGCGGCTCGGCTACTGGTCGCTGCTCGCGGTCTCGCTGCCCGGGTGGATTCTGATGCGGGCCGGAGCCGAGTGGATCGCCTCGCGGGAGGGCTGGACGAAGGAAGGCGTCCCCTCGCCGAACTGGCTCGACATCGGCGCGATCATCGCGGACCTCGGAGGGCTGATCCTGCTGGTCTCGCTCATCATCGGAGGGGTCGGCGTCTTCAGGCTCCGGGCAGGGAAGGGGTCGGGCCTGCTCAGGGCGACGCTCGTGCTTTCGACCGTGCTCCTCGCGGCGTACCTGGTGGCCGTCTGGGCGATGGCCGGCAAGCCCAACTAGCCCGCCTGCTCGCCGCCCCGGGCGACGGTGGCCGTCACTGCCGGAGCGCACCGCCAGAGCGCGCCGGTGAAAAGGCGCGCTCGGCGGTCAGCGGTCATGCGACGCGGAAGCTCCCGTGCATGAAGGAGGCGTGCGGGTCGCAGACGAAGCGGTAGGTGCCCTTGCGCAGCTTGAGCACGACGCTCTTGGTCCCGGTGAAGTCGACACCCGTCAGCACTCGGTTGACTCCCGGCCCCATCAGGTGGAAGTCGTGGATCGGCGAGCGGTCGCGGATCTGGAAGCGGTACGGCACGCCCTTCTTCAGCTTGGTCACCTTCTTGCCGGCGAGCGTGAGCTTGATCGTGAAGCCGGGGCCGACGCTGCCCTGCACCATCTTCGGAGCAGACGCGGCCGGAGCGGTAGCGGCGAGCGCAAGCGCGAGGCCGGCTGCAGCGCCGGCGAGCGCGGTGCGGAACGTGCGAGTCATGGTTCCTCCTCCTGTCGAAATTGAGCTCTCGGCTAGGAGGACACCGGCGTGCGCCGGTTATTCCGACTCGCAGTTCCGCACCGCTGCGCGGTCGAGTCTTACGAGACGAGCTCGACCGTGTCGGGCCAGCTATAGGGCTCGCTGTGCCCATCCTTGAGCGACACCGTCGCCCGGGCCTTCGCGTCGGCAACGCCGGGCTGCAACGTGCCCGAGCGCGTGGTCAACCTCGCCGACCAGGTAGCCGCGCTCGAGGGCGTGTAGTCAGAGACGCCCGTGGCGACCACGTTGTCCTGCTTCACGCGCACCTGGATCACAGCTCCGGACTCGTCGGGATCCCAAACCGCCGGGCCCGTCACCTCGAGTCCTATACCGCTAGAAGTGATTTTTGCTTTGTCGTCGAATTGACCTCTCATCCGAGCCTCCTATCGCTGGGCGAACTCGGGTGCTCACTAGACGCCGTTGCCGTCCGCGATCTTCCGGACCTCATGGCCTCAGCAAACCCTGCAGACCGAGCGGATCACCCTGGTGCCACTCGCCGACGAACATCTCGAGTGGGAGGTGGAGCTCGACTCGGATCCCGAGGTGATGCGCTACCTCAGCGGACGGGCCAGCACACGCGAGGAGGTCGTCGCCACCCACGCGCGGCGGATGGCAGCCGCGCAGAAGGTGGACGGACTCGGCTTCTGGGTCGGCCTGGTCGAGGACGAGTTCGTGGGCTGGTGGATCCTTCAGCCCGCCCACGGACCCGACCAACCCGACGACCCGGGCGTGGCCGACCTGGGCTACCGGCTGCGACCGCGCCATTGGGGTAAGGGCCTTGCCTCCGAGGGGGCGCGGGAACTGGTCCGCTACGGCTTCGACGAGGTCGGGCTCGACCGAATCATCGCCCAGACCTTGACCGTCAATGCCGGCTCGCGGGGCGTAATGGAGCAGATTGGCCTGAACTACGTGCGGACGTTTCCCACCTCCATGACCACGCCCGTGGAGGGCGTCGAGCAGGGGAGGGTCGAGTACGAGATGACGCGCGAACAGTGGGAGCGCCGTACGACCTAGCTTGCCGAGGCGTCGGCACCGGCAGCACCGATCATTCCCGACGCTGGACCGCCGCCGCCACCACCACCGCCGCCTCCGGCACCGCCGCCACGGCAGGCGTGCGTGGTTCCGAACGTCTATAGGCGGACACCGGCGAAGGCGAGGGTGCGGATCAGCAAGGCCCACTGCCGGGTCGGCAAGATCACGAGAGCCTTCTCGCCCTCGAAGAAGAGGGGCAAGGTGCTGGGCGAGAAGCCGAAGCCCGGCAGTAGGCTCGGAAACGGTGCAAGGGTCAAGCTGATCGTCGGCAAAGGCCCGAGGAAATAAGGTCCGGTTCTTGGGCTGATAGCTCGCTCGGCGAGCTCGAGGAGTCGAACTCAGCCGGCGTCCGGGCCGATGACGCCGTTCGCGAGCGCGAACATCACGAGCTCGGCACGCGTTTCGAGCCGCAGCTTGCGCATGATGTGGGCGCGGTGAGTGTCGACCGTCCGGACCGAGATGAAGAGCTTCTTGCCGATCTCCTGGTTCGTGTAGCCGAGCGCCAGCAAATGGAGAATGTCGCGCTCTCGTTCGGACAACGGCTCGAGTGCCGCTGAGCCGCTGGGACTGACGAGTTTCGCGCCGAGCTCGGGGTCCACGTAGCCGGCGCCGTCCGCCACGAGCCGGATCGCCCCGACGAGATCACGGTCTGACGAGCGCTTCGGAAGGTATCCCGCGGCACCGGCGGAGAGCGCCCGCCGCACCGAGCTCGGTGCCGCCTGCGACGACACGACGAGGACTCTTGCCTCTGGGGCAACGTCCGCGAGCTCCGGAATCACGTCGGAGCCGCTCTTCCGCGGCAGGAGCAGGTCCAGGAGGATCAGGTCAGGTTGGAGCTTGCGTGCCATCAGGACCGCCCGTTCAGCGGTGTCGGCCTCGCCGACAACGGCGATCCCGGGCTCGCGCTCGAGCCGGCTGCGCAGGCCCGCCCTCAGGAGCTCGTGATCGTCGACGATCAGGACTCTGATCATCTGGACGCCTCGGCGAACTCGACCGTCGCGCGCGTGCCCCCGGAGGGACGGGCGGCCAACGCCAGCACGCCGCCGAACCGGCCGGCGATGCGCCGACAGAGCGCCAGGCCGAGGCCACTGCCCGCGCCGTAGCGATCGGCCGCTGCGAGCCCAACGCCGTCGTCATCGACGACCAGGCGCCACGAGCGCGCCGACCGCGCGGCCGACACGTGAACGTGCCGGGCTCTCGCGGCGGCGGCGTTCGAGAGAAGGTTCCGCAGGATCACGCGGAGCGGTCCCGGCGGAAGCGGCAACGTCGCGGTGAGGTCGGACGTGAGCTCGACCGGTGTGCCGAGATCCTCGGTGACCTGGTCGAGGCACTGCGCAACAGAGGTGAATAGCCCTTCGCGGGGCGCGTCCTGCGCGGCCTCGAGCAGCTCATCGACGAGGTCGAGCGCCTCCTCGACGGGCTTCGACGGGTCGTCCGCGAGGAGCGCCGCCTGCAAAGGGGTCTTCAGTTCGTGGGCGACGAGCGCCGCGAAGTCCTCGAGGGCTTCGGTTCGTCGCACCAGCTGGTCGAACAGGCCGTCGTAGGCGCGCTCAAACGGGAGCTCGACCACGGCGAGGGAGCCGGTGGCGCTAGGCGGCATCGAGCATCACCTCCAGGTCCGGGCGGCGTGTGCTCAGGTCTAGGCCCCGAGCCGCTGCGTGTGCAAACGGATGATGGAATACATCCAGCGCCTGCTCGTCGTCGTCGAGGACGAGCTCGAAGTACGCGTCGTTCGCGGCGTCGGCCACCGTGACGGTCACCAGGCCGGTGGCGCGACTCCACAGCAGCCTCACCGTGATGCCGTTGTTCTCGCGGGACGCGAGTTCCGTGCGCCAGCTTTCGTCAGTGACTTCGACCATCGCTAGTCCCTTCGTAGTGGGAGCTGTCGTCACCTGATGAAGGTTGATTCAAGCGGCCTTCCGCCGACAGCCGACCAGTGCGCCTTTCTCCATCCGGCGGGCCGGGATCTCTTCGTACCCGCTACCGGGCAACCGGCGTAAGGTTGGGAGACCGTGGCTGCGCAGGCGACCGCCCACAGACGCGTAGTCGTCGCCGACGACGACGTCCTTCTACGCGAAGGTCTCGCGAGCCTACTCGAGCGGTCCGACTTCCAGGTCGTCGGTCAGGCCAGCGATGCGAACGAGCTCCTCGAGCTCGTTCGCGAGCACGAGCCGGAGCTCGTCATCGTCGACATTCGCATGCCGCCCACGCACTCAACGGAGGGGCTCGCAGCAGCACACACCATCCGCGAGGAGTTTCCGGAAACCGGCATCCTCGTCCTCTCGGCGCACGTGGAGATCGAGGAAGCGGCGGAGCTCCTCTCGACCGGCGATCGAGTCGGCTACCTGCTCAAGGGTCGCGTGCTGGACGTCGAGGAGTTCATGGAGTCGCTCCAGCGGATCGCGGCGGGCGGATCCGTCGTCGATCCGGGTCTCGTGCAGACCCTGGTCAAGGCTCGGCGGAGCGACGATCCGCTCGAAGACCTCACGGCGCGCGAGCGCGAGGTGCTGGCGCTGATGGCCGAGGGTCGCTCGAATGCGGGCATCGCCGGCCAGCTCTGGCTTGCCGAAGGAACGGTCGAAAAGCACGTCCGGCACATCCTGGCCAAGCTCCGACTGCCCGAGACCAAGGACGACCACCGGCGCGTCCTTGCGGTCGTAACGTTCCTAAAAAGCGGCAAGGAAACAGCTTAAGCGGCAGGTTCGAGCAGGTCGCGAATCGCCTGCGCGGACAACCGTGTCTTGGGGACGAAACCCAGCGCGGGGCTCATCGCGATCAGGTGCGCGAGGTCGTCTTCCAAGTGTGTCGAGATCAGGATGACCCTCGACGTGCCACTCAGCCGCCGCGCGAGCTCGAGGCCGTCCTCGTCGCCAAGGTCGACGTCGACGAGCGTGACGTCCGGCCGAAGCTCGGACGCGAGCTGAATCGCCTGAGCGCTGTTCGATGCGACACCGATCACATCCAACCCTTCGCGTCTGAGCAGGGCAGCTGCGCCCTCCAGGAAGAGGGCGTTGTCGTCGACGATCAGGCACCTCAGCGACACCTCCGAAGGATCAACCATTACTTGCCGGACCGCATCCCCGCTACCGGCAATCTTTGGGCACGGGAACTGTCGGTCTAGACGGTCTGCTCCAACTCGAGGTCAAGCGGCGGCCGGGCAAGAGCCCGGCGTCGTCGTTAACGGTGACGCCTGAAAGGCTTGAGCACTTGCTCGAGCAGACGCATGAGGTCCCGCGGGGTGGTCACGATCGGCGCCTCTCGACCGACCGCACTTCGCTTGGGATTACGCTTCACTTCGTCGGGATGATGTGCGCTCCGCCAATGCCAGGCGTCCGCCTTGCTTGGGATCGGCTGCGCGAAGGGCGCACTCCTAGGCATGACTGGCGCTAAAGCCGCGCCCGAGCTCCACCTCACGCCGGCCGAACGTGCTGCCCGCGGCAAAGCTGCACGGGCGAAGACGCCCCGGTCGAGCCAATCGGCGCTGGACGTTGCGCGCGGTCGTGATCCCGTGGCGTTGCTCGAGTCCCAGGCTCACTCGCGCCTCGCTGAGCTCGTTCCGATTCGATACGGCCGAATGCTCGCCTCGCCACTGGCGTTCTTCCGCGGCAACGCCCTGGTGATGGCGCACGATCTCGCCCCCACGCCCACCGCCGGTTTGTCAGCTCAGCTCTCCGGTGATGCGCATCTTCAGAACTTCGGCGGCTTCGCATCGCCTGAACGCGATCTCGTGTTCGACCTCAACGACTTCGACGAGACTCTTGTCGGCCCATTCGAGTGGGACGTCAAACGGCTGGCGACGAGCTTTGAGATCGCCGGGCGAGATCGCGACTTCCCGCGGAAGAAGCGGAAGAACGCCGTGTTCGCCGCGGTGCGCTCGTACCGGAAGGCGATGAGGTATTTCGCCGCGATGGGCGACCTGGACGTCTGGTACGCGCGGCTCGACGCGAAGGCGATCGACAAGAGGCTGAGGCGGGCGCGAGACCAAAGGCTCGAGCGAGGCCTTCAACGATTCGAGGCGAAGGCGTACGAGCACGACCGGATGCTCGCGTTCGAGCGATTGACCCAAACCGTCGACGGAGAACCGAGGTTCGTCTCGGACCCACCGCTGATCGTCCCCCTTTCCGAGCTCGACGGAGCCGGCGGCGAGAAGAGTCTCGAGTCGCTCCTGCGCGAGCTCTTTCGCCGCTACCGCCGGACGCTTCCAGCCGACCGGCGTACATTGATCGAGCGCTTCCGTTACGTCGACCTCGCCCGGAAGGTGGTCGGGATCGGCAGCGTCGGAACGCGTTGTTGGGTGATGCTGCTGCTCGGTCGCGACGACGAGGACCCGCTCTTTCTCCAGATCAAGGAGGCTCAGCCGTCCGTGCTCGAGCCCCTGCTCGGCCGAAGCCCGTTTGCAACTCATGGCCAACGTGTCGTCGACGGTCAGCGGATCATGCAAACCGCCGGCGACATCTTTCTCGGCTGGATTCACTCCGACTACGAACTAGACGGCGGCGCGCAGGACTTCTACGTCCGCCAGCTCTGGGACTGGAAGAGCTCGCTGAACGTCCAGACGATCCTGGCGGACGGCCTTGTCGCCTACGCCGAGACATGCGGTTGGACGCTTGCCCGTGCGCACGCTCGCTCAGCGGACCGAATCGCAATCGCGGCTTACCTGGGCTCGAGCGACCGCTTCGACCGCGCCGTTGCGGACTTCGCGGCCGCGTACGCGGATCTCAACGAGGAAGATCACGAAGCGCTTGCTCAGGCCGTCGCTGCAGGTCGGGTGAGGGCGCTGCAAGGGGTCTAGGTCGTGCGTAGCGGCAACTCGAGCTCGAGCGGCAACTCGGCCGTGATCTGCGTCCCCTCGCCCGTCCGGCTGAAGACCCGAATCGAGCCGCCGAGCGCCTCGACGCGGTCACCGAGGCCGACGAGTCCTGAGCCGCGGGCGGTATCCACTCCGCCGACGCCGTCGTCGCGAACCGACAGCACCAGCGCACCATCGCGCCGCTCGAGCGACACGTCGATGCGCGATGCCTGCGAATACTTGGCCGCGTTGGCGAGAGCCTCGGACGCAACGAAGTACGCCGCCACTTCGATCGGCTCCGCGAGCCGCGCGTCCGTCGTGAGCTCCAGGTCGACAGGAATCGGGGAACGGTGAGTGAGCGCCTGCAACGCCGGACCGAGTCCGCCCTTGGAAAGGATCGCAGGGTGGATCCCGCGCGAGATCTCCTGTAGATCCTCGACCGCGTCTGCCAGCCCCTGCGCGACGCCGGAAAGTTCGTCGCGGAGGTCGTCCCGCTCAGAGGGAAGATTCGCCTCTGCGGCGCGCACCGCCAGGCCAAGCGAGACGAGCCTCTGCTGGGTGCCGTCGTGCAGGTCGCGCTCGATCCGGCGGCGGGCGTCGTCCGACGCGGCGACGATGCGTCGTCGCGAAGCGGCGAGTTCCGATCTGCTCTCGACGTTCGCGATCGCGGTTGCGACAAGATCGCTGAAGTTGGAGAGGCGCGTCTCCGTTCCCGGTGTGGGCGGCCGTTCGGGGTTTGTCGAAGCGGCACAGATGCAGCCCCACAGATTTCCCTCAACGGTGATGGGCGCCGCGACGGACGACCGGACTCCAGCCTCGATCGCGTTGCTGGAGGTGAGCCGAACGGGCCCACCGGTCTCGCGCACCGCCGCGCTCATGGGGCCTGCGGCGAAGCGCCGCGGCAACTCGACCGGGAAGGCCTCGCCCGTCTCGGTCCAGCGGGCCATCAGCGTCACGGTGTCTTCTGAGTCGAACCGAGTCACGTAAGCGCGGTCGACCGAATGGAGCCGGCCAACCTCCTCCGCCACTGCCCTGAACAGATCCATAGGTGGCGCGCCACGTGCGACCAGCGTTGCCACGCGCCGGAGTGCCGCCTGCTCTTCGGCCAGCTCGGCAAGGGCCTCGCGTGACTCGGCGTTGGCGATCGCGGTCGCGACCAGCTCTGTGAAGGCGGCGAGACGGGTCTCGGCGTTCTCGGCCCATGGGTCGACCCCGCGAGTCGCGGCCATCAACGCGCCCCAGAGCTTCCCCTCGACGAGGATCGGCGCCCCGACGGCAGAGCGCATGCCCAAGTTCCGCGCGAGATCCGTTTCCGCACGCTTCCACGCCTCGTCGTAGCTATACAGTCGCGCCGGCGCGCCGGTCTTGAAGATGCGGGCGGCGAGGTTGTCGCCATCCAGTGGAAACCGCGTCCCGATCGGCAAAATGGGGCCGTCGCCACTCCAGCTGGCGATCGTCGTCGCCAAGCCGTCGCCGGGGAAGACGTGCAACACCGCAAGGTCGGCATCGAGGAGCAGCCCGACCGCCTGAGTGACGGCCGTAAAGACCTCGCTGGGGGACGGCTGCTGCGCGACGAGTACCGCTACGCGCCGCAGCGCCGCCTGCTCGTCAGCGAGCCGCGCGAGCGCGGCACGCGACTCGGCGTTGGCGATCGCCGTCGCCACGAGCTCGGTGAAGTCTGTGAGCCGGGCCTCGGTGTCTTCGGGGAACGGCTCGTCCTGCAACGACAAAGCCACCATCGCCCCCCACAAACGTCTCTCGACCACGATCGGGCTCGCGACCGCCGAGCGCAAGCCCGCGGCACGAGCGGCAGCAGCGGCCTCCCCGGCCACGTGCGCATAGTCCTCGACGCGGGCCGGGCGACCGGTCTCCCGAACGATTGCCATTACACCCGGGGTGTCCAGCGCCCAACGCGATCCGATCGGGAACGGCTCGCGATCCCCCTCGCTGAAGCCGCCGACCACCTCGGAGGCTTCCGGCTCGTAGCGGACCAGCCTCACGTGCTGGACGGCGAAGACGCGGGCGACCTGCTCCGCGACTGCCGCAAAGAGCTGATCAGGCGCGGACTCGCGCGCGACGAGAGTCGCGACGTGCCGCAAGGCGGCCTGTTCGTTGACGAGCTCGCGAACGTGCCTTTCCGCACCCTCGAGCACCTCGGCCGGGGCGGACCTGTCGCGTCGGGTCGCGACCCGGCGAAGGAGGTACGCCTCGCCTTGACCGAGTGATGCCGCCGCGGCAACCGATCCGTCGCCCAGCACGACCTCGCCGCCGCCCTCGGGGAGGTCGAGCGGCTTCGAAGTCGCCGGCTCGCCGCCTGCGAGCACGTAGCCGTCGCGGCTCACGAGCAGATCCGTGCTCCTCACTATCAGATCGCCGTAGCGCCGCCTAAGCCGAGCGTCGTGATCGCGCCGAACCTCGGAGAGGCGACGCTCCATCGTCCTGGCGGCGGTCGTCACTAGCTCCAGGCTCCGTGGGTGCGCAGTCCTCCAGAGGCTCGAGAGGTCGATCAGCCCGACGACTCGACCGGACACCGGGTCGTGAACCGGAGCGCCGGAGCAGACCCACTCGTGATGCCGTTCGTTGAAATGCTCGAAGGCGAACACCTGGAAGGCCCGGTCTGCGGCCAGCGCAGTCCCGATCCCGTTCGTGCCGTCGGCTGCTTCGCTGTACCGCGCGCCCTCGACGAGATTCATCTCGGCGGCACGCTCCTGGAGCCACACGTCACCCGCTCTGTGCAGGATCAGCCCCGAGGCATCGGTCACGACGACCATGCTTCCCGACTCCTCGGCCACCTTCCGGAGCTGCTCCATCAGGTCCTGGGCCAGCGACCCGAGCGGATGCTCGAACCAGCGGTCGAGCACCTCCGACTCGTCGGCCTCGATCGGAGCCAGCACGTCCGTTGGATCGAGGCCCGTGGCGAGCGAGCGCCGCCACGACTCGATGATCGTCGGTCGCAATCCTGCTGTGGCTCGGGGTGGCAGTTCGAGGCCGAGCGCGCCGTCGGCGAGCAGGCGCTCCCAGCTTCTCCGGAGCTCGCGAGCGCGGCTCAGCGGATCCGTCTCCGCTCCGACTGCCAGCCACTGCGACGGCATGGCTCCACGATGATAGT
>Ga0207428_10003237_pt1 | contig 15879 bp, 15 predicted proteins | sample RhiMethybrSRZTD1_FD_187600 | JGI IMG/M metagenome (GOLD analysis project Ga0207428, IMG submission 187600) | Populus rhizosphere microbial communities from Tennessee, USA - Rhizosphere MetaG P. TD hybrid SRZTD1 (SPAdes) (version 3) | ecosystem: Host-associated > Plants > Roots > Rhizosphere >...
GTGAGGTTCCAGAAGCCCGGCTCCCACATCAGCGCGATCGGATATTTGAAGAGCGCCGGATCGTCGAGCTTTAGTATCACGTCGCCGTCCGTGCGCATGTCGGCGAACGTGATGTCCTTGATGATCAGTGAGAGGTGCTGCTCGGCGCGAGGGTAGTCGTGATTCCACGCCGAGCTGAAGCCGCCCCGGCGAAAGCCGCCGAAATCGGATCCCCAGCGGAGGCGCGCCAGCGTGATTTGCGAGTACGGGACGTCAGGATCCGCGGAGCGGGCGACGGCCGTCATGCCGCCGATGATGGCGGCAACGATGACCGCGGCGATGATCCATCGCCAACGCATAGGTCGATTGTAGCGCCGTTACTCGGCGGCCTGCTTGGTCTCGATGGTGCTGATCCTGGCGTTGACCATGCCCAGCTTCATCAGGTCCTCGCCCCACACCAGCTTGCCGTCGAAGACCTGCCGGATCTCGTGCACGATTTGCTCGCGGATCGTCGGTTGATCGATCTGTTCGGTGAGGTGCGTGAGCACCATCGTTTTCACGCCGGCACGCCTCGCGATCTCGGCGTTGTCGCGATGGTTGCCGGTCGCGGCGCGGAAGGCCGGCGTTGGTTCGGTCCCGGTGAAGAAGTGGTTCATCGCGATAAACAGGTCGCAGCCCTTGGCCAGCTGCACGACGCTGTCGGCAACGCCGCCGCTATCGCCGGAATAACAGATGGAACCCTCGGCGGTGTCGAGACGCAGCGCGACACATTCAAGGTACGGCTGGGCGTGTTGCGCGTGACCGACCGTGACCTTCCAGCCATTGCCGGTGATCACCGAGCCGGCATGGATCTCGGTGACTCGGGGCGCCGGTCGCGGACGCGGCAGCTTCCCGCCGCGCGCTTCGAAGACGTCGAGGCTGCTGCGGTGCTTGGTGCGCGCCGCGATGTCGCCCGCGTAGATCCCGTTCTCTCCAAACAGTTGCTCCGTCATGCGCGCGATCGGCGGAGGACCGTAGACCTGCAGTTCGGGAATGCGTGCCGCGCCTTGATCCCACCGCTGCAGCACCAGCCGCCCGTAGTCCATGCAGTGGTCGTAGTGATGGTGCGTGAAGAACACGTGGGTGACGTCGACGCTGCGGCGGCCGCTCTCGATCAGTCGATGATGCGCCCCTGGACCGTGGTCCCACACGATCACATCGTTGCCGACTTCGATCAGGTAGCCGGAGCTCTGTCGCTTCAGTGAAGGCGTCGGTGTGCCGGTGCCGAGCAACGTGATACTCAGCGGGCGCGCGCTCGGTGTCTGTTCAACGGCGCCTTCGGCGGCCGCGGCCGTCGCCGCGGCGACAGGAGAGACCGCAACCGACGCGAGAAAATCCCTTCGGTCCACTGACTACCTCCGCGCTGAATCTACTGATCTGGCGCGAAGGAGTCCAATTGTTTGAGACGGCGGCGACAAGATGGCGTCACGGCGTCATCAGCCAGATGCGCCATTCTCCATCGCGACGGCTGTGATACGCGATCTGACGTCCCTGGGGATCCCAGGCAAACTCTTCCGCTGTCGCATCGTCGAGGATGCCAGATCTGAATCCGACTTGCTCTCACCAGACGCGCGCAGACGCGCAGGGAGGCTGCGCAAGGCAGGGGGCAACGTGCCGGCCTCGTCAGTGACGGCGCGAAGAAGGACGTCGAGCAGCGTGGCGACGGCCGCTCGCGCCGGCTGCCGTTCTTCGCTCGCACCGGAAATCTCCAGAGCGCCGGACTCATTGAACCGCAATGCGTCGGCGGATGTGGGCAACGCCTTCGCGACGCCCATGTCGAGTTGCACAGCCGCTTCATGCACCAGCGCAACGGCTTCCTCGGGTTTCAGCCTCAGACCTTTCCGAACTGCGTCACCGATGTTCGTCATGTGGACGAATTCACTTCAAGACGCGTACCGCAGGCAGCCCAGCGAGGTTACGCGAAGGCCGCACTGTAATCCGGGGATAATGCACGGATGGCGATGGTGCTGGTAACCGGCGGATCGGGCTTCATCGGCAGCCACTGCATCCTTCAACTGCTGGCGGCCGGCCATACGGTCCGGACAACGGTGCGCAACCTGTCGCGGGAAGCGGATGTCCGCGCCATGCTCAAGGAGGGCGGCGCCGAGCCCGGTGGCAAGCTGACGTTCGCGGCGGCTGATCTGTCGAGCGATACCGGCTGGTCCGAGGCCGTCGCTGGATGCGACTTCGTGCTTCATGTCGCGTCGCCGTTTCCACCCACCGCACCTAAACATGAAGATGAGTTGATCGTCCCCGCGCGAGACGGCGCCCTCAGGGTGCTGCGCGCATCGCGCGATCACGGTGTCACGCGCGTGGTCCTGACGTCCTCGTTTGCGGCGATCGGGTACGGGCATCCCGAACGGTCGACGCCGTTCACCGAAGCGGACTGGACCGATCCGGGGAAGGAACAGTCGGCTTATGTGAAGTCGAAGACCATCGCCGAGCGCGCTGCATGGGACTTCGTCGCGAAGGAAGGGGGCGGGCTCGAGCTGGCGGTGATCAACCCGGTCTTCGTGATGGGGCCGGTGCTCGGCCGCGATTTCTCGACGTCGATCGCGCTCGTGAAGCGGATGCTCGAAGGCGCCATGGCCGGCTGTCCGAAACTCTACTTCGGCGCCGTCGACGTGCGCGATGTCGCCGATCACCACATTCGCGCGATGACGAATCCCGCGGCGCGCGGTGAGCGGTTCTTGTCGGTGTCCGGGAATTTCATGCGGCTGATCCAGGTTGCGACCGCCCTTCGCAACGGACTTGGTGAAGCCGCGCGAAAAGCACCGACGCGTGAATTGCCGAACTGGATCGTGAGGCTGGCGGCGTTGCGGGACTCAGGCGTCAGGCAGTTCGTGCCTGAGCTCGGCAAGGTGCGCAATGCGACGAACGAAAAATCACGCCGTCTGCTTGGGTGGTCGCCGCGATCGCCCGAGGACGCAATCGTGGCAACCGGCGAGAGCCTGTTGCGGCTGGGACTGGTGACGGGCTGACATGGCAGCTGACGACAAGATCGACGAACTCTATCAACGCCCTCTCGATGAATTCACGGCGGCGCGCAACCAACTGGCCAAGCAGACCGGCGACGCATCGATCAAGAAGCTGGAGAAGCCGAGCCTCGCGGCATGGGCCGTCAACCAGCTGTATTGGCATCAGCGAAAGCTGTATGACGAGGTGATCAAGACCTCGACGCAGGTGCGGACCGCCCATAAACAGGTGCTCGCCGGAAAGTCGGCGGACGTGAAGGCCGCGGAGGTGTTTCACGGCGAAGCGATGCGCAAGGCGAAGGACGCCATTCGCAAGATCATCGAAGCGGGAGGCAACAGCTCTGTCGATGGGGTCATGACCCCCATCACCGAAACGCTCGATGCGCTGCCGACAACGGATCCGCCGGGACGGTTGACGAAGCCGCTGCGCCGCACCGGCTTCGAGGCCCTGCAAGGGATCACGATCGCCGCGAAGCCCTCAACCCCAGTCAGCAAACCGGAAGCGAAGAAGCCCGCAGCGGACGAAACCGATCGCGAGCGCAAGAAGCGGGAGGCCGATCAGCAAGAGCTCGCGATGGCCAAGGAGCGCCTGCGGTTCGCGGAAGCGGCGGAGCGGGAGGCGGAGGCGTCGGTCGATCGCGCCAAGCGTACGCTCGACCGCGCCGAGCGAACGCGCGAGCGAATCGAAGGCGAGCTGGAGCAGGCGATCGTCGCCGAGAAGGCCGCCCGCAAAGAGCTGTCATCCAGCGAGTCGGCGTTCGAGAAGGCGAAAGCCGAAACCAACCGCCTTCGCAAGAAGATCGACTAGCGCTTCAGTCCCGCGAGCACCGACTTTCGCACCTTCGCGACCATCGTAAACCTGGGATCGACGACGTTCGCGACTTCGTACTCGAGCGCCTGGCCCATGAGCAGGGAAGCACCGCGTTCGGTGAGTCCATAGTCCTGCATCAGCCACCGATGCATTTCGCTGGTGGCCTGTTGCAGGGCTTCGATCAGCGATCGCTCGCTGCCGAGCACCATCACGTGCGTCTCGTTCTCCAGACGCGGCCACTGAATCGCCGATTTTTTCACGAGCTGCACCGTGAACTCCACGTCCATCGACGTCTCGAGCCCGGTGCCGACCACTTCACCCTCGCCCTGCAGCGCATGGCCGTCGCCCACAAACAGCAGCGCGCCCGGCTCGTTGACCGGCAGCATGATCTTCACGCCCTGGTTCATGCCGGCGTAATCCATGTTGCCGCCGAACGCGCCCGGCGTGCTGGTGGCAATCGCTTCTTTGCGCGCCGGCGCCACGCCGACGCAGCCAAGCATCGGCCGCATCCGCAGCTGCAGGCCGTTGATGTCGCTGTTGTCGAGACGCGCCATGCCCGACGCCTTGTCGAGGATCCAGTTCGCGCGCGGCGCCTGGCGCTCGGTGCGATTCAGGATGGAGCCCGGCGTCACGGTGTACGGCGCAAGGGCGCCGCTGGAGTACGCGGTGGCGCGATTGATCTCCATCTTCGTGAACGTCACGGCGATCATGTCGCCGGGCTCCGCGCCTTCGATGAAGAACGGGCCCGTCTGCGGGTTGGGGCCCTGCGCCACGCTCTTGCCGTTCCAGTCCGCCCCGCTGGCATCAATGGTCTTCGTGATCACGCGATCGCCCGGCTTGATGCGGAGCGCCGGCGGATGCGCGCCCGAAAACGTGTTGTAGAAGCGATCGGGTGTGAAGGTGTGGACGGCCGGCGTCTGCGCGACGCCGGCCATCGAGGCCAGGACGATGACGAGCGGAACGAAGCGATTCATGCGGCCGGATTCTACTTGCGAACGCCCGAGTACTCCAGCATCTGCTTCTGTAAGTCCTGCGGATAAGAGATCGTCACGTCAGTAATCGAGCCGTCCGCGGCCGTCACCGGCGTCAGCTTCGGCATCACGAACCCGCTGTATGACGGCAGGTTCAGCTTTTCGACGCGGCCGACAATCTCGTCGCGCAGCTTCGCATCGAAGTGAATGCCGTAGGTGTCGAACAGCTTCGCCGCCCCGGCCGCATCGCCTTCGGACTTGATGCGCTGCACTTCGGCGAGCAGCTTGCCGACGCCGTCACGGAACGCCTTCGGATCGACCATCACCAGGTACGACTTGCCGTCGCGCGTGCGTGATTCGATCGCCTTGGTGTTCGCCATCAGCCAGCGGACGATCATCTGGCGGTTGCGCATGTGGTCTTCCTCGATCTGCGTGCCCTCGCGGACGCGCCGCAGCTGCACGAGCGCGTTGCGCGTGTAGGCCTCGTATTCGGCGCGCACGATGTTGTCGTGATCGGCCGCCGGAATGACGCCGATCTCCACGAGCTTCGGGTCGGCGATGAAATACAGCCCGACCAGATCGGCGCGGCCTTCCTCGAGCGCGGAGAAGTGCTCCTTGATGAGCGCCTGCGGATTGGCCTTGCCCGGCGCCTGCTGGCCCGAGGCGTGCCCGATCACTTCATGCATGTCCGTCGTCAGCTCGCCGCTGAACGTCGCGAACTTCTTCGAGCGATCCGCTTCGGCGTCGTCCCACGAGAACTCGCTGCGCATGTTCGTGGGCGCGGACTTGTCGTACGACTCATTGACGTTGGCGAGCGCCACCGACTTGCTGCCGTACTTCTCGCGGATCGCCTGGTCGTTCGGCAGATTGATGCCGACCGGCGTCACCGGGCCGGAGTCGCCGGTCTCCACCACGACGTCGATCGCGTTGGCGACGATGCCCTGGACGCTGGCCTTGCGGTACTTCGCATCCCAGGGCATGTGATCCTCGAACCACTGCGCGTTGTTGGCGATGGTCTTGATGCGCTGCGTCTTCTCCTGGTTCACGAAGAAGACCAGGCCTTCCCAGCTGCCCTTGATGCCGCGCGGATCGAGATACACCTCGATGAAGCCGTTGATGGTATCCACAGGCGACGACTTGTCCTGGACCCAGGCGATGTCGTACGCCTCGCGGTCGGCGACCTCACCGGTGCGATAAAACTTGCTCAGCGCATCGAGCGCCTTCGCCATCGGCGCTTCGGCGAAGGGCTTCGCGGCCTCGAGGTGCGTGACGATCTCGCTGATCTGTTTCCCGTACTTGCCGTCGATGCGATAGACCTCTTCGACGAGCTTGCCGTTCTGCTTCACGAGCCGGGAGTTGAGGCCGTACTTCTCGGTGAAGCCTTTCAGATCCGCCATCGAGACGCCCGAGTAGAGGTTGTTCGCGCTCGCCTGCAGGATGTCCTTGCCGGGACCGGGCGTCTTGTTGGTCACGATCGGATCGACGTTCGGATCGAAGAACATCGGGCCGAGTCGCGCGAGCTTGTCGTCGATGGTCTTCTCCCACGTCATGTATTTCGCGCCGGCTTTCGCCGATGCATAGACCGCGGCCTTCAGCTGATCCGGCGTGAGCTTCAGCAGGAACTTCCGCGCCGTCAGGTTGTTGTAGGGACCGTTGTTCAACCAGAACAATTTCGCGTAGCGCTGAATCTCGGTGAGCGTCGCGGCATCCACGCCCTGCGGATACGCGATGATCTGCTCGAACACCTCGCGCATCTCCAGCGCGTCCTTGTGCTTCTGATCGATGAAGATGTCGCGCCCGGCGATCGCCGCCTGGTAGAGGTGCCAGATCAAGGTCTTCTGCTTGAGCGGCAGCGACGAAAACCCGTCCGCGTAAAGCTGGACGATGGCGGCATCGTCGACCCGATCAAGCAGGTACTTACGATCCTGGGCAGGTTGTGCGGGTGTGGCGGTTGAGGGCGCCGGGGCCGGTTGAGGTGACGAACAGCCCGCCAGCGCCACAAAGAGGAACAAACTGGCGTTGCGACGTATGCTCATCTTGCTAGTATAGTTATCCGTTGGCGGAATGGATGGGAGACCGTCCGAGGACACGCCGCCCCAAACCATTTCGAGAGGACATGCCCATGCGTTTTGTTAACGGTTGTGCAATTGCAGTCGCGTTGACCCTGTGTACCAGCTCGTTGGCCTTCGCCCAGGATGCCGCTGTCGCGGTGAAGGACGGCGGAATCTTCGCCAAGGGGTGGGCGGGGAAGATCGATGCGCAGGAAGAGAAGGCTGGAGCGAACATCAACCAGGCGCGTCTGGATGAGAAGGGCGGCACGCTCACGGTGCGCACCGGCCCGGCGACGACCTACTGGAACCCGGCGAACAAGGCGGCCGGCAACTACACCGTGTCGGCGACGTTCAACGAGCCGAAGTACATGAACCTGATGGATCATCCGCATCCGTACGGGATCATGATCGCCGGCAACGATCTCGGCACCGAAAACCAGAGCTACATTTACTGCTCGGCCTACGGCAACGGCACGTTCATCGTCCGCGGCATGGGCCCGGCGCCGTTCCAGGTCAGCGCGCGCAAGCCCGAGCCGAACGCGGCGATCAACAAGGCCGCCGGCAAGGATCAGCCCGTCAAGCAGGACATCGCGGTCTCGGTCACCGGCGACAAGATCGAGTGCGCGATCAACGGCACGGTGGTCGGCAGCTACAACAAGGCCGATGTCGTGGCCGCGGGCAAACTGAAGTCGACCGACGGCGTCTACGGCGTCCGCTTCGCGCACAACACCGAAGCGACGGTGACGAACCTGAAGATGACGAAGAAGTAGGAACGACTTTGGACTTGGGGCTTGGGACTTGGGGCACGCGTTACCCAGGCCCAAGGCCCAGGTTCATGACGAGCGTATAAAAGTCATTCAGCCCGCAGACTAATTCTCGAAATCCCCAACAATTTTTTGCGCCCGTCGCGGCATTGCCTTTGCTCTTTTGGAAGGCATGAGGCCGCGCCTCTGGCTCGTGTTGTTCGTGATGCTGCAGCTGGCTGACGGCGTGCTGACATACGCGGCCGTGCAGCGGTTCGGCGCCGGCGCCGAGGGCAACCCGATTCTCGCGACGTGGATTGTGATCACCGGCGCGCTGCCGGCGCTGGTGGGCGCAAAGCTGCTGGCGTGCGCGTGCGGCGGCGTTCTCTACGCCGCCGGTGTGCATCGCGTGCTGGCCGGACTGTCGGCGCTCTACCTGTTCGCCGCCGTCGTCCCGTGGCTGCAAATTTTCTCTCAGCTCGGTCTGTCCTGATCCCGATCCCCGATCCCCGATCCCCGATCCCTATTTCTTCTTCATCTTCGACACGTCCGGCACGTCCTCGCCGAGCGCGGTGGCGAGATCGATCTGGTGTTCCTGTTCCTGCCGGAGGATCTCTCGAATCTCTTCTGAGATCGCAAATTCCCCGAGGGCATCGGCCTGGCGGACGCGCTCGCGATAGGCGCGGACCGTGTTGTTCTCGTTTTCGAGATCGGCGCGCAGCATCGCCTCGGCGTTATCGGTGAGCTTCACTGGCAGCGCCGTCGCATTCGGCATGCCTCCCAGGTAGTCGATCTGTTTCGCGATGGTGATCGCGTGGGCCAGCTCCTCGCCCGCGTGCACTTCCAGCTCCTTCGCGATCGACTGGTATTCGGCGCCCTTCAACGCCTGCGAGTACACGACGTAGGCGATGATGGCCTGGTATTCGCGCGACAGGTCTTCCTGCAGGCCTTTGATGAGTGCTTCACGAGTAACAGGCGTATTCGGGGCGGACGGCTGAGTTTCCTTCGGCATGACTCCTCCAGCTGGGCAGACCGCCACCGAATGTGAAACCTGTGTTCCACATCCGGCGGCGCCTCGGCCCTTACCTGGAGGCTAGAGCAAGTCCCGTGCCTCTGATCAGCGGAGGTACTTGTTGAAGTGCGCGATGGTGCGATCCCACGCCAGCTTTGCCGAGGCGGCGTCGTAGCGCGGCGTGGTGTCGTTGTTGAACCCGTGCTCGGCGTTCGGATAGATGAAGCCTTCGTGCTTCACGTTGGCGGCCTTGAGCGCCGCTTCGTACGCGGGCCATCCATCGACGAGACGCTTGTCGTTGCCGCCGTGCTGGATCAGCATCGCGGCCTTGATGTTCTTGACGTCCTCAACCGGCGGGGCGCCGCCGTAGAACGGCACGCCGGCGAGCAGCTCCGGCACGCGCGTGGCGAGGAAGTTCACCACGCCGCCGCCGTAGCAGAAGCCCACCGCGCCGATCTTGCCCGTCGAATCGGGACGCGTGCGCGCGTAGGTCGTGGCGGCGAGGAAGTCCTCACGCGTCTTCGCCTGATCGAGCTTCGGAAACAGCTCGCGCGCCTTGTCTTCACCTTCGGCGGGATAGCCGCCGAGCGGCGTCAGCGCGTCGGGCGCGACGGCGAGAAAGTTGGCCAGCGCGAGACGGCGGGCGATGTCTTCGATGTGCGGATTCAAGCCGCGGTTCTCGTGAATCACCAGCACGGTGGGCAGCTTGCCCGTGGCGTTGGCCGGCTTGGCGACATACGCCTTGATCTTGCCGTAGCCCTTCGGCGAGTCGATCTCGACCCACTCGGTCTTGATGCGCTTGTCGTCCTTGGGCACCTGCTGCGCCGCGGCGAACTTCGGGTTCAGCATGTCGAGCAGCATCGCGGCGGTCACCGGAGCGGCGGCATATTTCGCGGCGCGATCGAGGAAGCCGCGGCGATCGATATCGCCGTGCACGTACTGGTCGAAGATGTTCAGGAGCTCCCGGTCGAAATCCTTTGCGGTCAAACGTTCGCTTTCCATGTCGCCTCCGGTGGTCTTTACGCCAGTGTCAACGAAATCCTTTACCGTCAATTCAGCGTCCACAGGGCGATCGTGGACAAGTCCTTGATGAACACGCGCTGTCCCGATAACACCGGCTGCGCCCACGTCGCGCTTTCGGCAACGCTGTAGCGCTTCACGACTTCGAACTCCTTCGGATTCGCGCGCACCACGGACAGGTTGGCCTCGGTATCGAGCGCGAACCACAGGTTGCCGGCGCGGACCACGGCGGCGTTTTCGGCGACGCGCGGCGCAGACAGCCAGAGTGTCTGGCCGGTGTTGGCATCGATCGCGAAGTACTGGCCGCTGTTCCGCGCCGAGAATCCATACAACGCATCGCCGATCACCACGCCCGTGCTCATGTCCATCGTGACGTCGTTGTTGACCCAGACATCCTCGGATGTCCACTGCCCGGCCTTGTTCATCACCTTGAAACCGGTGACCGGCAATCCGAGGCCCGAGACGATCACGATCTGGCTTGCCTCGCCGGAGCCAGCAAGCGAAGGCGGGTTGTGCACAATGGGTGTGACCGCGTTGCGGGTGGCGCGGACCGAAAAGGGCCGCTTCCACAGCAGCTCACCGGTGGCCGCCGAGACACCGACGAGATTTTCCTGCGTCGTCGTGATCACCTGGCGCGTGCCGCCAAGCTCCGCGATGATCGGCGATCCGTACGCGGGACCATCGCCGGTCCACGCCCACTTCACTTCGCCGGATTTCGCGTCGAATGCCGTCAGGGCGCCGTCGTTCTGGCCGCCGACGTGGACGATCACCAGACCGCGATCGACGATCGGCGACATCGCCGTGTGATACAGCGTCTGCGTCTTTGGCGGCGCCGTCTGCCACAGCTGCTTGCCCGAGGCGGCATCGAAGGCGGTGACGACTCCGACCATGCCGAGCGAGTAGAGGCGTCCATCGGCAAACGTCGGCGTCGACTTCGGGCCGGTGCCGTGCTTGCCGGTGGCCGCGGGATTCGGTTTGTAGGCCGCGTGGTATTTCGCTTCCCAGATCGTCTTGCCGGTCGCGGCATCGAGCGCGCGCATCACTTCGTCTTCGTTCTGGCGCGAGAACGCAAACACGCGATCGCCGACGGTAATCGGCGCCGCATAGCCGATGCCGACTTCAACTTTCCACTTCTGGTTGAGCCGTTCGGGCCAGGTCGCGGGCGGCGCGAAGGTGGCTGCACCGTCGCGATTCGATCCGCGCCACTGCGGCCAGTCAGAGCTTGGCCGTTGCGCGATGGCGGGCGCGAGCCCGCACACCGCGGCGAGGGTAGTGGTGACGAGTAGGCGCCGCATCACGCTTACTTCGGCTGCGGCACGATGCGCAGGTACGGCTTTGGCGCCTTCCAGCCCTGCGGGTATTTCTGTTTCGCCTCCTCGTCGCTGACGGCGGGCAGGATGATCACGTCCTGGCCGTCCTTCCAGTTCACTGGCGTCGCGACTTTGTGCTTCGCGGTGAGCTGCATCGAATCGAGCACGCGCAGCACTTCGTCGAAGTTGCGTCCCGTGCTCATCGGATACGACAGCACGAGCTTCACCTTCTTGTCCGGACCAATCACGTAGACGTTGCGGACGGTGGCGTTGTCGGCGGGCGTGCGGCCTTCGCACGTGTCGCCGGCCGTGGCCGGCAGCATCCCGTACGCTTTCGCGACCTTGAGATCGATGTCGCCGATCATCGGATAGTTCGGCGCGGTGCCCTGCGTCTCGGCGATGTCTTTCGCCCAGCCCTCGTGGCGATCGACGGGATCGATGCTGAGCCCGATGATCTTGACGCCGCGCTTGTCGAACTCCGGTTTGATTTTCGCCATGTAGCCGAGCTCGGTCGTACACACCGGCGTGAAATCCTTGGGATGCGAGAACATCACGCCCCAGGAATTACCGAGCCACTCGTGAAAGCGGATCGGGCCCTGGGTGGTTTGCGCTTGAAAGTCGGGTGCGTCGCTGCCGATGGGCAAGGGACCGGTGCTCATGGGAAATCTCCTCGAGAAACACTAAAGGCCTGAGGGCTGTGATGCCCTCAGGCCTCGGAAGGTTACCCGCCTTCGCGCGACGGCGCCAGCCCCCGCGCTTCGGCGGGGCAGGCCCCTGTGCTTTACAGGCCGCCGCCCTTGGGCACGGCCACGCGGGCGCCCGAATCACCGCCGCCACCACCGCCACTCGATGCGCCGCTGGCCGATCCGCTCGAATAACCGGACCCTGAGACGCCGCCGCCACCGCCGCCCCATCCACCGCCGTTGCCGCTGCTGTTGATGCGCGGCGTGCCTTCGGGCTGGCGATCGCGGATCTGCGTGTAGCCGCGGCCGTTGACGACGCGGCCTTCCGGTTGCGGCTCGATGCTGCCGATCACCGGCGGGCGGCCGCCGATGCCGATCCAGTCACCGCCGTTGCCGTAGTACGGGTAGTACGACGAGTAGGGGTAATAGTTGTACGCGCCGTAGTATCCCGGTCCGCACATGCTGTAGTAGCTGCGATAGCCGTAGCCGTACGGCGTGTAGCAGTTCGCGTAACTCATCGCGAATTCAGCGGGCATGAACGGATCGAACCAGCCGGTGCCGGTCGAGATGCCCATCGGCGCCGAGCCGCCGCCGGCCCGCTCGACGACGAACTTCTTTGGATAGCTGAGCGCGACCATCAGATCGATCACCGAGCCGTCGACGCCGCCTTGATCGAGCGCGAGCAGCGTCTTCCTGTTCAGATCGAAGCCGTGGTGCAGTTCGGTCAGCGACGCCTGGATGGCCTCAACGGGCATCTTGGCGCTCGCCTCGATCACATCCTCGATGCTCCAGCGCGCCTGTTCCGCGGTGACGCGCGACGCGGTAGTGGCGTCGGGCTGCGGGGCGCGGCTGCCGTCGGCAAGGTTCTGGTTCACGGCGCGGCGATAGCGTTGCACGCGCAGGTTCGTCGTGGCGGACTCGCCCAGCACGTGCTGCACCATGACCCACGCCGGGCCGGGGGCGAGGAACGCGATCGTCTTGATGGTCCGCGCCGGCTCCTTGCCGCACGTGACGTTGGTGGTCCGGAACACGCGCGCGCCGTCGCTCGACCACTCGGACTGCTCGTTGCCCTTGCATTCGGCATCGGTGATCGGCCGCATCACGCCATCGGCGATCACGACCTCGTCGATGCCTTTGTTGGTGCCGACGATGGTCTGCAGGCGCACGCCGCTCTTTTCAGGCGTGATGCACATGCGCGCGCCGGTACCCGAAAGGTCATCGTCAAGGCGCCAGCATCCGAGCCATCCGGCGAAGCGGGCGTCAGTCGGCGGCGCTTGCTGCGCGAATGCGCTGCCGGCGGAGAGGATCAACACGAACACAAACATGATCTTCTTCATATGCAATCCCTAAAAGGCGAAGTGAACGCCCGCACCAAAACGGAATCCGCCGAGATCGATCGGCGCGAAATCAATGAAATCGGTGTCGAGATCCGAATGCTGCCACGAATAGCGGCCTTCGAACGAGAGCACGAGCCTTTTCATCACCTGGATATCGGTGCCGCCGAGCACGTGGACGATCGGCGCCCAGCCCTCGGACCTGAACGTGTCGGTAAAGATGTGGTGATCGGCGAAGTCGACGAAATCACCGTTCTGCCGGAACGTGTATTTGCCGTAGCCGCCGCCGGCGCCGACATACGGAACAAACGTATTCGGGATCCACGCCAGCCGGCTGACGCTTCGGCCGCGAGGCAGCAGCAGAAATTTCGCGGAGGCGACGAAGTTCATCTGCTCGAGCTCGGTCACCTGCTGGATGGGAACGCGAGTGCCGTTCGGCAGGAGCTCCTCCTCGTCGCGATCCTCGGAGGGCTGGCTCAAGCCGTTGAGATCCATGCCGACCGTGATGTCGAAACGCGGCGTGACGCTGACGCCGACTTCGGCCGTGAACGCCCCCGTGTTGAAGTCCGACTTGTCGAGCGTGAATTCGTTGGTGACGAAGTCGTAAATGTCGCTGCCCGCGGACGCTTTGAGCCAGCTGCCGCGCACGCCAACCATCACGCGCGGGCGGCCGAGCAGGAAGTCCGGCGGCGACGACGTCGTGCTGCTTTGCGCCGATGGGTTTGTCGATTGATTTTGGCCGTCCGCGAACGCGGGGGACGACAGGAGAACCAGCGCGGTACAACTCACGCAAAGACCGCGTAATGCCTTCACGCCGTGAGCCATGTTGACTACCTCGGGGCGAAATGGCGCCCGCTGGCGAGGGCCCATTCCTGCCCCGAGAATAGCAGAAAACCGCTATTTCTTCAGCGTGAACGTCAGCTCAATGGTGATGCGGACCGGCACCGCTTTCCCGTCCTTGCGCCCGGGCTCGAACTTCCACTGGCGGGCGGCGGCAATTGCCTCCTGATCGAGGCCATATTCCGTGTCGAGGGAGCGGGTGACCTCGACGTCTGAGATGTCGCCCTGTTCATTGATCACGCACTCGAGCCAGACCGACCCCTGAATCTTCGCCTGCATGGCCTGGGGCGTGTATTTGGGTTTCACCTCTCGAACGACCTTTGGAAGGCTCACTCCATTGCCCGGCTTGTAGACAACCGATTGGGCCTGCAGGGTTGCGAACATCGGGAAGCGATCGACCGCCGCCGCGGCGATCGCGAGGCATGCGGCCAGTGCGAGGGTGGCCTTGGCTAACGCGGGACGACTTCGGGACATGGAACCCTCCTCTGCGATGAGCGAGATGCGCTGGCTGAGCGTGCGGCGGCCGATGAAGGGCGTGACGCCAATCACGTGCGGCTGCGGATTCGAGAACGCGAGCAGTGCCTCGGCATAGGCGCGCCGATCTTTCGTGACGAGGATCGTCATTTCATCGACGACCGTCTCCCGCGCCAGGGACAATCTCGACGCGATCACGTGGGCGTGCGGATGGAACCACAGCACCGAGCGCCAGAGCTCTTCGCCGATGGTTTGCAGCCAGTCGCGGCGTTTCACGTGCAGCAGCTCGTGGCAGATGATGGCGCGCTGAACCGCGGGGGACATCGCGAGCACGGATCGCGGGATCAACACGAGCGGACGCCGCACGCCAACCGTTGCCGGCCCTTCGAGATCGTCGGTGATTCGGAGAGCGGCCGACGCGCCGATCGACTTCTCGAGATCGCCGCTGACGTGCGCAAGCGATGCATCCGGTGTCGCGCGCGCCACGATCGCGCGCAGTCTGATCACGCCGGCGGCCAGCCAGAATAACCGCGCGACGATTCCCGCGAGGACGATGAGCAGGATGATCGTGCCGGCATCGAGTCCGGTAGCCGCGGTTGCGGCGGTGTTCGCCGGGGCGCCAGTGTCCGCGATCGACAGCAAACGGAACAGCGCCGGATCCGCGTGACGCGGCTGCGCGAGCGGTACGAGCAGCGCGATGGCCAGCACCGCCTGCCAGAATCGCAGGGCGTGGCGCGGCATGCGGATGCCGAGCATCCACGTCGCGATCAGCGCCACGGTGACAATCGACGCGAGCTGGAGAGCGTATGCCGTGAGGTTCCAGAGACCAACCGTCATCACTCCTCCTTGTCGAGCAGCTTTTGCAGCTCGCGGCGCTCCCGTTCGGTCAGGCCCTTTTCCTTCAACAGGTGCACGAGCAGGGGCCGGGCCGAGCCGTCGAAGACGCGGTTGACGAACTCGCGCACCATCGATCGGACGACGATCTGCTGCGGACGGACTGGCGCGTAGACATGCGCCTTCTCGCCGGGCTCGCGCGTCAGGTGCCCCTTGGTCTCGAGGATGTTCATCATCGTCTGCACGGTGGTGTAGGCGACGGCGCGCTTCGAGCGGAGCTCGTCGTAGACCTCGCGGACGGTGGCCTTGCTGCGCGGCCAGATCACCTTCATGATCTCGAGCTCCTGGCCGGTGAGGGTGTCGGACTTCGGACGCATACTAATTATTTAGTACTAAGGAATTGGGTGATGTCAAGTCGCGCTGCCGCGGCCGCGGGCGGGCTCTCCTTGACAGCCTAGGAGAGCGGCGTTACTCTCCTCACGTGCTTAGGAGAGCGATGTCCTGGCTGCGCGACGTGATCCATCGCGGCGAGCTCGACCGCGCGATGGACGACGAAATGCAGCTCCACATCGACCTCTGCGAGGCCGAGCTCGTGAAACAGGGCGTGCCGCCGGACGAGGCGCATCGCCGGGCCCGGGCCGCCTTCGGCAGCATCGAGGCCAAGAAGGACGAGACACGCGACGCGCTGGGCCTGCGCCTCCTCGACGAGCTCCGCGCCGACACCGGCTACGCGCTGCGCTTGATGCGGCGTTCGCCCGCGTTTACGGCCGTGGCGATTCTCTCCCTCGCGCTCGGTATCGGCG
>Ga0207428_10003238_pt1 | contig 15878 bp, 13 predicted proteins | sample RhiMethybrSRZTD1_FD_187600 | JGI IMG/M metagenome (GOLD analysis project Ga0207428, IMG submission 187600) | Populus rhizosphere microbial communities from Tennessee, USA - Rhizosphere MetaG P. TD hybrid SRZTD1 (SPAdes) (version 3) | ecosystem: Host-associated > Plants > Roots > Rhizosphere >...
GCCGAAGAACACGTCGTCGATGCCGGCGGGATCGGCGCCCGCGCGCCGCACGACCTCACCGATCACGACCGCGCCCAGATCGTCGGGCCGCACGTCGGCCAGCGCACCCCGGAACCGCCCGATCGGCGTGCGAACCGCGTCGACGACGAACACGTCTCGCAATGAGGCGGACATGGCCGAAATCTACCTCTTAAAAGGAACCGACCGCGGCGAAACCGGGGATGGTGCCCCCCTTGCCGTCGCGCATCGGCGCGAACGTCGCGATCGGCATGGTCGCGCTCACGGTCCTGGCGCTTGATGACTGGGGCTCCGCGTCGACGTTGCGCGTGAGCAGGATGCCGCCCAGCAGACCGATGCCGCCCCCCAGCAGCGCCGCCCCGGCGGCGATCGCGCGCGCATCATCGTCGGGCTGCGGCGCGCGCAGGCACGAGTCGGAAAGAGAGACGCAAGCCCCGACGCCCGCCGCGAGCGCGGCCGCGCCCGCCGCCGCGTCGATCAGCAACACCCGCTTGAGCGACGGGCCGTACTTCGATTGATCCGGCAGGTACGCGCCGAGCAAGCCAGTGACGAGGCCAACGTTGAGCCCGATCAGCGCGCCAGGCGCGAGGTCGAAGACGCTCGACGACTTGTAGACGCACTTCTCTTGGATGTCGGGATTATCGAGGAAAACGCAGGTTCCACTCGGATAGAGATGTCCGTTCCTGGCGTCGGGCATGCTCGTGGGCACTCGATACGACTGCTCCCAGGACGATCCGTACGGCTTCCACTGCACCGCGACCTGCGTCAGCGCGCCCGCGAAGATACCGCCGAGCGCCGCGCTCTGAATCAACGTCACGCGTCCGTAGGTGGGCGCCTTCTTGGCCATCAGGCTGCCGGCGGTCAGGCCGATCGCCAGGCCGGGCAGGCTGCCGACAAACGCCGAACGCAGCTGGTTGCCGATCGGCGGCCGGCACGGATCCGAGTTGGGCGGGCAATTCTCGGCGGTCACGCCGTGGCTGGTGTTCACCTGCTGCCAGAGGAAGCCGAGGCCCATCCCCTCGGCGGCGCCGACCCAGGTCGCGCCCAGCGCGAAGAACGCCTGGTTGTCCGGGATGTACTGGGGAATGAGCGGCGTTGCGATCACGGTGCCCGCGACTGCGCCCGCGACGCCGCCGCCGATGACCAGCGCGATCGACGCGACGTCCTGCCCCTCGAAGTCCTTGCCGATCGCGGCGGCGACCGCGCCCGCGCCAAGCAGCGCGCCCATCAGGCCGGACGCGAACAGCAGTTCCGGCCGTCCAGAACGCTGCACGTAGCGAAGCCGCAGGCGCCCGTCGCCGGTCAACAGCTTCCGCTCGCCCGGCGCCAGCATGAGCTCCGTCGTCTTCGACTCGTAGTCGGTCGCCTCCGCGAAGATCTCGATGTGGCCTGGGGTGACGTCCTGGCGGTACGGGTTGCGGGCGCGGTTGCCGTTGACGTACAGCGTGGCGCCCGGCGGGTGCGTCTCGATCTCCAGGCGCGCCGGGATCGGGTCCAGCTTGAAGAACAGCGGCTTGGTCTCGCCGACGTCGATCTCGACGACGCGCGTCTGCCCCTGGAAGTTCGGCTTGACCACGTCGACGCGGTAGCGTCCGCGCGGGATCGAAAAATTGTTGGGCGCCTGGCCGCTCGCCACCACCGTCGCCCGGTCCGCCTCGGGCGAGATCCGCACCGTCACGTCCTCGGGCACGCTGTTCACCACGAAGGTGCTCGGGCGCTTGCCGATGCTCTCGACGCGGTCGCGCGCCAGCTCCGCGAACTCGCCGTTCGGGTTCTCGGTCGCGTAGCGCTGGTAGTGGACGCTCGCGTCCTTGAGGCGGCCCATCAGGTACTCGCACTGCGCCATCATGAACAGCGCCGCGGGGCGCGGCTTGACCTCGTTCGCCTTCGAGAACTCGATCAGCGCCTGTTCGTGCTCGCGCGCGTCGAACAGCTTGAGGCCCATCTCGTAGTGCGATCGGGCCTGCGCGGTCGCGTCGTCGGCGGCGCGCGCGGGCCGGGCCGCGAGCACGAGCAGGCTCGCGAGGACCATCGCCGCGGCGCGCACGGCTGTCACTTGTCCGGATACGCCTCTTTGGAAGCCGACGGGAGCCGCACCTCACGCGATTTCCCCGCCGGCGCGGCGGGCGCGGGCACAACCGCGCCCGCAGCCGCGGCGGCCCCCGGGCGCACGCGCTGCTTCTTGCGCACCGGGGCGGCCGGCGACACGGGTGGCGCGGCCGCGGCGGCCGGCGGCGGCGCCGCGACCGGCGGCGGCGCCGGCGGCTGGACGACGGGCGCGGGTGTCACCGCTGGCGGCGGCGCGGGCGGCTGCTTCGAGGGCAGCCCGAGATCGAGCGCGATCGCCGCGCCCGCGGCCAGCGCGACGCCTCCCGCGACCAGCAGCGGCCAGCGCCTGGGCGCCGTGTTCTTCGGCGCGCCGGCGCCCGCGGCGCGCGGCACGAAGCCGACGTTCTGGTCGCCCGCCAGCAGCCGTTCCAGGTCGCGTTCGACGTCGGCCATCGTCTGGTAGCGGCGCGACCGATCCTTCTCCATCGCGCGCATCACCACCGCCTCGACCGCGCCGGAGATGCCCAGCTCGGGCCGCAGCTTCGACGGCGGCGTTGGCTCGTGCGTCAGCACCTGCGAGATGATGCCCAGGTAGTTGTTGGCGCGGAACGGCACCTCGCCGGTCAGACATTCGTAAAGCAACACGCCCAGCGCCCAGATGTCGCAACGGTGGTCGAGATCCTCCTCGCCGCGCGCCTGCTCGGGCGACATGTAAAGCGGCGTCCCGAGCAACAGGCCCGTGTGCGTCAGCCGGTAGCCCTCGCCCCCCTCGTCGCCGGCGGGCTTGACCGCCTTCGAGATGCCGAAATCGACGACCTTGACGAAGTCGACGTCGCCGCGCTTGACGAGGTAGATGTTCTCCGGTTTGACGTCGCGGTGAAAGATCCCCTTCGCGTGCGCGGCGCCCAGCGCGCTCGCGACCTGACGCGCGATGCCCACGCTGCGCTCGATCGGCAGCGGCGCCTCACGCATCGCCAGCTCGGCCAGCGATTCGCCGTCCAGGAACTCCATCACGACGAACGAACGGCCGTCGACGGTCGTCCCGAAGTCGGTGACGTCGACGATGTGCTCGTGGCCGATCGAGCTCGCCAGCCGCGCCTCCTGCAGCAGGCGCGCGACGAAGTCGCTCTTGGCGACAAACTTCTCCAGCAACACCTTCACCGCGACCCGCTTGCCGATGACGGTGTGTTTCGCCTCGTACACGGCGCCCATGCCGCCCTCGCCGATGCGGCGCACGACCTCGTAGCGGTCCGCCAGCACCGCGCCCACCAGCGAATCGAACTTCGCTTCCTCCTGGGGGTTGGTGGCGGTGAGCGACGCGGACACGGACGAGGGCGAGGACGGGGGCGGGGTCGGCATGCCAGGGACCGTCGCCGCCATGACCAGGCCTGACTGCGTGCTGGCCCCGGTCGTCATCAGCCGGGCGCCGTCTCGCGGGCAGACGTTCGTCCCGGCGGGGAAGGTGTTATGGCAGGTGGGACAGCTAGGCACGGCCCTCCGTCGAGTCTAACATCGTCGGGCATGGCAGAGCCCAGGCGCGGATTCATCTTCGACCTCGACGGTACGTTAGTCGACACCATGCCATCGCATTTCGTTGCCTGGACCGAGATCGCCCGCCGACACGGCCTCACGTTTCCCGAGGCGCGCTTCTACTCACTGGGCGGCGTCCCGACCGCAAAAATAGCGGCGATGCTGATCGCTGAGGCTGGGCTGACCCTGGATCCCCAGGCCATCGCGCTCGAGAAGGAGCAGATGTATTACGACAGCCTGGCGGCCGGCGGTGGCGTCAAGCCCATCGCGACCGTGATCGAGCTCGCACGCAGCCACCGCAGCCAGGGCCCGCTGGCGATCGCGTCGGGCAGCGTGCGGCGTCTGGTCGTCCGCACGCTCGAGACGCTCGGCATCTCCGACTGGTTTGCCACGATCGTCGCCGCCGAGGACACCACCCGCCACAAGCCCGAGCCCGACGTGTTCCTGGAAGCGGCCCGCCGCATCGGCGCCGACCCCGCCGCCTGCATCGTCTACGAGGACACCGACATCGGGCTCGAGGCCGCCCGCCGCGCCGGCATGACCGCGGTCGACGTGCGACCGCTCATCCGCTGACACTCTCCACGCCGCCGCTTCGCGGGGCGAGGGGACTATCAACTTCGCGACTTGCCGCCGCCGAGGCCGAAGAACGTGGCGATCTTCGAGCGGAGCTGGTTCGTCTGGGCGGCGCTTGGCACCGGCGTCATCGTCCGCTTCGCGCCCAGGTCGACCTGACGCCGCGACAGGATGTCGCTGATGATGCCCGCCAGCTCGGGCCGCTCCTGCACGATCTCCTGGAACGCGTCCTTGTCGACGACGTAGCACTCGACGTCGGTCTTCGCGACCACGGTCGCGGTGCGCGATTCGCCCGTCATCAGCGACATTTCGCCGAAGAACTGCCCGTCGCCCAGCGTCGCGATCTCCTTCGACGCGCCCAGCACGCCGACCTGGACGGCCACCTGCCCGCCGCGCACGACGTACAGCGAATCGCCCGGATCACCCTGGCGCAGGATCGTCTCGCCCGGGCCGAACACGACGTGCCGCAGCCGCCGCGACAGCCGATCGATCTTCTCGGCGTCGAGCGCGCGAAACACGTCGACCCGCGCCAGCGCGTCCACGCGCCGCGCGTACTCCTCGTCGCGCTTGCGCTGTACGCGGTCCTCGTTCATCTCGGTGACGTTGATGTTGCGCGACGGGAACGGGATCTCCATGCCGGCGCGGTGCAGGGCGTACCAGATGGCGCTGCGCACGTCGCTGTCGAGGATCTCGTCCCGCTGGACGTCGTCGATCCAGTAGCGGCACGCGTACGTGCAAGCATCCTCCCGGAACTCCTGCAGCAGGCAGTCGGGCGAGGGCTCGGCGCGCACGAACGAGAGCCTACGCACCGCCTCCACGATCACCTCGCGCACCTTCGCGGGCGGGTGGCGGAAATGCACGCGGACGGTCACCCACTGCCGGTGGGCGGTCGTCGGCCGGGTGAAGTTCGTGATCATCGCGCGCGTGATCGCCGAGTTCGGGATCAGCATCAGGTCGCCGTTCTTGGTGACGATCGTGGTGGCGCGCCAGCGCACCTCGCGGACACGGCCGATGATCGGCGACACGCGATCGCCGACGTTGATCCAGTCGCCGATCTCGAAGTCGCGCTCGAGCTGCAGCGCCAGCCCGGCCATCACGTTGCCCAGGGTGTCCTGCAGCGCCAGGCCCAGGACGGCCGTCGTCAGCACCGATGCCGTGAACACGCGTGTGACGTCCACATCGGACCGCGTCAGCACGATTGCGGCGGTGATGAAGTACGCGATCGCTTGCACGAGATCGCGCAAGATCCGCGGGATCTCGCGCCGCCTGAGCGCGACATCGAACAGCAGCAGGCTGGCCGCGATGACCACGGCGAAACAGAGCAGCAACAGCGCCAGCACCCTGAGCCAGTCGTGGTGCGTCGCGGTCGGCATCGGCCGCCCGAGCAGGCCGAACGCCGAGACCATCACCAGATACGCGCCGGCGAAGAAGATGCCGGCCTTGACGCGTCCGCGCTCGGAGGCGTCGACAACCGCCCGCAGGAACGACAGGCCGACGATTAACGCGATCGCGACCGCGGGCATTGGCCAAGCGGCCGACCATTCCTGCGCGAAGTGAGAGGGCATACGGGGCTTGGAGAGGGGCGATTGTAGATGATTTCCGCGGACTTTGCCTACTACCTAGAGGCGAAGAGGCGAGCCCCCCGACGCGAAGTCACCCTCTCCCGCTTGCGGGAGAGGGCAGGGGTGAGGGCAAGCCGCTCTCGGCGTCGTTCGTGCGGGAGACGCCCGGGGTGAGGCCCGCCGCTCAAGGCAGGGTTCGTACAGGCACGCGCGCCACGGCGGTCGTCGCCTCCACGCGCATGCCGTCGCTGGCCGGCGTGGCGCCGGCGATGCGGGCGACGTCCCCGCGCACGAGATCGGCGAACGCGGTGTTGGCGGGCGATTCGTGGCGGTCGAGCCGTATGTACGCGTGCCGGCCGGTCGGGCCGCACGCATACAGCTTGAGGCGGCCTTTCTCGGGCAGGGGATCGCTGACGACGCGGTAGCGCAGCTGGCCGGGGATCGGGCGCCACCGGTCGCGCAGCACGAGGTAGCTGAAGTCGACGCGCGATCGATTGGCCTCAGATCGCGTGGGGGAGCGCGGGCTTTGCCCGTGCGAGCCCGTCGCGGGGGGTGTGGGACCCTCCGAGGGTCCCACGGCGGATGAATCGTGGCACCAGTCGCGTTCGCGCGCGAGCGCCGGGCACGCGCCCGTCCAGAAGCAGGGCGCGACAATCTCCAGATCCGACATCGCCAGCAGCTGATCGCGAACCGCGAGCAGCTCGCGCGACGTCTCGCGCAGCGCCGGCTCCACGAGGATCACCGTCCCACCCGGCGCCAGCAACCCGTCGACCCAGGCACGGACGCGGCGCGCGCGCGCGTCGACGCGTTCTTCCAGCGGCTCGTCGACGAACAGCTCGCCCAGCAGATGCGCGGCGACGATGAGGTCGAAGCGCCCTGTCACCGCCGGCGGCGCGGGCAGCACGGCCTCCAGGTTCGCCGTCACCACGCCCGGCGACGCGACCCGGTCGACGCGCACCACCTCGATGGCGTCGCCGGACCACGCGCGCAGCGCCTCGGCCGCGGCGCCCGTCCCGCTCCCGAGATCCAGCGCGCGCTGGGGCGGCGCGCTGTCCGCGGGATACACCTCCGCCAGGATCCTGGCCAGCGCCGCGCGCGTGCGCGGCGCGATGTCGCGCGCGTATTCGCGCCTCAGCTCGGGATCGGCCAGATACGGCGTGCCGACCAGCTTGCGCGCGCCCACCAGGCCATCGTGAATGGCCGACCTAGCCGACCTTGCCGACCTGGCCGGCCCGGCTGACCCTCGTTCGCGGCGCCGGCGCGCCACGCGTTACCCCTTCCCGAAGATGTCCTTGAAGCTGACCACCAGCAGGACGCCAATCAGCAGCACGAAGCCCGCCGTGTGCACGGCGGCTTCGATACGGGGATTGACACGTCTGCGCGTGACCGACTCGAGGCTGATGAACACCGCGCGCATACCGTCGAGCGCGGGCAACGGCAACAGGTTGAACAACCCGAGGTAGACCGACAGCATCATCAACATCGACAGGAAGTTGACCGCGCCGCGGTTGGCGGCTTTCGCGATCTGCTTGGTGATGCCGATCGGGCCAGACAGGTCGGCCTGAACCTTGCCGCGAATCATGTCGTAAAGGCCGGTCAGGATCTCGACCGACGCGTAATACGGATAGACGAACGCTTCCTTGGCGGCCGATCCGAACGACACCGGTGTGCGTTCGCCGTATGGACCAAGCTGGATGCCCACCTGGTAGGCGGCGCCCGGCTTGTCGGGCGTGACGAGGAAGGTCATCTCCTGGCCGTCGCGCAGAACCTTGATGCTGACCGGCGCCCCCTGCCCCGCCTTGATCACCTCGCTGATCGGGTGCTCCGCGTTCACGACCTGGCCGTTGGCCTCGACCAGGACGTCGCCCGCCTTGAGACCCGCCGTCGCGGCCGGCCGCTTCGCCACCGCCTCTTCAATCTTCTGCGTCTTCGGCGACATGCCGTAGCCGAGCAGCACGACGAACACCAGGACGATCGCGGTGAGGTAGTTCGCCGCCGGTCCCGCCAGCACCGTCAGCAACCTCATCCAGCGCGGCCGGTTCGGATAGACCATCGGATCGTTCTTGTCGAACTCCTCGTTCGGGTTCAGCCCGGTGATCTGCACGAAGCCGCCCAGAAAAATCGGCGCTATCTGGAAGATCGTGCCGCCGCGCTTGAAGCTCACCAGCGGCGGGCCGAAGCCGATCGAAAACCGCTCGACGCGCATCCCGCACAGGCGCGCCACCAGAAAGTGGCCGCCCTCGTGCAAAACGATCAGCAGGGCGAGGCCAAAGATCGCGATGACGATGCTTAACGCTGACATCCGCTGGGGAGGTTAGCACATCGTCGGGCAGACACCCCGACCTGAGTCCACCCACGAGCGGCGGCGACGGGCCCTAGCTACGCCGCCAGGAAACGCAACACCGGCCGCAGCAACAGCGGCACCGGGCTGCGCGGCCGCGACCCGACGATATCGATTCCCAGCTCTTGCGCGCGCCGTTCGAACACCGCCTCGAACAACACGCCCGGACCGGACGCGCGCACGACGACCGGGAGCACCGCGAGCCGGCGCGCCACCACGTAGCGGCCGCGAAGCACGACCGCGTCACGGCCCCCGGCGATGCGGGACAGCGCCCACGCCAGCGGCGCCAGCGAGGCGGGCTTGCTGGCGTCGATCAGCACGACCACGTCGCCACGCGCCTCGGACGTCCCGCGCAAGAACGCACGGCCGGCGGCATCGCGGGCGAGGACCTCGATCTCGGGCATCGTCCCGCTGCCCGCCAGCACGCTGGCGATGGACAGGCTGTTGTCGTTACAGCCCGCGTTGACGATCAGGATCTCGTACGACCGGCCCAGCGCCGTCAGGTGCGACGCCACGTTGCGAATCAGGTGGCCGATCGAGTCTTCCTGGTCGCCGACAGCGATGACGACCGAAAGGTCCGGCTGGCTATGAACGCGTTGCGACAAGGGGGGCCTCGCGGTGGATAGATATGTGAGCAGGAGCCGTGCCGGGAGGTTGAGCCAATATTTCCAAGAAGTTAGGAAGCCATCGCCGCCCTCGACCGCGAAGCGCGCTACGCGGCTCCACGCCAATGTGCGTATCGAGTTACACGCCAATGGCAGCGGCGTGAAGTCGCTGCGAGAGCCCTTCGACCAGCCGGCCCACATCGGATTCGACCAGCACGGGGATCCCGACGGCGCGGGCTTCGGCGGTGGCGAAGGGGGCACCTTCGCTCCGCCCGCCGGGCAGGCTGATCGATGGCTGTACGTAGACGTGCGAAGCGCGCAACCAGCGCGCGACATCCGGGCGCGGCACGAAACCAGGCAAGCGCAGGTCGACGCCCAGCTCGTGCGCCAGCCGGCAGAGGCGCGCGCGCTCGGGTCCGTCGCCGAGAATCACAACCTCGAGCGCATCGGCGGCGCCCAGGGCACGCGCCGCCTGGATGCGCCCGCACGCGCGCAGCAACCGATCGTGGCCCTTGATCGGCACGAGCCGGCCAACCGCGAGCACGGTCGGGCGGGCAAGCCCCAGCTGTCGTCGCCCGGAGACATCCAGGCCCGCGCGCCGCGACCACTCACCGGCGTACGGGAACAACGGCTCGACGGCGCCGACCGGACCGGGGACGCCCGCGAGCGCGGCGAACCGCGCTTGCAGCCCGGCGCTGACGAAGCGGAGCGCGATCCCGCCGCGAACGAGACGCCGGGCGATGGCGCGCCCGAACGGGATGCGTTCGAGCAACGCGACGTCGCCCGAATGCGCGTACGCGCGGTGGCGTCCGGCCGGGGCGGCGGCGAGCGCCGCGAGCGCGCTCGGTACCAGCCAGTGCGATTCGATGAGATCGAAGTGGTGAGCGCGCTTCGCGACGGCGGCGGCGAGGGCCACGGAGAAACGCGCCGCCGCGAGCCAGACCGCCGGGCGGCCCTCCTCCAGCGCCTCGGGCGCGCCGCTTCCATAGAAGAGCCCATTTCCGCTGTCGCCCGAGGGACCCGGGGCGATCCGCGTGACGGTGAGCCGCGCGTGCTCGATCTCCCGCGTGTGATCCACATGGCCCCCGTCGCCCGCCGCCAGCACGTCGACCGCGTGCCCTTCGGCAAGAAGCTGCCGGACGTGATCGCCGACGAAGCTGCCCGCGTAATCGCCTGGGTGGCGCGGAAACGAGGTGGTCACGACACCGATCTTCATGACGGCGTCACGGCGCGCGCCGCCTCTTCCACCACCACGGGCGCGCCGCGCCAGCGAGCGCGCACGCGGCGCGCAAACGCCCGCAGCAGGAGGCGCGCGATCGGCAACACCACGCGCAGCGGGCTCAGCCCCGAGCGCCAGCGCGGGCCATACACCGGCCGAACCGGAACGTCGACGACGCGCACGCGCGCGGCCGCGAGCCGCGTCAGCAGATCGTTCGGGTAGCCGTAGCGCGCGAACAGGTGCGGGCCGATCGCTTCGAGCGCCGGCCGCGACGCCACCGTGTAGCCGCACTGGGAGTCGCCCACGTGCCAGTAGCCGGACGCGAGCCGCGTCAGCCACGACAGCACCGCGCCGCCGACCATGCGGACCGGCGGCATCATCCGCCAGCCCCCCGGCCAGGCGAACCGGTTGCCCTTGGCGTAGTCGACCTGGCCGCTCACCACCGGCGCCAGCAGGCCGGGCAGATCCGCTGGATCCATCTGACCGTCACCAGCCATCACGACGGTGGCATGGGCGCCGAGCGCGAGCGCACGGGCGTACCCGGTGGCGATCGCCGCGCCCACGCCCCGGTTGCCGTCGTGGACGATGACCTCGGTGCGAAGGGGGCCTGGTTCACCGCCCGCCGCGCGCCGCGCGATGGCCGCGGTCGCGTCGCGGCTGCCGTCGTCGACGACGACGATGTGATCGACGAAGCTCGGCACGGAGCAGATGGTGTCGGCGATCTTGTCCGCCTCGTTGCAGGCGGGGATGACGACGGCGACGACGCGCCCGCGGAACATCGCCTGGACAATATCGCAAAAAGTGGCCGCGCACCGCGTCTGCGGCGCGGCTATTCGGTGATCTCGCCGGTCGCGTCGTCCGACGACGGCGCTGGCTTGGACGAACTACGGCGGTGGCGCGACTTGCCTGAACCGCTGGACGGCTTCTCCTTGCCGGCTCCCGAAGCCGGATCCGGGGCGGCCGCGGCGCCGCCCGTTCCCGCGGGCGCCGGGGGCGGCCCGCCGACCACCGTCAGGCTGATGGACAGCGGCGTGTCGTCGACGACGATCTGCTCGTAGTCTTCGTAGCCGGCCTTCTTGAGCTTCAGCTTCACCGACGTCACGCCGGTGAGATCGATCGGCAGCGTCACCGGCGTCGCGCCGATCGGCCGCTTGCCCTCGCCGAGGAAGATGTCCGCGCCGTCGGGCACGGACTTCACGAAGACGTGGAACTTGCGCGCCGGGTCGCTCGTCGTGGTGGTCGGGACGTTGGTGGCCTGGCGGCCACCGAGGTACTTCCACCCCCCGAAGCCCACGGCCCCGAGCACGAGCAGCGCCACCACCGCCGACGGAAATTTCGACTTGGGTGCCAGCGATGCCGGCGCGGCGCCCGCGGATTCGAACGGCATCTGGTGCGCGCCCGACACCGTGCGCGAGATCGGCGGCACCGTCCGCGAACGCTGCCCGCCGCCGGTCGACCCGCGCGTCAGCGATCGCTGGCTTCCGGTGCGCGGCGCGGGCACGCCGCCCTCGGTCGGAAACAGGTCGTAGAGGATCTGCTGCAGGTGCGTCGGCTGGAAGCGCGCCGCGTGCACGACATCGTCCAGCGCGTCGGCCATGTCGGCGGCGTTGCTCCAGCGCCGCGCCGGATCGCGCTCCAGCGCCTTGAGCACGATGTCATCGAGCTCGGGCGGCACGCCCGGGTTCTGCGCCGACGGCGGCGGCACCTCGCAGCGGCGCACGCGCTCGATCGTCTGGACGTCGTTCTGCCCCTTGAACAGACGCCGCCCGGTCAGCACCTCGTGCAGCACGATGCCGCACGCGAAGATGTCGCTGCGGTTGTCGATGTTCTCGCCCTCGGTCTGTTCGGGCGCCATGTACGCGTATTTGCCCTTCATGGTGCCGCTCTTCGTCTGCTCGGCTCCGTCGCCCAGCGCCTTGGCGATGCCGAAGTCGAGCATCTTGACCGCGCCCTCGTACGACAGCATCACGTTCGACGGCGACACGTCGCGGTGAATCATGCCGAGGGGGCGGCCGTTCTCGTCGGCGAGATTGTGCGCGTAGGCGAGCCCGCGACAGACCTCGCGGCCGATGTAGGAGACCAGCTCGGGACGCGGCGGCCCAAGCGCCTTCCAGATCGCCCGCATCGTCTCGGCAAGGTCGTGGCCGCGGATGTACTCCATCGAGATGAAGTATTCGCCCTCGACCGCGCCCAGCTCGAAGATGTGGACGATGTTGGGATGGTTGAGGCGCGCGGACAGCTTCGCCTCCTCGACGAACATCTTGATGAACGCCGTGTCGTCGGAGAGGTGCGGGAGAATCCGTTTGACGACGAACACGCGTTCGAAGCCGGCCGGGCCCTGGATGCGTCCCTTGTACACCTCCGCCATACCGCCCCGTCCGATGCGCTCGAACAGCGTGTACTTGCCGAATTGAATCGGCTCCGGGAGTTGTGTCGCCACGGCCAAAACTTTTGAGGAGTGCCTGGGGGCGCCCTCGGCGGCGCATTATATGATACCGACGGGTGAAACCGCCGCAAACAAAGGCGTCCGTGGTCGTGCTGGTGATAGGCGGCATCGACCCTTCCGGGGGGGCGGGGCTGCTGCGCGACGTGGCCACCGCGGCGGCGCGCGGGGCCCGGGCGCATGCCCTCGGTACGGCGTGGACCGAACAGGGCGACGCCATCCACCGGGTCGAGCCGCGGCCGCCGGCCGCGGTCCGCGACGCACTGGCGAACGCGATCGCCGCCCTCCAGCCGGCGGCGGTGAAGATCGGGATGGCCGTCGGTCCGGCCACGGCGGCCGCGCTGATCGCGGGGCTGGGCGGCTACGCGGGACCGGTCGTGGTCGATCCGGTGCTGGCGACCTCGCGGGGCGGGGCGCTATGGGAAGGGGAGCCGGCCGATCTGACGCCGCTGCTCCGGCGCGCCACGCTGGTCACGCCGAACGCCAGCGAAGCCGGTGAGCTTGCCGGCCACCAGGTCGAGACCGGCGCGGGGGCGGAGGCGGCGGCGCGTTTCTTGATCGCGCGGGATCGATTGGGCGCCGTGCTGGTCAAGGGCGGCCACATCGACGAAGCGGAGACGACGGTGACGGACGTGCTGGTCACGCCCGACGGCTCGCGGCGCTGGTCGCGACCGCGTGTCGCCGGACCTGTGCCGCGTGGCACCGGCTGCGCGCTCGCGACCGCGATCGCCGTCGAGCTCGGGCGGGGCAGCGATCTGCCTTCCGCCGTCGAGACCGCGGGCGCGTGGCTGGCGGGCGCGATCGCGGCAGCGGTCGACGCCGGCAACGGCGAACGACACCTCGGCTGACGGCCGGGCGCGACGCGGCGCGACTCTTGACCGGGCCTGAAGCGGCATGGTTACGTGCAGCGCCGTGAAGCTGTCGATTGTCATGCCGATCTATAACGAGCTCGCGACCTTGCGCGAGATCGTCGCCCGCGTCACCGCGGTCGACCTCGACAAGGAGCTGATCCTGGTCGACGACGCGTCCACGGACGGCAGCCGGGAACTGCTGACCGAGCTGCGCGACGGCGGCCTCGCGCGCTGGCTGCCGAACCCGGGCGCCTGCCGCGGCGTCAACGACGTCAACGTGATCCTGCAGCCGCAAAACATGGGCAAGGGCGCCGCGCTGCGCACCGGCTTCGCGGCCGCGACCGGCGACATCGTAGTGATCCAGGACGCCGACCTGGAGTACGACCCCCGCGACATCGTCCAGCTCATTCAACCGATTCGCGAGGACATCGCCGACGTGACGTTCGGCTCGCGCTTCATCGGCTCGCCCCGCCGTGTCCTGTATTTCTGGCACATGTTGCTGAACCGCGGCCTGACGCTGGCCTCCAACATGCTGAACGACCTCAACCTGACGGACATGGAGACCTGCTACAAGGCGTTCCGCGCCGAAGTCGCGCGGGCGATCACCATCGAAGAGAACCGCTTCGGCGTCGAGCCGGAGCTGACCGCCAAGGTGGCCAAGATGCACCTGCGCATCTACGAGGTCCCGATCAGCTATCGGGGGCGGACGTACGAGGAGGGGAAGAAGATCGGCTGGAAAGACGGCGTGCGCGCCATCTACGCGATCGTGAAGTACGGGGCCCGCCGGTCGAAGCCGCACCAGTAGCCCTGTCGACCAGTCGCTCCGCGCCGTAGGCGCGGTGTGCGACTGTTGTTTTTTCAGGTAGCCGCACTCTCGCGCTTCGCGCGAGAGCGGCTAGTCGATTTGACCGATCCGGCCCCGCCGTGATTAGGTGCCAGGTTCGAAATGGCAGTAGCGCAGCATATCAACGCCGCACAGGCGTCGGCGATCGGGGGTCGGACGCTGGAGGTGTTCGCGGACACGCCGCGCATCAACCGCTGGATTTATTCCAAGCTGGCGGCGGACATCCACGGAGACGTGCTGGAGATCGGCAGCGGCATCGGCAACCTGAGCGGGCACATCGTCGGCAAGGCCACGAGCGTGGTGTTGTCCGACATGGAGTCGCATTACCTGGAGGCCCTGGCCACCCGGTTCGCGGACGACACCCGCGTCACCGTGGCCCGCTACAACCTCGACGGTGAGCCGCCGCCCGAGATCGCGCGCCGCCGCTTCGACGCGATCGTGGCCGTCAACGTCGTCGAGCACATCGAGGACGATCGCGCCCTCATCGCGCGGCTCGCGGCGCTGCTCAAGCCCGGCGGCAAGCTGCTCATCTACGTCCCGGCCTGTCCGTTTGCGTACGGCACGCTCGATCGCGCGCTCGGCCACTACCGCCGCTACACGCGCGCGTCGCTGACGAAGCTGCTCGCCGGCGCCGGGCTGCACCTCGACCCGCCGCGGTTCATGAACCTGGTCGGCTTGCTCGGCTGGACGGTCAACGGCCGAATTCTGGGCCGCACGCGTTTGTCGTCCATGCAGCTCGCGCTGTTCGAAAAGCTGATGCCGCTGGTCACCCTCGAGGATCGCTTTCGCTTGCCGATCGGCCTCGGCGTCTACGTCGCCGCGGAAAAGCCGACGGCCTAGCCGCCGCACCTCCCTCCCAGATGGCAATGCCCGCAGCTCCGTTTTTGCGGCTACAGGACGTCGTCCTGCCGCCGCCCCTCCCCGCAATCGTCGAAATCGCCATGGTCGCGGGCGTGGCCTACGTCGGCGGTCGCATCGCGATCCGGCTGCGTGGGGACAGAGCGGAGGCGCTCGACTTCGCGGCCGGGTTCGTGGCGGTGGTGGCGATCGCGGCGGGCGTTCTGCACGGGCTTGCGCTCGCACACCTGACCACGCTGGCCGTCTTGCGCCCCATCGGGTGGGGCCTGGCCGCCGTCGGCGCGTTCGCGATCGTCAGGCATCGCGCCCAAATCGCGGCGGCGGTGCGACGCGAGGTCGTCCCGCTCTGGCACGCGCCGCCGCTCGATCGGGCCGCCGTCATCGTCGCGGCCCTGTCGATTGTCGGGCTGGGCCTCGCCGCTCTGGGCCCTCCCACCGACGCCGATTCGCTCAACTACCATCTGGGGCTTCCGCTCGAATGGCTGCGGCAGGGCGGCATCATTCCCAGGCCGGACTGGTATCCGTGTCGGCTGGCGGGCATCACCGAGTCCGTCAACATGCTCGGGCTCGCGGCCGGCTCGGATAGCCTCGGTGCCGGCTTGCAGTTCGGCGGCATGATCGCGGCGGGCGTGGCGCTGCGCTCGTTCGCGGAGACGCCGCGCGATCGATTGCTGGCCTGGCTGCTCATCGCCACCTGCCCCACAGTCGCGTTCCTGGTTACGACCCAGAAGCCACAGATGTTGCCGGCGGCAGGCATGACCATCGCGATCGTGATGGCGGTCCGCCGGTTCGACGATTTTAGGCCGGCCGACGCGGTGCTCGGATTGACGGCGGCTGCGTTCGCCGTCGCATCGAAATTCACCTTCCTCCTGAGCGCCGGGTTCGTGGTGGCGATCTGCCTGGGCGCAGGCCGCAAGAGCAAACGAACCGGCTTCCTGCTCGGCGCCACGGCGGTGACGTTCGCGGCGCTCGTGCTGCCGGTGCT
>Ga0207428_10003240_pt1 | contig 15874 bp, 16 predicted proteins | sample RhiMethybrSRZTD1_FD_187600 | JGI IMG/M metagenome (GOLD analysis project Ga0207428, IMG submission 187600) | Populus rhizosphere microbial communities from Tennessee, USA - Rhizosphere MetaG P. TD hybrid SRZTD1 (SPAdes) (version 3) | ecosystem: Host-associated > Plants > Roots > Rhizosphere >...
GCTGCTCCGCGGCCAGGCGATCGAGGACGTGCTCGTACTCGGCCGCGACCCGGGCAGCTCCGTCCGGGTCGAGGATCGCCTCCCCGAGCAGGGTCGTGTTCGCGCGCAGGCCGGCCGCGTTCAGCTCCCGGAGGACGGCGACGCACTCGTCCAGGGTCTCGCCGGCGACGAAGCGTCCCGCCCCGAGCCGCATGCCGTAGCGCCGCACGAGACGCTGGAGGAACGGGCTCTCCGCCGCGCGCAGGATCGCGGTACGCGGCAGGCCCGAGACCGTTGCTGCGACTCCGGCCATCGCTCAGTGCAGGGTGACCGTGATGCTCTCGGACACGTCCACGAGCGCGTAGTTGCCGCCCGCGACGGGGCCGGGGTTGGCCACCTGCGAGCCGCGCAGGCGATCGGTCGCCCGGGCCTCGTGGATGTGCCCGCAGAGGACGACGTGGGGCTGCTCGCGCTCGACGAGTGCCCGGAGTGCCTCGCTGCCGACGTGCTCCCCGGAGCGCAGCCGGTCGCAGGCCGTCCCGTGCGGGGGAGCATGCGGGCAGAAGACCCGCACGCGGCACTCCGCGATCTCACGGAGACCGAGCGCCGCCCGCGCGCCGAGCTCATCGTCCGGGAGCTCGTGCGGCGTGTCGAGGGGCGAGAGCGGCGCGGCCGACACCCCGGCGAAGCCGACGTCGTCCACGATCGCTGCGCGGCCGTCGACGGAGACCCCGAGCTCGACGAGCCGCTCGTCGATCGAAGCCGAGTCGCAGTTCCCCGCGACGGCGAGGAGCGTCGGCGCGAGCGGGCGCCAGCTCTCGATCGCCCGCTCCGCATCGTCGGGCGTGCCGAACGTCGTGATGTCGCCGCCGACGACGAGGACGTCGACCGGCCCCGTCGCGGCGACCGCGTTCGCGACCGCCTCGAACCGCCCGTGGACGTCGACGACGTACGCGATCCTCACGACGCGACCCTAACGCCGGGCAGCGAACGCCGAGCGCCCGAGCTCCAACTCGAAAACGTGCGTGCCAGCCGGCCGCGTCGTCCGCTCCTGCGCTCAGTTTGCGGACGGGTCCGGCGGCATCAGCGCCAGCACCTCGAACGGGCCTCCCTTCCGGCGGAGGACTTCGCTCCAGAGCTCCTCCGGGTCGCCCGTGAAGACATCCTCGGCGAGCGCCGGCGCGACGATCCACGAGCCCTCGTCGAGCTCCTCGTCGAGCTGCCCCGGCCCCCAGCCCGCGTACCCGGCGAAGACGCGTGCGCGGCGGAGCTCGCCGATCGCGTCCGGGTCGACCTCGGCTGGCAGGAAGCCGACGGAGTCGAGAATGAGCGCGCCCGCCTGCTCGGGGTCGGCGAAGTCGGCGACGACGACGATCGCGGAGGGCTGCACCGGGCCGCCCACGTGCACGAGCTCCTCGTCGTCGATCAGCGCCGAGAGCTCCGGCACCGCGTCCTCGACGGTGGCCTCGGACGCGCGGTTGAGGACGACGCCGAGGGCGCCCTCGTCCGTGTGCTCCCCGACCAGGACGACGGTACGCCGGAAGTTGGGGTCGAGGAGGCTCGGGCCCGCGACCAGGAGCTGCCCCTTCAGCGACTGCATCGGTCTCTCAATATCATCGAGCCGTGGACGGCGTGTCGCGCGAGATCCGCCTCGTCGCCCGCCCGAAGGGGTTCCCGGGCGAGGACCTGTTCGAGCTCGCGGAGACGCCGATCCCGGAGCCGGGCGAGGGCCAGCTCCTCGTCCGCAACGCGTACTTCTCGGTCGACCCGTACATGCGCCCGCGCATGAACGACGTGCGCTCGTACGTCGCCCCGTTCACGCTCGGCGAGCCGATGGTGGGCGGGGCGGTCGGGCGCGTCGAGCGCTCGCGGAACGACCGCTACGCGGAGGGTGACTGGGTCGTCCACGGGCTCGGCTGGCGGGAGTGGGCGCTCTCCGATGGCTCGGGCATGCGGAGGATCGACTCCGCTGTCGCGCCCGTCTCCAGCTTCCTGGGCGTGCTCGGGATGCCGGGCCTGACCGCGTACTACGGGCTCTTCGAGCTCGGGCAGCCGCAGGAGGGCGAGACGGTCTTCGTGTCGGGGGCGGCCGGGGCGGTGGGAAGCGCTGCGGGTCAGATGGCGAAGATCGCGGGCTGCCGTGTCGTGGGCAGCGCCGGCTCGGCCGCGAAGATCGAGTGGCTCCGGGAGCTCGGCTTCGACGCCGCCTTCAACTACCGCGAGCAGCCGGTACGCGAGGCTCTCGCCGAGGCGGCACCCGAGGGGATCGACGTGTACTTCGACAACGTCGGCGGGGATCACCTCGAGGCCGCGATCGGCGCGCTCCACACGTACGGCCGCGTCGCCGCGTGCGGCTCCGTCTCCCGGTACAACGACGTCGAGCCGAGCCCCGGCCCGCGGAACATGTTCATGGTGGTGACGAAGCGGCTGCGGATCCAGGGGTACATCATCACCGACCACTACGACCGGTACCCCGAGTTCTTCGAGCGAGCGTCCGAGTGGGTGCGGGAGGGCAGGCTCCGCTACCGCGAGACCGTCGTCGAGGGGATCGACAACGCCCCGCGCGCCTTCCTCGGCCTGCTTCGCGGCGAGAACATCGGGAAGATGCTCGTCAAGGTCGGCCCGGCCGACTGACGCCGACGGGGGACCGTCCGCCTCGAACTGGCGCGCGGTCGACGGTGCGCCACGATGGGGCCGCGAAGCGGACGCTCAGGGGTGTGCGCGGAAGAGGAAGTTCGCGATCATTCGCGGCCCCTCGGGGGTGAGGATGCTCTCCGGGTGGAACTGCACGCCCTCGACCGGATGGGAACGGTGGCGGATGCCCATGACGTCGCCGTCTTCGGTGCGCGCGGTGACGTGGAGCACTTCGGGCACCCGCGTCGTCGCAAGCGAGTGATAGCGGCCGGCGTCGATCTCCGCCGGCAGCCCCGCGAACACGCCGCGGCCGTCGTTGAGGACGCGGCTCGCCTTTCCGTGCACGAGCGCACGGGCCGGACCGACCTCGCCGCCGTACGCCTCGACGATCGCCTGATGGCCGAGGCAGACCCCGAGCGTGCGGACGGTCGGGCCGAGGGCCTCGATGAGCTCTAGTGACCGGCCCGCCCCCGCCGGCCGGCCCGGGCCGGGAGAGACTACGAGCCGGTCCGGGGCGAGAGACGCCGCCTCGCCGGGCGAGATCTCGTCGCTGCGACGGACGACGACCTCCGCGCCGAGCTCCTCGAGCAGGTGGACGAGGTTGTAGGTGAACGAGTCGTAGTTGTCGACCATCAGGACGCGCACACGCCGAGTGTAGGCTGGCCTCGATGGGCCGATCGGTTATCGTCTCCGCGGTGCGGACGCCGTTCGGGCGGCTCGGCGGCGGCCTCGCGCAGGCGCCGGCGACGGAGCTCGGCGCGACGGCGATCCGCGCGGCGCTCGAGCGTGTCGGCCTGGAGGGCGGCGAGGTCGAGTACGTGATCATGGGCCAGGTACTCCAGGCCGGGGCCGGCCAGGCTCCTGCGCGCCAGGCTGCAGTCGCGGCCGGGATCCCGAAGGAGGTCCCCGCGGACACGATCAACAAGGTATGCGCGTCCTCGATTCGCGCGCTCGAGATCGCCGATCTGATGATCCGCGCCGGCGGCCACGAGCTCGTCGTGACGGGCGGGATGGAGTCGATGTCGAACGCGCCGTACCTCCTGCCCAAGGCCCGCTTCGGCTACCGGCTCGGCAACGGGGAGGTCGTCGACCACATGGTCTTCGACGGCCTGACCTCCACCTTCGACGGGCTGCACATGGTGCAGCAGGCCTCGAAGGTCTCGCGCGAGCTCGGGATCACGCGCGAGGAGCAGGACGAGTGGGCGCTCCGGTCGCACGAGCGCGCGGCGGCCGCCCAGGACGAGGGCAGGTTCGACGACGAGATCGTGCCCGTCGGCGACGTGACGGCGGACGAGGGCATCCGGCGGGACACGACGCTCGAGAAGCTCGCCGCGCTCCAGCCGGTCTTCGACCCCGAGGGCACGACGACAGCCGGCAACGCTCCCGGCGTCAACGACGGCGCGTCGTGCGTGATCGTCTGCTCCGAGGAGCTCGCGGCGCGCCGCGGACTCGAGCCGCTGGGGACGATCCTCGCGCAGGGCTACGTGGCAGACGACTTCGCGTACCTCGCACGCACGCCTGCGCGCGCGGGCGAGCAGGCGCTCGCCCGGGCGGGGAAGGCGATCGGCGACGTGAAGCGCGTCGAGATCAACGAAGCGTTCTCCTCGGTCGCGAAGAACTCGACCCGGATGCTGGGGGCGGACGAGGCGATCGTGAACGTGAACGGCGGGGCGGTCGCGCTCGGGCACCCGATCGGCGCCTCGGGCGGGCGCATCGTGACGACGATGGTGCACGAGCTCCGTCGCCAGGGCGGCGGGCTCGGGCTCGCGGCGATCTGCTCGGGCGGCGGGCAGGGCGACGCGCTCCTGATCGAGGTCTGACGTCACGACCGCCGACGCGGCCGCTTCCTGGCTGAGGGAACTCCCAAGTTACAAGTTGTAACTTGAGGCTCCACACCGGCCCTCCCGTGCGCTCCGGGGGCAGACCGCCTGAGGCGTGGCCCAAGTGACAACTTGTAACTTGGGCCTGTTGACCTTCCGTTTTCGGATCGGCGCCGCGGTCGCGGCGGTCGCCGGGATGCTCGTGCTCTCGGCGCTCGCGTTCGCCGGCGCGGCGGCCGCCTGCGTGTGCGCGGAGGGGTCGATGAAGGAGCGCCTCGATGCCGCAGACGCCGCGGTCGTCGCCCGTCTCGTCGACTCGAAGAATGCGCTCTCGTCGCCGACCCGGCGGGTCCTCACGTTCGAGGTCGAGCAGCGCGTGAAGGGCGACGTCGGACGACGCGTCGACGTGCGGAGCCCGAGCGGCACCGCCTGCGACCTCGAGGTGCACGAGGCGCAGACGATCGGCCTTCTGCTGATGAAGATGCCGGACGGCGAGTGGCTCGGCACTCGGTGCAGCGTCGTCGACCCCGGGGAGCTCGTGGCCGCCGGCGGTGAGCCACGGGGCGGCACGATCAAGGTCGGGATCGGGATCGTCATCCTGGGCCTCGTCCTGCTCTTCGCGAGCTACCGCCTCCGGCGCGGCCTGCGGCCGCAGCTGCCCGGCGCGCCCGAGCCCTAGGCCAGGGACTTGCGGTAGCGGAGCTGGACGACCTCCGCTTCCCTGGAACTCGTCCTCCTTGCGGCCATGCTCCGTCCGTCCGGCGCAAGCCATAGAAGCGCTCCGCGCGCGCGTTCCCTCGAGCACCCACAGGATCGCCTCCCGGAACCCGGCGCCCGCAAACGCCTCCTCGCACGCTCCATCAGCGCGCGGCCCACGCCTCGACCCCAGCACGACGGATCGACGTAGATCGTGTAGAGCTCGCCCTCCCCGGCCTCGTCTCGCGACTCACCGACGTTCGCGAACCCGACGTCGCCGTCGAGCTCGGCCACGAAGAGCTCGCTGGCCGGTCCGCCGAAGCGCGTGGCGGGCATCTGTGCCAGCCACTCCCGCGACAGTGGCCTGGCGTGCCTCGATGTCGAACCCGGCGACCGCCTCTTCGGGAAGTAGCCCCGCGCATGCCGCGCGCCACGACTCGAACTGAACGCGACCCACCGCGTCGCCGTCGCGCGCCGTCGCCGGGCGCACGTTCGCCATCCCCTGACGCTAGCCTCCCGCGCGATGGTGTTCGAGCACGTGCTGGTGGTCGGGGCGGGTCAGATGGGGGGCGGGATCGCCCAGGTGGTGGCTGCATCCAGGCGTCGCGTGTCCCTGCACGACACCGTTTCGGGAGCGGTCGAGCAGGCGCTCGGGACGATGCAGCGGAGCCTCGAGAAGCTCGCGGAGAAAGGCGGCGCCGATCCCGCCGAGGTACTCGGGCGCGTGTCGCTCGCAGACGATCTCGTCGCCGCCGACCTGATGATCGAGGCCGTCGTCGAGGACGCGAGCGTGAAGGAGGAGCTCTTCCGGAGGGCCGACGAGGTCTTGCCACCGGAGGCGATCCTCGCCTCGAACACCTCCTCGATCCCGATCACGACACTCGCGGCGGCGACCTCCCGGCCCGAGAAGGTGATCGGCATGCACTTCTTCAACCCGGTCCCGGTGCTGAAGCTGGTCGAGGTGATCCGCGCGGTGCAGACGTCCGACGAGACAGCGGCGGCGATCGTCGCGCTCGTGGAGGACCTGGGGAAGGTGCCCGCGGAGGCCCGCGACTTCCCGGGCTTCGTCTCCAACCGCATCCTGATGCCGTTCCTGAACGAGGCGGCGTACGCGCTGATGGAAGGCGTGGCGGAGCCGGAAGCGATCGACACGATCGCGAAGCTCGGCTTCGCGCACCCGCTCGGGCCGCTCGCGCTCGCCGACCTGATCGGGCTCGACACGTGCGTGGCGATCATGGAGGTCCTGCACGAGGGCCTGGGGGATCCGAAGTACGCGCCGTGCCCGCTCCTGCGGCAGTACGTCGCCGCCGGCCGCCTCGGCCGGAAGTCCGGGCGCGGCTTCTACGAGTACGCCTGACGTGGACCCGCGGGTCGCCGCCGAGCTCGCGGCCCAGGCGGGCGCAGACGGGGAGTTCGTCGACGCCGCGTTCCAGCTCGTGCTCCGACGGGCACCCGACGAGGAGGCGCGTGAACGTGCGCTCGAGAAGCTCGCTGCCGGAACCCTCTCGCGGGCCACGCTCGTCCACGAGCTCGTCACGAGTGCCGAGCACGGCCGCGTGCGCGAGCTCGACGACGCCGTCGCGCTCGGCCTCGGCGCACGCGCGCGCGGGGAGCGGCTCCGGTGGCTGGAGGCGCCGCCGGGCACCGACGAGCGCCTCGTCGAGGTCCCGTGGGTGCTCTCCCGGCTCGTCTCACGGGGACGCGTGCTCGAGGTCGGCTACGCCCACGCCGAGCCGGCGTACCTCGCCGGCCTGCTCCGATCCGGGGTCGAGCTCGTCGGCGCCGACCTGGCGAGCCGGGACGTGGATGGAATGGAGACGGTCGAGGCCGACGTCTGCGATCTACCGTTCGCTGCGGCCTCGCTCGACCAGGTGCTGCTCGTGTCGACGCTGGAGCACGTGGGCGCGGACAACACCGCGTACGGCATCGGGGGGACGACAGACGAGAGCGCCCGGCTCCGCGCGCTCCGCGAGCTCTCCCGCGTCCTGCGGCCCGGCGGCAGCCTGCTCGTGACGACGCCGCTCGGCGAGCCGGGAGACCAGGGCTGGTTCCGGCAGGAGGACGAAAGAGGCTGGCTCGAGCTCTACGCGAGCGCGGGGCTCTTCGTCGAGGAGGTCGAGGCCTACGAGCTCCTGACGGAAGGCTGGCGCACGAACCGCTCGTTCCGCCCCGAGGGTGTCCGCTACGGCGAGCGAGGCCCGGCGGCGTCGGCGGTGCTCTGCGCCGACCTGCGACCGGGAAGGCTCCGCCGCCTGCTGACGCCGTCGGGGCTCCGCGTTGCGTCGCGGCGCAGGGCGGGGCGCGCGTATCGCCGGGTACGGCGCGACCTATAGTCCGGGCGATGGACTTCGAGCTGAGCGCCGACCAGCGCGAGATCCAGGGACTTGCGCGAGACCTCGCGCGGGCGGAGATCGTCCCGAACGCGGCCGCCTGGGATCGCGAGCACCGCTTCCCGGACGACCTCTACCCGAAGCTCGCCGAGCTCGGTCTCATGGGCGTGTGCGTCCCGGAGGAGTACGGCGGGGCGGGCGCCGACTTCCTGTCGTACATCCTCGTGCTCGAGGAGCTCTCACGCGGCGACGCCGGAGTGGGGGTCACCGTCGCGGTGCACACGAGCGCCACCACCCTGCCGATCCTCTCGTTCGGCACCGAGGAGCAGCGCGCGCGCTTCGTGCCTCCGCTCGCCCGCGGCGAGCAGATCGGCGCGTTCGCGCTCACCGAGCCCGGCGCGGGATCCGATGCCGGCTCGCTCCGGACCTCCGCCGTCCCGACCGCCGACGGGTGGTCGATCAGCGGCACGAAGCAGTGGATCACGAACGGCTCGCGAGCGGGGACCTTCGTCCTGTTCGCGCGTACCGACCCGGAGACGGCCGGTGCGCGCGGCGTGTCCTGCTTCGTCCTCGACGCCGACCACGTCCGGGTGACGCGCGAGGAGGAGAAGCTGGGGCTCAACTCCTCGACCACCTCCGACCTCGTCCTCGAGGGCGCCGAGGTCGGCCGTGACCGGCTCCTGCACGAGGAGGGGCGTGGCTTCCGGGTCGCGATGGCAACGCTGGACGGCGGCAGGATCGGGATCGCCGCGCAGGCCCTCGGGATCGCGCAGGCGGCGTTCGACGTTGCGAGCGCGTACGCGCAGGAGCGCGAGCAGTTCGGTCGGCGGATCGGGGACTTCCAGGCGATCCAGTGGAAGCTCGCCGACATGGCGACCGAGATCGACGCGGCGCGTCTGCTGACGTACCGCGCGGCCTGGCTCAAGCAGGAGGGCCGGCCGCACACGGCCGAGGGCGCGAAGGCCAAGCTGTACGCGTCGGAGGTCGCGCGCCGCCAGACGGCCGAGGCGATCCAGGTGCTCGGCGGCTACGGCTACACGAAGGAGTTCCCGGTCGAGCGCTTCTACCGCGACGCGAAGATCACGGAGATCTACGAGGGGACGAACGAGATCCAGCGGCTCGTGATCGCCCGCTCGATCCTCGGGCGGCAGCTCCGCGAGGAGCCGGCGCCTCAGGGCGCCCACTCGTAGCGCGCGTCGGGCTCGCGCTCCTGGTTGCCCGCGCCGTCCGTGAGCTCGACGAGCCGGAACCCGTGCCGCTCGTAGAAGCGGCGCGCTCCCTCGTTCTTCTGGAACACCCAGAGCTGCAAACCGCTCGGCTCGACCGCCTTTGCGTGGTTCAGCAGTGCGGACCCGATCCCTCGGTCCTGCACGCTCGGGTCGACGTACAGGTGATCCAGCCACCCGGGGCCGAGCCCGGCGAAGCCCCAGATCGACTCCGCCTCGTCGACCCACACTTCGTGACGCTCGATGATCCAGCCGCCGAGCTTCGGGCGATCCTCGTCCGGGATGCGCGGTAGGTACGTCATGAGGTCGCGCGCGCGGGCGAAGAGGCGCCCGATCGCGCCAGCGTCCTCGGCCGTCGCCCGTCGGATCACCGCCGTACTCTACGACCCGTGCCGCGGAAGCGAGACGAGCCGGTCCGGCTGACGAGGATCTACACGCGCGGCGGCGACGCGGGGGAGACGTCGCTCGGCGACGGCTCGCGTGTCTCGAAGCTGGACGAGCGGATCGCCGCCTACGGCGCGGTGGACGAGCTGAACGCCTCGCTCGGGGTGGTCCTCGCCGGGGAGTGCCCGGAGACCTTCGGGGCGGTGCTCGCGCGCGTCCAGAACGAGCTCTTCGACCTCGGCGCCGACCTCTCCGTCCCGCTCGAGCACGAGGGTCGGCTCCGCGTCGTCCGGGGCCAGGTCGACGCGCTGGAGGCGGACTGCGATCGGTTCAACGCGGAGCTTCCCGAGCTCCGGAGTTTCGTGCTGCCGGGAGGCACGGAGACCGCCGCGCGCCTGCACGTCGCCCGCACGACGTGCCGTCGCGCCGAGCGGAAGGCGATCGCCGCCTCTCGCGCACACGACGTGAGCCCGCTCGTGCTCACGTACCTGAACCGTCTCTCCGACCTTCTCTTCATCCTCGCCCGGGCCGCGAACGCGGCTGCCGGCCGGGAGGAGCCGCTCTGGAGGCCTGGGAGCTCGCGCTAGCCGCAGCGGGATCGTTCGTCGCCGGATACCTGGGCTCGATGCTCGGCCTCGTCCTCGGGACGCTCAGGCTGCCGTTGATCGTCCTTGCGACGGGGAGCCCGCTCACCGCGGCCGGCACGAACATCGCGGTGTCGGCCGCGTCGGCCGGCGCCGGCGGGTTGAAGCACGCACGCGAGGGGCGTGTGGACTGGCGCATCGTGGCCTGGACGGCCCCGCCCTCGGTGGTCGGAGCCATCGCGGGTGCGCTGCTCGCCGACGACGTCTCGGAGGCGTTGCTGTACGGGCTGATCGCCGGCGTGCTCGTATGGAGTGGGCTCGACCTCGCGCTCCGGCCCATCGCCGGGCGTCCGCGGTCGCGGCTGCGAGTGGGGCGGGGCGGCGTTCTGGCGCTGCTCATCGGCGTGCTCGGCGGCGCGGTCGGCGTCATCCTCGGGACGCTCCGCATGCCCACGCTCATCCGCGCCGTCGGCATGGACGTGCGCAGGGCAGCGGGGACGAACCTCGTGGTCGGCTTCCTGCTCGGGCTCGCCGGCTTCGCGACGCACGCCGCCGGGGAGGGGGTCGACTGGCCCGTGCTCGCGGCGGGCCTCGCGGGCGCAATCCCGGGCGGCTGGCTCGGCGCGCGCAGGACCGGCGGCGTTGCGGAGCAGACGCTGCGTCTCGCGCTCGGCGTCGTCCTCGTCGCGGTCGGCGCGGCCTTCGCCGTGCAGGCGGTCTGGTGAGTCAGGCGACGGCGGGCCAGGCGCCCGCGAGCCAGGTGACGAGCTCCTCGGCGCTCCGCGGGCTCGCGACGTAGAAGCCCTGCGCGTAATCGCAGCCCCACTCCGCGAGCACGTGCCAGGCCTGCCGTGTCTCGACGCCCTCGGCGACGACCGTGAGCTCGAGGGCGTGGCCGATGTCGATCATCCCGTGCACGAGCGCCGCGTCCGTCGCGCTCCGGCCGAGGCCATGGACGAAACCGGCGTCGATCTTGAGCTCGTCCAGCGGCAGCACCCGGAGCGCGGCGAACGAGGCCGCACGCCCGCCGTCGTCGAGCGAGATCCGGACTCCGAGCTGGGCCAGGCGCGCGAGCACGCTGTCGTCGAGCTCGCCTCCCGCTCCCGGCCCGGCCGGCACGACCTCGAGCGTCAATGTCCCGGGCTCGACGTTCCCCTCGTGCAGCATTCGGGAGAGCCCCTCGGCGAAGACCGCGTCGTCGATGAGGCGGTAGGGCACGTTCACCGACACGTTGAGGTCGTGACCGGCCTCCCGCCAGAGCTGGGCGGAGCGGATCGCGTCGGCGACGACGAGGAAGGTCAGCTCGCGGACGACGGGCGTCCGCTCGACGTGGGGCACGAAGTCCGCAGGCGGGACGAGCGCGCGGTCGGGGAGGAGACGGCGAACGAGAGCCTCGGCGCCGTGCGGCGCCCCCGTCGCGAGGTCGATGATCGGCTGGTAGACGACGACGAGCTCGTTGCGCTCGAGCGCGGTCTCCACGTCGCGCACGACTCCCGCGTCGACCCCCCGGCGTAGCAGCAGCGCGTCGTCCACGGCGTCGCGCTTCGTCGCGTACATCTGGTGGTCGGCGCGCGCGAGGAGCTCGTCCGACGTCGCGCCGTCGGAGGGGAAGACCGCCCAGCCGACACTGGCGTCGATCTCGATCGCGGCCCCGCCGACGCGGAACGGGCGCCGCAAGGCGTGGCGCAGGCGCCCGACGAGCGCGCTCGCCTGCTGGTCGTCCCTCGTGCCGAGCGAAAGCACGACGAACTCGTCGCCACCGACCCGTGCGACGGTGTCGCTCGACCTCAGGATCGACTCGAAGCGCCGGGCGAGGCTTCTGAGGACCGCGTCGCCGGCGCCGTGGCCGCGGACGTCGTTGACGTCCTTGAAGCCGTCGAGGTCGACCACGATGAGGGTGAACCGCTCGTCCGTCCGGCGGGAGCGCCGGAGCGCCTGCTCGATCCGGTCCTCGAGGAGCACACGGTTCGGGAGCCCGGTCAGCGGATCGCGCAGTGCGTGCGAGTGCGCTCTGCCGAGGCGCCAGTTGAGGACCACGCCCGACGCGCCGGCGACGAAGGCGATTGCTGCGAGCGTCGCGAGCGCGCGGTCCGGGGTGTCCTGGAGGAAGGTCGCGACGAGCCCGGCGACGAAGATGAGCGCAGCCAGGGACAGTGCCCAGGCAAGGGTGCCGCTGAGATGGCGCTTGGACCGGATCGTCACTCGTGCTCTCGTCCTTCCTGCCCGACGGCGGGGCAGTCCGCAGTTCTCCGACCGTACTCGCGCGCGAAGCGCTGGTCGCCCCCAGGACGAGTGATGGGCGTCCCTCGGACGAGGGAACGGGAACCTCCGCGACCTCGCTTTCCGATGCGATTTCCCGGTGGCCAGTAGACCGGACGGGGGACATGGCCCTCCCCGGCCTGCGGGACATCGCCGGCGGCAGCGGGGAGGAACGCACACGCGATGCTGGAATCGTTCCCCGTGGACGTCTGGGCCGGCCTCGTCGGGGTGCTGGTGGGGCTGCTCGTCGGGCCGCTCGCGGACCGCCTGGCGACGAACGCACCGCTGCACGAGCCGCTGCTCCGGCGGGTACCGGTCTCCAGGGCCCTCCCGCTCGTGACGGCCGGGACGGCGCTCCTCGGCGGCGCCTGCGGGCTCGTGTTCGGCTTCACGCTCGAGGCGGCGACGGCAGCGATCTTCTGCTGGGTGCTCGTCGTGATCACGCGGACCGACCTCGAGCACAGGCTGATCCCGGACAAGATCGTCCTGCCCGCCGCGGCGCTGATGGTCGTCCTGCGAACGATCGACGACCCGACCGTCGAATGGATCCTCTGCGCGCTCGGGGCGGCGCTCGCGTTGTTCGTGGTCGTCTTCGTCCATCCGAGCGGCATCGGGATGGGTGACGTGAAGCTCGCGCTCGTTCTCGGCGCGGGGCTCGGCGTCCCGGTCATCGTCGCGCTGTTCCTGGGCTTCTTCGCCGCCTTCGTCCCCGCACTCGTGCTGTTCGTGACGAGAGGCAGATCGGCGCGCAAGCTCGGCATCCCGTTGGGCCCCTTCCTGGCGCTGGGTGCCGTGATCGCGCTGTTCGCGGGCGACGCCGTCCTCGACTGGTACGTCGAGCTCGGCAGCGGCGGCTGAGTCGGCGTAAAGCGTCCGTGCGCTCGCGCCGATCCCTCTTTCATGGAACGAGCGCGCGCCGCCGAGAGCTCGCCGGAGCTCGACCTCGAGCTGCTCTCCCACGCCGCTGGACAGGCCGTGTCCAGGGCGGAGGCGGAGAGCGAGCCCCTGCGGGCGCTCGACGCCGCCGTGGGCGTGCTGCACGAGGCGGCGCCGGGGCTCCTGCCCTCGGTCTTCGTGCTCGAGCACGGGCGTTTGTGGCTCGTCGCCCAGCGAGGCTATGCGGTCGTCCCGGACGGCATCCGGGTGGACAGCGGCGTCACCGGCCGCGTCGTTCGCCTCGGCCGGGCGCAGCACGTACCCGACGTGCGCTCGGACTCCGACTACGTCGGCGCCCTCCCCGGGGTCGTCTCCGAGCTCGGCGTCCCGCTCCAGGTCCGGGGGACGGTCGTCGGCGTGCTGAACCTCGAGTCCGAGCGCCGGCTGCCCGCGCAGGCGGAGGCGGCCTTCGACCGGCTGGCGGCCGCTCTCGCGCCGCTCGCCCGGTCGCTGGCCACCGGCCGCACGCTCGACCTGCCCGCGCTCGCGCGCCTCTTCGTCCACGTCGGCAGCCTGCGCGACCCCGACGAGATCGCTGCGATCGCCGCCGCTTCTCTGCCGAAGATCCTGCCGCTCGAGCTGAGCCAGGTGCTCCTCTGGGACGAGACCGGGGTTCCCGTCGAGCTCGCTACGTGGCGCGCAAGGATGATCGGGCTACCGTCGTTCTCCCTCGAGGAGATCGCCCGCGTGCGCGCCTCGGTCGAGCCCACGGTCGTGTGCCAGCTGCTCGACGCGGACACACCGGACCGCGATCCGCTCGTGTGGCTTCCTCTGCGCGCGAACGGAGAGGAGATCGGCGCTCTCCTCGGGACGGGCGGTCCGGTCGCCCGCATGGATCCGGTGCAGCTCGACACCGCCGCGGTTCTCGCCGCGCACGTCGCCGCCTCCCTCGACGCCGCCCTCGCGCTGCGGCGCGAGCGCGAGAGCGCCGTGACCGACCCGCTGACGGGCGTCCTGAACCGCCGCGGGCTCGAGGAGCGGCTCGAGCGCGAGCTCGCCTCGGCGAAGGAGCGACGCACGCCGATGAGCCTCCTCGTCATCGACTGCGACGACCTGAAGGAGATCAATGACCGCGCCGGGCACGAGTTCGGCGACGCCCTCCTGCGCGAGGTCGCGGGCGTGCTGACCCGGTCGCTGCCCGAGGGGGCGGGCGCGGGCCGCCTCGGAGGCGACGAGTTCGTCGTGACCCTGCCCGAGGCGGGGACGGACCTCGCGGAGGCGCTCGGAGAGCGCATTCGCGGGATCCTGGCCGAGGGCCTGACCGAGGCGGGGTTCCCGCTGCGGATCAGCGCCGGCATCTCCACGTACCCGTTCGACGGCGCCGGTCCGACCGCGCTCCTCCGGGCGGCCGACCAGGCTCTCTACGCCGCGAAGGACGCGGGCAAGGACCGGATCGCGTCGTTCGGCAACGTCGTCCGCTCGGATCTCCGCTCCCAGCGACCAGGGAGATCGCCCGGCGATCGCCGGCGCGGGCACCCGGGCGAGGCGTCGATCCTTCGAGACGCGACAACCGCAGTCCAGACCTTCGAGACCGAGGACACGAGCGACGGCGTCCTCGGAAAGCTGTGCAAGTCGCTCGTGTTCGTCGTCGGCGCCACCGCCTGTGCGTCGTCGGTCGTGGACGGCGAGTACCTCGTCGACGTCTCCCGGCACGCGCTGCGCGACGTCGTGCTCGGGCGCGAGGCCGCCTACCGGATCGCGGACTTCCCGCTCACCGCCGAGGCGCTCCGCACGGGCCGGCCGCGGGCCGTCTCCTTCGTCGACGGGGACGTCGAGCCGGCCGAGGCCTTCATCCTCCGGGAGCTGAACATGAACGCGCTCCTGATGCTGCCGCTGCGGGTCCGCGACACGAGCTGGGGGCTCGTCGAGCTGTACGAGATGCGGCTTCGCCGGTTCTCGGACGACGACGTCGCGGTGGCGCGTTTCCTCGTCGGCCAGGCGGAGCGGCGGCTCGAGATCGTCGCTCGCTCGGACATGCCCCGGCGGCCGCCCGTCTACGAGCTGCCGTCGGCGCCCGAGCGGCGAGGCCCGAGGACGAGGTAGGCGCAGCGTCTCCCGTCGCCCGGGAGCGGGGAGGGCCCGACCCGGCCGACGAGGTACTCCTCCTCGTCGATCTCGAGCGAGTCGCCGGGTTCCAGGCCGGGGCGATCGACCTCGACCAGACGGTAGGACGCTCCCGGGACGAAGGCCAGCGCGGGAGACGGAGGCTCCCCCGCGGCCGCCTTCGCCGACGGTACCTGCTCGCGAGCCTCGACTGCCTCCTCGCGCGCGGCCAGGTCGGCCTCGCGCGCGGCGAGCGCCTGCTCGCGCTGCTCGACCGCGGCACGCTTCAGCTCGACGGCGCCGAGCTCGCTACGGCGGTCGGCCAGTGAGGCCTCCTCGGCCCGAATCCGCGCCTCGCGCTTCGTGAGCTCGTGCGCGAGGTCGGCGAGGTCGCCCTCGCGGGCGTCGAGGTCGGCGGTCCCGACGCGAAGCGCCCGCTCGACGGACGTGCGGGCGTCGCGGACGAGCTCTTCACGACGACCCAGATCAGTCACGGCGCTCTCGAAGCCGCCTGCGTGCTCCTCGAGCTCCCGACGTCGCTCCGCGAGGAGTTGCTCGAGCCGCTCCTCGGGCGAGGAGTCGTGGTGGCCGAGCTTGCGCGAGACCGCGTCCAGCCAGTCCGACCCCTCGTCGTGGCGCGCTTCGTGCGGTTCGCGCTCGTCGTGGCCCGGGCTCGTCATGCGCTCTCCTTCGTCGGATGCATCGCTGTCGGCGGGCCGACCCTAAGCCGTCGAGTTCGGAGCGGCCCGCCGACGATCTGCGACTTCGGCAGGCGCCGCCGTTCTCCTGCGAGAAGCACTCGTTGCAGGGTCAAGATCGGGCCCGTCGAAGCCGATACGGGCCCCATGGATCCCATCGGCGCACGCCTCCTTGCGGCCCGCATAAGAGCGGGTGTGTCCGTCGGTACGAGGATCGAGCTCGTTCGCGACGCGGAAGACGACTCCGGTCTCTGCGCGGGCGACCGCGGCATCGTCGAGGACATC
>Ga0207428_10003243_pt1 | contig 15860 bp, 23 predicted proteins | sample RhiMethybrSRZTD1_FD_187600 | JGI IMG/M metagenome (GOLD analysis project Ga0207428, IMG submission 187600) | Populus rhizosphere microbial communities from Tennessee, USA - Rhizosphere MetaG P. TD hybrid SRZTD1 (SPAdes) (version 3) | ecosystem: Host-associated > Plants > Roots > Rhizosphere >...
GCGACCTGCTCTTCGGAGAATTTCGACCGCTTCATTGGTCCCGTCCTTTCGTGGTGGACCGCCGAAGCCGTCACCTTACTCTAGTTTTGATCTGCCGTCGTTTTCGGGGGAGACGTCACTGCTGACGTCACAGGCCGATGTCCTCGGCTTCTAGCTCGTCCTCTGTGCGGGGACGCTTGCGGCGATCTGCAGCGTCGTCCTGAGCGGCCTTGAAACCGAGAGCAGCGGGGTTGGCGAGCGTGCGTCTGGCTTCGTTGAAGAGTCGGTCGGTCTTCAGCGCTTCAACAGTGAGGCGTCGCTTCGCGATTTCGAGATCGGTGGTGCGGAGGGAAATCTTGATCTCGCGCCGACCGATGATCTCGCGGAACTTCTTCGGCACCTGGCGTCGATAGCGATAGATGCCCTGGCGTCGATAGAGCAAAGAGTAGCCGGTCCTCCACAGCGGTCTTCTCTGCTGCAGTCCCATCGTACTGTGCCCCTGGCAGTACCACGAGACATGTAGCGGGACAGAGCTTCGAGCAGATCTGACGCGAGGTTACGTATCGTTGGACGGTGAGAAGTGCCCCCGGGGTGACTCGAACACCCGGCACGCAGTTTAGGAAACTGCTGCTCTATCCACCTGAGCTACGGGGGCGTCTTTTCGTTTCGCAGGCTTACGCATCACCATCATACGCGACTCCGCCGGTGTCGTGAATACCGTCGGGAAATTCTGAGCAATCCGCTCGACGGCGTCGGCCTTGTGGGTCGGGCTCAGATGCGTGTAGCGCTCGACCATCTCGAGCGACGACCAGCCGCCGAGCTCCTGAATCGTGCGCGGATCCACGCCGGCCATCGCGAGCCGCGAGGCGAACGTATGGCGCAGGACGTGGGGCGTCACGTCCTTGAGGCCAGCGGTCCTACAGGCCGTCTGGAACGTCGTGCGGATCGATCGATATGGTGAGCCGTCCCGCTGGCAGAAGACGAGCTCAGCGCCCTCTGGCGCGCGCTCCCGGTGCTTTTCAAGAGCGGTACGCAGGATCGAGTTGAGATTCACGGTCCGCGTCTTCCCAGACTTCGCGTACGCGGCCTGGACGGTCAGCAGGCCGCGCTTGAGGTGGACGTCGCGCCATCGGAGCGTCAGCGCCTCGGAGAGCAGCCGCAGGCCCGCGTAGATGCCCACAAGGATCATCGTGCGCAATGGCTCGCGGGCAGCCCCGACAAGCTTCTCCTCCTCGTCGGCCTCGAGGAACCGGATCCGGCCCGGCGATTCGCGGAGCTGGCGAACGCGTGCCGCAGGATTCTCGCCGTCGTACTTTCCCCACTCTCTGCACCGGTTGTAGAGCGTCTTCAGGCAGGCGAGCTCACGGTTGACCATGACGGTCACGCCGGCGTCGACGCGATCACGCTTGTAGCGCTCGAGGTCGAAGGCGCTGATTGCGGAGAGCTGCCGCCCGGCGAAGGTCGCCTTGACCCTATCGATGCATTGGCGGTAGGTCCGTCGCGTCCGCGGTCGCTTGTTCGCGTCGACCCACGCCAGGAAGAGCTCGGCCGCCTTCTCGATCGACAGGTCGGCGCGTTTGGGCCCGCCGATACCGGCCTCGCCCTTGAGGATGGCGGCGCGCTTGACGCGCGCGAGTTCGCCGGCGACGGTGCGGTTGATGTTCCGACCGAGGCGCACGTAGTGGCGCTTCTCCTCGTGCGTGAAGTCGAGCCACCAGGTCTTGCCGCGCTGGTAGATGCCGTCACCGCGTCGGGCCATCGTTCACCTCCTGTAAGAGATTGTCCTACCGTCCGGGTTGCGTTCCCGCAGGCCAACACTCGAACCATATGCTCAGGACGGGATACATTGGCGGCGTCGACCCGTTCAGGCGTGGTAACGACTTCGTCGAACGGGCGATGATCTTACGGTCCTGATCGAACTCCACTTTCGAGTAGTTGGCGGAGTCCGCTTCCAGCAAGCGGAAGGCCTCGGCCGTGAATTTTGGTTTGGCCTCCTGACACTCCTCGCCAGAAGGGAATTCTGTCTGTGGGGACCATTTGGCAGCAGTGCCGCCGACCCGTATGCCTCGCCACATAATCCACTCGCCGGCGTACGCTGCGCGGAGGAAGAAGGATGACGCTACTATCCAAAGCCCAATGATCGCCATACGCCGCCCGGCACTTCCCCACATGCAAGCGTAGATCGTGGCGGTCATTAATTCCCTCCGGCTTCGATCCTGAAGCGCTCGGCCAGCGGTCTTACGAATCGGCTGATCTCTTCCCGCTCGCGCACCCATTCGGCATCACGGCGGAAGACTTCGTCGAATACGCCGTCGAAAGTCTCGAGGATCTGTATGTGGATAGCCCCCAAGAGAAGAAAGGCACGTTCCAGTTCGGTCTGCTCGGTTTCGAAATAGATTATCCGGAGATAGCCGCCGGGCGTGCCCTCGATCGGTTCGATCCGATAGCGTTGCGTCGAGATGAACTCTGGCGTTAGGTGAACGCCGATGTCAGAGAGCGTCCCAAGATGCGCTCTGAGCGCGTTCACGCTCGGCGGATACACGACTTCGCGCCCGGGTTGTCCCTTGGGCTTGCGTCCTTCGTTTCGTTCGTTCCAGCGTGCCGTCCGCTTTTCTTCATCGAGCCATCGCTCATAGTTCGCCGGATCCTCTTTGATCGCGGCTGAGAGGCTGGCGGCTTCGATCGCGCGCCGCGTGAGGGCCATCGTGTCGCCCGGCAGCGCTCGCCCGATCATCGCCGCAGCGGACAACAATGCCGCATGGCAAACGACGAAGAGCTGCAGAAACCGGACATCCGGATCACGAGCGCGAAGGGCGAAAGAGCGATCGTACAAACGCATGACGCGCTCGACAAAGACGAATTCCCGCAACCTGCGAATTTGCTCAAGGTTATGAGCCTGCGCTTCGAGGTAGCTGTTGAAGTCCCGCGGGCCGGATATCGGCGCCTCGCTCATCTCCGCCTCACCGCGACGCGCTCGTGCTGTCGATCCATCCCTCGGCGTGCTTCTTGGCCAGGTCTAGAATCCTCTCCTTGCTAGAAGCCTTGGTCTCGAACGCCAGCGGCATCGGGCTCTGCTCTCGTGACGACCTTCCCGGTTGGTACATTTCAATGCGCGCGCTCCATCGTCCTTCTTGTTCGAGCGCGATCAATCCAAATCGCCAACCCTTGTAGTCGTGCATCTGCCTCATGCCGCCCCTCCTGTTTCGCCTCACCGCGACGCGCTCGTGCGCGCCAAATTGAACTCGCGTTTCTGATGCGACATACTCGCGGGGGCCTTGATGATGAGTCGACCGTCCCCTTCGGCCTTCACGATTCTCGTCATCGACGATGACCCCGGGTTCCTCGAGACGGCCACCGAGCTGCTGTCGGGAGACGGGCATCGGGTCCTCGTCGCGTCGCGTGGCCGGGACGCCCTGGCGATAATGCAGGCGGTCCACCCCGATTTGATCCTCCTCGACTACTACATGCCGGACATGGATGGGTTGGCCGTGATCGAGCAGTTGAAGTCCGACGCGGCGACGCGACGGATTCCCGTAGTGGCGGTGACCTCGGGGACCGCGGAGGATGCAAACAGGCTCAGCCGCGCCGGATCCGTCGGCGTCATTCTCAAGCCGTTCGAGCCGAACGAATTTCTGCGTGCGATCGCCAGCATCCTCAAGACGGCCGTAGGTCGACGTCGCAGCGAGGGATAGTGGAACCGGGATCATGCTAGCCTCCGCGCGATGCGCGAGCCCGGCGACATGCCGCCGCCGATGATCTCGGTCGGCTTCACCGCCGAGATCCGTGCGGCGCTGCTCCGTGAGCCTGATCTCTCTGCGGCGGCAAGAGACCTTGTCGGCGCACCGTTCGCCACCTTCATCCACGGAGGCCGGCGCGCAAGAGCTGCTGGCGAAAGGCCTGCAACTCGAATTCGTGCGCGCCGCGGAGTTGGTCCAAATCGCGCTTGACTGGCTGCACTAGCTCTCCAGCGCGCCGAGCTGACTCGCCTTTTCAGCCCCGATCTTAATCGCGATCGACGCGATGTCGTCATGGGCAGCGGCCAGGGCTTCGGCAACGACCTGGTGCAGCCACCCGCGCGTGTCCTCCGGGTGTTCATGCGCGAGGGCATGGACCAGATTGTTGTGCTCCTCGCCGAGGTGTGTGAGGACGGAGGCCATTGCGCGTGCCTTGCCGAGCGCGCAGACCATCTCGGTCGCGAGCTCTTTGATCCGCATCGTCCCTTGGATAGACGTGACCGTCGCCATCACGCCACCGCCTTCGGAACCGGGATCCGGTCAAGAGCACCACCGAGGCGCCCCACGCTGGCCTTGAGGTCTCGGGCCAAGCACACGAGCATGTAATCTTCGATCTCCCGGAGGTCCTTCTCGCCGGGATCACCTCGAAGCTCGAGTCGAAGGTTGGTTAGCGCTTCGAATGCGCTCTCCAGCTCGCCAAGGCTGACATGGGCGCTGACCACCGCGGCCAGATCGCAGGACGTGACTGATACACTGGTCTCGGCCATTCGCGGTCTCCTTTCATGGCCCGGCCCCGGACGGTTGCCGCCGTCGCGGGGCGCTTCTACTTCACCCGCTCGAGTACCGCCTGTCCGGTGAAGGTAGAGATGCCTTCGAATGTGAGGGTCAGAATAGTTTTACCGATGGACAGTGCGGCCGATCCTTCGGTGCGCGAGGATCGATATCTCAACTTCCCGCCGTTCAGATAGAAGCGTCCGACCGTCGATGCTCCCCGTGGAGTGGAGGCCTCGAAATTGCCGTCGGCCTGGATGATCAACACGAGCCGAGCTTCTCCGGAACGTGTCGTGACCCAGCCCTCCCACGATCCTGCGAGCTCCTTGAGGTCGGTGATTGGCGTCTCGGGCGAGGGCCTGGCGAACTCGTCATCGCCCTCGATCCCGCGGAAGTGCGGGACGTCGGGCGGCTGCGTGCCGCGGCCCTGAATGCGGACCCAGTCCTTCTGAGATAGGCACGCCTTGTAGGCGCGCTCGGAGCCGATGCCGTAGCCGACGGCCGCGCCGCGCGCGCACTCGTCGTGATCGGCTTTGAACATCTCAGCGGTGGCGCCAGGCTTCGTCCAATAGTGCGGACCTGACGCGCAGCCGGCGAGCATCAGCGCGAAGAGCATCGCAACCACACCCGGCTTCATTCCAGCAGCTCCGTCACCGGCACGCCGAGGGCGCGCGCCAGGCGCTTGAGCACGTCGAGCGATGGATTCCTTTTGTCACCGCTCTCCAGTTTCACGAGATACGTCCTCTCGACCTTCGCGGCCTTCGCCAAGGCGACCTGGCTCAATCCCTTCGCCTCCCGCAGATCCTTCAGCACGCGACTTAGCCTCTTGGGGGACAAGTCTAGTGTGACCTCCAGTCACATATCAACTCTTGGGTTCGCGCTATCGGCAGACCGTTTCCGGCGCTCGAGCGTGACGCGGCTGATCGCAACGTGGATCGCGTGGCCCCGCGTCCCGCTCCATGCGCGTTTTCTCCATGAGTTCCTCAGGCGAGGCCGCCTTGAAGTCCTCGTCGTCCTCAGGGCCGCGGAAGTGCGGAACGGACGGCGGCGCGTTGGCACTGCCCTGGATCCGCGTCCAACCCTTTTGGAGCATGCAGGCCTTGTAGGCCTTCTCCGATCCGACGCCGTAGCCGATCGTCGCATCCTTGAAGCAGGGCCCGTGGTCTGTCGCGAAGGATTCGGGCGTCGCGCCAGACTTGGTCCAGTAGTGCGGGCCGGAACCGCAGCCCGCGAGCAGGAGCAGGACGAGGGAGACGATCGCGAATCGCACAGACGTTCCTCCCATTTCCGCATTCGGGCAGCGGGGTTCCCGCGTCCCGAGCCGAGATGGTAGCCGAGCGCCGTGGGCAACGCCACGGCGCTGGCGGGGAGACACCATCCGAGTGGTCGGTGCTATAGTCCGCATTCCACGCGGGGGTGCGACGTTGGTCGAGCTCATCCTGACGGAGTCGCAGGTGGCCTCTCTGAAGGCCGCGGTCCCGATCGGATCCCGAGAGTGGGCAGCGCTCGAGAAGGGGGAGCCCTTCGCCAGCACCGTCTTCAAACCCGCGCCCATCGCCGTCAGCTGCGCCATGACGATCGCCAACCGCTTACTCGCCGTGGCGCAGGAGTTCTGCCCCGACGCCGTGCCGCAAATTCGAGCCGCGATCGCACAGGGGATGGAGTAACAATACCCGGTCTCATTCCGGAATTTAGTTGTGCAAACCCTTTCACGTTGACGGCCGTCGAGTTGTGCCCTATAGAGGCGCCACGGAGGTGCCATCATGAGGATGCTTGCTCTCTCGCTCCTCGCTTTGGCTCTCTTCGTTCTGCCCGCCCACGCCGTCACGATGTACGAGTACACAGGGAATCCGTTCACGACGTGGACGGGAGACACGTGCGCTGGCAATTGCAACATGACAATCTTGATGTCCCGCGCCGAGCCGTTCGCGCCGAACGTCACGGCGTCGTCGAACGTGACGCTACGGGCGAGCTTCATCAGCGCCAGCGACGGCTTCTCGTCCTACTCCATCGCGGAGCCTGCGCACCTCGACGACTGGTTCTTTTTCTTCGCGACTGACCAATATGGACTCCCGTCGCAGTGGGTGATCGGCATGGAGGTGTGGCGCGCGGGTCCGCTGCCGCTGTTCAAAGTCGACACCTTCAACTCGGTGAACTGCGAGATGGCCGTGTGCGGACCGACGTCGGGCGTGTTCGACGGGATTCAGCTTCGTGCGCCAGACGAGCGTGGCGGCGGCGAGGTGACGTATCGCGCCAACAATCAAGGCGTCGTCGGTACCTGGCGCATCGTCACGGTCCCGGAGCCGATGTCGCTTCTGCTCCTTGCCGTCGGACTCGCGGGAGTCATGGTCGCGCATCGGTTGAGTAGAGTTCACCAGCGCCTGACGCCGATCGGGCCGTAGCCCGAGTAGTCCTGCATGCCCATCAGGCGGCGGGCTGCATGGGCACCACCACCGGCGACGACGGTGCCGCCACCGAAGTCGTCGACGCGATGCGCGGACAGGCGGCGCTGAATGTTCAGGCCGATGTTGCCGGCGGCCTGCGAGAGGTTACTGTCCGTGACTGTGGACCCGAGCTGAGCCCACGATCCGGCTGCAGGCATCCGGTACATCTTCAGGTCGTTACCGATCCGCTCGACACCGACTTTGTCACCATTGCTCATGTCTTGGACCGCGGCTGAACCGAGGGCGGTCTGGACGTTTTGGTTGATTCGATAGAGCTGGTTGTCGTTGCCGCCGCCGTCCTGGCCGGAGATCATGTAACCGTCCGGCGTGCCATCGAGGCCCGTCAGGCGGATATGGCACTCGTAGCCGCCACCGCCCGCGTTGGCGGAGAGCGTCATGTAGCACTCTACGTCCGGGCCGAAGGTGGCGACGTTCCAGAAGGCGTCGGCGTAGTTCCCGGCGTCGAGGTCCGAATCCGGGCCCGCTGCATTCCCGACAATCCGCGGGCTGATCGACCCACCGAATTGACTCGGCGTCCAGTTCGCCCCGAGCGTCGCTGCGTCGGTACGGTTGAAGTTGTCGAGGACGCTCGTGGTCCGAAAGGCGGCGCCCGCGATCGTCCGAGCGCCTGTCTGCAGCAGATAGTCGAATCGGGCCGCCGCGTCGAGACCATAGAGGGTGTCGAGCATCCCAACGATGGCGCTGTGGCGGTCGGGCTCGAGGCCGCGCGCGATGGCCCAGTCGATAACGCGCTCGGGCAGGGGCCAGCCCACACCAAACCCTACGCCTGCCCACGCAGATGCCAGACGCTGCTGTTCGTTTGAGATGCGTTCCGGGATCAGCCTCACGAGAGCGCTGACGTCGGTGTAGCACCGCGCCTCGGTCTCGCTGAGAGCCGTGAAGCGCCGGGCGAGCGCGCGGAGACCGGTCGACGACCACCGCACGCGTACGACTGCAGATGGCCGGTCGGTCGAGACCTCGCCCCATGCGCCGCCATCGTGCTCGATGCTCCGTGTGATCGTTCATCTCAAGGTAGCGCACCGCGCCGCGCGGGCCGCGATCACGGAGCGTGTATGTGCAGAGAAACCAGCCGATCATCATCATCGCCTCCCGAAACGGCGTGTGCCGCCATGAAGTGGCCGCACCGGCGGCGGGCCACCCGTTATGAACTCAATCGCGCCACGAGTCCGCGACGTGCGCGGGTTGCCGAACATATCGACGTTGTAGGTGTGGCCGGTCGGGCCGGATCCGATGTCAAGTCCAGCCGGCATCGTTTGCGCGGCGGCCTGCGTAAGCCGGAAGTCCATCGCCGGCCAGTTGACGAATGGGTTTCCCGTTCCGGTCGATGTATTCGTGCCGACGGCTGAGCTGCTGACGAAGTGGTTGTGGGTGACGGTGTTCCAGATTTGGCCAGGGCTCGGTCCGCCGCACGCTGACACGCCGGTGCCGGGGTTCGAGAGATAGAACAGGTTGTTCTGCGCGATGTTGTCTGACCCCGAGTTCGTGACGTTGCCCAGGGCGGGGTTGCCGTTGCTGATGAACGTGTTGTAGAAAACGCGGGCATGATTCAGGAACGAACCACCGCTGCACCAGCTCCCGATCTGGCCGTTGTTGCCGCCCATGGAGCCACCGTTGACCGGCGCAAAGATGTTGCCGTAGACGAACAGGCTCGACGCTGCGGGGATTGGCAGGCTATCGAACATCAGCCCGCCGGTCGTCTCATCATTGATTGCGGTAAAGGTAAAGAGGTTGTAGCGGAAGGTGAAGTTGCTGCAGCCGCCCCAGAGCGACGCCAGCTCGGAGTGCTGCGCGGGGGTGCTCTCGTAGAATCCCGTGTAGCTGTACTCCATGACGAATCCGGTCACGCCGGCGGTATTGCAGAACGCGATACATCGTCCCGCGTTCCAGCATCAAGAAATTTTCAGCGTGGTGAGAGCGGGTGCGCTGTCCATTCACCGAGATTCCTTGTGCTGACCATGTGCTGAAAGGGATCGCTCGACGCATGCACGGCTGTCGCGCGAGCGCACGGCTGTCACGTCTTGACGCAGACAAGTGCACAGGAACAAAAGACGGCCCCGGCAAGTGTGCGATTTGCTGAGGCCGTCGAGTCGAATTAGGAAACTGCTGCTCTATCCACCTGAGCTACGGGGGCGTCAGAAGTCGCGCGACGCTGACGGCTGATCTTAGCACCATGTGCCATGACGGATGCCGGCGCAGGCCATTCAGCTGATCGGCCTGCGTCGAGCACGTTGCGGCAGGAGCGCCCATCACAATACCTGTTAACAGTCCTTAACAGTCTCCGGCCTAAGTCGTACGGATATCGCTGCAAGCTACGATGAGCGTTGAATTTCCGGAAGTGGCAAGCCGCTTGCTCCTTTGCCCCCAGAAGTGGCTCGTGAGAGAGGTCTAGGAGGCGAGCATGAGGCACAACTGGTTGTCGGTCGTCATCGGGTCTTTCGTGATCCTGAGCGCCCACTCGACGGCGGCGGCGCCTCTGGCCGTCAGCACCTTCGACACGAACACTCAGGGCTGGACGATCTTCGGCGATGCGGATGGACCCGTGTTTGAGGCCGCGGCGGGGAATCCGGCGGGGGACATCATCGCCACCGACCGAGTTACCGGCATCGTATGGTTCTTCAACGCTCCCGCGGCATTCCTCGGCAACAAGTCTGCCGCTTCACTCCAGACCCTCACGTTCGATCTGAGCCAATCGTTGACCAGCAATCCGTTCAACGACAGCGACGTCGTGCTGATCGGCAGCGGCCTCACGCTCGCGTTCGACACGGCGGCGAATCCCGCCGGCTTTCCAACCTTCACTCACTACGTGGTGCCGCTCGATGCGACTGCGGGCTGGCACCTCAATAGTCTTGCCGGACCGCTCGCGACCCAAGCGCAGATCGATACCGCGCTGTCCTCGCTAACCGCACTCAGGATTCGCGGCGAGTTCAGAAGCGGCGCAGATCAAGGGCGTCTCGACAACGTCGTGCTGAACGGCGCGGCAAGCGTGGCAGAGCCCACAGTGCTCACCGTCTTCGGCATGGGGATCGTGGGCTTCGGCGGCCTCATCTGGAGGCGTCGCCGACATCTGTGAGCCGTTAGCGCCCCGGCGCCGCCCCCTGCACCACCTCCGATTCCGGGAACCGCGCGAGCAGATCCGCCAGCTCCGCGCTAGGCGGCAAGTGTCCCGGCGTCGGCGGCGCACCCCGTAGCTCGGCGTCGGCCGCCCGGCGCAGGGCATCCGCAATCATCTTGATGGCTTCGGGTTGGCTCAGCCCCTGCACGCGCACGAGAATCTCGACCGCCTTGGCGTTGGCGTCGAGCTCGCGCCGCTCCTGAGCGCGCTGGTATTCGGCCTGGGAGGACGCTTGCTGGATGACGCTGTCGTGGCCGAGTACGTAGTGTCCGAGCTCGTGCGCCATCAGCTTGGTCAGATGCGGCGAATCCAGCATGCGAACGTTCACCAGCACGTTGCCTTGCCGGTAGATCGCGCCGATGTTGAGATTGGTCGACGGTTGCACCGAGATCCGGATCGAGGGCATGCGGTAGAGCGCCGTCGTCTTGTCGGCGAAGCGCTGCATCTCGGCGAGCCTGTCCGCCTGCTGGGGGGTGAGGCTGACGCAGCCGGCACAGGCGAGGGCAAGCATCAGCACGAGCGCTCTCATACGTGCCTCCGGGGGAGAGCGGCCTCCCTGGACTCGAGATCATGTGGCCGAGGTGAGCCGCCTGTCAAGCCTGTCTGGGGAACTTTCATTCCCTGCTGACTCGAGCGGTCGACTATCTGCGGCACGGACGCCGTCATGCTCGACAGTCCGGGTAGAATGCGGTATCGACCTCCAGCGTCCGGTTAGATTCCCGCCGGCCATTTCCGATCGAGGTGCCATGCGACTGATCGCGCTCGTGCTCACGCTCGTCCTGAGCCTCCTCGCGGCGCCCGCAGCCTGGGCGCAGCCGGCCAGCCCCACCTATCGGGCGGGCGTGCTGGTGCCGCTGCCGGCGGCCGCTGCCACCGACCTGGTGCAGGCGCTACGCTTCGAGCTGCGAGAGCTCGGCTACATCGAAGGGCGAAACCTCGTGCTCGACTTCAAGTTCGCGGAGACGTCGGCGCAGATGGCCGAGCGCACTGCCGAGCTCGTGCGGGCAAACGTGGACATCATCGTCGCGAGCACGTCGATGCCGGCGCTGGCCGCCAAACGCGCGACCACCACGATCCCGATCGTCATGGTCGCGTCGGCCGACCCCGTGGCGGTGGGGTTGGTGGCGAGCCTGGCGCGGCCCGGCGCCAACATCACGGGCAGCGCCGTGCTCACGCCGGAGCTCAGCACCAAGCAGCTCGAGCTCCTCAAGGAGATCTCTCCGCGGCTCTCGCGCATCCCCGTCATCTTGAACAGCACCAACGCCGTGTCGCCGAAGATCTGGCGCGACCTGCAACAGACGGCCCACGGGCTGTCGCTGACGCTCGACTACGTGGACGTGCGCGAGGCGAGAGGGATCGACGCCGCGCTGGCCGCCGTCGCCAGGCAGCACGCCGATGCGTTGCTCGTCATGCCGGAGCCGGTCCTCTTCCCGCAGTTCCACCGCATCGCCGAATTCGCGCTGAAGAACCACCTGCCGTCGATCTCGCTGCTGCGCGAGTACGCCGCGGCCGGGGGCCTGGCCTCGTACGGTCCGAGCTATCGCGTCCTGCTGACCCGCGCGGCGTCGTTCGTCGACAAGATCCTGCGCGGGGCCAAGCCGGGCGATCTACCGGTCGAACAGCCGACCAAGTTCGAGCTCGTGATCAACGTCAAGACGGCGAAGGCCTTGAATCTCACGATCCCGCGCACGGTGCTGGTCCGCACGGACGCGGTGATCGACTAGCTGGCTGGCGCAGGAAGAACAAGCTTGCTGCGCGAGATCGCTCAGGCGCTGACGAACGGGACGGAGCCGCCCACCAGCTGCAGTAGGCCGGCGCGCTGCAAGTGCCGTTGGATCTCGTCGCCGCGCGCCCGGATCTGGCGCTTGGTCGCGCGCGACGAGAGCTGGCGGCGCGCGACGTCGTCGAGCGCGGCGCGGAGCAGACGGCGCCGGATGTTCGTCCTGAACTTCTTGCGGGTCGACGAGTCGCTGAGGCTTTCCTTGCCCAGACGGCGCAGCTCTTCGTCGAGGTAGTCGCGGTCCGACTCGGTGCCGTCGGGCCGCAGGCCCACGCAGAAGCCGGTGTAGGCGGCCTCGACACGGTCGAGCATCTCCCACGCGCCCCGGTCTTGCCGGTGGCCGCGCGTCAGATCGAGATCGGCGAACGCCTGCGCGATGGCTCTGAGCGCCGCGTCGTGCGCGGGCCCGGCGCTGTGCCAGCGCGTGCCGTCGTGCACGGAGAGACCGCCGCCGTGGATCAAGGCACCCTCGGCGAGATCGGCGATCTGCGCGTCGCCGCGACGATCGAGATGAGCCAGGAGACCGGCGAAGACCCAGAGGACGAAATCGGGAGGGAGATGGAGCCCGGCTTTCCCCTCGCCGCCCTTGAGCCGGACCAGCCACTGAGCGGCCGAGCGACGCGCGCGCTCACGGCTCTTTTTAGGCTTTCGCGCTCTCGTGCGCTTCCGCGATGCCATGCGCCTAGACCGAGCCTATCACGCGAGGGCGATCTTGCTATAAGTGCGTGTTCGACCCGGCCGTGTGCGATATTGTTCGCCAATGCGCGCGAGGCCGGTGAGGGTTCGCCGTTGTCCGTGACGACTCCACCGGGTCGCTTCCTGTTCATCGTCTCGCGGGGCAACGCGAAGCTCGCCGGCGAGCTGCAGCAGCACTTCAGCGGCAGTGCCTCCGTTCAGGTCGTCGTCGACCGGCGCTTCGGCGAGCGGCGGCGGCAGAGCGCTGACATCACCCCCGAGCGGCGACGCGCCGACCGCCGGACGCGGCCCCACGTCGACAAGGAGCTCCGGCTCACCTCGTTCGCGATCGTGACCCTGCCCGAACCCGAGGTTCAGCGGCCGCCGTTGATCTTGTAGAGCCGCGCGCAGTTGTCCCAGAGGATCTTGGCTTTGGTCTTGTCGCTCACGCCCTCGAGCGCGGTGAACTCCTCGATCGCGCTGGGGAAGAGCCCGTCGGAGTGCGGATAGTCGGTCGACACGACGATGTTGTCGTCGCCGACCGCCTCGACCACCTGCCGCAGCACCTTCTCGTCGGCGTCGGTCGCCACGTAGCACTGCCGGAAGAAGTACTGGCTCGGGAGCTGCGAGATCTGCACCTCGGAGCCCGGCCCGAACTTCTCCCACGCCTCGTCCAGGCGCCAGAGCCACCACGGGAGCCACCCGCACGTCCCCTCGAGGAAGGCGCAGCGCAGCCCGGGGTGCCGCTCGAGCACGCCGCCGGCGGCGAAGCTCGCGAAGGCCAGCATCAGCTCCATCGGGTTGCGCCCGGCAACGCCGATGACACGGCCGTTGGGATGGTCGAGATAGCGCCGGGCGATGTCGTCGCGCAGCGAGGCCTGGCCGGTCGGGTGGAAGCCCACCGGCACCTCCAGCTCCTCGATCGAGGCCCAGAGCGGCTCGAATTCCGGATCGTGGATGTGGCGCCCGCGCACGGGGTTCGGGTTGCCGATCACGGCCACGGCGCCGAGGTCGCGGACCGCGCGGCGCGCCTCGTGGATGGCCAGGCCCACGTCGTGAAACGAGAGTTGGGCGGCGAACTTCAACCGCTCGGGGTTGTAGGCGCAGAAGTCGCGCGTCCAGTTGTTGTGGGCCCGGGCCAGCGCGGCGGCCACCTCCGGCTCGAGATCGTCGTGCATCTGCACCTGGCGCCCGCGGGTGCCGTAGATCACGGCCACGTCGATGCCCTCGATGTCCATCGCCGCCACGTGCGACTCGGCGTCGTAGCCGCGTGCGTGCGCGACCTCGTAGTGCGGGTGGCGGGCGAAGGCGCGGCGCTGGAGGTCTTTGCCGACGAAGGCACTCTGCGGGCGCTTCGACATCTCGCCGATCTCGAGCGTGCCGACGCGAATCAGCGGCTGGTTCGACGCATTCTCGGTCCGGCGAACGAACACAGGCGCAAACTTCTTGAACGGCTCCTCGAGGTAGCGCTCCCAGAGGCCGTCCGGCTCCATCGTGTGCAGATCGCTGTCCATCACCCGGAAGCCGCGCTTCATGGGGAATCCTCCCTGTCGCCCGACAGCCTCGCCGTCAAAGGAGATCGGCCGCGTCGATGCCCCGCGCGCCGAGGAGCGCCCGCAGCTTGCGCAGCCCCGCCGCCTCGATCTGCCGGATGCGCTCGCGCGTGAGACCGAGCCGCTGCCCGATCGCCTCGAGCTTCTCGGGCGGATCGCCCTCGAGGCCGAACCGCCGCCGCAGCACGGTCCGCTCGTTGGCCGCGAGATCGTCGAGCACCGTTACCAGGTCGGTGCGCTCGCGAAACAGCGAGATCAGCGCCTGGCGCGGGTCGGCCGACGGGTCGGCGATCAGGTCCTCCACACGCCCCTTGCCTTCGCCGATCGGGGTCTCGAGCGACACGGGCTGCAAGCGGATCTCCTCGAGCTCCTCCACCTGATCCAGGGTCGTGCCCAGCGCCGCCGCGAGCTCTTCCATGGTCGGCGGCCGCTCGAGCTCCTGCGTGAGCCGCTGCTGCTCGCGCTTGTAGCGGCCGAGCAACAGCTCGACGTGCACCGGCAGCCGGATGGTCCGGGCCTGGTTCGCCAGCGCACGGACGATGGCCTGGCGGATCCACCAGGTCGCGTAGGTCGAGAAGCGCGTGCCGCGCTCGCCGTCGAACTTCTCGACGGCACGCAAGAGACCGATGTTGCCCTCCTCGATCAGGTCCGGCAGCGGCAGCCCGCGGTTCAGATAGCGCCGCGCGATCTGCACGACGAGTCTTAGATTTGCCTCGGTGAGCCGCGCCTTCGCCCCCGCGTCGTCGGCGCGGATGCGCCGCGCCAGCTCGCCCTCCTGCTCCCGCGACAAGAGCGGGATCCCCTCGATCTCCTTCAGGTAGACCCTGAGGTTCTCGCGGCTCGTGGCGCGCGTTTCCTCGCGGACCTCGTGATCTTCGGCGTCGACCAGCGTGTCGAGCGGCTCGTCGGGGACCGTCTCCTCCGCTTCCTTACTCATGCGGTCGCTCGGCCGACTCGTCGATCTGCGCGATGCGCGGCGGCATCGGCAGCAAGTAGAGCGGATTGTAGGCAAGCCCGTCGCGGCGGATCTCGAAGTGGACGTGGTGCGTGGTCGCGCGGCCGGTCATTCCGACGAGCGCGATCAGATCGCCGACCTCCACGCGGTCGCCCACCTCGACCAGGTTCACGTCGTTGTGGGCGTAGACGGTCACGAAGCCCTGCGCGTGCTCGATCTTCACCACGAGCCCGTAGCGCGCCTCGATGCCCGCGGTGACGACCACGCCGGGCGCGGCCGCCTGCACGGGCGTCCCGAGCGGCGCCTTGATGTCGATGCCCCCGTGCCAGCCGCTGCGCCGATGGCCGAACGCCGAGATCACCGGCCCTTCGGCCGGCCAGACCAGCTGCAGGGTGCCGGTATCGAAGTCGGGCACCGCGAGCGCGAGCCGCGCGGGCGCCTGGGCGATGGGCGCCGCGGTGCGCGCCGCCGCGCCGGGCTGGCCGGGCGTCGTGCTGCGACGCGCGGTCGACGGCGCGGTGTCCGAGACGGGAATAACCAGGCGCTGACCGACCTTCAGCGGGGTGTCGGCGTTCGGCAGGCGGTTCGCCTTCAGGAGCGCCGCGACGGTGACATCGTGCTTCTTCGCGAGCGAGTAGAGCGTGTCGCCCGCCTTCACCTCGTACACGCGCTGGGGCGTGCGCGGTCCTGCGGCGGGCTCGGCGTAGGCCAGCGTGGCGCCGACGACCGCGATCAGCCCGAGCGTCACCGCGAGCCGCCGGCGGTGAAGTGCCGCGCTCATTGCTCGAACTCCGCGTAGCGGATCCCGAACTCCGCGAAGCGGCCCGAGGCCGGCA
>Ga0207428_10003245_pt1 | contig 15854 bp, 11 predicted proteins | sample RhiMethybrSRZTD1_FD_187600 | JGI IMG/M metagenome (GOLD analysis project Ga0207428, IMG submission 187600) | Populus rhizosphere microbial communities from Tennessee, USA - Rhizosphere MetaG P. TD hybrid SRZTD1 (SPAdes) (version 3) | ecosystem: Host-associated > Plants > Roots > Rhizosphere >...
ACCCAAATCAACCCGTTCCAACCGTGGGTGGCAACAACTGCTGTGGCACGCCCACGCTGGCAGGACCCCGGGACCAACGGCAGGTCGAATCCCGCCACGATGTCCTCGTATACACGAGCGACCTCCTCAAGCAACCACTGGCCATAGCTGGTCCAGTGAAGATGAAGCTGCACGCCGCCACGGACGGGCCCGACACAGACTTTGTGGCGAAGCTCGTTGACGTCCATCCGAACGGTTTCGCGATGAATGTGGCGGAAGGAATTCTACGCGCGCGGTTCCGGAAGGGGCTTGACCAGATGGAGTTGCTTAAGGCTGGACAGGCCTATGAGTTCGTCATCGACATGGCTGGCACGGCCAATGTTTTTCTTCCCGGCCATCGTATCCGCATCGACATTACCAGCAGCCATTTTCCTCAGTTTGACCGGAATCCCAACACCGGTGAAGATCTGGGCTCTTCTGACAAAGTGAGAATTGCCCGCCAGACTATATTCCATTCAGCCGACAAGCCGAGCCATGTCCTGTTGCCCGTTGTGGGCGTGCCGGTGAAAGAGCCGCAGGATCACGCCGCGAGATAGCAGAATCGTACTGGGTAGCGCGTAATCAGAAAGTACAACTTCTGGTCTAGTGGTGTACGCGCGAGTAGTTGGCTCACTCTTGTGTTGGAGCTACACGAGCGGCCAGATTGGGGTGGGGCCTGATGCCACCAGCAAAGGCCAAATCCTGGTTCTCGCTTCGCTGCGGCGCAAGTTTGGGATCAAGGAAGGAGCGCAAGAGAGTCGTGATATGCGGCGCATAGAGCACTGGGCTTGGAGACATGGTCCGTTGTCGCTTACTCTGAGGATGAAGCCGCGGGAGAACAGGTGGCAGATCCGATTGCGGACGCTCAGGAGAGCGGTGCTTCACTTGCCATGAGCGTTGTGAACGCTGGAGAGCTCTGCGTTGCTACATGTTGCGGAGGATTTGAACTGTTGTCAGTCAGATCCTTTAAGTTCACCTAATAGTTTTCTCTGTTCGGCCAGTACACTGAGTTCTCTATCTAGGGCTTCGACAACCACTTTCCTCTCTGCTTCGGCTGCCACAGATCCCGAAAACAACCCTTCGCCCAGGGTCAGAACTTTTGACTTCAAGACCTCTCTGCGCCGTTCGTCCAAAAGTTTCTGCGCTGTTGCCAATGGGGGAACCCTTTCGCTCAACAGCGGGCGAATTTGGCTTTGAACTTCCTCGAAACGCTCCTGAGCCTGAGCACGAATCTCCGCGCTTCTTTTCGAAACCGCATCGCTCGCGCCAGCGCGCTCGGCGGTTCGTCCTTCAGCCATGACTGGACTGCTTCGGTCACCAGCTCCGACGCTCTGGGACGACGATGTGGCTCTTGGCGTGGCGGCTCTCTTGGCGCCCGGCTGAAAAAGAATCATTGCTGTGATGATTGCTGCACTAGCAGCCATCACCAACTTCAGCAGCAGTGCAATCTTTCGCCGTTGCGGGCAAAACAGGCATTGGGCCGGTTGACTGAATTCGATCATGATAGCCTCAGCATAGCAGATCCGGTACCGACCGGCTGCGAGTTTGAGTCATTCGTTACCATCCTCTGGCCGTCCAGTTTGAAACACACCGCCTACCAAATCCTTGAGATAATTGTGGAAATTCGGGAATATGCCGATGGATGAGCATCGGTGCAACCTGAATTGCAGGCAAGCCAATCAAACCTCTCCGGTGGCCAGGCGCCCCCCGATCGAAGTTATTGCATGCGCCGTCTTCACTACTTCCAGGTACCGTGCGATGTCTCCTGTCAAGTCCGCAGCCCCCGGGTCCTCTCTATGCTCCTTTGTATGGTGCTGAGACGGCACAGGTGGTACTGCCACGACGAGGGCGGCAGACCTGAAGCCGTTTGTCCTGTCGGCCTTCAAGCTGCTGACAGCGATTCACCGAGCCACAAGAAGCGGCTTCCTCACGCCCTGTGTGTTTTAATCACGGCGCTTAGCATCTCTGCCCTCACCACTTGGCACGCAGCCAAGCTTCTGGCAGCTCCGATCGACAAATACCTGGGAGTGCCGGTTGCCAAGGTGCAATTCACCTCTGAGGATTTCATTGACGTGACTGCGCTGGAACAGGCAGTAGCCGTGGCTGTCGGTAAACCACTCGACGCGTCTGACGTGCGACAGAGTATTTCTACCCTGTACCAGACCCGCGAGTTTTCTCAAATCGAAGCAGATGCCACGCTTGGCGATTCCGGATTGGTAATCGCCTTCAAGCTGCGGCCGAATTTCTTCTTTGCCGACTTCCGGCTGCGCGGCGATCCCGTGATCCGCTCGCCCATATCCAGTCTGGTGGCGTTGCCACTTGGCGAAACTTACACCCCTAAGGCGGTCGAGCAATTGCAGCAAAAAGCCCAAGAAGCGTTGCGGGACGCGGGCTACTACCAAGCGGAGATATTTCCCGACGTACAGTTCTTGTCCAAGGCCAGGTTGGTAACGGTCAACTACATCGTAAACGCCGGGCAGCGCGCCACCATCAGCGGCATCGATATCACTGGATCACCCTTGTTGGAACGCAGCGAAATCCTTCAAGAAATCAAGCTTCACCCGGGGAGTTACTTTGATAATGAGGCGCTGAAGAGAGACTTTGAACGTCTACGCAAGCTCTACTCCAATCGTGGATTCTTGAACGCAACACTGCGGCTGGAAAAACTGGAATATTCGAAAGCGTCGAATTCGGTCCAGGTCCAAATTCAGATTGACTCCGGCTCATTCGTTTACATTGAGCTGACCGGTGGCAAGATCCCGAAGAAGCAGTTGCGTGAATTGGTTCCGATCTATGAGGAAGGGAGCATTGATGTAGATCTCATCGAAGAAGGGCGTCGGAACATCGAAGACTACTTTCAGCGTAAGGGGTTCTTCGACGTTACCGTGAGCCGCGAGCTTATCGAGGTGCCCACCGAGAATGCCTATCAGGTGAATTACACGATCGACCGGGGCAAGAAGCAAAAGGTGGTTTCCATTGACTTTGTCGGAGCCAGTCATTTCAACCGGAACCAGCTCTTGCAGGCACTTGCCACACGTGTGGGAGGATTGACCAACAGGGGAACGTTCAGCGAGGAGCTCCTCAAGCAGGATGCCGAGAGCATCAAGAACCTGTATTCGCGCGACGGGTTCGAGCAAGTCTCTGTCGAATCGAGTTTCAAAAAGGACGACGAGGGTATCAATATCGCCGCCAGTTTCACCATCCAAGAAGGACCGCGCACGATTGTGTCCGACGTTGAGATTCAGGGTAACGATCGCGTTGCCCGCGAGGAACTGGTTCGCGGCCTGAATCTCATTCCGGGAGGGCCTTTTTCGCAGGCATTGCTCCAAGAAGATCGGAGGTTGATGGAGTCGCGCTATCTTGAACGCGGCTTCACCGACGCGAAGGTCGACTTCACAACAGAGCGGCGGGAAGACAATCGCGTCAAGATCACTTACACCCTATCAGAGGGGCAAGCCATCCGGGTTGATGATATCCACGTCATCGGTAGTCAGCAGACTCGAAAGAAGGTTGTTACCCGCAACATCACCTTTCACGAAGGTGACCCACTGAGCCAGGAACAACTGCTGACCAGCCAGCAAAAGCTTTACGGCCTCGGGTTATTCAACCGAGTTGACGTTGTTCCGGTAAACGTCAATCAGAGCGACGCCTACCGGCCTGTCATCATCCGGATGGAAGATAGCAGTCCCATCGTTCTTGGGTATGGAGGTGGATATCAGGATCGGGAAGGCCCGCGGGGCACCATCGAGATCTCCCATAACAACCTCTTTGGCCTGGCTCGCTCCATCAGTTTTCGCACGCGGGCCAGTTATCGAGAACAACGTGGCCAGATCACTTATAAAGAGCCACGTCTGTTCAATCGTGACCTGGATTCATATATAACGCTCTATGCTGAGAACACTGACGAAGTGAGCTTCAGCACGACCACCTTGAATGCTGCCGTGCAGGTCCTGAAGCGCTTTGGCAAAGTGGATAATTTCTTTGTGCGGTACAACTTCGAAACCGTGGATCTTTCTGATGTCCAGGTAAACCCGCAAGCCACGGGGCAGGAGGATCTCGGAACGCTGAAGTTATCCACTTTCTCAACGGCCTGGCTGAGAGACACTCGGGATGATCCCATTGAGCCTTCGCGCGGTTTTTTCAATACCCTTAACTTTTCAGTGGCCTCCAAACTGTATGGGTCTGAAGCGAATCTGGTTTCTTTCTTCGGGCAACATCAGAACCATAGGCGGGTGGGCCGAAGCGCTGTTCTGGCCACGTCTCTTCGGGTGGGATTGATTGGACCGTACGGTGTAACGCCTGAAGTTCCAATCAGCGAGAGGTTTTTCGCTGGCGGCTCGACCTCTTTGCGAGGCTTTGACCTGGATCTGGCGGGCCCGCTTGATCCAGTCACGAACAAGCCGCTCGGTGGCAATGCGTTGGTGATCCTCAACGCTGAACTGAGGATTCCAGTCACTGGGAACTTTGCCTTGGCGCCATTCTATGACACCGGCAACGTCTTCGCCCGTATCAAAGACATCGGCTTGTCACGTTTCAGTAACACGATTGGTTTCGGCGTGCGTTACAAGACCCCGTTTGGACCCCTGAGGCTGGATTTGGGATTCAATCTGTCACCCCCGGCCGGCCTTCCGGTGAGACAGATCTTTTTTACGATCGGCAACCCATTCTGATGAACGTGCGGTTAGAAAACAGAGAGAAACAAAATTATCCTGGGGGACCGGCCCAAGGGGTCAAGAGAAGACGCCGGCCCTTGATCATCGCATCAATGCTTTGGTGTGGACTATTGTGTCTTGGCTCGCCCCCTGATGGGCTCATTTTCAGGGCAGAAGTTATCGATCGGCTGGTGGCCGTCGTGAATCGCCAGATTATTACCCTTGGTGACGTGGAACAAGAACTTAGAATGCAGGTGGTGGACCCAAATGGCAAGGATCTGGCCGGAGTCAATTCGACGCAACAACAGAAGATGAGTCAGGAGGTTGTGGTGCAGCGCCTGATAGAGCAGACACTCATTCGAGAGCAGATCCAGCAGTTTCCTGGTCTCGAAATCGACGACGAACAGGTTGAATCGCAGATTGCTTCAGTTGAAAAGAATGGGGGAGGCGCCGAGAAACTGGCTGAAATGAAGATTGATATTGGAGCGCTACGCGACCGTTTGCGATGGCAACTCCAGGTTATGAAGTTTATCGACTACCGGTTTCGTCAATTTGTCGTTGTCGACACAAAGGAGATCGAGGCCTACTATCAGAATCAGTTCTTGCCAGAACTGCAGAAACGCAATGCCGTGCCTGCGCCAGCGCTTGCAGACGTGGAGGAACGAATCCGAAAGATCGTGACCGAAGAAAAACTGAACACCCAAGTCGATGAATGGCTCGCGTCCCTTCGAAAGGATGCCACGATTGAAATCTTTCACTGAATTGGTAGTTCCCGATTGAAAGCCCAATGACTCTCACAAAGAAAATCTTCCTAGGATTAGGATCGGTCGCGTTACTTACCCTCGTGGCTGTTTGGTTCCTCCTGACTGGCGAAACCTTCCGAACCTATGTGCAGCAAGAATTGGTTCTCCGTTTAGAGAGGGCGACCGGTGGGAAGGCTTCAATGCGTGCCCTCGAGATTCACTTCCTTCCGCTTCGAGTAGTGATCTCTGATTTCAGCCTTGCGAAGGAGTCTTCTTCAGAGGCACCCATTCTCACAATCCGAACTGTTGAAACCTATCCTCGTTTTTCCAGCTTGTTTGGAATCCCGAGCTTGGGAGCACTAACTCTGCGCGAGCCGCGACTCCGCGTCGAAGTCGGACCTGACGGATCGACAAATATCCCTCAGCCCAAGTCATCGGAGGGACAGGAACTGTTCCGGCTCTTGGTTGAGAAACTCAACGTTGAAAATGGGGTGGTGGAGTACAACCAGCGCCAAAAAACCTTCAGCACACAGCTTGAGGGCGTGGCGCTATCGGCGCGGTACCTACCCTTGGAAGGCAAGTACCAGGGCAGTTTTCGCCACGAGAAAGGGGTGCTGCAGGTTGGCCGCAACCAATGGACTTACGGGCTTGACGCGTCAATGAGTCTCAGTCAGGTTCAACTTGATTTCGAACGTCTGCTGCTCACCACGGCCCAGTCAAAGGTTGAAGCAAAGGGAGTCGTCAAAAACTTCGACGATCCTTCTGGAGAATTCACTTATGAAGGGAGTGTCAACCTTCTTGAGGTTCGCCCGCTGCATCGTCAGTTGCGAGAGCTGAAGGGTGTTACTCAAGTTGCAGGCACCCTGAGTGTTTCCGGCGGACAGTGGAAGTCAATGGGGACCTTGAGAGGATCCGGCCTCTCAATGAACACGGCCAGGGTGGAGCGTTTCGGCAGCCAGTTTGAGTTCAGTCCTGAGCGCCTGCGACTGACTGGCATTCAAATGACTGGACTGCACGGCAAGGCCGAAGGTGAGTTTAGCGTTGAGTCCCCTTTTGCTGTCCGGCGCTACAAGGCCGACTTTCGATTGGGGAAGATCGGTGTGCTGGATCTTTCGCTGCTTGCTGGCCTTGAAAGGGTGCGCTTTGCCGGCGAACTCAGCGGAACGCTCAAGGCTGCGTGGCTCGACGAAGGGAAGCAACTCACCGGCGAGGGGCATCTGAGCATTTCGGAGGCGCCGCAAGAGTCTGCAGCCCACGGCCTGACTGGCCGAATTCTGCCGATTCGCGGGGAATTGAACTTTGCACTGTCGCAGTGGAGCTCGCGCTTCGATCGCAGCTTCATCCGGTTTGGCCAGAGTACGCTCCAATTTGTCGGAACAGTTTCTGCGCGCGATGCTTCCAGTCTGCGTGTTGAGGCGAGATCGGAGGATCTGAGCGATTTTGACTTTGCGCTGCCGGAGCTAAAAGGAAAGGGCAGCCTCTTGGGCGTGGTTGAGGGGACACAGTCCCAGCCTATTGCGCGCGGTAGTTTTGTTGTCAATAACGTGTCTTACCAGAAGTATTCCGCCGATCATGTACAAGGTCAATTCACCGCTGATAGAAGAGCGATTGATCTGGTGAATGTTGATCTGGTTCGGCAAAGCTCGCAGATCAAGGTCCGGGGCCAGGTTTTCCTGGACCCATCGAACCTCACTCCCACTGGAGACGTTCACCTGCTAGCCGCAATGAGAGACGTTACGATCGAAGATTTGTTGGCAACCGCCGGCCAATCCTATCCGTTGTCTGGCAATGTCAGCGGCGACTTCATGGCGACTGGCAAGTACCCGACCATTGAACTCCAAGGTGTTGCCAATGTCCGGAACGGAAGAGCTCTGGGTCAACCCTACGAGCAAGGCCGCTTTGAGATTCACTACAGGGAACCGGTACTGGACGTGCCGAGCCTGGATGTGCAGATAGGAACGGGGAGAGTAGTGGGCTCCGCAATGGTGGACCTCGCTGGCGAAACCGTCAGAGCGAGAGTCGAAGGAACCACGATTCCTTTAGAGCAAATTCAATGGCTGCGATCCAGCAACAATCCGATTGCGGGATCGATTCGCAAGTTGACCCTGACTGCTGAAGGCCCCTACCGCCGGCCTGCACTGGACGGGGAGATCGATGTTTCGGATTTGGCGGTTGCCGGCGAGAAGGTGGGTGATTTTCAAACGCGGGTCAAGACCGAAAACGAGATTTTGCGATTCCAGTCCAGCTCACTGATGCCCGACATTGATCTGAACGCAGCCGGAACCGTTGATTTGAACGAGAATCTCGACTCCATTGCTCAACTCACTTTTCGTAACTTTGTTCTAACGCCTTACGTGAAGAAGCTACTGCCAGTGGCACCAGAAAAGCTCTCAAGCCGCGCAGAAGGCCAGCTTGTCTTGTCCGGGCCCCTGCGGCATCCAGAGAAACTCGTCATCAGCGGACGCTTGCAATCCCTGCAGGTTGATTTTCGCGAGGCGAGCCTGCGCGCTGAGAAACCCTTTGATATCGAAGTCCGCGATGAACGGGTGAACATCAAGAAGGCTGTATTCACGGGCAAGGGCACTGTTTTGAGCCTTGATGGCTTGGTGGACATGTCCGCTCAGAAACGGTTGCAACTTTCAGTGGAGGGCAACCTGGATCTGGCCCTGTTGAACGAATTTGTAACCAAGCTTTCCGCCGGTGGAAACGGAACGGTGAACGCTTCGGTACGGGGCACGCTGTCCGATCCGCATATTCAAGGTCAGGCGCGCATAGCGAATGCGCAGTTTGCCTACGCGGATTTCCCCAATTCTTTTTCACAGGCCAACGGCAATTTTTTCTTCGATGAGAATCAGGTCAGGATCGAGAATTTCAGCGCCGTCAGCGGTGGCGGAAAAGTCGAAGCGGGCGGCGACATCATTTTCGGCGGCGAGCAGATCAAACTGATGAACCTTCGCATTCAAGGCCGCGAGGTTCGCATTCGCTATCCCGAAGGCATGCGAAATGTGGTGGATGCAGATTTGACCTTACGGGGCTCGCAGCAGGCTCAACAGCTTTCCGGCAACATTCGGATTGTCAGCGCCTCCTTTCAGAAGGGTTACGACCCGATTACTCAGTATTTTGAAAGTCGAAGCGGTGGTCAGGTCTCCTGGCCCGCAGCGAAGGAACTGGGCGGAGGCTTAAGCCTCGATCTGAACATTACGGGCGATCGCAACATCAAGCTGGACACGCAGTTGGTCAAAATGACTTCGCGGGCAGACCTCCGCGTTAAAGGGACAGCAAGCAGTCCTCTGGTCACAGGGAACATCGAGGCCAGCGGCGGCGAGTTGTACTTTCAGGGTGCGCGTTATCGCATCACGCGGGGCCGGCTGGAATTCGTGAATCCGTTGCGGATCGATCCGCGCATTGACCTTGAGGCCGAGAGTGACCTCCGCGACTATCGGATTGTGCTGACGATCAGCGGCACGGCGGGCAAGTTTCGAGCAGACATGCGATCCGATCCACCGCTGGCGACTGTCGAGTTGCTCGGCCTGATATCTTCAGGCGGAACGGCAGGCGGCCGCGGGGCTGCATCTTACCGTCCCTATGCAGCGTCAGGGCGCCAGCAAGATAGCTCCGCCGCTGCTTCGGCACTGCTTTCTGAGGGGTTGTCGTTGAAGATGGGCTCGGGCGTAAAGAGGCTATTCGGGATTGACCGTTTCCGCGTCGATCCATTTCTGGTGGGCAACGAACGAGACCCATCTGCCCGAGTGACGTTCGGGCAGCAGATCACCAAAGACGTTTCGATTACCTATTCGACTAGCGTCTCGTCCAACGAACAGCAGGTGATCCTCATTGAGTACCAGGTGAACGACTCGACCTCCATCATTGCCTCGCGGGACGCGGAGGGGGCGTTCGGTCTGGATGTTCGCTTCCGCAAGCGTCTGCGGCAGAAGAACCGGTAGCTCAGATTTCGACGGTGGCTCTCGCTATTTAGAAGTGAACCCACTCATAGGTTCGCCAACAGTCCCTCGCAGGAGGGAATTCCGTGAAAACCTCCTACAGCAGGCACTCCTGAAGGTCAGCTGAGTTTTCAAGACGGGGATGATGGATCTGCCGGAGCTCCTGCCTGGCGCCTACGGTGCCGGTTTCCAGATATTCGATCAGGCGTTCCCGGGAGCCTTCGAAATAAGACTGCAGAAGTTCTGTCAGAGCTTCCTGGCGCGAGAGTTCGAATGAAAGTGAGGGTGCGTAAACATACGCCTTGCCTTGCTTGACCCGGGTCACGGCGCCCTTCCTTGATAGCCGGTCAAGGATAGTGAGGACGGTGGTGTAAGCCAGAGGTCGAAGAGGCAGCAAACTCTCCTGCACGTCGGAAACAGTTTGAGCATGGCGCAACCAGATGGCTTTCATGCATTCCAGTTCCAACCGGCTGAGTTCCTGAGGTCCCCGGCATTGTCGGATGCCTGTTTGAGTCGAATGGGGCAAAGTCTCAATCGCCTTTCGGAGTGTCTTGGCCATTTCGTTTGAACCCCTTGAAGATCGGCCGGCCAAACATCGTGTTGTAACTGGTCCAACTTCCTTCGACGTTTGGATCGGCGCGCAGGATCATTTGCATTGCCTCAACCTTGCTGTCCAGGTTGTCGAGGCAATGGAGGATCAATGCTTCGGGAAACATGGGCAGCTTGGGGCTGCCAAATTCATATTCGCCATGATGCGAGATGATGAGGTGTTGCACGAGGGTTTTAAGTTCTCGCGGGAAGTCTTCGATCTGAGCAATCTTCTGGTTCACAATGTCGAGCTCCAGGATCATATGCCCCAAGAGCTGTCCTTCATTCGTATAGCTGAAGCTCCGGGTATAGGCGAGTTCCTGTGTCTTGCCAATATCGTGAATCACAGCGCCGGCCAGTAGCAAGTCCAGGTCGATTCCCTGATAATTTTGAACCACCAGCCTGCAGAGCTTACAAAGAGAGAGGGTATGCTCGAGCAGGCCTCCCAGCCAGGCATGATGAAGTGACTTGGCTGCAGGCGCTTGCTTGAATTGGGCCGCGAGTTCCTCATCCATGAGTAGACTCATCAGCAGCTCCCGCAGGGGCCGCGTTTCGATTCCATCCACGATGCCGAGCAGCTCTTCAAACATCACCTCCACGTCTTTGGTGGTTTTGGGAAAGTAGTCGGCAAAATCGATCTCTCCATCCTCGCAGGGACGGAGCTTGTGGATCGTGAGTTGTGGCCGATTGCGATAAATCTGGACTAAGCCCTTCACCTTGATGAAATCGTCACGATCGAAAGTTGATTCCACATCCTCGACGTTGTCCCACATCTTGGCGTCGAGTTCACCGCTGCGGTCTCCCAGGGTCAGAGCGAGGAAAGGTTCCCCCGTCTTCTTTGACTTGACCTCCTTGGATTTCACTAGGAACGTCGTTGTGATGGATTGATTTGCCTGGAGGTCGGCAACAAAGAGATCTTTCATGGTTCGCTTAGGGGAACTGTGGTGGAACTCAGTCAGTCGATCCTTCGGCGGCATGATAATGGGAATGCCTCGGGGCGCGCAAGCGAAAGGCCGGGTGTCCCCAGCGCAGACCTTTTCTGTCGAGCCCAAGTCACTGTTCTTCCAGTGCATTGCAGTCCAAGGGAATCCGAATGCAATCCGAATGCAATCCTGGGCGAGGCAAGCGCGCCCTGTCATCGAATCCAGCGCAGGTACTCGGGCAATGAATGCAGTTGGTCAACATGATCAGGTGCGGAGTTTCCGGCGTAGCCGATCAACAAGAAGTTCCCGGCTCTGGCTTGGCTGAGCTGTTGAGTCTGCATCGGCCCCCAGCGGAGCACGGCGCTCCGGTGCAAGGCGAGCTGAGACACCAGATAGTCCGCAGTTTCGGTGGTGCTGGCAAACGTACCGGGAAAAATCTCAGAGTGAGTGACGATCATTTGCTTCCTGCCAGCAACAGCATCCCGGGCGAATCGGACAAAGACCTCCAGTTTGTCGGTTTCAATCTGTGACTCTTCCCGCCCGGGCTTGCCACTCACATAACCTGTATGCAACCCATCGATAATGAGAATTGCGGCGACTCTCGAGTACGACTCAGGTGACTTGAGAATCTCACGAATGGCGCCGGTTCCGGCGCTCCATGAGGTCAAAACCAGTGGGCTGATACGCGTTGCCAATCGAGTTTCGATCTCCTGAATGATTCTTCCGAATCGCTGCGGATCGCCAAAGGCGTCAGCGTATCTGGCCGAGCCCGCTCCAATCTGCACCGAAAGCACTGCCCGGCGGCCTTCCTTCGAGGCGGCCACCTCTGGCAGCCAAGTACCACCGTGAAAATGTACGAACAGAGGCAATGTGGCTTTGAACTTCAGCTTGGCTGGCAGAAACAAAGTACCGATATCGAGTGTCTCGCGGCGTCCGGCTGGGGCCTCTTCTTTCAACCTCGGGTGAGTCCGTGTATGTTCGACCATCGGTGACGGATTCTGAGGTTGCTGAGCGACCACTCTTGATGGAAACGGGAGGCACAGACTCGCAGACGCACAGAATAGGAGAACTAACTTTGACCAGCACGACCAGACGAGATTTGATTGCTTGAATGTTCGGGACATTTGATGGATCCCCTCAACGATCCAGCGAGGATAGCAGAAACCGCGAGCCTGCTTCGCCTTGGTGATGCGATTCCGTTACGACCGATGGAGCGGGTTACATTCCTTTTGGCAGCCTTTGGTTTGACAGCGAAGATCTTCCAAGCGATACTACCGCTCCTTTCGTGCCAACATCTCTCGAAGAAGGTGCCCATTGCAAACGAACACAACGAAAGCCAAGCTGCACGCCGGCGAGATGGTTCTGGGTTGTTTTGTCCGATACCCCGATGCGAGTTTGATCGAAGTCTTAGGATATTTGGGTTGGGATTTCTTGGTGTTTGACGGTGAGCACGGAACGATGGAACCCCGCGATTGCGAGAACATGGTGCGTGCCGCCGAGCTGCGGGGTGTGACGCCGATCGTGCGCGTGACGACCAACCTTGCTCCAATCATTCTTCGCTATCTGGATACTGGTGCACAGGGTGCGTTGGTGCCGTGGATCAATTCCGCCGAGGAGGCGGAGCGCGCCGTGCGCGCTGTGAAGTACTTTCCGCGTGGCAATCGCGGGCTGGCTGGCGTGCGTGCTTCAGACTTTGCTCAAGCAGGACCGTTGAGCGATTACATTGTGAAAGCGAATGCTGAAACGCTGGTGGTGCTTCAGGTGGAATCGGCAGACGCCGTGGAGCAATTGCCGAAAATCCTGGCAGTGGAAGACGTGGACGTTGTCTTCATTGGTCCCAACGACCTCTCGAATTCGTTGGGCTATGCCGGCCAACTGGATCACCCAAAGGTCAAGCCGGTGCTCGATCGCGCGGTCGAGCTGATTCTTAACTCCAAGAGGTCTTTGGGCATCATGGTGGGGAATGTTGGCGCGGCCCAGCATTGGAAGCAGCGTGGCGCACGCTTTATCACTATTACCCTAGACAACATCACAGGTCCCGCAATTCGGGCATATCTGAACACGGTCCGATCGTCGTAGCCTTTGAAGTGAGTCCTGCGCTTCGCGAATATCGAACCAACCATGCAGGCGCACCCAATTCTGGTTGCTTCCCTTCGATTTTAGAAGCAAACCCAATACAAACCCCATCTTAGTCCACGCTGGATTCCCTTCCGTGGGCTCTTGCCATCAGATTCTCTGAATAGTCAATTTAAGATCCGGACTCCATTTGAAACTCGGGCGATTGGCGAAGTCTGCCAAAGCTGAGGAATCCACGGGCTGTGGCACGGTTTGAGCCTTAAAGTGATTTGCCACTGAGGTCGAAAACTGAAAATGATTCCAATTACTTCGGAGGTTGCGATGATTCGTCCCCTAACGTTAACGTCTTGCCTGGTGTTGCTGACAGCTTTGGCTGGATTCAAGACGGCTGTTGCTCAGCAGAAGACCAAAACACCAAAGCAAGATTCTACGAATGAGAAGCAAGTTCTTCCTAAGCCTGATCTGACCGTGGATGAGGCTCGGATGATCGTCAAAGACATCCCCACGGTGGATATTCGAGCAACGCTCGGTACCTGGAAACTGTCGGACGCCGAGTTGGGACAACTCCGGCAGTGGTCGGGGGTTCTTGTTGAAAAGCCGGGAACCACCGACTTTTTGGCAAAATGGAGCGAACTCATTCGGCAGGCGCACGCCAGAACTCCACAGATCAAAGAGTCCAGCATAACGCCATTGATCCGCATGGTCATGCTGGCAGCCTACGAAGAGGCGCAGAAGCACCAGACGACAAGTGCTGCCTCGGCTCCCAGCGAGGTGTACAAGCAGCTCCAGGAACAGATCCGAGCTAACTTGGTTGAAGCCCGACAATTGCAGAACATGATGGGATCTGAGCGGAAGTTCGATAGGCTCGGGGGCGGGGCGGGCGATCCCCTCTCGGGGTCGCGGCTATCGTTGCCCGCTCACCAAAGAACTCTGCGCAAATGCGATGTCGTCGGAGAACCCAAAAAAATGGAATGTAAGGAAGTCTTGGTTTCGGCATCTTATGAACTCGACGACTACATTTCTGGGTCTGAGGCACAGCTTGTGAAAGCCGAAGAGCAAGCCAAACGAGGAGGTGGCGCTTCGCAAAGTGGCCAGGAGAAGCGCCGTCAAATGTTGTACGCGCTGTCCGACGTTGCGAAGGTGATGCACGATTCGGCAGTTGCGGTTCTGCGCAAGCGGTGAGGTGCAAATCGATGCCAAGAAATGAGACATTTTTGAATTCTGGTAGAAATTGAGAGTGTAGGGCTAGAATTGAGTTCTTTGGTTTGTAACAGGAGTGAATGATGCCAATTTACGAATACCGCTGTTTGGAGTGCGGAGCTACATTCGAAAAGATCGTCTCATTGAATACCCATTCGATGGATTGCGAGAAGTGCAGCAGCTCACGCGTTGAGAAGTTGTTTTCTGCCTTTGCCGTCCAAGCCGGAGGCTCCGAATCCGTTGAGGCACCTTCTGGCGGATGCGGCACTTGCGGTGCGCCTCGCCCGGGCATGTGCCGCGAAATGAATTGATGCATCAGCTCAAGTCTTCCTCCAGCAACCTGGAAGTGACACCTACGTAGTTTCTTTTTCGTCCTGTCAGGTGATGCGTCTGTTTCCCCTCCTTCTGATTTTCATTTCGCTAGGCCCAGCACTGGCAGTGTTTCCTCAGGCAGTTTCAAAACCTGCTGTTCCTGCCCACCTCAGTTTGCAGCCACCAAAGACTTTTCCTGGCGATGTGCTCCGCGCCGATCTCAAGGTCGCAAAGGGCGTTGCGAGTGTCGATATTTTGTTGGGAAGCCAGAGAATTGTTTTTCAACCGCAAGTCGGTTCAGGCAAATGGTTGGGTTTGGTCGGAATCGACCTTGAGACTAAACCTGGCCGTTACACCCTGAAAGGCACAGTTCGTTTTGCCGACAGCCAAACCGTTGAATTGGAGCAGGCCTTTCAGGTCTTGCCCAAGGCGTTTCCTGTCCAGCGCATTCAGGTCGAGGAGAAGTATGTAACCCTGGACCCGAAAGCCGAGAAGCGTGCGGAAGAGGAATCCAAGAAATTGAAAGCCATATGGGAAACATTGACTCCGCAGAAACTTTGGCAAGGCCGCTTTCTCTCACCCGTGGCGAGCCAACTCACGAGTGGATTCGGAAGAAGGCGTATCGTTAACAACCAACCCCGCAGTCCGCATTCTGGAGTGGACTTGAAAGCGGCAACCGGCACACCTATCAAGGCTGGGAATGCGGGTAAGGTTGTTCTGGCAGAGGATCTCTATTTCAGTGGCAACACGATAGTGCTGGATCATGGCTTCGGGCTCTATACGTTTTACGCCCACTGTTCTACGATCGCTGTGAAACCTGGTGACGTCGTGACTCGAGGTCAGGTTATCGGCGAAGTTGGTGCTACCGGACGCGTGACCGGCCCTCACTTGCACTGGGCGTGCCGCTTGAACGAAGCACGCGTCAACCCCCTGGAATTGACAAAGGTCTGGATGGCGGAAGAGGCGCCAGCCGCGAGTCAAATTCAGGGGCGTCGAGGAACTCAGCCTGAGTGAAACAGCAGGATCTTCATTTGGGATGAGTATGTGTCTCTCCTGTCGCGGAGTAAGGCGGGTCCTGTGCAAAATGTCGGTCTCATTCTTAGAGTGAAGTGCCGGTTGGCTATCCGGCTGCTTCGCGACAATCTATTTGATGCTTTTGTGCTGGCTCCCATCATTGTTTATGGGGCGTTTCTTGCCGTGGGTCCCCATGTGCAGCGCCTCTTCATTGGATTGAACAGTCATCCGTTCTGGGGCTTCGTGGGTCCTCAGCAGATCGTCATTGTTTCGGTGGGAGCGAAACTGCTTCTTTCGTGGCGCAGACTCATTGACGCACTCGCACCGCAAACCTCACCCGACGCTTATCTGTTGTCCCTACCGGTTCGGCGGATCGAGCGCTACACC
>Ga0207428_10003246_pt1 | contig 15853 bp, 14 predicted proteins | sample RhiMethybrSRZTD1_FD_187600 | JGI IMG/M metagenome (GOLD analysis project Ga0207428, IMG submission 187600) | Populus rhizosphere microbial communities from Tennessee, USA - Rhizosphere MetaG P. TD hybrid SRZTD1 (SPAdes) (version 3) | ecosystem: Host-associated > Plants > Roots > Rhizosphere >...
GCCTACCATGTCTTTGCCCATAGATTCATAGAATGGAACATACTTCATCTCGATATAGGGCCGGGCACGAGTCCCAATTATCCTAATCGCCTCCTCCAATGTCGGAACCGCCACACCTGCATACTCCTTTCGTGCTGCGAACGGATTCGCCTGGTTGAACCAGGACCCTGCATCGAGTCGCTTTACTTCAGCCAAGGTAAAATCAACGGCGTACCAGCCTTTCTTGGGACCTTTGGCGTCTGCGTTTCGCACCACGGCACGATCCGGAAAGACCTCTTCGACGTTCGTCGTCCGCGAAAGCTCGGCGTCGTGCGAACAAATGAGCACGCCATCCTTCGTCATCTGCAAATCCTGTTCGACATAGTCGGCGCCCTGCTTGATCGCCAGCTCGTAGGCCGCTTGGGTGTGCTCAGGTGCGTAGGCTGAAGCCCCACGGTGAGCGATGAGAATTGGCTTGGAACGACGTTTTGGCGAGTCGGCTTGAGGCAAGCTGCCCGAGGCGCGCAGGGAAAGAATAACGATCATCACCAGAAGCAGTTTCACGGGGCTGAGTCCTTTCGGTGCGGAAATTTTCACCGCCGGAGTAGAGCCTGCTGTCTTGACAAATACGGCGGCGGTTAGCTAAGAACAGGTCGAGTCAAAGCGGAAGCTTATCCTACCGAAAGGATAGGCCTGAACAAAGAATTGAGTCAGGATGAACCGTTTTGCGGATGGTTTATCGGCGGGATAACTCCAAGTCCGTTTCAAACGGGCTTTTTCGCGCGCCCAGCCCGCGCTGTCTGTATCTTGGAGTGCAGCGGCATGTCGCCGCTTACGATCGGGCACGACGGTGTTGCTCGACACCGCTCACCAAGCGCAGTCGCACCTCCACACTCCTGGCTTGGGCTACCAAAACGATGTCTTCAACGAACCGGATTGTGGTCGGACTCCGAGTCTGAAGCCCTTGTGCGAGTGTAACGGTGTGAGAGGACTTTGACTTTGACGGCTCGCGCTGAGCCATTTGACAATGCGGCAGCTGACGGCTATGTTGGGCATCTCGATGAACAATTTCTTTCCGGTTTTCCAACCTGGATACGAGGCACGCCATGAACCGCAGACATCTTTTGCAGTCACTTCCTATGCTCGCTGCTTTCGCCGGCAGTTCCTGCATCCAGTCTTCTGATGCCCGGCCAAAGCCCGGCGCCCGGTTGCGCACCGCCATTTGTGCGTACTCTTTCCGAGATGCGCTGAAGAAGAAGACCATGACCTATGACGACCTCGTTCATCTGGCGGTGGAGCTCGACGTGGACGGGCTTGACCTCACCGTCTATTGGTTCCCGAGCACCAGCGACGAATTTCTGCTGCCGCTGCGCCGCCTGGCTTACAAGAACGGCGTCGAGATCTACAGCATTTCGATCCGTTCAGAAATGTGCCGCCCATCTGAAGAGCTGCGCGATCGCGAGGCGGCCTGGCTGGAACGATGGGTTGAGGTAGCTGCGAAACTCGGGGCGGGGCATATTCGCGTATTCGGTGGCGACGTGCCCAAGGGATCGACGGAAGATCAGGCAGCAGAGTGGGTGGTCAGTATCTTAAAGCGCGCTGCGGAATATTCCGGCAAGAAGGGTGTCATTCTTGGACTGGAGAATCACGGCGGCATCACGTCAAAGGCGGACAGAGTGGTACAGATCGTCAAAGCGGTGAATTCGCCTTGGGTCGGAATCAATCTCGACACCGGCAATTTTGACAGTGACACCTATCGGCAGATCGAAGCCTGTGTTCCTTACGCCGTCAATGTACAGTTCAAGACGGAAATCAAAGAGAATGGACAGAAGCTGCCGTCCGACTGGAACCGCATTCTGACGATGCTCTCCAAGGGTGGGTACAAGGGTTATCTGGCGCTTGAATATGAAGCTGACGAGGCTGCGGAAGTAGCCGTGCCGCGTCTGACGAAGCAACTGAATGAAGCAGTGCGCACGCAGGGTAAGGCCTGAGGGCAGACAGAATGTTTGGTGGCTCTCATCTGCGTCGAAGCCAGCTAGAAATACCAAGTGCCAAGGCAACCCCTAGGCCTTCCGGCCTTTTCCCCTTTTGTTAAGGGGCTCGCGTGACTCCACCAGGAGATCGTCTGCCATCAGGGGATTTCCAGCCATCAGGCCGCCATCGACGCGCAACACCACGCCCGAAATCCAGGACGCTGCATCTGAAGCCAGAAACAGTGCCGCATTGGCCACGTCTTCGGGCTCGCCAATTCGGCCCAACGGGTACCATTTTTCCAGTCGCTTCAGGACCTCAGGATCCTTGTCAATCCGATGTTGCCAGATGGGCGTTCGAATGGATCCTGGAGCAATGGCGTTGGCGCGAATGCCGAAACGACCATAGCGAGCCGCGAGGCTTTCGGTCAGATTGATCACGCCCGCTTTGGCTGCGCTGTACGCCTCGTTGCCAAAGAATCCGAGCGCGTTCACGGAAGCAATGTTCACGATGACCCCACGCCTGCGCTCGATCATTGCGGGAAGAACATAGCGGCAACACAGAAACGCGCTCTTAAGGCACACGGTCAGATCGCGGTCCCACGTGACTTCATCCATCGACGCCACATTGTCTCCCCCGGGAGCCGCCGCATTGTTGACCAGGACATCGACTGCGCCAAAAGACTTCACTGCCAGGGCAACCATCGCCTGCACGTCGGGCGACAGGCTTACATCCGTCTGAGTGGCGATGGCCTTACCGCCCGCGGCAGTAATCTTTCTGGCAACTTCCATCGCCCGTCCGCCCTCTCGATCGGCAATGACAACGGCAGCGCGCTCAGCAGCGAAGCGTATGGCCATCGCCTGGCCGATACCTGAACCACCCCCTGTCACAATGACTGTTCGATCCGCAAACTTCATGGTTTGCCCCCTGAGTAAGATTGTCTCGTCCTCGAAACGCCGCCCAGCCTATCACGATCTAGTTTGTATCGTGAATTCAATACGATGAACTACACAACACCATCACCGCCACTCGACTGGGTCCTCAAGAGAAGGTTCGACTCCCTTAGGGTATTCAGTTCAATCAAACAACCAAAAATATCGAGCACCTTAAGAGCACTGCAGTCGGCAATGAGATATCTACAAGCAAGGTCGTGCGCATTATCCAAAAATTCGACTGAGGATTTGGCCGCCATCGTTGATGCTGATGAGGTCTATTCCATTTACGCAATGGATTTTGTCTGCGCTTCAAGAGGCGCGTCATCGCGAGTGGCGTCAGGCCCTTGCATCTGCTGGAGCAAGTTCTCTCCAAGGCGTTCTCGCCTGCGGGTTGTCCACTACAACAGATAATGGTAGCCTCCTCTTCGGAGTCCCTTCACTTCTGAGATTTTCAGCCAGGCTCGACTGTCGGAAAGCACCGGCTGTCGAAACACTTTCGACTCGAAGCGTTTTTTAGACAAGCAACAGGAGGTCTCGATGTCCTTCTTGCCAATGCTTCACTCCGTCAGTTATTCCGGCTCCTGGGGCCAGGCGGCGCTTTCGCTCGAGCAGTTTGTTGACAGAGCTGGCGATCTGGGCTTCGGCGGCGTCATGCTGATGGCAAAGCGTCCGCATCTTTCGGTTTTGGATTGGGACGCGAAAGCCAGAGCCCGGCTGCGGCAGCAATTGGAACGAAGAAAGATCGAACGCGTGTGTGTTGCCGGATACAACAACTTCACCGCCGACCTTGAGCATGCAGAAGTGCCGCACCGCGAGATTCAGGTTCAGTACGTCACGGAGCTGGCCCGCCTGGCGCATGATCTGGGGAGCGGCTTCGTGCGTATCTTCACAGGTTACGAGAACCCGGCAACTAATTATCACGCACAATGGAAGCTCATTGTGGAGGCACTCAGAGAGTCGGCACGCCGGGCCCATGAGTTTGGCGTGACCTTGGGTATCCAGAATCATCACGACATCGGAGTTGGATACGAGAGCTTCAATGACCTGATTCGGGCAGTCGACGAGCCCAACTGCAAAGCCATGTTTGATGCCTGGGCACCTGCCCTTCATGGTGACGACCTCGTGGCAGCCGCGCATAAACTGGGGCCAATCACCGTACAGACCACGGTCGCGAACTATCAGCGCCGTCCCCGTTACCATTACAACCCGGCGCTCGTGAATTACTCCGCGCAGATGCCGTATGTTCAGGCTGTTCCCATCGAGGAAGGGTTTGTCGACTACGCTCGGTTCCTGACAGCGCTGAGTGAAGTAGGGTTCGAAGGCGCCGTGGCCTATGAGATGTGCTCGCCCCTTCTGGAAGGGGGAAGCCTGGAGGTCTTGGACAGGTACGCACGGTTGTTTGTAGAGTTTCTCCGGCGTCTCAATGCCGATATCGGTTCCAAAAAGGGCGCGCATCAGTCGCGGATGGAGTCAGTTGCCAGAGGCTAAAAGCGCATCCCAATAAACCTGACGCCAACATTGAACCCCAACCCTTGTAGGCTTTCTGTTTACACAGATGATGTCGAGGCAGTGATTGAGCACAATTTCAACGTGAGGACCCTGCATGTCGAGTCAGAACTTCTTTGCCGGAGTTGATCTGGGAGGCACCAAGGTCAACGTCACACTTCTCGGTGAGGACGGCTCCTTCTGCATTTCGGAGATGCTGGAGTCGCCGTCGCTGGTCGGCCGAGGACCTGCCGTGACTCTGAAGCAGATGGAAGAGGCGCTGAAGCAAGCCGCAGATCTCGCCGGGATTGCTATGCGTAGCGTCAAGGCCGTGGGTCTCGACACACCGGGACCCGCCAGTGCCGACGGAGTGATCTCAGCCCAGGGATCGACAAACTTCGGCAACAGCGAATGGGCACGGTTCCCCATCCGTGACGCGTTCCAAAAAGTCATTGGTCTGCCCACCGTGTACGCCAACGATGGTAATGCCGCGGCACTTCACTGTCATCGTGTAAAGTTCGGGCACGATACGAAGTTCTCCTCGATGACCGCAGCCGTCGGAACCGGCCTCGGCGGTGGCATTGTTGTAAATGGCCAGCTTGTAGTGGGCAACACCGGTTTTGCAGCCGAGACGGGTCACGTGGTTCTACCCTCGCACGGCCTTCTCGAGCCAGGCCAGCCGATGCCGAAATGTAACTGCGGTAGGGAAGGCGATGCGGAAGCATGGGCCTCTCTGACAGGCATTCGGAACAACCTTCTGCCCTATTACCTGCAGAAGTACCCGAATCATCCGCTGTGGCAGGTGGACGATTCCGGCGGTGCTCGGTCCAAGCAGGTGCGTGCGTTTGGAGAGAATGGCGACCCGATGGCCCGGCAGATCTTCGAGAAACAAGCCATCGCTTTGGCGGTGCTGTTCGATATTGCGATGCAGTTTCTAGACCTGGACGCGTTCTTCGTGGGCGGTGGCGTGATGCAAACAATGCCCGAGTTTCGCGAGTGGTTTCTAGGTGTGCTGCGGGAACACCTGCCGCTGCGGGATGAGCAGATGGGAGTAACCGTTGAGATTGCGCCCGACGGTGACATGGCAGGCGCTCGGGGGGCCGCGCGGCTCGCGCTCGAATCGTGGCGAGCCAGCTAGGTTCACCGCAGAGGACACAGAGGACGCCGAGGTGAACGAAGATGAAAGGCTCAATGTAATAACAGGTAAGATCATTGCGGCTGCCATTAAAGTACACCGCGCTTTGGGACCCGGACTATTGGAGTCCGCTTACGAGGCGTGCACGGCTTTTGAACTTGTGCAAGACGACCTGAGAGTCGAGCAGCAAAAGCCGCTTCCTTTGATCTATCGAGACGTTGAGCTCGATTGTGGTTATCGTCTGGACCTATTGGTAGAAGGTGAGGTCATAGTGGAGATTAAGGCGATGGATAGTTTAGCTCCCATCCATGACGCTCAATTGATGTCGTATCTAAAACTATCTGGCTGCAGAGTTGGCCTACTCATTAACTTCAATGTCACCGTTCTCAAGGATGGCATTCGGCGAATCGTCAACGACTTCCCAGACTCTCTGCGGTCTCCGCGTCCTCCGCGGTGAAGACCCTCAAGCCACTTCCAAGATGCCTCCTTTCAAGTTCTCGACTCAGATCGAAGTTCGGTTCCGTGACGTGGATGCGCTCGGACACGTGAACAACGCGGTCTACCTTACTTACTTTGAAATTGTCCGGTTTCATTACTGGAGGAAATTGTTCGGCAACGACGCATTCCGTCGGCACAGCTTTGTCGTCGTGCGGGCGGAGTGTAACTATCGCGCGCCGGCCTATTCGGGCGAGGTGCTTCAGGTGTTCGCAAAAGTTTCGGAAATGAGGCGATCGAGCTTCACTTTTGAGTACGAAATTGTTGAATCTCAGACGCGGCGCATCGTCGTGGATGGGGCAACTGTTCAGGCTTGTTTCGACCCTAAGGAGCAAAAGGCCAAGCCCATTCCGCAGGATCTTCGGGACAGTATTCTAAAGTTCGAAGAGTCTGAAGTTCAGCCGGCGACTGAGCAGTCTTGAATTCTCTCCAGGTTTCCAGCCCCGAAGAAGACGATTTTCAGAAGGTGACCCACATGCAATTTAGTGTTTCCAGATTTCGCGACCATCTTCTTGCATTTGTGCTGTTGTCTGGACTGGGCTCGTTCGCCCCAAGTGCACAAACCCCTGCTGCGTGGCCTCAGTTTGGAGGTCCTCTTCGCAACTTCACCGCACCTTCAACAGGCTTGGCCAGCGTCTGGCCCGCCGGGGGTCCCCGCAAAATTTGGAGCCGGGGGTTGGGTGAGGGTTACTCGGGTATCGCCGTCGACGGCGGCAAACTCTACACTATGTACCGGGTTTCAGCCTCGAAGGCCGGCAGCAAGTTTGACCGGGAAGTGATTGTGGCTTTGGACGCACAAACCGGGAAGACGCTCTGGGAAGATCCCTACGATGCTCCATTTGAGTCTGGCATGCAAATGGAGAACGGCCCGGGCCCGCACGTCACACCGCTGGTCCTTGGAAATCAGGTCTACACCGTGGGCATTACGGGGAAGTTCTATTGCAAGGACAAGAACACCGGGAAGACCCTTTGGTACCACGACCTCATTAAGGACTACAGATCTCCGATGAGGGGGCGAGGGTATTCCTGCAGTCCTGTCGCCTACAAACAAACGGTGATCCTTCCAGTTGGTGGAACGGGCCAGGCAATGATGGCCTTCAACCAGAAGGATGGGAGCGTTGCGTGGAAGAAGCACAATCTCACCTCTTCTCCGTCGTCGCCTCTCATCATTAACGTGGATGGACAGGACCAACTCGTGGCTTTTCTAGGCGACGTCATCGCCGGGCTCGATCCAAACAACGGCGACCTGTTATGGAGTCACCCTCACAAGACCGACTGGGGGTTGAACATCAGCCTGCCTGTGTGGTCGGAGGGAAACCTGTTGTTCTGCACTTCGGCTTACAGCGGAGGCAGCCGTCTGCTGCAGCTGTCTCAGCAAGCCGGCAAAACCACTGTCAAGCAGCTGTGGTTCACCAACCGAATGCGAATCCATATCGGAAACGCGGTGCGCGTCGGCGGCTATATTTATGGATCCAGTGGAGACTTCGGCCCGGCCTTCTTTTCCGCCGTGGACATCAAGACCGGTCAGATTGCATGGCAGAATCGGGGCCTGTCAAAAGCAAGCTTCGTGTATGCAGATGGGAAATTTTTCCTGGTCGACGAGGATGGCAACGTGGCTCTCGCAACAGTTTCACCGAGTGGCCTGCAGATTCAATCCAAGGTTCCACTTCTAAGCCACATCGCCTGGACGGCGCCCTCGCTGGTTGAAAACACTCTTTACGTTCGAGACCGGAAGAACCTCATGGCCCTGGATGTTGGAACTCAAAAGTAGATGCTTGCATTTTTTGGGCTGCGCACGGTTTGATTTCTTCACAGGTGTTCCGAAACCTTGATCCAGAGGCAAGGTTTCTGGCCTCAAAGAAATCCCCCTTACCCCTATCCTCTCTCTCGCGGAGGCAGGGAAAGCCGATTTTTACCCCTGTAACCACCGCACAACTGCGCATCCACACGTTCATCGATTGGCACTCTTCAACGAGTTCACGACCAACTTCGTGCAAGTGCTTCGTAGGTTACTGCTCATCTGCGGTGGGCAGAAAGAATGCGACCCTAAGGTCGATCGTTGACAGGAAATCCAGGCGGTCCATTTTCAACCATCTGGATGCGGACGGATCATAGGCAAAAGCCCGCCGCACCAATAGACTCTGTTCCTTGCCGAGCTCGAGTGCTTGCTTTCGATCTTCACCAACGGATTGCGTCGCTAACATATATCTCATTGCCTCCGTTCGTAAGTCGAACGGCGGGCGCCCAAATCGACAAACCCAAAATTTTTCTGCTGCCAGGCTTTCGGACGTAACCGCAGATCCAAGCATCGAGCTGGGAGAAGATGATTTGAGGACCGGGAAGAAGAGTGTAGGCTATGGCAGTTCTGTTCCAATGGTTTGCCACACAACTCTGAAGGAGCAAAAGGATGGAGCGCAGGGGCGCCTCATCCCCGCGCACGTTTTTGACTGCGGATGCAGAACTGTGATGGAGAGTCCCTGGGAGCTCGAATTTTGGTTCTATTCGTGAATCGTTCGAGCCGGAGCGTATGAAGACTATTCAGCCCGTTTCAACCGCCGCGCGCGCACAGAATGCGATTATTCTGACGATGTTCGCTTTGAGCGTGTTGAGCTACGTCGACCGGACGGCCATATCGATCGCAGGTCCCACGCTCATCAAGGAATTTGGCTTTTCAGAAACCCAGATGGGCAGCGTTTTTTCCGTGTTCATCCTGAGCTACGCGCTGTTCATGTTTCCAGGTGGTTGGCTGGCAGATCGGTTTGGTCCCCGTCTCATATTGGCGCTTACCAGCATGGGATCGGCGCTGTTCACGGCATTGACGGCTTTCGCCGGCCTCCCGATGCTTCGTGCCACTGTGGGTGTCCTTCCTTCGTTTTTGGTGGTTCGTTTGGGTTTTGGACTGTGCACGGCCCCGCTCTATCCGGCTTGCGGCCGGCTCACAGCGAACTGGTTTCCCATTGTAAGCAGAGCGCGCGTGCAGGGTGTGGTGCTCTCCGGAGCCGCACTCGGCAGTGCCATTACTCCAATACTCTTCTCCCGCTTAATAGCCAACTATGGCTGGAGGTTCTCTCTGTGCATGGCGGCAGCCGTCACTGCCGCTGTGTCCCTCATTGCGTATTGGCAGGCTCGGGACACTCCGCCCAGTCCGGCGCGCGAGAGTGAACAGGCCCTTTCAGTGAGTGCGGTGGACCCAAGCTTGCGAAAACCAGAATGGCGCGAGCTGTTTGCCAACCGCAACCTCTTGCTCCTCACGGTTGGCTATTTCACGCTCAACTATTTTGAGTACATTTTCTTTTACTGGATCTATTACTACTTTGGAGAGGTTCGCCATCTCGGACGCGACCGGAGCGCGATCTATACCACCGTGCTGCTCCTTACTATGATGGCCATGATGCCGCTCGGCGGGTGGTTGGCAGACCGGCTAACTCCCCGCTGGGGACTGCACGTCAGTCGTCGCCGGGTTGCCGTTGCGGGCATGGCGCTCAGCGCTTTGTTCCTTTATCTTGGGATTCAGATCACAAACACACTGACGATGGTCGCGCTGCTCTCTCTGGCTCTCGGTTTGACTGCCAGCGCGGAAGGTCCGTTTTGGGCTTCAGCCATCGATGCTGGGGGCCGGCAGGCAGGTGCGGCAGGTGGCCTTCTGAACAGCGTTGGCAATGTCGGAGGCCTGCTCGCTCCCACGCTGACGCCCTATCTGGCTCAGCGTTTCGGTTGGACCTACGGCCTCCACTTTGGAAGCCTCATGGTCTTGTTGGGTGCGGCCTCCTGGTTTTTGATTCAGCCTCCGAAGGAATTCCTCCCGATTCAATCTTCTCCGACCGAGCAGCGGGCTTGACCGTGGTGAAGACCATCGCTTTCCCAGATCATCCGTTGATCACGATGAACACCATCTCACCTGGTTTTAGCTCGCGTCCCTTCAGCCGCGACGCCTCCCCTTTCTTCACGGCGATCGTTCCCTCGCTCATGAGGCGGCCGTCGGCGTCATAGCGGCTTACGCGGTGCGCGTCGCCAGTGAGCCACAGCGGCAGGTTCAAGCTCAGATCAACGGCGCGCGGGCCGTCCCCGTCGTTCAGCACGACAACGAACGCCCGGTTGTTGTGAACGTGGCCCCGCACAAAGAGCGGACTGGATTCCGCCAGAATGCAGTCTCCTACGGGCACGCCCTCGGTGAAGTAGGGCAGAAACTGTTTCCTTCGCGCCGCCATCTGTTTCACCACCGGCGACAGCGCCGGCTTTTCGCCGAGGATGGCGCTGCCGTTTTCGCCATCCGGTTTGCGCAGCAGGAAATTGAGATAGGCACCGTCGGCAAAGCCCTTCTTCACAGCAAGCGGTGAGGACTCGATGTTGTAATTCACCCGCGGGCTGCGCAGCACGTTCAGGATCGGTGCAGCCTCGATGTATTCCACATAGGTGGTTGTCGTCAGATGCCCCTCCTTGAACTGATCGCTGATCCAGTTCCAGGTGTAATCGAGCACCTCGCCATCCCATTCCAGGCCGCTGATCGAGTTGGTCTCCGCATTGAAGGTCGATTCTGGATCTACTTTCCGGGCGCGGGCTCGGACCCGCTTAATCACGTCGATGAGGCCGACGTTGTCTTCGTAACGGGACGACAGAGCCCCATCCGGGCCACCGCCGCCGAAGACATCCCAGGTAAACGAAGCGACGCCGCGGTCGATCCATTCCGCCAACGACTTCTCGACGTCCTCCTGCCATACAGGATTGGAGGGCGGCACGGTCTGTCCGGCGTGATCCAGCGGCAGTCCCTTCAGGTAGGCTGGATTGAAATTGGGGATCAGGTCCCGGTGGAAGTTCCACGCGTTGCGCGCGGTGTAAGCCACTCCGTAGCGCGCGAGTTGGGTGTGGTGCAACAGGTGGATGCCAAGGGCGGCAGCGATGTTGACGTCCATCGCCCGGCAATCTTTTACCGCCTGGACCCACTCTTCCGCCGTACCCAGCACCTTGCGGTGTGGAATTGGCATCTCGAGGTGATGGCACCAGCGCCAGACGGCCATTTCATCGATCCCGTGCTCCTTGGTGTCCTGGGCGATGCCGGTCAGGTCCTTGTACCGCATGGCGGCAAGCTCCGGTATGGTCTCGTGGGCGTCAGACATCCAGATGGACAGATAGCCCAGCCCCTCACGCACGCGCTTGGGAATCTCGTGCGGAGGGTTCACCTCGCGCACATAAGTGCGGTACGTCTCAATCCCCTTGGCCCAGCCACCTTCGTGCGGGGTCAGAACGTACTCGGGGCTTTCCCAGGTTTCCCCCGCCCCCACCCGGCCAGGCTGCCAGCAGGCGAGACGGACTCTGTCGGGCTGTCGTTCGCTGACGTAAGTCAGGATGTCGGGCCGACGATAGTCGCGGTCGCGCCACTTCTTCTGAAAGAGGCTGAAACCGCCGCACAGGCTCCCATAGTCCAGCCAGTTCATCACATTGGGGCCGTAGGAATAGGCCGTGGCCTCGTAAATGTGCCAGCCGGAATCAACTGGCCAGAAGGCCGTGTGGTGGCGGCTCTTGCTGCGCTGAGTGAAAGGCGTCACTGCGCCGCGGGCCATCGTCAGCTTGGTGGTCTCCGGTGCGCTGACTGCGCGCAGGCCAAAGAAATCGGGAAAAAGAATTTGCGGGAGAGGTTGCTGAAACTTGTTTTCAATTCGGCAGCGTAGCACAACAGACCGGCCGTCCGGCGCCGCCGTAAGCGTGACGCGCGCGCTGGCCGAACCCGGCGGCAGGCTCACATGCGTGCGGCTGGGCCCGAGTTCCGGCCAGCTGATTGTCAGCGTCGGCCCATTTTCCTCGATCACGGCGCGGGAAAAGCGCGTCGCCAGCCGCATGGGCACGTAGCTGGCGAGAGGAAACGCCAGATCGAGCAGACCCGCGGCATCCGGCTCGGTGGCAAGAATTTCGCCTACTCCTGGATAGTGGAGCGAAACGATGCCGCCGTTTTTCTCGTCAATGCCGATCTCCAGTCCATTGAGTTTTATTGTCCGCGCGGCAGCGTGGCTGACAAGGAACGACATGAACAGCGCTGCAAGCAGCACACACGTGCACAGCCGGTGAATTCGCGGTGAAGGTGACATCGTGAGATCCTGTTTCCTTCAAAGAGATCGAGAGGAGACAGAACATATATCAGACGGGGACGCAATCCAAGCTGGAGAGCGGTTGGAGACGACGACTGTGGTGGCCACAGTAGTCGCGCCTGGAAAACTCAATGGTGGAGGTTGAATTTTGGCTCCCCTCCTCGGCTGAGGAGGGGCGGGCGCAAACACGGGACTGCGCCGGGGTGGTGGCAGTCCCTTGACGATTCGGCCTTTTCACGACCGTTCAAACCACCCCGCCGCGGCTTGCGGCCGCGGCATCCCCTCCTTATCCAAGGAGGGGAGCCGTGCTGTTGATTCTCCCGACAGAAACTCTAGAGGTCGCGCATGATACGGCCCTAATGCCTCTTAAGCAGATGCCACCGCAGTCTCTGTCCGCATCTGTCATGTGACTCTAATGTCCACAAATCCCCTCCTTGGGAGGCGTGGCGCAGAGCGCCGGGGGTGGGTTCCTCGCGACCGACTACCCACCCCGAAGCCTTCGGCTTCTTCCCCTCCCAGGAGGGGATTCAGTTTCTCATTACGCTGCACGCAGAGACGCCGGCACCACAAAATAGAAGGAACGACCGCCAGCATTGTGCAGGCTTCCAGCCTGCAGGGGCCGCATTAGATGCGGCCCCGAAGCTCTTAACGCATGCCTCCGGAGATCACCAGCGTTTCGCCGGTAATCCAAGCCGCGTCTGCCGAGGCCAGGAAGACCGCAGCAGGAGCAATGTCGTGCGGCTGGCCGATGCGGCCCAGCGGCGTTTGCGATTCAACCTGCTTGCGGAAATCGCTTTCCGCAATTCCAGCCGCGCGCACCCCCTCGGTGTCCACCATTCCGGGGTTGATCGAGTTCACGCGGATGTTGCGCGGGCCCAGCTCCTTGGCCAGCGATTTCGTTACCGCATCGACGGCGGCTTTCGTGGCGCTATAAACCGACCCATTGGCAACCGGCGCCACACCGACCACTGAGCTGATGTTGATGATGCTGCCCCCGGCAGCGCCGAAGTGCTTGGACGCGGCTTGAGAAGCCAGGATCAGCCCCAGAACATTCAAATCGAATTGCTTGTGGAAGTGTTCTTCGGTAACGGCTTCGATGGGAGAGAAGTCGTAAATCCCGGCGTTGTTCACCAGGATATCGACTTTGCCGAAGGCCTTCTTGGCTTCCGCAAAAAGACGCTCAATCTCCGCCTGCTTCGCGACATTGGCCTGCACAGCGACAGCTTTGCCCCCGCTGCCTGAAATCTCCTTTACCACCCGGTCTGCTCCCTCTTTGCTGGAGGAGTAGTTGACCACCACGGCCGCTCCCTCGGCAGCCAGATGCTTGGCAATGGAAGCTCCGATTCCCTTCGAGGCACCAGTTACGATGGCTACTTTGCTTTGAAGTTTGCTCATGTCCTTCGCTCCTTGTTAAGTCCCCCCTAGCAAAGGGGGAAAGAAGGCACCACGACCGCAGTCGCGGCGCCTTCAGGGGGTTGTCTGTTGGCATTCGCTGTCCCAATCTCGGCTCCCGTCGCCCCCAGGTTTTCAGCCCCGGAGGGGCATAAAGACGGTAGCCCAGGGCAAAGGAGCAAGGCGACTGCCGCCCTGGGTCCAGGTCCCCAACATTGAACCCTCTCCCCCGCCACTTTAGTGTGAATCCAGAACCCGCTCCCAGCGCGAGGGAGAGGGCTAGGGAGTGGGGGCTGAACCCAATCCACCGAAATCGATCCGGCTACCTCCAATAACGCCACACCGCCTTGCTTCATGCAGCCACCTTCTCACTTCCTTGGACCACTTTCGCTGGGCGAACCCTCTGCCAGGCGTCCAGGCTCAACGGACCGGAGCCAAAATTGAAGATGAGAAGCGCGCCGCCCAACATGGAAATATTCTTCAGGAACATGACCTGATGCATCTGAGCCGTCGCCGGATCCTGCATTGCCCAGAAATTGTGCAGCATCACCGTGACCGGAATTAGAAACAGCGCCAGCAACCCGGCCCCCCATTTCGCTTTGTACCCCAGCGCCACGCTCAGACCGCCCAAGAAGGCCAGAATTCCGGAAAGAGGAACAGCCACCGTCGCCAACGGCACGCCCTGAGCTGCCGCATAGTTGATCGTCGCCTGCGAGAAATGGCCAAGACTGGCCATCAGGAAGATCAGCGAATAAAGAAGTCTTCCGACCAATACTGAGTACTTCATATCAATACCTCCCGGTTGTAGCTTGGGGTCCGAACCAAGCGATAGCCTGCCTGAGTCTCGAAACGCAACTCGACCACGCGGTAGCCCATGTGCCCGAAGGCCGGTGAACGGGAATCTTCGATTCGGGTCCGTTTTGGTCCATTTGCGTCTCCCTCCTTCTGTGCGTTAAGATAAGTCGATTCGATTGGACACTCAATGATTGAAAAGCTAAATATTATGTCTTATCGTCTAAATTGAGGTCGCGCTAATGGATTGCTTAAATGAAGTCGTGAAGACTCTGCATTTGAAAAGCTCAGTCTCTTGTCGTTCGGAGCTTAGCGCTCCTTGGGGACTGGAATTTCCACACGTCCCAGGTCACGCCGGGTTCTCGATGGTGGCTCGGGGGAGCTGCTGGTTGGAAATGGAGGGAGAGAAAAAACAAATTGCGCTGGCTGGAGGGGACTTCGTGATGTTCCCGCACGGAAGCGTCCATGTCATGCGAGACGCACCCGGCCGCAAAGCAGTCAATGTGCAGAAGCTGCTGAAATCCAACAACGACAACGGCAATAGGAGCTTGAGCTACGGAGGAGGCGGAGCGCTCACCACTCTGGTTTGTGGCTGCTTTGAGTTCGAGGCCGGGGAAACCAATCCGCTGATTTCCTCCCTTCCCGCAGTCATTCACATCAAGGGAGAAGAGGGGCGGGCCGTCCCATGGCTGGAGACAACCCTGCAATATCTGGCAAGCGAAACCGCGTCAGCACTGCCGGGCGCCGAAACGGTCATCGGCCATTTGACCGACATTATTTTCATTCAAGCGGTGCGCGCCTATATCAGCAGTGCCGGGGAGTGCAAGAAAGGACTGGCAAAGGCGATCACCGATCCGCAAATAGGACAGGCGTTGTCATTGATTCACAGTGCTCCCCAGGAGCCGTGGACCGTCGCCTCACTGGCCCTGCGCGCAGGAATGTCGCGGGCTGGCTTCGCCGCCCGGTTTCGGGAACTGGTGGGTGAGCCACCCTTGCAGTACCTCACCCGCTGGCGCATGCACAAAGCTGCCGGGATGCTGCGCGCAGGTCCGGAAAGCCTCGGCGAAATCGCCGGCCGAATCGGCTACGAAGCCGAGGCCGCATTCAGCAAAGCCTTCAAGCGCTGGGCGGGACACGCTCCAGGGGCTTATCGCCACAGCAGCCGGCTGGCTGCAACGGACTCCGCGAGATAGGCAGGCGGCCCTTGCCTCGCCACTCTGGCCAGTCTTCACGGCCAATCGACGCCGTCGAAGAAACCAACAGAAGCCCAATCCAGAAAGCTTTTCCAGTCATCGATCCTCCGACAGATTCGAATTCATCCAGTTAGCAGCAAAGGATGAGGCACCGCTGAGTCCGTTTGACAAGCTGCACCCTTTAGTGCGCGCCGTCCAGCTTTGCGGTGATGGCTCGCCTCAGTCTCGAATCCTAACTCTCCGGATCCCGAACGCCACGACGCGGGCCGACAGGGCTCTCAAGAAGGGAATCTTCGGAAGAATCCGCAGCGGCGGCGGGAGGCTTGGCGGCGCCCCTTTCGACGCGAGTACCCCGGAGAGGATCCGACTCTGGATCATTCTTTGGAAGAGCTGAAT
>Ga0207428_10003249_pt1 | contig 15838 bp, 17 predicted proteins | sample RhiMethybrSRZTD1_FD_187600 | JGI IMG/M metagenome (GOLD analysis project Ga0207428, IMG submission 187600) | Populus rhizosphere microbial communities from Tennessee, USA - Rhizosphere MetaG P. TD hybrid SRZTD1 (SPAdes) (version 3) | ecosystem: Host-associated > Plants > Roots > Rhizosphere >...
GCGGCTTCGTGCCGGCGATCTGCTCGGCGACCTCGAGGATCACGGCCGAGCCGCTCGCGTTGTCGTTGATCCCGGGCCCGCGCTGCACGCTGTCCAGGTGAGCGCCGACCAGGACGACGTTGCCGGCTCTCCCGGTCCTGCTCTCGGCGATGACGTTCCTCGTCCGGCGCCGCTCCGCGATCATGTCTGCGGAGAGCCGTACGGTCACTCCCGTCGGGCCGGTGCGCACTCCGCCCCGGAGCTCGTCGCCGAGCGCGAAGCTGGCCGTGAGGGCCGGGATGCGCACCTGCGGCGTGCCGAGCGTGCCCGCGACCAGGTCGCGACGTCCGTTATTCCCTTCGTTGAACACGACGACGGCGCGCGCGCCGGCCTCGATCGCGTTCGCCACCTTCGCCCTGAAGGTGCAGGTGCCGCGCTGGAGCAGCGCGACCGCGCCTCGCGGGAAGCCCACGAAGTCGGCGTCCTCGCAGCCGCTCGTGGACGCGTTCGGCTCGGGGCTGGGGACGACGAGGTCGACCGCCACGACCGGTCCTTCGACGCGCCCGCTGCCGGAGTAGCCGAGCGTCGCGAAATCCCGGCCAGCGCGGTAGGGCCAGACCGATGCCTGCGCGGGCTGCAGCGTCGGCGGCGTGCGGTCGAGGACGAACGGCACGACGAAGTCCTGCACGCGCACCCGGTATCCCGCCGCGCGCATCCTCCTGGCCACGTAGCTCGCGGACTCGTCGTAGCCACGGGTCCCCGCGAAGCGGTTCCCGCCGTTCCTCCTCGCGATCGCCTGGAACGCGGCCAGGTGCTCGCGGATGCCGGCGAACGAGACGCCGATCGCAGGCGCCTGCTGACGTGCGCGAGCGCCAGTATCGATCGCCGCGGCCGACGCGACGAGGGTCAGGAGAAGCGCGAGGCCGAGGGCGGCAGAGAGCCGGAGCGGGCGCGACACGGCGTCCACACGGTACGTGTAGCGTGGCGCGCCGGATGACCAGATTCGTCGTCGACTGCGGCGTTGTCCTCGAGCTCGCGCAAGAGGACTTCGAGCTCCCGGCCGGACACGAGCTGCTCGCGCCGACGCTCCTGCGCTCGCAGACGCTGTCCAGGCTGCACGAAGCCGTGCACGCGGGCGAGCTCGACCCCGAGGTCGCGCGCGAGCGGATCGCGCGCGTGAGCGCGCTGCCGATCCGCCTCCTCGGCGATGCCGTGCTCCGGCGGCGCGCGTGGGAAGTGGCGGACCAGCTCGGGTGGGCCGAGACCTACGACGCCGAGTACATCGCGCTCACGCACCTGCAGGCGGACGCCTTCGTCACCCTCGACCCCGAGCTCGCGCGCACGGTGGAGGACGTCGTCCCCACGGCCACGATCGACGCGCTCCGCGCCCTCTGAGCTCCGCTTTCCAATCCACTCAGCCGCCCGGCATGGACGGCTGCGGACGCGGGACCGGCATCGAGGTGTACGGCGGCGGATTCCGCCGACGCAAGGCCTCCTCGAGCATCACGCGGACCGGACGCGTGAGATCCGCGGCGACGGAGGCGTCTCCGACCGGTGAGGCGCCCGGGCAACTCGTGACCTGGAGGCCCGGTGGCAACGAGCGCGCGGCGACGTTCGCCCTGAAGCAGTTCCGTCTCCCCGAGCCGCGGGCCAGCGCGAGATCCGCCCGCCCGCTCGCCGCCACGAGGTTCTCGAGCACGCGGTTGCCGTGCGGCCGCCAGGGCGGACCGGGCTCCGAGGCCCCGGGATCGAAGAGGACGAACCGCGCGGTCGGGAAGACGGCGACGCCGTAGCGCTCGCTGCCGGTCACGCGATTGCGGCCGACGACGTTCTCGTTGCCGCCCGCGATGGCGATGCCGATCCCGACGAAGCCCGCGAGGGCGGTCCGGATCGGCACCCGCGCCCGGCCGCTCCTCGTGACGACGTTCCTCACGATCGTAGACCTCGCCTGCGGCGGGAGGGCCTCGTTCGCGTACGTGTTCGGCACGATCCCGGCCCCGTTGCGGTCCCACACGGAGTCGCGAATCGTGACCCCGGTCGCATTCGTCCCCGAATATCCCACGGCGGAGAGGGTCGCCACGACCTGCGAGATCGTCGCGCGGCAGGGGCGGCACTCACCGACGTAGTACGCGGCGCGGGCAGCGCCGGAGACGTACGTGTGATCGACCACTCCCCGCTCGCCGTCCTCGACGTAGATGCCGTACTCGCCGACGTTCCACACGGTCAGGTAGGAGGCCCGGAAACCGTCGGCGCCTTCCCAGTAGAACGCGTTCTCGCGGAAGTCGTGCGCCGACATGTTCAGGATCGAGACGCCGTCGGCGTGCACGACGATGCCGTTCCGCCTTCTGTTCGCTCCGTCGAGGACGACGTCGTTCCGGTCGACGCCCCTGATCGTGAGGTCGCGCTTCGCCCGCGGGACGACGTAGCCGCCGGGATACGTGCCGGCCGCGAGCACGATCGTGTCGCCCGGTCTCGCTCGAGCGATCGCACCCTGCACGGTGGGGACGTCCCCGGGAACGCGGATCTCCCAGAGCGGCGCGGGGGAGCCTACCGGAGTGGCGAACGGCGTGAAGAGCAACCCGAGGCAGGCGAGTGCGGCAACTGGAGCGACGCGCCGGGCATGCCCGGTCAAACGCTCACGACACCGCCCTCGCAGGCAGTCCCGCCCGGACGAGCATCCGCTTCAGCCCTGCGGTGGCGCGGTACCAGCCTCCGTGCGCGATGTCGCCCTCCCAGAACCTCTGTCCCGGCTTCATGTAGGTAAGGACGACAGGCTTCGCGTACGGATAGAGGCGCTGGACGATGCGGCTGCGGATGCCGCTCGGGCCCGGGACGACGTAGACGACCGTATAGCGGGGGCCGAGCGTGCCGCGAGGTCGCGCTGGGAGCGTCGGATCCGGCGTCTGCCCGAACATCTGCGGGAAGAAGCCGCTCGACATGGCCAGCGTGCCGAGCTGCGTTCCGGGCCCCTCGCCGTCCCCGGTGACCACGAGCGGCCGATCGAGCCCGGGCCCCGAGATCATCGCGCTCGCGGGGCCCTTCGCGGCGGCGATCGCGGGAACGGCGAGCGCGACCAGCGCTGCTGCGATGACGTATCGGCGCATGGCAATCCTCTCCTCGGGTGACACGTCCGATACACCCGTCGGGCCTACGAGGTTCCCCGCGTTCACCGAGGCTTGAACGCCTTGACCGTCGCTCCCTGGGCTCCGTACTGGAGCGCCTTGCGGCGGGTGTCCTCGAACGTCGAGCGCAGGTACGTGTTCACGAGGTCGCCGTGCTCCACGCGCTCGAAGCCGTGTCGCCGCAGGAGCGCTGCGTACTCTGCGTCCAGCAGAGCGCCGGCGATTCAGCCGGTCCAGAGGTCGATGTTGCGTCGTCCCTGCTCGGAGACGGGCCGCTGGATCGTCACGTCGGCGATCTGCACGCGACCTCCCGGGGCGAGGACGCGGTGGAGCTCGGAGAAGGCCGCGTCCTTGTCCGGGATCAGGTCGATGACGCCGTTCGAGACGACGACGTCGAAGCTGCCATCGGCGAAGGGGAGCCGCTCGGCCTCACCCTCGACGAAGGTGACGTTCCGGAGGGCGAGCGCCGCCGCACCGCCCCGTGCCTTGTGGAGCATCTCCGGCGTCATGTCGATGCCGGTGACGTTCCCCTCCGAACCGACCATGAGCGCTGCGACGAGCGAGTCGGTTCCCGCGCCGCTGCCCAGGTCGAGAACGCGCTCGCCGGGCTCGAGACGGCCGAGCGAGAACGGGTTCGCGACGCCGGCGAAGGACTCTGCGACGGCGTCCGGCACGAGCGCGAGCTCCTCGGGGTAGCCGAGGTCCTCGGCCCAGGCCCGTCCGGTCGGGAAGACGAAGTCCTTCTCCGGCTCCTGCGAGACGGATGCGTACGTCTTCCTGATCTCGGACTTGAGCAGCGCGACGTCGATGTCTACCTCGACTGCCACCGCTAGCTCCCGGTCTCGCGCAGCCCCTTGAGCGCCAACACGGCGCCGACGACGAAGACCGCGGTCGCAAGATAGATGAGCCCCAGGTGCGCGACGGTGTCGAAGCCGTACGGGTAGTGGGCGGGAAGCGCCACCGCGAGCCCGAGCACGGGCGCCGCGACGGCGCCGACCCACGCCCACATCTGGCCCCGGCGTACGCCGAACCAGCTGAGGAAGACCACCGCGAGCCCCGTGGCGGCGATGAAGCCCGAGACGGCGATGTGCAGGTGGCCGATGTAGTGGTAGAGCGACGGGCTGAAGGCCTCGATCTCGTCCTTGCCGACGCTGACCTCGCCGGGGCCGATGCCGAGCTCGAGGAAGCTGTCCGTGAAGTTGCGGACGAAGAAGATGACGGCGTACCCGACGAAGGCGGCGGCGCCGACCGTCATCAGGCCGGTTCCGACGCGAAGCGCGGTTCCGGCACGCTGCGTCGCGGGTGCGGTGGCGAGGGTGCTCATGCCCAGCTCCTTTCCGGTGATGCGCCCATGCACGTACAGACGCTCGGCGGCGCGGCGCCATTGCGCGTGGGCACAGATGCAATAACGCCGTGTCGGGCGACGTCTCTTCGAGATAGTGGTGTGGTGCGAGCAGATGCCTCCCCGGACAGCGAGCGCGCAACGGCCGACCGGTTCAAGGCCCTCGTCGAGCGCGAGCTCCCGCGCCTCTACGGGCTCGCGCGCCGACTGGCCGGCGACGACGCCGAGGACATCGTGCAGGAGGCGCTCCTCCGGGGCTATCGAGGCTTCTCGCAGCTCGCGAACGAGAACGCCGGCAGCGAGTGGCTCACGAGCATCGTCGTCAACTGCTGTCGCGACCACTGGCGCCGCCAGGGCCGGCGGGTGGAGGAGGTCGAGCTCGACGAGGCCGACGACTTCTCCCTCTTCCGCAGGATCGCGGACGAGGATCCGTTTCCGTACTCGGACTCGGTCCACGTCGACTTCCTGCATCAGTTCGGAAGCGAGGACGTCCGGGCCGTGCTCGCCTCGCTTCCGGAGCTCTACCGGCTCCCACTGGTGCTGGTGCACATGACCGGGTACCAGGTGAAGGAGGTCGCCTACCTGCTCGACGTGCCCCTCGGGACGGTGCTCGCTCGCCTGCACCGCGCCCGCAAGCTCTTCGAGCGCGAGCTCTGGACCTACGCCGAGCTGCACGGGCTCCTCAAGGAGGGAGCGCAACGGTGATCACCTGCGCCGAGGCGGTACGGCAGCTCTGGGACTACCTCGACGGGAACGTCGAGGAATCGCAGCGCGAACTGGTCGAGGAGCACCTGGCCTTCTGCCGTCGCTGCTGCGGTGAGCTCGAGTTCGCCGAGGAGCTCAGGGGCTTCCTCGCCTCGCATGCGGAGAACGACCTTCCTCCTGACGTCCACGCGCGCCTGACCGCCACCCTCGACGAGCTTTCAGGCGCGTGAGCCGCGACCTCCTGCACCAGGACGAGGTCCGCGCGCTCGTGCGGGAGGCATACGCAGCGCTCGACGAGCCGAGCCGAGCCGTCGCGGAGAAGCACTATTCGCCGGAGGAGCTCGAGGACGTCCCCGCGCTCGCGGTAGACCACGCCCTGGGCGTCGCCAACCACCTACGCCGTGCGCGAATCGAGCCCGGCGACACCATCCTCGACCTCGGCTGCGGGTCGGGAATCGACTCGATCCTCGCGGCGCGGAGGACGGGGCCGTCGGGGCAGGTCTTCGCCCTCGACTTCCTCCCGGAGATGCTCGAGCGCACCGCTCGGTCGGCCCAGAAGGCGGGCCTGGAAAACGTCGAGCCGATCGAGGGCGAGATGGAGGCGATCCCCCTCGCGGACGCGAGCGTCGACGTCGTGATCTCGAACGGCGTCGTCAACCTCTCGCCACGCAAGGCGAGGGTGCTGGCGGAGTGCGCGCGTGTCCTACGCCCTGGCGGGGAGCTCTGCGTCGCCGACCTCACGGTCGAGGAGGAGGAGCTGCCGCCGGAAGTGCTCACTCACCCTGCGGCGTGGGCGGGCTGAGTCGCGGGCGCCCTGACGGAGCGTGACTTCGTCGCCAAACTCGACCGGGCCGGGTTCGTCGACGTCGAGGTGCTCGAGCGCGCGGCCATGGGGATCGACGACTGCGCCCTCTACCCGCTCTTCACGGACGAGCTGCTCTCGACCATGCGACGCCTGATCCCGGCCGAGCGCCTCGACCGCCTCGCGGTGTCGGCGATCTTCCGCGCCAGGCGGCACGGCGCCTAGCCGCATCGGTTCCAGAGGCTTAGGCTGCAGCCGATGATCTGCCCGAGCTGCGGCCAGGAGAACCCGGAGGGGTTCCGGATGTGCGGGATGTGCGGCGCGCCCCTCCACCCGACCAGCGCGGCGCGGCGCGAGGAGCGCAAGGTCGTCACCGTGCTGTTCGCCGACCTCGTCGGGTTCACCTCGCGGTCCGAGCAGCTCGACCCGGAGGACGTCCGCGCCATGCTCGCCCCGTACTGGCAACGGCTGCGGTCGGAGCTCGAGCACTTCGGCGGGACGGTGGAGAAGTTCATCGGCGACGCCGTCGTCGCGCTCTTCGGCGCGCCCGTCGCGCACGAGGACGACCCCGAGCGTGCCGTGCGTGCCGCGCTCGCGATCCGCGACTGGGTCACCGAGGAGAGCGAGCTCAACGTGCGGATCGGCGTCAACACGGGCGAGGCGCTCGTGTCGTTGGGCGCCCGTCCGTCCGAGGGTGAAGGCATGGCGTCCGGGGACGTCGTGAACACGGCCGCGCGCCTGCAGTCCGCGGCACCGGTGGACGGGATCCTCGTAGGCGAGCAGACGTACCGGGCGACCGAGCGCATGATCGAGTTCCGCGAGCACGACCCAATTCAGGCGAAGGGGAAGGCCGAGCCCGTTCACGTCTGGGAGGCGGTGCAGGCGAGATCGCGCTTCGGCGTCGACCTCGCGCCCGCCGCGGTGGCGCCGCTCGTCGGCCGCGACGAAGAGCTCGAGCTCCTCGTCGCCGCGTTTCGCCGAGCCGCGGACGATCGGATCCCGCAGCTCGTCACGGTGGTCGGCGTGCCGGGGATCGGCAAGAGCCGCCTGCTCGGGGAGCTCTTCGCCAAGATCGACGCAGGCGACCGGCTCGTCAGGTGGCGGCAGGGCCGTTCGCTTCCCTACGGCGAGGGCGTGAGCTACTGGGCGCTCGGCGAGATGGTCAAGGCGGAGGCCGGAATCCTCGAGACCGATCCATCCGAGGAGACGACACGGAAGCTCGAAGAGGCTTTGAACCGTCTCGTGTCCGACGAGACGGAGGCTGCATGGCTGGGGACGCTTCTCCGACCGCTCGTCGGGCTCGCGGCGGACGACGTCGGGGGCGATCGTCGCGGCGAGGGGTTCGCAGCCTGGCGACGCTTCTTCGAGGCGCTCGGCGAGGACCGGCCGCTCGTGCTCGTGTTCGAGGACCTCCACTGGGCGGACGACGGTCTCCTCGACTTCGTCGACCACCTCGTCGACTGGCTGACCGAGGTGCCGGTGCTCGTCGTCGGAACCGCGCGGCCGGAGCTCTTGGCGCGCCGACCGGCCTGGGGCGGAGGCAAGGGGAACGCGACGACGATATCGCTTGCGCCGCTGACCGACGAGGAGACTGCCCGGCTCGTCCACACGCTCCTCGACCGTTCGGTGCTCGCCGCCGACGTGCAGAGCGCCGTCCTCGAACGCGCAGGGGGCAACCCCCTCTACGCGGAGGAGTTCGTCCGCATGGTCGCGGAGGGCGGGAGCGACGACCTCGACGTTCCCGGCTCGGTGCAGGGAATCATCGCCGCCCGTCTCGACGCGCTCGACGCCGTGGACAAGGAGCTGCTCCAGGACGCTGCGGTCGTCGGGAAGGTGTTCTGGCCGGGTGCGCTCGCGACCATCGGCGAGCGCGAACGTCTCGACGTCGAGCAGCGGCTGCCCGCGCTCGAGCGTCGCGAGCTCGTGCGCCGCTCGCGTCGGAGCTCGGTCGCCGGCGAGAGCGAGTACTCGTTCAAGCACGTCCTCGTCCGCGACGTCGCTTACGGCTCCATCCCGCGCGCCGGGCGCGCCGAGCGGCACCGTCGGGCGGCGGAGTGGATCGAGTCGCTCGGCCGGCCCGAGGACCAGGCCGACATGCTCGCGCACCACTATCTGGCCGCGCTCGAGCTGTCGCGGGCCGCCGGTGTGGAGGCCGGCGTGCTGTCGGAATCGGCGGCGACGGCGCTGCTCCGCGCGGGCGAGCGCGCCGCCGGGCTGAACGCCTTCGAGAGCGCGGCGCGGCTCTTCGAGGAGGCGCTCGAGCTCGGCGTCCCGGAACGCGAGCGGCCGCGAGCGCTTCTGCAGCTCGGGATCGCGTCTCACCGCTCCGTCCACCCGAATCGCATCGAGCGACTCGGAGAGGCACGCGACGCGCTCCTCGAGGCGGATGACGAGGACGCAGCAGCGGACGCGTGCGTGGTGCTCGCCGAAGCGTGGTGGGACCAGGGTCAGAACGAACGCGGACGAACGGAGCTCGAGCGGGCGCGGACCCTCGTCGAAGGTCGTGCGGCCACGCCCTCGGCGGCGCGCGTGCTGGTCGAGGTCTCGCGCTACGCGATGCTCGCGGACGAGATCGACGAGGCGATCCGCGCCGGGCGTGAGGGGCTCGAGATCTCGGAGCGACTGGGGCTGACGGAGCTCGTTCCTGCAGCGCTCGTCAACATCGGATGTGCACGTGGGAACGCCGGCGACCTGGAGGGTGGGATCGCTGACCTCGAACGCGCGATCGAGATCGCCAAGGCGACGAACAATCCGGAGCTGGCCCGTGCGTACCACAACCGCGGCGCGATGGAGACCAATCTCGATCGGATCTGGGAGTGGGAGCTCCTGGCGAAGGAGGCCGCCGATCGGCTGGGACATGGCCCGGTGGGTCGCTTCGTCGAGGGCCAGATGCTGCTGCACGCGTTCGATCGAGGCGACTGGGACGAGTTCGTCGTGCTCGCCGAGGAGTTCCTGGTCACGTGCAAGGCAGGAGCGCCGAGCTACAACGAGGTCTGGGTCCGGGAGAACATGGCCTACCTCTGTCTCGCGAGGAGCGAGGACGATCGTGCGATCGCCGAAGCCGCGCGCAGTCTGGCGCTCGCGCGTGAGGTCAAGGATCCGCAAGCGCTCCAGCCTGCACTCTCGGGCAACGTGCGGACGGAGCTGGCCCTCGGACGGGTTGAGAGTGCGCGGACGTTCGCTCGCGAGTTGATGGGGCTCCTCGAGCGTGGCGTCACGACGTTCGGGCTGCTCCGGCTCTCGCTCGCCGCGGACGCCCTCGACATCCGTGACGAGTTGTCGAGGATCGTCGCGACGCTTCCCGACCAGCCATATGTCCGGATGCCATCCGCGGCCCTTGCCGGCGACTTCGTCGGCGCTGCCGACATGTGCGCCGAGGACGGCTGGCGCGTCGACGAGGCAGAGTTGCGCCTTCGTGCCGCCGAGTCGCTAGTCGCACAGGGGCGCCGCGCAGAGGCCGACGTCCAGCTCCAGGAGGCGCTCGCGTTCTACCGCTCGGTCCGCGCGAGGCGCTTCGTCCGCGACGGCGAGGCGCTCCTGGCCGCGACTGCGTAGCGCGCACGCAGCTGCAAGACGCCTTCACCATCCGGGAGTCCGTCGAGCTCACGATCCACGGGATCGTCGCCGTGGCGACGATCGAGGCCGTGCGAACGACTCGGCCCGGCTACGCGGCGCCCGGCTCCGCCGCGGCAGCCGCTCCTCCGAAGACGGCTCGCGCGAGGATGACGAGGCCGATCCCGGTCAGCAGCAGCGCGATGCCGACGACGATGCTGAAGATCGAGAGCATCTCGGACATGAAGCCCATGTCGAGCGCAGTCGCCAGCGCCGTCTCCGTGACCCAGATGTTGCGGGCGCCGTTCGAGATCGGCTGACCGCTGTCGTCCTTCGCGGCCTCCGCCTCGTCGTTCGTCCCCGCCGGGTCGTCCGGGTTGGCCGCCGACTGGAATCGCCCCATCTCCGCATAGGTCAGCCCGCCGGTGTTCGAGAGCGTGTGCTCGCGCATGATCTCGGCCTGTGCCAGGGCCTTCCGGCCGGTGTCGACCGGCTCGCCCGCCCAGTCCGGAGCGTGCTCCGCGACGGCGGGATCCTCGATCGGCCCGAAGGAGATGCCCTCGCGCTCGATGTGGTCGCGGGTGAACGCAAAGCCCCAGACGCCGAGCACGACGACGGCGATGCCGAACGCGATCAGCACGCCGCCCGAGAGATACCCGCCGATCCGCAAGCCTCGTCCGTGTGTCATCGTCGTCCTCCTCCGTCGATGGGCACCGCCCGGCGGGCGGCAGAGACAGCGCGGCTGATGTTGCCCGATCTCGCGCTGGGCGGCTAGGGGCATCGGGGTTTCTACCGATCGCGACGGAGACGACGGTCAGCGTCTGCACCGATGGCGGAGGACGGGGTCGGGCGCAGGCTTGGGGTCGAAGGAGGTGTGAGATGTCGACGATCTCTCATCCGCCGACCGGGACGGTGTCGGACACCCGGCACTGGTCCACGCGGGTCGTCGTCACCGAGATGTGGGCGTCGCTCGCCATCGTCGCGATGTGGGTGTCCGTGGCCGTCGCCACCGTGTGGGGGCCGGACTTCGTGTCGAGCGACGGAGCAGGCACGACCAGCACGACGATCCCCTCGGGGGTCGCGATCGCACTGTTCGCGGCCGTCGGGACATGGTTCGTGGCGAAGTACGGCTTCGGTCGCCGCACGATCGGAAACGACTGATTCGGGACAGCGGTCTCGACGAGACCGTAGGAGGCGATTCACATGAGCACCCTGTTGCACGCTGGGCCGACTGCCCTGCCGCACTGGGCGCGGCACGCCGCCTGGTTCGCGCTCGCCGCGGGGCTGGCGTTCACCGTGCCGTTCCTGGGCATCTCCGCTCTCGACCTGCAGCACGACTTCTTCTACCTCGTCTACTTCGTCGTGACCGCTCTCCTGCTCGCCGGCTACGTGCGAGCGGAGAACGTCGACGTTCGTCGCATCGCGCGCCACGCCTGGCCGTGGAGCCTCGGGCTCGGCATCGTGGTCGGCCTCGCCGAGATCGTCAACGTCCTCGGCCGCGACGCGACCGATCGCCCCGCAGGCGCGTATTTCGCGTTCGAGATCCTCTGGCGCGGCGTCACGTACGGGGTCGTGGACGCGCTGCTCCTGAGCGTGCTGCCCGGCCTCGTCGCGTACGGCATCCTGGGCGGCAGGGTCGATGGCCTCGCCGGGAAGCTGCGCTTCACCGCTCTCGCACTGCCGCTCGTCCTCCTGATCACGGCGACCTACCACCTCGGCTATCCGCAGTACCGGGAGGACGGCGTCGGGCAGCCGGAGATCGGGAACACGATCATCTCGGTGCCGATGCTCGCGACGGCGAACCCCATCGGTGCGGTGGTGGCACACGCCACGATGCACACGACCGCGGTCGTGCACAGCTACGAGACGGACGTGTTCCTCCCGCCGGAGACGGAGGCGAGGTAGCGGGGGGAGGTCAGGCGGCCAGGTGCGCGAGCTTGTCCGGGTTGAGGACGGTCCGGATCGCGACGACGAGGCCGTCCGCGATCTCGAGCTCCTGCACCGCCGCCGGGCGGCCGTCCGGCCAGTGGTAGACGATGCCCGGCTCGCCGTTCACGGTGGTCGCTCGGTACGTGACCCCCTCCTCGATCGCCAGCGGGCGCCAGCCGATGAGCGCCTTCGCGATACGCACCGCGCCGACGAGCGGCTCGCGGATGGACCGAGCCTTGCCTCCGCCGTCCCCGTAGAGCGTCGCGTCGGGCGCGAGCACCGCGACCAGCCCGTCGGTGTCGCCCGTCTCCCAGGCCTCGAGGAAGCGCCGCGCGACCTCCTCGCGCTCCGCGCGCGTGACCTCGAACCGCCTTCTCCCCTCGTCCATGTGCGCGTGCGCGCGGGCGAGGATCTGGCGGGAGTTCGCAACGGACTTGCCGACGATTCGCGCGACGTCCTCGTGCGGGTAGTCGAAGACCTCACGGAGCAGGAAGACAGCTCGCTCGACCGGTGAGAGCTTCTCGAGCAGGTGGAGGAACGAGAGGGAGAGCGAGTCCGCCATCTCGGCGTGCTGAGCAGCGTCCTCCTCGGCCAGCGGCTCCGGGAGCCATTCGCCAGGGTAGACCTCGCGCTGCCTCCGCGCAGAGCGGAGCTGGTCGATCGCCAGCCGCGTCGTGATCGTCGCGAGATACGCCTTCGGCGACTCCGGCTCCACGTCGGCGGCGTGGTAGCGGAGGAATGCCTCCTGTACGACGTCCTCGGCGTCCGCGACCGACCCCAGCATCCGGTATGCGATCGCGAACAGGTACGGCCGCAGCTCCTCCGGTTCCATGTCTCGAAGACGGGATAGCAGTCCCGCGCGTGACAGCGTCGGGTGAACCTGTCACATCCCGACCGCGTCACCCGTCTACGGGGTGAGTCGAAAGGAGGACGAGATGAGGGTGACGGTGATCGGAGCAACGGGTGCCGTGGGGCTGCCGCTCGTGTCGCAGCTCGTCGAGCGCGGGCACGAGGTCGTCGGCACGTCACGGACGCAGAGGCGGGCGGAGGTGGTGCTCGAGCTCGGTGCCGAGCCGGCCGTGCTCGACGTGCTCGACGGGGACGCCGTGCGGAGGCTGGTGCTGGAGACCCGGCCGGATGCGATCGTCCACCAGGCGACCGCCCTGGCCGGCGGGATCGACTTCAAGCACTTCGGCGAGTCGTTCGCGCAGACCAACCGGCTACGCACGGAGGGCACGGACAACCTGCTCGCCGCGGCGGAGGAGGCGGGAGTCGAACGAGTCGTGGCGCAGAGCTACACCGGCTGGCCGTACGCCCGCGTGGGCGGGCCGGTGAAGACGGAGGAGGACCCGCTCGACGACGATCCCCCGGACGCGGTCCGCGAGACGCTCGAGGCGATCAGGTATCTCGAGCGCGTCGTCGTCGCCGCCGGCGGTATCGCGCTCCGCTACGGGGCGTTCTACGGCGCACCGATCGATCCGCTGGGAGATGCGATCCGCGAGCGGAAGGTGCCCATCGTCGGAGACGGTGGCGGAGTGTGGTCGCTCGTGCACGTGGACGACGCGGCCGCCGCGACGGTGCTCGCGGTCGAGCGAGGAAGGCCCGGCGTCTACAACATCGCCGACGACGAGCCGGCGACCGTTCGGGAGATCTTCCCCGCACTCGCCGAGATCCTCGGCGCGCCGCCGCCGCGCAAGGTGCCCGCCTGGCTCGCCAGGCTGTTCGTCGGCGAGTTCGGGGTCGTCTCCATGACGGAGCTCCGCGGCGCCTCGAACGCGAAGGCCAAGCGAGAGCTCGGCTGGGAGCTTCGGTATCCGAGCTGGCGGCAAGGGTTCAGGGCGACCTACCGGAGCCTCGGGCTCGAACGCGCCGCCTAGCGGTCACGGAGACCGTCCGACGAGAGGGTCGTGCCCGCGGCCCTCTCGTCGAGGTGCTCGACCCCCCGCTAGCGCGTCACGACGAAGGTGCGCGTACCCAGGAGCCTGCCGTAGCGGGTTGCCGATCGCGCCCCAAAGCCCGGCCAGACGTACCAGCGGTAGAGGCCGGGCGAGAGCCGGTACGTTCGGCCTGCGAACCTCCACGAGCGCTCCAGGCGGAACGACGTCGTACCTGGCCAGACGGTGAGGATCTTGCGCCCCGCGCGATAGAGCTGGACGTTGTAGTACGTCGCCTTCGGCACGGCCCTCCACGCGAGCAGCGGCGGCGCCGTGACGCGGGCACCGACGGCGGGTCGCGTGAGCGTGGGCCTCGCGGCCGCCGGCTCGTTCGTCGTGGGCCTCGTCGGTCTTGCCTTCGCCACCGATCCGTCCGGCTTGACGAGCACCCCCTTGACCGCTGCGTTCCCCGCCTCGTCGTATGCGGCGACGGTGTACTGGTACTTCACTCCGCTCTTCATCTTTCGATCGGTGAACGCCCTCGCGCGACCGGCGTACACCGTCGTCGGCTTCGAACCGCGGAGACCCGGCCGGCGGAGCACCGCGAACGAGTGCGTGTCCTTCGACGCACGCCACCTGAGTACGACCCCACGCCTCGTGATCTCGGCTCGGATGCGGCCGAGCGTCGGTGGCTTCGTGTCGTACCGGAGCTCGAAGCCGACTGCCTGGCTTCGGTTCGCGGCCTTGTCCTGACAGGTGCCGGAGAGCGACGTCTTGTCGACGTCCGGGCCCTGGTAGCGCACCGGCGCCGCGCAGGAGTCCACGCCGGATATCGCATCGGCACCGAGGAACGTGACGGTGACCGCGCGGCGGTACCAGCCGTTGCCGTCCGGCGGTCGGTCCGGCTTTGCCTCGACGCTCGGTGCCGTGCCGTCGTACTTCAGGTCGTATCCACTCGTGCCGCGGTTCCCGGCGTTGTCGACGCAGCTGCCGCCGACGGTTGCGCCGCCGGTGTCGGGCCCGCTGTAGGTCTCCCTCGTGCACGAGGCGACCCCGGACGTCCCATCGTCCCCCTCGAAGCCGATCGAGACGGCGTGGTTGTACCAGCCGTTGTTGTCCGGGCCGCGCTCCGCGGACGCGCGCACCGAGGGTGGCGTCGCGTCGCGGCGGACGATGACCGAGACCGTGATCGACCCCGTGCCGTCGGACACGGTGCAGGGCACCGACGTGGCGCCGTCGGTCGTGATCGTGACCGAGCCGCAGGCCCCGCCGCTCCAGGACACCGTCACGTTGCCCGTGTGCCACGCTCCGCAGTCCGCGGGCCCCGGCGAACAGCTCGGCTGCGGAGTCGGTGGGAGCGCTTTCGTCGCCGAGCTCGCAAAGGCGAGCGTCGCGAGCGTCACGAAGAGGGCGAGGAGCGGTACGCCTCTGCGGATCATGCTCGCGCTCCCGTGGTTCGCACGAGGTAGAGGAGGCTGACGCTCGCGAGCACGAGCGAGACGAGCGCCAGGCCCGCGAGACCGAGCAGACGCCCGTCCGTGGAAGCCGCGGCCGCCGCAGCCGCAGGAGCGGCGACCGATCTTGTCGTGTGCGGCTTCTTCGGCGCCTGCCGGGACGGCGCCGCACGCGTGGGCTTCGGCTTCGGAGCAACGCTCGAGCGGGCACGGCGCTCGGCCGTCCGCGCGGCCGCTTTCTCACGAGCGGCGGCGGTCGTGCTCGGTTCGTCCGTCGACGCGTCCGAGGCCACCGCTGTGCTCGAGGAGGCGTTCGTCGCCGGCGAGTCCAACGAGGCTGGCGCGGGCTGAGGCGCCGGAGCCGTCGTGGCGCTGGACCCCGAGCTCCCGCGCGACGGGTACGGATCCGGCGCCGGGGCCGAGTGCGTGGCCGGGTAGGGGTCGGGGCTCGGCGAGGATTGTCCGTGCGCCGGCGCAGGGGAGAGCGCGCCGAAGGTCAACGCCAGGGCTGCGGCTGCCACCCGAGGCGACGCGAGCGCACTCGTATGGCCCACCGACGCTCGGTCGGGCCGACGTCCCCTCCGCAGCTGACGCTCCCTGTTCTTCGCTGCCACGAGCCCCCCGCAGCCCGCTGCGTCACTCGGTGTCCTCGTCCTCGTTGCCTTCGTCACGCAAGCTACTCCCTGTTGTCGAGCCCGTCAATCCCGGCTCGGAGCGTGAAGGTGACCGCCGGCCGCTCGCGCGGCCGGCGGTCGTCTCGAGCCTGCTAGTCGGTCGTCCGCATCACCTGCCTTCGACCGTCTTCGCGTCCATCCCGCGGTGCTTCACGGGCGCACGCCTGTCGTGGCCCTTCACGAGCACCGGATTGGACCGGTTCGACGGGTCGCGCTGCAGGGTGAAGGCCAGGCCGAGCGCGAACTGCTCGTTCTTCGACTGCTGGCCGATCACCTGCGTCCCGTCCTGCTTCACGCACCGACAGCGAGTGGGCTCGATCTGGGACGCGGATTGCTTCCCCGCGTTCAGATTGATCGCCTTCGCGCCGGAGCTCGCGACGTTGGCCTGCCGGACAGGGCCGTCGC
>Ga0207428_10003251_pt1 | contig 15834 bp, 13 predicted proteins | sample RhiMethybrSRZTD1_FD_187600 | JGI IMG/M metagenome (GOLD analysis project Ga0207428, IMG submission 187600) | Populus rhizosphere microbial communities from Tennessee, USA - Rhizosphere MetaG P. TD hybrid SRZTD1 (SPAdes) (version 3) | ecosystem: Host-associated > Plants > Roots > Rhizosphere >...
GCCTGCAGCGACGTAGGCGCCGCCCAGAGCGAGCAACACGATCAACACCAACCCGAGAAGAAAACGCATTTAGAGATGATACAAGGCGCAACCCGAAACTGGACTTTCGGTTGACGGAAGCTCTTTTGCTGCCTCCAGTTCAGGAGCCGACAGCTTACCGTGGTACCAGGACGAGGTGTGCGAGGTCATGGAATGCCGAGCCGGCGCACAACAGCGACAAACCTCGGATCGTCGCGAACCGAGTCCCAGGCCTGGTCCACCTTCAGGAGCGCCAGTCCCATATACCAACCCTCTTTGGCCGCCTGCTCCAGTCCGCCGAGCGCCTGTTCACGATTTCCGACCTGGGCGTGCAAACGGGCGATGTCGAACGGCGGAATATAGCGCTCGTTCGCGAGCTCCTCCAGCCGACGAAGTTCGGCCCGCGCCGCCGTTATCTCGGCCTTGGCATACGCCGCTTCGGTCGTCACATCCGTGAAGGCTCGTGCCACCTCGTCGTCGTCGTTGAGCGCGTAGGCCTTCCGCCGTGATTCGGCCGCCCGCACGAAATCATCGCGGCGCTTGTACACGTCGGCGGCACCGAACAGCGGCCGCGCATCCTCCGGCACTTCGGTTCCAATGGCCGCGTAGAGACGCAGCGCATCGTCGAGGCGTCCTGCCTGCAGCAGAAAATTCCCAAGCATCAGCCGCGATTCGAGGTTGCCGGGATCGATGACGAGCGCGCGCTCGACCAACGCGACAGCTTCGTCGGCTTTCCCAATGGCGACGAAAAAGACCGAGACCGGGTGGTACTGAATCGTACGAAAGAGGGCGGGATCGTGCATCACAGCGCGATACTCGCGCTCGGTGGCGGCCCAGTCGTGCGTCGCAATAAATCGGTGGTGCGCCGTCGCCACGCGCACGGCGACGTTGTTCGGATCGATAGCGGCCGCGTTCTTCAACGCCGCGTCGGCGCGAACGACCGCTTCGCGCGCCGACGCGTACACGCCGACGCTGCGAGCGAAGGTGCTCACGATCGCGAGATGCGCGTCGAGAAAACTCGGGTCTCGTTCCGTCGCCTCTTTGAACAGCTTCAGCGCTTCGAGATCGGCCTCCTCTGTATCGTGCTGCAGCAGGAAACGGCCCTTCAGAAACAGCTGGTACGCCTCGGGACTCTGGGTGCCAAACCCGCTCAGTCGCGCCTTTTCGACTCCCGAGAGCCGCAGTCGCAGACCCTCGGCGATCGCCAACACGATGCTGTCCTGGACGCGCATCAGGTCGGTCATCGGCCGGTCCAACGTCTGTCCCCAGAGGCGTTCGCCGGTCGCCCCGTGAATCAGCTCCGCGGAAATGACGATCTGGGTTCCGCGTCGCGACAGCGCGCCCGTGACCACGGCGCCGACTCCGAGCGCGCGCGCGGCCTTCTGGGGGTCAGGCTCTCCCTTGAAACGCATTACCGTGGCGCGCGCCTTGACGGTCAGCGATTGGGCACGGGAGAGGTGATCGATCAGGCCGTCGGTCAGGCCGTCGGCGATGTAGTCGATCTCCGGATCGTCGGCGGTATTGTCGAACGGCAGCACAGCGACCGAGTTGATTGTCGGACGGGTCCATTCATCCCAGAGAAATCCACCGGCCGCGACCGCCGCGAGGACGATCGTTGCCGGCACCGCGATCCATGTGCGTGCGTGCATGCGAAGTGCCGGCCGGGTCTTCGCCGGTTCGATCCCTGCCCGCACCCGTTCAGTCGCCGTGGAAGGTTGTTCGAGCGCCCAGACCAGGTCGTCCGCTGTTTGGAACCTGTCTTCTGGCGCCTTCTGAAGGAGGCGTGACACGATCGCTTCCATCGAGGCCGAGACATTGGCGCGGTCGCCCAGGAGATCCGGCGGGGCGTCGTGCACGATTGCGTGCAATGTGTCGACAGTGTTCTCGCATGCGAACGCACGCTGGCCGGTCAGCATTTCGAACAGGATCGAGCCAAGGGCAAAGAGATCGGCGCGGCCGTCGGCCGCACGGCCTTGAATTTGCTCGGGCGCCAGGTAGCCGGCGGTTCCGAGCAGGATTCCGGTGAGCGTCGACGCGCCGCTGGCGCGCGGTACGGCCTCCGGCGCAAGTTTCGCGATCCCGAAGTCGAGGATCTTGATGACCCCGGCCCGCGTGAGAAAGACATTCTCGGGTTTGAGATCACGGTGAGCGAGCCCCGCGGCATGGGCGGCGACGAGTCCTTGGGCCATCTCGATCCCTAGCCGGCGAACGTCCGATTCAGCGACAGGACCTCGATCGAGTCTGTTACGGAGCGTTTCACCGTCGAGCAATTCGATGACCATGAAGGGCTGACCGTCATGCGTGCCGACGTCGTATACCTTGACGATGTTCGGGTGATCGAGGGATGCCGTGATTCGCGCTTCACGAAGAAACCGAACGACGCGCAATTCGTCTGGCCCGCCGAGCGGTGCCAGCATCTTCAGCGCGACCTGGCGATCCAGCCGTGTGTCGGTCGCCTGATAGACGATGCCCATACCGCCCCGAGCGATGACCGCGTTGATCTGATACGGACCCACGAGCATGCCGGGCCGCAAAGCCGGCTCGTCAGACGCCAATTGGGCGGCCAACAGCACGAAGGCGGCCGTTTCGAGGAATCCGGTCATCGACAGGCTCGCCGCGGCAAGCGCATCCGCCTCAGCGACGAGATCTGGCGATGTGGATGTGAGATCGTCACGAAGCCGCCGCCGTTCGGCGGAATCGCCCTTCAGCCAGGCATTGTGCCAATCCGACAACCGATTCCATCGATCGGTGGTCATGGCTTCATTGCCTTCGGCCCAACCGAGAGGCGGTCGTAGAGCCAGGCGCGCGCAGTATTCCAGTCGTTGATGACTGTGCGGGTGGTGACACCGAGCGCGTCAGCCGTCTCTTCGACGCTGAATCCCCCGAAGAAACGCATTTCGACCACTTGCGCGGGTCGCGGGTCGCGTGCCGCGAGCTCAGCGAGCGCGCGCTCGAGCGCGATGATATCGATACTGGCGCCGGGCGCCGCGACGTCGAGACCGTCGATTGGGATGGGCGCTTCGCCCGCGCCGCGCTTCGCCGCCTGTCGCGTGCGTGCGGCGTCGACGAGCGCCCGCCGCATCATCTTGGCCGTGGCGGCGAAGAAGTGCGCGCGGTTCTTCCACTCGACGTCGCGCCAGCCGAGCAGCCTCAGGTACGACTCATTAATCAGATCGGTCGGTTGCCAGGCGAACGCGGTCCGCTCGCCAGCCAGCATCCGCTTCGCCATCTGTCGGAGCTCGTAGTGCACCAGTGACGCCAGTTCGGCAAGCGCGTCGGGATCCCCCCGCATCCACGCCTGCAGCAGCCCGGTAACGTCGCTGGCCTGGTTCACGCGGGAGAGTGTAGCGTGCCCGCTCTTGTACAGGCGGGTTTCCCCTGTTTGAGATGAAGGTTGTCGACCGATCGTCCCATTTCACTTTCTCACACCAATTTCCGCCTGAAGTAGATGAAGTCGACGATGTTGCGGGCATCCGTGTCGACACCCGGGGCGCGGCCGGCGCGGTGAACGCGTCGATACGTAGCAATCGTCCATCCTCAAAGGAGTCACTTATGACACACGTCTCGAAGCAGCGGATCGCCGTCGCGGCGTTCGCCGCAATCGCAATTGCATTCGGTGCATATCGGCCCGGCCAGGCGCAGGGAGACAGCCGCGTCTGCGGAACGCGATCGCTTCGCGGTTCCTATGTCTTCTCCGCGAGCGGCTACAACATCGTCGGAGGCGTTCCCCAGCCGAAAGCGATCATGGAGGCGATCACGTTCAACGGCGACGGCACTCTGACGGTGCCTGCCGCCACCGCGAGCGTCAACGGCCTGATCCTCCGGCCCCTGCCCGGCACGGGCGACTACACGGTGGACGCCGACTGCACAGGAACGCTCACCTTCCACGGCGCGCCACCTGGAGGGCAGCCGCCCGCGTTCGACATCTTTCTCGCGCCCAACGGCGAAACGGTTTGGATGATCCAGGCGAACGCCAATACGGTCATGCAGGGTACGGCTGTCCGGACGCCGTAGTCACGGCGGACGAACGCGTCGCGCCGATCAACTGCGGGCCTCGGTGACTGCCGTCACGCCACAGCGGCCCGGCAGTCATCGGCATGCCTGGCATTCTCGCCGTTTCTCGGCGGGTGTCCCCCAGAATCGTCGCGGACTATTGCGAGTTTCTCGCAGGAATTCGGCAAATGCGGCAGTGGCCGATAGGCTGAAGGCAGCGGTTCGCCAAGGTCCCCCGAGATCACAGAACGGGCTTGAAATCGACGATTTCAGGCCCGTTTTTCATCATACCGACGTCTTCATCGAGACTCGTGATTTTCGGCCGTTCCGACAGTGCCGTACGCACACCGGAACAAACCGATATCGCCTACTTCTGGCAGGCTGTGAATGTCCACCAGGGGTTGGTCGATGTGGCCATCGAACGCGGTCTCGACATCCGGCAAACAGCCCGCTTTTTCGCCGGCGTGTACACGGCGTCAACCGATGCCAACATCGCCGGCTACGAAGCCAAGTACTTCTACCGCTTGTGGGGGCCCCGGACAGCTATCCCGCGCGTGCCGAAACCGACGGTAACCCTGATACCGACGCCGATCCGACCTGGACTCCGTTGATCTCGGCCAACCATCCTGAATACCCGTCGGCTCACTCCTACTCATCAACGGCCCAGACGGATTCGATCGCAAGGGTCCTCGGGACAAATAAGGTCACATGGACTCTGACCTCCAGCCGGACGGTCATTCCCCAATTGGTCCGAACCGAGCGGACCTACGACAATCTCAATGCGCTCATGCGCGAGATTTACGATGCTCGAGTGTGGGCCGGGCTGCATTGGCGCCACTCCATGATGCACGGGGCCCAGATCGGCCGGAAAGTCGCCAAGCATGTTTGGGACAACTTTTTCCGGCCGACCCCGTGATCACCGGCCGACGAGCGTTCCAGGAAAGCGAAGCGCGTCATGAAACGACTTATCGTGTCCGTCTCCGTGGCAGTCGCTCTCTGCACCGCTGCGTCGCTGCTCGTCGCTCAGGATGCCGCGCTCGCGCGGGCACGCGTGCTGCTCGCGAAGGCGCCGCTGATCGATGGTCACAATGACTTGCCCTGGACGCTGCGCGAGTCGTTCGCGGGCGATCTGTCCCGCGCCGACCTTCGCCAGCGAGGGGCAACGGTCGACACCGACATCCCGCGGCTCCGTGACGGGCAAGTCTCAGCCCAGTTCTGGAGCGTCTTCATTCCGTCAGGTCTATCGAACCCGGCGCGGACGCAGCTCGAACAGATCGAGCTCGCCCGCCGGATGATCGACGCCTATCCGGAGACCTTCCTCCTTGCCGCCCGCGCCGCCGACGTCGACCGCGCCCGTCAGCAGGGCAAGATCGCCTCGTTCCTCGGCATGGAGAATGGTCAGGCGATCGAGAACAGTCTCGGCACGCTACGCGCGTACTTTGCGCTCGGCGTCCGGTACATGACGCTCACCCACGGCAAGAACAACGACTGGGCTGACTCGGCGACCGACACCCCGGCCCACGGCGGGCTGACGCCGTTCGGGCGCGAGGTGGTGCGCGAAATGAACCGGCTCGGCATGTTGGTCGACATCTCACACGTCTCGCCGGACGTGATGCGCCAGGTACTCGACGTCTCGGAAGCGCCGGTCGTTTTCTCGCACTCGAGCGCCCGCGCCTTGGTGGATCACCCGCGCAACGTCCCCGATGAGATCCTCGCACGCCTGGCGAAGAACGGCGGCGTCGTGAACGTGACGTTCATTCCGGCGTTCGTCTCCGCCGCGACAGCGGTCTGGGGCAAAGGTCTCGAGAGCTCGCTCTTCAACGCCAAAACGAACGCTGAGATGGAGAAGATGGAGAAGGACTACGCTGCCGTCCACGGCCCGGCTCCGGCCGCGACGCTGGCCCAGGTCGCCGACCACATCGACCACGTGGCCAGGATCGCCGGCCACGATCACGTCGGCATCGGCAGCGACTTCTATGGCAGCAAGGACGAGCCTAAAGGGCTCGAGGACGTGAGCCGGTTCCCCGAACTCTTCGCCGAACTGAGCCGACGGGGGTGGAGCGACGGCGATCTCGAAAAACTCGCCGGTGGCAATCTGCTTCGCGTTCTTCGAGCAGCGGAGGCTACGGCAAACAGGCTCGCCGCCCGGCGGCCGCCATCGACGGCGACGATCGAACTGCTCGACGCGAAGAAGGCCCGCTGACCTGACGATCCGAACGGCACGAACGGTCCGAACGTTTCATCGAGGCCACACAACACCCTGTTGCCGCGAAACCCGCCGGATGCCCTTGAACGCAAACTTCTGCACGCGCTTCCCTTCGTAGGTTTCGGTCGTGTAGACGTTGCCCTGCGAATCGGTCGCGATGCTGTGGACGCCGTAGAACTGGCCGGGCTGCCGGCCGCCGTCGCCGAACGACGTCAGGGTCTCGAGCGTGTCGCGCCGGAGCACGTGCACGCGCATGTTGAGACCGTCGGCGACGAACAGATACCGCTGCTCAGGATCCTTTGAGAAGGCGAGGTCCCATGCCGATCCGGCGCCGAGCGTGCTGCGGACGATGAAGCCTTCCTTGACGAAGGTACCATCCGTGCGGAACACCTGAATGCGGTTGTTGACGCGGTCGCAGACGTAGACGAGCCGGTCGACCGACAGATCGGCACAGTGCACCGGGTTGCGGAACTGTGGCGCCGGCGGCGCGTCGGGCTGGTACGGGCCGAGGTCCGTATCGTCAGGCTTGTTGCCGTACGCGCCCCAGTATCGCTTGAGCGCGCCGGTATCGGCGTCGACGACGGCGACGCGCTTGTTGCCGTAGCCGTCGGCCAGATACGCCTCGTTGTCGCGCGGGTCGACGAAGATCTTTGCGACGCGGAAGAACCCTTCACGGTCGTTGCTCTGCCCCGTGTAGATCGGATCGCCTGCCTCCGTTTTCCGGTCGGTGCGGCGCGCTTCGGCCACGGGTTTGCCGGCCTGCAGCAGGAACTTCCCGTCCTGCGTGAATTTCAGGACCTGGCCGTCGTTCGGCCCGTTGCCGCCGATCCAGACGTTTCCTTTGTGATCGATGGTGATGCCGTGGTTGGACGACGGCCATTGATAGCCCTGGCCCGGCCCACCCCAATGCCGCTGCAGGGTGCCGTCGGGGGCGAATTCGAGCACGGGCGGCGCACCGCCGCAGCACTCACCGCGCTTCGGATCGAGCTCAAGACCCTTCTCGTTGGCGTTCAGCGTCGCGGAGCCACGGTGGATGATCCAAACGTGGTCGCGCTCGTCGACCGCCACACCAATCGTCGACCCGAGCAGCCAGTGGTTCGGCAGCGGTTTGGGCCAGAGCGGATCGACCTCGAAGTACGGCGCCTCGACCGTCTCACCCGACTCGCCGCGCGACAGCGTGTAAACGCCCGCAAGCACCGCGACAAGGACGATGACCCCGCCAGTGATGATGCGCATAGCGCTCCTTCGCGGCGGATTATACGACCCTCCGAACTGCGTCGCCGTTCTGTCAGCGCACGCATATCACTCCTCGGAAGCGCTCATGCATTGGCACCTTCTCGTCCGGACCAACCACGACGTGGAACACGCGGGTCCGCGCATTGTCAACCAGTACGGAATCTTTTGAGTGACTTCGATCCCGAACTGCGTCCGACCTCCCTGAAGCCGGCCTCCGGCGCCTTCGTTGATCACGTACCCCACACCCTTGAAGAGCTCGGGCCGGTTCTTCACCAGCCAGCCGACGCCGAAAAAGTCGCCAGCCTCTTCATCAGCGGTCGCCACGAAGATGACATCACGATTCAACGCCATCTTCGATCGGTGGAGCGCCACAAACGCGGCAAGGTGCAGAATCCCGCTCGACTACATCAGGACGCGGCTCAGCGCGCACGCGGTTTACAAAAGATTACTGTCGGCGGAGTTATGGATGGGCTAGGATCCGACTTCCTGTCCCTCAGATCAAGGAATGCTTCGTAGTCACTGGAGCGCCGCCATGAATGACGACGTCAGTTTCAGCATGCGGCAGATGGAGGGCGCATGGCGGCTGATGTGCGCCGCTGGACCCAGCCCCGTCGCGGCGACGACGGAGGGCATTCGATACATTTTCAGCGGCGTGCCGATTAGCTTCTTTAATATCGCGCTGCTGACGGGGACGGGGCTGTCTGCCGAAGTGCTGGCCACACGCGGACGTGAAGCGTGCGCATGGGCCGCCGCTCAGTCTGTTCCCTGGTTACTGGTGGTCACGCACGAGCAGCTCGAGCCAGGCGTCAACGCCGCAGCAACACTGGAGCCGTGCGGCCTGATAGCCGTGATGCCGTTGACCGGAATGAGAGCGCGGACGGTGGCCGCCGCTCCGACCGTGCCAGGCCTGCAGCTGACCGTGCCGCGGAGCGACAGCGGTTGCGCGGCGATTATCGACATCAACAGCCTGGCGTACGGAATGGATCTGGGTGCAAGCAAAGGCGCAATCGGTTCCCGGACGTTCTGGACGGATCATTTTCCCGTCGTCGGGGTCGCAGACGGGAAGCCTGTCAGCAGCGCGGCGGTCCTGATGGTGGATGGCTACCGCTATGTCATCCTCGTCGCCACCGACCCTGGTCTGCAGCGTCGAGGGTTTGGTGACGCGACCATGAGGCGGGCGCTGGAGAATGCGGCCAGTGCGCACGGCGAGGCGCCGACCGTACTCCATGCGACCGAAGCCGGACGCCCGGTCTACGAGCGCATGGGGTACTCGAACATTTCGACACACACCCTCTTGATGGAGAAGCGGTTCCTGGAGGAACACTGAGGGCGTCGCCCTTGCGGCTCTCGTCCTTGTCGGATCAGCCGCAACATCGGCGCGGCCATTCCCCGACCTCATCCAGCTGCCCACCGACTTCGGGCCCGAAGGGATCGCGGTCGGCAACGGGACCACGTTCTACGCCGGATCACTCGCGGCCGCCACGCGCGGGCAGATTCTGGTGGGCGACTTGCAGACAGGTGAATTCGTCACGTTGGTCCAACCGGACGGTGTGCCGGCGACCGGGATGAAGCACGATCCGCGGAGCAACCTGCTTTCGTCGCGCGTGCTGGCAGCGGCATGGCGACGGTCTTCGACGCGGCGTCGGGAGAAGTCGTTGTAGCGTACCAGCTGCACACCGCCCCGACGTTTATCAACGACGTCGTCATCACCCGGGACGCCGCCTACTTCACCGACACGCAGGCGCCGTTCCTCTACAAGGTTGACCTCGGGCCCGCCGGCGAGCCGTCGGTCGCGGCCACTTCCATACCGCTCCCCGCCGCGTTCAGGACGAACGGTATCGTTGCCACGACAAGTGGTGAGCATCTCTTCGTCGTCAGTGCGTCGCAGCTGTATCGGATCGACGCGCTCACATACACGCCTGTGTCGGTGGATCTCGGCGGGACCATGCTGCCCAACGCCGACGGGCTCTTCCTCGACGGCAAGACGTTGTATGTCGTCCAGAATCAGCTGAACAGGGTGGCCGTTCTCCATCTGTCGCCGGATTACCTGACCGGCGAGGTCGTCCGTTACATCACCGAGCCGTTCGCGTCGAACGCCGCGACGAGGGTGCCAACGACCATTGCTGAATTCGGCAATGCGCTCTATGCCGTGACCGCCGGGTTCGCGGCGCCGTCGCCCGACTATGTGGTCCGACTGAGCAAGTGAGCCGCGGAGTGACTGTGTGGCCGTGCCGCCGATCGTGACACTGTCGCGAAGACGCGGCCATGTTGACGTTGGTAGCGGGAACACCCTGATGTTCCCGCTCGGCGAGCACACCATCTGAAACGAATCGCGATCAGCATGTCTTTGAAACCCTCGGCCTTTTCAGCGTGCAGCCCTCGTCATGTTGTCGAGAACTGGGTTGCAGGGTGGCAAAGCAAGACCGCATCACACGAGCGCCAATCGAGCGATTGATTCAATCTTGGTTCGGCTGACGTCCAGAAGTGTCACGCTCTCGATGACACCGCGCACAGGCTGAAGCGTTCCGTTCAGCTGCTGGGCATAGGTCTCGCACCAGTGCAGGTCGCCTGTGGCGATCGTGACATGGGGGACAAAGGCGATGTCCTCGCGCAGATGCTGTCGCAGGACACCTGCATACAATTCATCATGCAACCGAGCGATTTGGTCACGACCTTCGTCGGGGACGACAAACACGTGCGCGCCGCCGTGAACAACATCAGGCATCGAAATCACAGATCGAATGACGAACGAGATCGGCCGATGCCGGAGGCACACCGCGCGATCTCTTCTGTGATGTCGCCCGGTGATTCGTCGACGGGAAAGACCAGGGTGAAGTGCGCCGGAATGCGGCGCGCTTGCGGATCGTATCGGACGCGAATCGAATCAATCCAATCGAGGGTCTGCTGATCAAGGGTTGGGTACGCCACTACGGCGATGCGCGCCACGCAGCGACTCTACTGCAGAAGGCACTTGATACCCGCATCACGATACGAGAGGAATCCGCGGGAAACGGTACCTCTTCGATTGCGAATTTCAAGCCCCAACCCGCCTGGAAAGGTATTCGGCAGTGGCTCGAGTCGATGCAGCTAATTGTTGCCGAATGAGGTACTTATCGTGCCACGCCGGCGGGACGGCCATTCGCGGCCGACCCGCGGACGGTCCGCTTCCACACGTCACACGCTTCAGAGTCAAACAGTCCCGGACGCTCGCGGTGAAGGTCCTCACTCCGGAGGCGGCGGCGAAACCGGAGATGAGACTGCGCTTCGAACGCGAGGCTCGCGCCATGGCCGGCCGCGACAACCAGTGGACCTAGGTGCGATCTCCTGGGGGGAAGTGGTACGCACAGTGGCGCGTGAAATGATGCCTCATTATCGAAGGCGTCCTTCCGCACTCGTTCGCACCGAACGAGCAGCAGCGCGGTTTTTCCCGGTTTTTGTGAACTCCGGCCGTAATCGCACCGTCAGATGCGCATATGGCGCGCCGCAGGAGCTCCAAGGGCGTCGTTACCGTCAAGATGGAGGGCAAGGTGGTGCGTCTCATCTCGCTCGTGCTCGTCGGAGTAATGGTGTCGACCGGTGTCTCGCATGGGCAGCCTGGCGACAAGGCCATGACGGTGTTCGTGACGGCCGCGCCGCTCGCGGACGTCACGAAGGTAGACAAGGAGACCGAGACGCGGCTCCTCGCGGCCATCAAAGACGCGGAGACCAAACGGAAGGATCTCGAGAAGAGCCTCAAGGCACAGCACGGCAAGAAGCGCGAGGCCTGGCCGCAGGACGCGCAGGACGTCATGTTCGACGCCGAGGAGGCGGTCGCGCTGGCCCAGGCCGACTACGCCTACCGCAAGGTGAAGTCCGAGGGTCTCGCCGACTCCGCGGAAGACATCCGCAAGGCAATCCTCGGCGAAGGCATGTCGGGCGAGAAGAACCAGATCCGGGTCGTCCCGAGCGCCGACGAGGCGCAGCTGATCGTCGAGGTCAACGGCCGGCGCTCGTCCTACAGCGGCGCGACGGGCGGCCTCATGGCCCTGCGCGACGACCAGTTCTACATCAGCTTTCTGGTGAAGGCCGGCCCGAAGCTGGCGGCCGAGCGCTTCGCCCACGTGCCGCGCACGTATCGCCTCCGTGGCTTCGGCGCGACGGTGTACCGCCTCGGTGTGCCGAAGCCCGTGACACCGTGGTGGCGCTTCGAGGCCTACGGCACCATGAAATGGGGCAGCGCGGCGAACGGGGCGTCGAAGCTCGTCGAGGACTTCATCGAGAAGAACTACGACGCGATGATGGCGCCGGCGGCGAGCCAGTAGGCCGTCGCCGGGGAGCGCACCAAAGGCGCGGGCGTTCGAGGCGACGCATGCCGCCCTTGCACGGCTTCTCAGCTTAAGCGACGGAGCCGTTCCGGTTGAACCGCAGCCATCAGCGGGTCCGACATTGTCGCCGAACGAATCGGTCGCGAAGCCAGGGACAGGCGAAGCGGTTTCTTGGGGAGCACTGAGGGCCGCCGGCGGCTTGCAACGGAGAGTCGCATCTCACTCGCGCGGATCACCGCAGGTCGAGTCCCTCAATCGAGGGAGAAAGCGCTTCTAGTTCGCACCAGAAGTCCGCTTTCGCTCCGGCCGGTATTGAGCCCCGGAGAAGGGTAGCATCGGGTCATGTTCCCGCCGCTCGCTCTCCTTCTGCTCGCCAGTCCCGCACAGCCGGCGGCCGCCCGGCTGCGATCTGGATCAGTCGATCCGCGGAGCTGGCGCTCGCCTGCGTTCACAAGGAGTATCCCAACAAGATCGCCCACGTGCTGAACGGCGACGCCGACGTCAAGGCATCGCGCGAAGCCTGCCGGCGTCCGATCGACGCAGCGCCGTTCTCATTGCCGCGGCGAGGATCCACAGTACCGCTGGAATGACTGGCGTGACGGGAGCGCACTACGAAGGCGGCCACTGGCTGGGGACGTTTGCCGTGTATCTCGAAACGGGCCGTGGTCTCCCGCCCGCCGAAGGGAAGCGGTAGGTGCGAACACCGCTCGTCAGAGTGATTAGAGACGGCCGGGGATCCGAGCTCGCGGCATTCCGGCCGTCATGAGATAGAGACGCCGTTTCCTGAACATCAAGGCGCTCGCCGGAATCAATTCATTTGATTCACAAGAGTCTTTTCAAACCCCGGCGAAGTGCTTGCTGTTGCAGCGTTTGCTTGGCGACTGACGGCTGTTGTCCCCATAGGGTTCAAGCCACCCCGATCAGCTAATCTTGTTTTGTTGCAGCGGCTTAGATCCGACTTGAGGGAGGGTATACCGGTACGGGGATTCGAACCCCGGTTTGATGGCTGAGAACCACCCGTCCTAACCCCTAGACGATACCGGCACTGAACGCAGGAACTTCCAAGTTTACAGGCCGTCCGCCGGACCGTCAACCGCGGCAGGCGCCGGACCTCTGCCCCGGTCCTCTTCCTCTTGACACCCTAAAGGTCGCGTGCCATGCTGGGCCACTCATCTAGGTTGCCTAAATGAGAGGTGGCGGTGCCGAAGAACGACCCAGACGACCTCGGCAAGCTCGACGTCCCTCAAGGGACGCTCGATCTGATGATCCTGACGATCCTCGCCCGTGAGCCGCTGCACGGCTACGGCATCTCGCAGCGGCTCGCCACCCTCAGCCACAACCACTTCCAGGTCAATCCTGGCTCGCTGTTCCCTTCGCTGTATCGGCTCGAGCAGGACGGCAAGCTGAAGGCGGAGTGGCGTCCGAGCGACAACAATCGCAACGCCAAGTACTACGCGCTGACGGCGTCCGGCCGCAGGCAGCTCGAGCAGCACAAGCGCCGCTGGGATCGCATCTCGTTTGCGATCGCCAGCGTCCTGGAGGGCGCATGAGCCTCTTCCATCGTCTCGCGTCCATGCTGTTGTGGATCGTGCGCCGGGATCGAGCGGAACAGCGTCTCGACAACGAAATCCGTTCGTTCGTCGAGATGGCGATCGCGGACAAAGTCCGGGACGGTATTCCCGCGGCTGAAGCCCGACGCCTTGCGCTGCTCGAGCTCGGCGGCGTCGACCAGGTGAAGGAGAGAGTTCGCACCGGCCGCCACGGCGCCCTGCTCGACGACGTGGGCCGCGATGTTCGCTACGCGCTTCGCCTCTTTGGCCGGCAGCCCATGTTTGCCGCCGTCATTGCCGCAACGCTGGCGCTGGGGATCGGCGCCAACACCGCGTTCTTCTCGGTTATCGACAGTCTGCTGCTTCGCCCGCTGCCGATTGATGATCCCGAGCGGCTTGCGCTCCTCGTGGACGCGCCACCCTCTGGACAGCGGTCGTGGACATATCCGATCTGGCTCGAGATCCAACGCCACGCCGATCAGTTCGACGGTGCGTTGGCATGGACCCGGTTCGACGCGCAGTTCAACTTGACGCAGGGAGGCGAGACCCGGTTCGCGAACGGCGTGTGGGCCAGCGCCGGCAGCTTCGACGTGCTCGGCGTGAAGCCTGCGCTCGGCCGCCTCTTCGTTTCAACGGATGACCGGCCTGGCGGTGGCGAGGGAGGCCCGGTCGCGGTGATCAGCCATGCGTTCTGGCAGCAGCACTTCGGCGGCGCACCGGACGTCGTTGGCCGCACGCTGACGGTCGAACGCATTCCGTTGACGATCGTAGGCGTGACCCCGCCGGGGTTCTTCGGACTGAACGTGGGGCGGTCGTTCGAGGTCGCGATCCCGTTCGGTGTCGAGCCGCTCATCCGGGGGGCCAGCGAGTCGCGCCTGAACCGGCGAACGTCGTGGTGGCTCTCGGTGATGGTGCGCCTCAAGCGCGGGCAGTCGATCGAGGACGCAACGGCGGTGATCCGCACGCTGCAACCGGCGATTCGAGAGGCGACGGTTCCGCCGCCGCGCCCGGGAGAGGCATCGAATCGATACCTGTCCGAACCGTTCACGTTCGTCAGCGCAGCGCGCGGTCAGTCCGGTCTCCGCGACGAGTACGGCCGGCCACTGCTGATCATGATGGTGGTCGTCGGTACGGTACTGCTGATTGCCTGCGCCAACATCGCTAACCTGCTGCTCGCTCGTGCCACCGCGCGAGGGCACGAGTGGAGCGTGCGTCTCGCGCTCGGCGCGTCGAGAGGGCGTCTGGCGCGCCAGCTGCTGATCGAGAGCGTGCTGCTCGCGGCGATGGGCGCGGCGGCGGGTCTGCTCGTCGCCCGATGGGTCAGCGAGCTCCTGGTTTCGCAGCTCTCCAGAGATACGGCTTATCTCGAGCTGCCGCTCGACGGGCGTGTGCTTGCATTCACCGCGTCAATTGCACTTGCCGCGGCGGTCGTGTTCGGTGTCGCGCCGGCATGGCGGGCGGCTCGCGGTGCCCCCATCGACGCGATGAAGGATCGAGGCCGGAGCAATGCCGGCTCGGGACGGCTGACGATCGCCAACGCACTGGTCGTGAGCCAGGTCGTCCTCTCGCTGGTGCTCGTCGTCTGCGCCGGCTTGTTCCTGCGATCGTTCGGAGGGTTGACCCATGTGCCGCTCGGGTTCGATCGGGACCGCGTGCTGCTCGCCGAAATCAGTACACGCCGGGCCGACCTCGCGCCCGCGACCCGACTCGCGGCCTACGAGCGCATTCGCCAGAATGTCCTCGCGGTTCCCGGGGTCGAAGCGGCGGGCGTCTCGATCGTCGCACCGCTCAGCGGCGCCATGTGGAGCCGGCGCATCGAGGTGTCCGGTTCGCCGCTTCGAGGCAGCAGCTCCGTGGACGGCCCTGAAGGGTTCGGGTTCACCGACCGTCCAATTCCAGAGAATTCGCCGCTCGCGGTGTTCAACGGCATCACGCCGGGCTGGATTGCCACCTTCGGGACGCCGCTGCTCGCCGGCCGCGACATCTCGGCGAATGATGGTTGGGGCTCGCCCCGTGTGGCGCTGGTCAATCAGGCCTTTGCCCGCAAGTTTCTCAACGGCGTGAACCCGGTCGGTCACACGATGCAGCTGACGAGAGAGCCGGGAACGCCGGCGATCGAGATCGTCGGACTGCTCGCCGATGCCGTGTACCGCGACGTGAGGGAACCAACCCTGCCTACCGCGTATCTGCCCCTGGCGCAGTCATCCGAACAGGCCCCGCCTGACGGGCCCGCCGTTGTGACGCTCAGCGTGCGCGCCTCGTCGCGGCCGGGCCTGCTCACGAAGGGCGTCGCTGCGGCGATTGACGACATCAACCCGACGCTCGCGGTCACGTTTCGAACGCTCGACAGCCAGCTCACTGACACACTCATGCGTGAACGACTGCTCGCGTTGTTGTCGGGGTCGTTCGGAGCGCTCGCGTTGTTACTGGCGGCCATCGGCCTCTACGGCGTCACCTCGTATGCGGTGAACCTGCGGCGCGTCGAGATCGGTATTCGCATGGCGCTCGGCGCGACGCGGGCATCGGT
>Ga0207428_10003252_pt1 | contig 15834 bp, 11 predicted proteins | sample RhiMethybrSRZTD1_FD_187600 | JGI IMG/M metagenome (GOLD analysis project Ga0207428, IMG submission 187600) | Populus rhizosphere microbial communities from Tennessee, USA - Rhizosphere MetaG P. TD hybrid SRZTD1 (SPAdes) (version 3) | ecosystem: Host-associated > Plants > Roots > Rhizosphere >...
CATGTCGTTCCGCCGGGCGAGACGCTGACCACATGGATCTACCTCCGCCTCCTCGCGCTTACCTACCTCGTCGCGTTTCTGTCCCTCTGGACCCAGATCATCGGCCTGGCCGGGACGAACGGGATCCTTCCGGCGCAGCGCTATCTCGACGCAGCAGGGGCGCAGTACGGAGTGCTCGGGCCATGGGTGGCGCCGACGCTCACGTGGATCAGCACGAGCAATGCCATGCTCCACACGCTCTGCGCTCTGGGGACGACGCTCGCCCTGGCCCTCGCGGTGGGGATCGCACCGATTTTCTGCCTCGTCGGGCTCTTCGTCCTCTACCTCTCGGCGACGGTGCCCTGCCAGGACTTCCTCTGGTTCCAGTGGGACAGCCTGCTGCTCGAAGCCGGGTTCCTCGCGATCTTCCTCGCGCCGTGGCGGTGGTGGTCCCACCCTCGCCACGACCCGCCTCCGTCGCGCGCCGCGCTCTGGCTGAGCCGATGGCTCCTGATCCGCCTCTCGGTCTCCTCCGCCCTGGTCAAGCTCCTGAGCGGCGACCGCGCGTGGCACGACCTGAGCGCGCTCCGCTATCACTTCGAAACCCAGCCCTTGCCGACATGGACCGCGTGGTACATGCATCACCTGCCGGCGGGGATCCTGAGCGCGATGACGGTCGGCGTGCTCCTCCTCGAAGGCGCGGCTCCCTTCCTCGCGTTCGGGCCGCGGCGCATCCGGTTCACGGCGGCCGTCGCGATCGCGTTCCTCCAGGTCTTGATCCTTCTCACGGGCAACTACGGATTCTTCAACTGGCTCACGCTCGGGCTCTGCGTGCTGCTCCTGGACGACGGTGTGTGGCCGAAGCGATGGAGAGCCGCGGTGGAGCAACCGGCGCCTCGTCGAGGGCGTTGGCTAGCGTGGATGGTCACGCCCGTCGCGGTGGCACTCTTCGCGCTGAGCTGGGTCCCGACGCTCCGCGGCCTGGGTCAGCCGACGGCGTGGATGGGACCGGTCGAGCTCCTCTACGAGGCCGTGTGGCCGTTCCGGATGGTGAACCACTACGGGCTCTTCGCCGTCATGACGACGCGGCGGCCGGAGATCATCCTCGAGGGGAGCGATGACGGGACGGCGTGGCGGGCGTACGAGTTTCGCTACAAGCCGGGCGACGTGTCCCGACGCCCCGAGTTCGTGGCGCCGCACCAGCCGCGGCTCGATTGGCAGATGTGGTTCGCCGCGCTCGGCACACCGGACACGCAGCCCTGGTTCTATCCGTTCTGCAAAAGGGTGCTGGAGGGATCGCCCTCGGTCGTGGGGATGTTCGCGCGCGATCCGTTCCGCGGAGCGCCGCCCCGGTTCCTCAGGGCCGTGGTCTACGAGTACCACTTCACCACTCCCGCCGAACGGAAAGCGACCGGCGCCTGGTGGACCCGGACGCGGCTCGGCCTCTACGGACCGGTGATGATGATGGAAAACGGAAACCTGGTGCTGATCTGAGCGCCCGGTGGCGCGGGGTCAGGCCTCGAGCTTCGCGTCCATCGTAATCCGCGCGTTCAGGAGCTTCGAGATCGGGCAGCCCGACTTGGCGTCCTGCGCGGCCTTCTCGAACTTCGCGTGGTCGGCGCCCGGGATGCGCGCGATCACGTCCAGATGGACGGCGGTCACGGCGAAGCCGCCCTCCACCTTGTCGAGCGTGACCGAGGCGGTCGTGCGGATGGACTCGGCAGTCATGCCCGCGGCGCCGAGCTGGCCCGAGAGGGCCATGGAGAAGCATCCCGCGTGGGCCGCGGCGATCAGCTCCTCGGGATTGGTTCCGCGCTCTTCGCCGAAGCGGGTGTGGAACGAATGGGCCGTGTTCGAAAGCCCGCCGCTCTCGGTCGAGACCGTGCCCTTGCCTTCCTTGAGGCTACCCTTCCATTCGGCGGAACCCTTGCGAACCATGGCGACCCCCGTGTCGGATGCGGTTTCCTGTCGTGCTCCCGCACCCATAGTGACGGATCGCGATGGCTACTGCAAACGAACGAGCCGTCCGCCGGCCTCGAAGTCTCCCGAGCGGGCGCGCCAGTAGTACACGCCCCCCGCGACGCGATGACCCAGCGCGTCGGTGCCGTCCCACGCCGCCTTCTGGAAGCCCGCCGCGCGATAGAGCGTGGGCAGCGACTTCACGAGCGCCCCGCGCACGTCGAAGACCTCGATCGTGGTCTTCCCGGCGCTCTTCAAGGCGAAGTTCATGGTCGTGGCCGACGCGAACGGGTTGGGCGCGGCATAGGCTCGAGGCGCCGCGCCAGGGCCCTCGGCCACTGCGGTCGCGGTGGCGTACCAGCCCATGTCCACGAACGCGTACTGCGTGAGATCGGGTGAGGAGGTGAGGTCCGAGTTGATGAAGGGTTCCATGAGCGCGTTCGGCTGGAGCGAGGTGTCGAAGTGGGACACCGAGGAGCCGTTCTCGATCGGGTTCGGCGTGTAGAGCCGCGGTCGTCCCTGTGTGTCCGCGCCGGCCAGATGGGTCGGGTCCGTCCCGATCGTCACGACCACGCCCGTGCCGAGCTGTCCCTTGATCGCGGTCGCGTCAGCCTGCGAGAGGCTGACCGTCGGGATCGTGACCGTGGGATCGACGCCGGACATGCCGGGAGGCGCACCGGCCACGTTGTTTCCGATGATCACTCCGACCGCTCCGGCATCCTGGGCCGCCTTGGCCTTCGCGACGAACGTGCAGGTGCCGCGGTCGATCAGCGCGATGTTCCCCGCGATCGCGGCTCCGTTCAGGATCCCCTCGCACGCGTCGCTGGTCGTCCCCGTGCCGTCGTTGACGAGGATCACCGGGGCGGTGATCGGCGGGACGCCGGGCTGCGGACCGAAGTCCGCGAGTCCGAATGGCTTGTTCCCCGCGATCGACGCCGGGGAATCGACGTGCACGACCGAGACCGGTCCGAGGAAGAGGCCCGAGTGCGCCTTGACCGAGGCGCCATTCCAGACCAGGTTCCCGGTATTGATCGCCGAGGCCTTCCGCTGGTTATTGGTCATCGCGTCCCAGGTCTTGTTCTGCGTGATGTCGAAGAGATTGCGCGCGTAGACGTCGGGGCGGTTGCTCAGGAACTGCCCCGTCGAGAGCGTGGTCAAGGTCTGGAAGCCGAGTCCGTGCCCCAGCTCGTGGAGCACGACCGCGAGGAGATCCTCGTTCTGCCCCTCGTTGTGGTCGAAGCCGTAGTACCAGCTGACGTCGCCCAGGCAGGTCGAGTTGTCCACGCTGGAATTGAAGCGAGCCGAGATGTCGTTTTGGCCCGGAGCCAGATCGGTGCCATCGAGCTTGTTCGCGAGAGCGATCGAGTACCACGTGTTCGCGATCGGTGCGTTCGTGAAGTCGGACGCGACGTTGACGGCGCCCGCGCTTCCGAGCACACCACCGGTCGAATCGCAGGGCGTGAGCGGATCGAAATTCGCCTGGACGACGATGTCGACGTCGCTCTGGAGATACGTGCCCCAGATCGCGCCGGCGGTCTCGAACACTTTGAGCCGCTGCTGACCCAGCGTCGTGCCGTCATTGCCGCCAATGGGAGCAACCGGCGTGGGATCGTTGAAGCCCTCGCCTGGGCCGTCCAGGTTGATCAGGATGAAGTGCGCGGCGAGAGCCGGCCCGGACCAAAGAGCGATCAGGACGACGGCCGCGAGCGCGGCGACCGGGCGGGCCATGCTAGCGGTCCTCCTTCGGCGCCGTCGTCACCGGCGTGGAGAGGATCTGGAGCGCCGCCTTGGCGTCCGGAGCGCAATCGTTCACGTAGTGCCCTGAGGCATCGCGGCGCGCGACCGAGAAGGACTGGAACGCGCCATTCAAGTGCGCGATCTCGCCGCCGTGCGGCAGCGCCTCCACGCGAACGGGGGCGGTGGGCGCGAGGAGCTCGTCCAGATCGAACGCGCGCTGGAACGCGGCGCGCTGCTCGGGCGACGGAGCGACCGGGCGGTGCGTCACGGGATCGATCGCGACGTAGAGCCCGGGATGGGAAGGCATGGCCCAAGTGTCGAAGACCGTGTCCTCGATGGGATCGCCGGGGACCCATCCGGGACGCCAGTCGAACGGCCAGGGGCGCGCGAGAGCGGTTGCGGGAACGAGAGAGAAGAGGACGAGGACGAGGAGAGCGGGCGCGGAACGATGCCGGATGCGTCGGATCCGGGGGAGGTACATACGCAAATTCCTCCGATACAAGGCGGTGCTGGTGCGGAGCGGACGCCCCCTCGTCCGATCCGGCATTCGGGTTTAGGAATCGTTTGTAAGTATAGCACGCAGAGCGTCTTGAGTCCACGCCATTTGGACCGGAACGGCGCGCTCTGGTATGGTCCGCCGGCGCACGCGACCTCGCTTTACCCCGGAGACTCCATGTCCGAGATCCAGGTCCTGGAAGAACGGCTCGCCTCCCTCGAAGCCGAGTCGCGCCGGCTCGATGCCACGCCGGACGAGATCCAGCGCTGGCTCGAAGCTCTGTCCCGATTCTCTGCGGAGTATCTCGAAGCGAACGCGACCAGCCCCGCCTTCCTGCCGCTCGGCGCGCCCCATCCCGCGGTTCCCCTTCCGCTCGAGCCCTCGCCCTTCACCGACGTGCTCGAGGAGTTCCAGCGGGTGGCGCTCACGCGGGGCATCGTCGCGACCTCGGGACGCTTCTTCGGATACGTGCCCGGGGGCGGCATTCCGACGGGGGCCGTCGGCGACTATCTGGCCGCGCTCACGAACCGCTATTCCGGCAACTACGGCGCGGCCCCCGGAGCCGCCGCGATCGAGAACGACACCGTGCGGTGGCTCATCGAGATGGTCGGCTACCCCGAGACCGCCTGGGGCACCCTCCAGAGCGGTGGCTCGCTCGCGACCCTGACGGCCGTCGTCGCCGCGCGCGAGTCCCGGCAAGCCTGGGACTGGATGCGGAGCGTCATCTACATGACCGAGGAATGCCACCTCGCGATCCGGAAATCGCTCCACATCGCCGGGCTCGCGCACGTGCCCTGCCGGACCGTCCCGGTCGACGAGAAGCTCCACATGTCGGTGCCCGACCTCGTGCGGATGATCGCCGAGGATCGCTCGAAGAGTCTGCAGCCCTGGATGGTCTTCGCCAGCGCCGGCACGGTGAACACCGGGGCGATCGATCCGCTCGCCCAGATCGCCCGGGTCGCGAGGGACGAAGGGCTCTGGATGCACGTGGACGGCGCGTACGGGGCCTTCTTCGTCCTGGCCGAGCGAGCCCGCGCGTCGCTCGAGGCGATGGCGCTCGCCGACTCGGTCGTGCTCGATCCCCACAAGGGTCTCTTCCTTCCCTACGGCTCTGGCGCGGTGCTCGTGAAGGACGGCGATGTCCTGCGTCAGGCGTTCGCGGCGACGCACAGCTATCTCACCGACGTCGAGCACGAGGAACCGTCGCCGTCGTCCTACTCCCCCGAGCTGACGCGCCATTTCCGCGGGCTTCGCCTCTGGCTGAGCCTCAAGGTGCACGGCCTCGAGCGATACCGGGCCGCTCTGGAGGAAAAGCTCGTCCTGGCGCGGCTCGCGTGGGAGCGGCTCCGGGCGATGCCGCGGATCGACGCCGGGCCGGAGCCCGAGCTCTCGTGTGTCGCGTTCCGCGTGAATGGGGATGGGGACGAGGCGACGCGCCTCATGCTGGGTCGGATCCTCGAGCGGGGCCGCGTCCACATGAGCTCGACTATGCTCGGTGGAAAGCTCTACGTGCGGTTGTGCGTGCTCTGTTTCCGCTCGCACAGGAACGACCTGGATGAAGCTCTGAAGGAGATCGAGTCCGCGTCGAAGTAGCGTCGCCCTAGCCGGCGACCGCCTGCCGCAAGTCCTCGATCAGATCGTCCGGGTGCTCGAGCCCGATCGAGACGCGGATGAGATCGTCCGGCGTCGTCGAGTCCGGGCTCTCCACCGATCGGCGGTGCTCCAGCAGGCTCTCGACGCCGCCCAGGCTCGTCGCGTTCCGGAAGAGCTTCACGCGGGAAGCCGCGCGAAGGGCTCCCTCGCGCCCTCCGGCGATCCGCAGCGACATCATCGCCCCGAACGCGCTCATCTGCCCCTTCGCCACCGCGTGGCCGGGATCCGACTCGAGACCCGGGTAGTGCACCGAGCGGACGCCCGGGTTCCCCTCGAGCGCGCGCGCCACGGCGAGCGCGTTCGCCGACTGGCGCTCCACGCGGCAGGCGAGCGTGCGGATTCCGCGAAGGACCATCCACGACGCAAAGGGCGACGCCACGGCGCCCAGGATGTGGCGGTTGTGCTGCACGCGGTGCGCGAGCTCCCCGCGGGACCGAAAGGCGAGCGCGCCTCCGTGCACGTCGCTGTGCCCGCCTAGATACTTCGTCGTCGAGTGGAGCACGACGTCCGCCCCGAGCTCGAGCGGCCGCTGGAGCGCGGGCGTCGCGAACGTTCCGTCGACGAGGAGAAGCGCCCCCGCTCCCTTCGAGAGGGCTGCGATCGCACGGAGATCGAGGACCTGCATCATCGGGTTGGTCGGGCTCTCGGTCCAGACGAGCTGCGTGTTGGGACGGAGCGCGTGCGCGAGCGCGTCGAGGTCGGTCATATCCACGAACGACGCTTCCATGCCCCACCGCGGCACGTACTCGAGCGCCATCGTCCGGAACGCGTAGTAGAGGTCGCGATGGAAGAGAATGTGCGCGCCCTGGTCCAGCGCCTGGAGACACGCGCATCCCGCGCCCACGCCGGAGGCGAAGGCGAGCGCCGCTTCTCCGCCCTCGATCGCGGCGAGCGCCTCTTCCAGCCGGGACTGCGTTGGATTCGACTCGCGGATGTAGATGTGCCCGGCGGGACGAGGCTCTCCGGCGGGTCCGTGCTCGAACGTCGTGGAGAGATGGAGCGGCGGCGCGATCGCGCCCGTCGCGGGATCGGGATCGGCTCCTGCGTGTACGGCGCGCGTCTCGAATCGCATCGACGGATGCTGCACCGGCTCTCGTGGCGGGATCAAGATTTCTCTCGGACCCGGGTCGGCGAGGCCTCGCTGCGCGCGACGTTTCGCGCGCGGATCGCCCGGCCGGCGATGGCGAGCCCGACGCCACCGAGGATGAAGAGGCTGGAGAGGACGAGGCGCCGCGTGGGCTCCTCCCCCAGGAGGACGATGCCGCCGACGGCCGCGATCAGGGGCACGGTGAGCTGGAGCGCCGCCGCCTGGAGCGAGTTCAGCTTGGGGAGGGCGGCGAACCAGGCCGCGTAGCCCGCGCCGGAGGCCAGGATGCCCGACGCGGACGCGAGAAGGACGCCGCGCGGCGAGAGGTGGAGCTGGCCGAGCGGCGCCGCCACCGCGAACGCCACCAGCGCCATGGGGGCCGATCGCGCGAAGTTGGACGCCGTGTCGCCGACCGGATCGGTCGAGCGACGGCCCCGCAGCGAATAGAGCCCCCACGCGAGCCCCGCGAGCGCCATGAGGGCGGCGCCGCCGGGCCGAGGAGCCGAGAGACCGGGCTTCATCAGATGGGCCAGCCCGGCGAGCGCGATCGCGATCCCGTTGATCTCGAGCCAGTGGATCCGCTCGCCCGAAAGCACGGCGCCGAGGAGCATCGTCGCCTGGACCGAGAAGAAGAGGATCAGCGCCCCCGTCGCGACGCCCAGCGACACGTAGGCCAGCGAGAACGGGAGGGCGTAGAGGAACAGGAGAAAGGCCGAGGTCCACGAGCCGGCATGCGAGCCGCCGCGCGATCCTCGGTGAAGACCCCGCGCGATGATCGCGAGGGCGATCGCGCCCGAGAAGAGCCGCGCCGCCGTGAAGGAGGCCGGATCGATCGCGCCCGGCCCGAGAGCCACGCGGCAGAGGATCGAGTTCGCGGCGAACGCGAGGAGCGCGACCACCGTGAGCAGCGCCGTCAAGGAAGGTCGCCCCCTGGCTTCATCGACGGGGAGGATAGCAGGCCATGCCGCAAGGACAAGGCCCACAGGGCACTTCCCGCCTTGACCCTCCCTCCCCCCCGGAGCCAGACTTGGACCCATGACCGAGATCCAGGGCTCCGAGTCGAGCCACCTCGTCGTCGTCGGCTCCTCCGCCGGCGGCATCGAGGCGCTCGGCATCCTCGTCTCCGGCCTCCCGGAAAACTTCCCCGCCCCGATCGTCCTGGCCCAGCATCTCGACCCCAGCCGGCCGAGCCAGCTGACCGGGATCCTCGAGCGGCGGTCCGCGATCCCGGTGATCACCGTCACGGAGAGCATGAAGCTCCAGCCGGGGCGGGTGTACGTCGTGCCGTCCAACCGGCACGCCGTGATCCAGGACGGCCAGGTCGGCCTGGAAGGGGACCATGGCGATCGTCCCCGCCCTTCGATCGACCTCCTCCTCTCCACGGCCGCGCGCTCCTACGGGGAGCGGCTCATCGCGGTCATCCTCACGGGTTCGGGCTCGGACGGCGCCGAAGGGGCGGTGGAGGTGAAGGAAGCGGGCGGCTGCGTGGTGATCCAGAACCCGCGCACAGCCGCGCACCCCTCGATGCCGGCCGCTCTTCCCCCCACGGTCGTGGACCACGTGGTGGAGCTCGAGCAGATCGCGGCGCTCCTTCAAGACATCCTGCGCGGCACCGTCATCGAGAAGCGGATCGAGGGGGTGGACCACGGCACGCTCGACGAAGTCCTTTCGATCGTGACCCGTCACGGCAACATCGATTTCCGCCAGTACAAGTCGAGCACGGTCCTGCGCCGGCTGAGCCGCCGGATGGCGCTCAACCACACCCACACGCTCGAGGAGTACCGCGATTTCCTGAGCTCGCATCCTCCGGAGGTGGCGGAGCTCACCAAGTCCCTCCTCATCAAGGTCACCGAGTTCTTCCGCGACACCGAGGCGTTCACGTTCCTCGAGGACGAGGTGATCCCAAGTCTGATCGAGGGGGGACGCGAGCGGGGCCGGGTGCTCCGGCTCTGGTCGGCCGGGTGCGCGACCGGCGAAGAGGCCTACTCGCTCGCGCTCCTCCTCGCGCACATACTGGGACCGGAGCTACCCGAGTGGAGCGTGCGGATCTTCGCGACCGACGTCGACGAGGACGCGATCGCCTATGCCCGGCGCGGCTTCTACCCACCCACCGTGCTTCGCAATCTCTCCGCCGGCTACAAGGCGGGCTTCTTCGAGCCGATGGATCGCGGTCTCCGGATCAGCAAGACGCTCCGGCAGATGATCATCTTCGGGCAGCAGGATCTCGCGCGCGGCGTTCCGTTCCCGCGCATCGATCTCGTCACCTGCCGGAACCTTCTCATCTACTTCAAGCCCGATCTCCAGCAGGCGGTGCTCGATCTCTTCGCCTACTCGCTCCATCAGACCCAGGGATATCTCTTCCTCGGCAAGGCCGAGACCGCACGGCCGTCCAAGTCGACGTACGAGATGATCAACAAGAAGTGGAAGATCTACCGCTGCGTGAGCGGACCGCTCCCGATTCCCGTCCGAGCCCGCGCGGAGACCGTGCGCCACGATCAGCCCCCGGCTGCCGGTACGGCGGGCGACCCGCCTAGCCCGAACCAGCGGGCGGGCGAGGAAGCGGACCTCCGCCGCGTCACCGAGGTCCTCCTCCGCTCCCTGCCGACCGGCATCTGTCTGATCGACCGGAACTACCGCATCATCAGCATCAACGCGAACGCGCGGCGGCTCCTCGGCGTCCGCGACCCCGCGATGGATCACGATTTTCTCCACACCGTACGCGGGCTTCCCTACAGCGAGGTGCGTGGCGCCATCGACCGGACGTTCCGCGAGCGCACGGTGACCGTGCTCCCCCAGTTCGAGATGGGGGAAGGGTTCGGCGAGGCGCGGTTCCTCACGCTGCAGATCATCCCCTTCGAGGGAGCCGGAATCGACTCGGCCCTGATCTGCGTGGAGAACGTCACGGAGCTGGTGCAGACGCTCAGGCGACTCGAGGCGGTCCAGTCCGAGCAGGGCCAGCTCGCGGAGGAGCTGGGGGCGGCCAACCATCGCCTCATGGAGATGAACAAGGATCTCCAGGACGCCAACGAGGAGCTGCAGGCGGCCAACGAGGAGATGATGCTGGCCCAGGAGGAGCTCCAGGCGACGAACGAGGAGTTCGAAGCCACGAACGAGGAGCTCCAGGCGACGAACGAGGAGCTCGAGACCAACAACGAGGAGCTCCAGGCGACGAACGAGGAGCTGGAGACGACGAACGAGGAGCTCCAGGCACGTTCGTCCGAGCTCCAGGAGATGACCCGGGTGCTCACGGGCGAGCGTGGCCGGCTGAGCGAGATCGTGGAGCAGTCTCCGTTCCACGTGCTCGTGCTCCGCGGGCCGGCGTTGATCCTCGAGAGCATGAATCCACAGCTGGGCGAGCTCTTCCAGAGCGGGAAGGTCCTCAATCGACCCTTCGAGGAAATCTGCACGGATCCCACGCTCGATCCGGTCCGGATCGGCGTGCGCCGCGCGTTCGTGGAAGGGCGCTTCTGGTACAGCGAGTGGCTTCGGGTCGGCTCGGGAGAGCAGGAGCGTTACTTCCAGTTCTCGGCGGCGCCCACACACGATGCGGAGGGGGGCGTGGACGGAGTCGTCGTCTACGTCGAGGACGTCACCGAGCGGCGCCTGCACGACGAAGCGGAGAAGCTCGGCAAGATCCGGCTCATGCTGGATCACGCGAACCAGCTCGCGATGGGCCTCTTCGACGGCAGAGGCGCCCTGGTGCAGGCCAGCCAGCAGTACCTGGCCATCCTGCACCGTCTCCGCAAGATCGCCCCGGACGCCGCCATCGGCCAGCACTGGACCGAGCTCTGGTTCGGACCGCCGGAGCATGTCGGAGTCTTCGATCAGGTCTTGGAGACCGGACTTCCGCAGCGCCTCCAGGAAGTTCGGTCGGTCGAAGCGGATCGGACCGTTTGGGACTGCACGCTCATCCCGATCGCGCCGGATCAAGACGGTCCGGTGGATTACGTGGTCCTGACCTGCGTCGAGATCACCCGGCCCGTGCTCGCCCGCGAGGCGCTCGAGCAGGTCGATCGACTCAAAGATCACTTCCTCTCGCTCGCGAGCCACGAGCTACGAACCCCGCTCACGCCACTCGCCGCATACGTCGAGGTCCTGGCTCATCTGATCGCCGAGAAGCGGCGCGATCCCGAATGGGAGCGCCAGATCGGCGACGTGATCACGAAATTCCGCCGGCAGATCGACTACATGTCGCGCCTCACCGAGGACCTCGTGGACATTTCCCGGATCCGCTCGGGTCACCTCTCGCTCGAGCGCAAGCCGGTGGATCTGAAGAAGGCCGTGGAAGAGGGACGGGACCAGGCAGCCGCGTTCGGACGGGACTCCGAGGTCCAAGTCGAAATCGCGGACCGGGACTTGACGGTCGACGGGGACGAGATGAGGCTCGCCCAGGTGGTCTACAACCTGCTCTCCAACTCGATGAAGCACGCTCCCGGCAATGGGCCCATCGAGGTGCACGTGCTCGGGCACAAGGAGAACGGCCAGGAGTATGGCCGGGTGGAGGTCTGCGACAAGGGGCCGGGCATCCCCGAAGCCTACCGGGACGACCTGTTCCAGCGCTTCCTGAGTCCCACCCGCGGGCGGGGAGCGCGCTCCGGCCTGGGGCTGGGTCTCTTCATCTCGGCGCGAATCGTGGAGCAGCACGGCGGTCGCATCGGAGTGGAGCACCGGAAGCCCGGAACGTGCGTGTGGTTCGAGATTCCCCTGTTCCGGGGGGAGAAGCCCGCAGCGAGCTAGCCGCCGCGCGCGCCCGTCTCCACAGGACGGCACTTCTCCAGAATTTTCCGCAGCTTCTCCCAATCCGTCGGCTTGCGGAGCACCGCGATCGCGTCCAGCTCTTCGCCGCTCTCCCTCACGTCAGCCTTCGACGCCGCTGAGTGGACGACGATCGGCGGGAGCGGGATGAGTGCCGACAGTTTCTCGACGAGGGATGCCCCGTCCATATCGGGGAGCATGAGGTCGAGCAGGATCACGTCGACGGGGCGTCGCGGATCACGCTTGAAGAGCTCCAGAGCTTCGCGTCCGGAGCTTGCCCAGTCGACGTGAATCCCCTGCCTTCGAAGAAGGAGGCTCATCGCGTCGCCGGAATCTGCGTCGTCCTCGATCAGCAGCAAGTGAAGCGGTCGCATGCGGCCTTCCGTGCCGGTCCGTGCTCCTGCCCCCGCAGGCCCTACGATGCTAGAGAGTATCCCGGCGCGAAACCAACAAGTTTCGCCTTCGGCACGCTCTTTTCATGGGGCATTGAAGCCGCAGAATCAGCGTCGGGGCCGCGCGAACTCCCTATCCCACTGCGCCAGCGCTGGTTTCGGAACGAGGTTCACGTCCACGAGCCCGAGATGCGCGAACGGGCCGAGGCTGGTCCCGGGCGGCACCGGGAAGGAGTCGACGTCCAGGTCCGTGAAGGTGATCTGGAACCACCCCTTGGCCTCCGCGCGATCCAGGATCGCCGCGTGGCGCGCGATGTAGCGCGTCTGCTTCTCCGGCGTGCCCGCGACACCGCTCGAGTCCGAGGGCCATCCCCCCTCGATGACCATCACGGGAATCGGATTCCCCGACGTGAGCGCCGTGTAGTAATCGAGCGGGATGCTGTCGGGATCCGTGAAACCACCCAGGTATGGATACGACGAGAGCCCGAGCGCCTGCATGAACGGGAAATCGGCGCGATCCTGCGCGACGCCCACGAACGTTCCCGACGGAACGAGCTTCCCCCACGCGGTCTCGACCTGCACGGTGCTGAAGAGCTGGACGTCCGGGTCCACGGCGCGCACATCGGCGGCCGCGCCGTTCGCGGCCTGGACGACGGCGTTGTAGAGCGAAGCGGGCGCGATCGCGCGGATGAGGTTCGTCTCCGAAGCGACGCCCAGGTAGTCCGGATGGAGGATGGTGTCCATCGCGGTCACGTACGCGCGATAGACCTGCTGGACCGCCGGCTCCGCCAGGCTTCTCCCCGCGTCCACGAGCGGCTGCGAGTCGGCCGCGCGGTTCAGCCCGTTCGTGGGGTCGACGCTGACGATGATTCGAAGCCCCTTCGACCGGTAGTAGTTCACCAGGCCGAGCTGGGTCGCACGCACGGCCGAGTCGGCCGGGATCCCGGAGAGGAGCGCGGTCCACGGCGGCTCGCTCAGCACGAGGGCCTGGTCGGCCCGAAGGGACCAGAGGTCGATCGTCTGGATGACGAGGCTCAGGTTCTGGCGGGGCGGAATGCCCGAGAACCCCATGCGGTACGTGCGCGGCGCGGCGCCGGGACCGGTCGGGTTGTCGTCGTCGCCGGAACACTGCACCGAGAGCGCGGCGGCGAGCAGGAGCGCGAGAAGGATTCGGTAGCGCATGCGGTCCCAAGATAACCGGGCGGAAGCGCCAAGGCCAGGCCCTAGAGCGCCGGCGGGCCCCGACCCAACGGCGACGACATCTGCTCCGATGACCCTGTGATACCCTCCGCCCATGCGATGGAGGAGCGGTTTGCGGATCGGGCTCGTCGCGATTGCGCTCGCGGCGAGCCCCGCGCTCGCGGAGACGACGAAGGAACACGACCTCTGCTGGCGCGGCCGCCCCTCGCCCGAATGCAAGGCCTTCCTCATCACCGAGCTGGGACTGCAGTATCGTCTCGACGACGACCCGACGTCGGGCGATGACGCGAGGGAGCATCTTTCGGTCGATCTCGGCTACGCGCGCAACGTGTCCCGTCACGACGCGGTGGGAGCAAGCTACTTCATTGCGACGGGCGCCGGCCACGATCGGCGAGGTCTACGGGGATTCTATCGACGATGGCTCTCGCACGACGTCGCTCTCGATGTCGCGCCGGGCGTGCTGGTTCGGGGCGGCGAGGATGGTATCTATGAATACCAGGCGCCGGGGGCGATCGTCGGGCTCTCCCTCACATGGAAAGGCTGGCTGAGCGCCACGGTCGAGGCGGAGCACGCACGCTACGAGCTCAACGGCACGGACCCGACGATCCCGAGTCAAATCTCGGACACCACTTGGCGCGCCGGAGGAAGGCTCGGCGCGGCGCCGGGGCTGGGCGGGACGATTTTTCTGATCGGCGCCGTGATCGTCCTCGGGGCCATCATCAGCTCGGGAGCGGGCTAGCGTTCCAACGTCGACAGCTGCCACGCGTCCCGCCCACCCTGACGCAGGATGGGCGACATCGCCATGAGTCCGGTCGGGCCGATCGCCTTTTTCAAGAAGTCCATCTCAGCGAGATCCGCCTCGACGTCGTCGAGCGGGATCTCGACGCCCGCGCTCCGCGCCACGAGCCGCGCCTTGGCGCGCAGTCCCAGCTCCGCTTCGATCCGGAGCAGGCAGAGCATGTCCGCGACCACCGTGCCCGGGAAGCGGTGACGGATGGATTCGAGGTAGCGGCCGACGCGCGTCTCCCCCAGCTCCCCGCTCAGGATGGAATCGAGGAGCTGCCAGTCGCTGTCGAACTCCGAGGAGAGCCAGTGCTGCGTGACGCGCTCGCTCCGCTCGAACACCGCGATGACGAGCGGCGGCATGAGGAGGCACATGATCGCGGTCGCCAGGAGCGGATTCACGAAGAACTGGTTGTAGATGGCGTGCGACGCGATCGCGATCGCGAGACCGGGCAGGAAGATCCACCACGCCGAGGAGCGGTGGCGGTCGGCGAGGCTCTTCGAGAGGATCCCCACGATGCCGCTCGTGGAGGCGTGCATGATCGCCGTCCCGAGACCACGCACCAGCCAGAGCACGATGCCGTAGTCGCCGAGCGCGCGGGCGTAATAGATGTTCTCGACGACCGCGAACCCGGTGCCTACCGCGAATCCGCGGATGCCGGCGTCCACCATGAAGCCGACTCGCTGGGAGCGCACGAGGTAAATGAGGTAGGCGGCCTTGGCCGCCTCTTCGATCACGGGCGCGACCAGGCTCCGGAGCGTCCCCTCGTCGAGGCCGGCCCCGAGCAGGCTCCGGTTCGCGGCGAAGGACGCGATCGCCGCCAGCGCCCCCATTCCCATCGTCACGACGATGGCGCGGCCGGTGACGAGCTTGTAGCTGTCGAGGAGGAGGAGTGCCGCCAGGAACAGCAGGACCGGCAGGAAGCCGAGGAGGAGCGGCAGGGCGTCGACGAGATGCTCGGGAGCCACGCGGCTCAATCTACGGGAGCGGCGCCCCGGATCAAAGAACCTTGAGGGAGACCATCCACTCGTCGGACGTGCGCTGACCGTCCTCGAATCCGCGCGCGTAACCGCCCGAGAGCATCAGCTTGTACTGTGTGAGGAGCTGGATCTGGAGATCGGACTGGATGCCGACGTCGAACACCGTGCGGCGCAGCGATGGAAGGTCCATGTTCGTCGAGAGTCCGCCGGCGAAGAGCGAGGTGCGCAGCCAGGGCGCATAGAGCGCGGAGGTCCCGAGGCGGCGGAAGCGGAGCGGCGCCAGGTTCCAGTCGATGAGCCCCTTCACGAAGTTGGTCCCCCCGATCTCGTTCAGCTCGAAGCCCGGGAAGCTCTCGACCTCGCGATAGCGTTTGGGCTCCTTCCGGTCGATGTAGTTGTTCCCGAAGCCGCCGAAATAGAAGTTCGCGAACGGCTCCTCCCGGTCGCCGGGCGCGAAGCCTCCCGCCGTCCGGAGCCAGATCGACGAGTGCGGAAGGAGCATCGGCGCTCCCAGGTCGAGCGTGGCGATCCCCTGCGGGAAGCCCTGCCACACGGAGCCCTCGGGGCGGTCGTACCGGACGAGGTTCCACGGCATGCCGAGCGACCACTTGTATCCCTTCTCCCGATCGACGGCGCCGAGGGACGCGCGCGTGTTCTCGTAGCGAAGCCCGAGGTCGGTCGCGACCAGGCTGCGAAATCCGGGGGAGACGTCGATGTTCTGGGCGTCGGGAAGCCGCTCGAGGTCCACGTACCCCGCGGCCGACGCGTCGAAGTTGAGCGAGCGGGGCGCATCGTAGAGGAGCGACCGCGTG